>Ga0194116_10000590_pt1 | contig 61651 bp, 49 predicted proteins | sample TA2MahsurfametaG_4_FD_148617 | JGI IMG/M metagenome (GOLD analysis project Ga0194116, IMG submission 148617) | Freshwater microbial communities from Lake Tanganyika, Tanzania - TA2015008 Mahale S9 surface | ecosystem: Environmental > Aquatic > Freshwater > Lake | place: Tanzania: Lake... | reverse complement strand
GCCGGACGAGCGTTCAGCCCTTCACTTGGGAAATCCAACGCCTCTGGCGCAGCGCCGCCACCGACGCCGCCTACCCCACCCGCGTCCGCGTCCGCACGACCGACCCGGCGAGCGGCGCGGAGGTGATCTTGGACGTGGAGCCGCTGGCCGAGGATCAGGAACTCACCGGCGCCCTCGGCGGCATTCCGTACTGGGAGGGGGCGTGCCGGATCAAGGGTGCGGACGGCGCGGAGCTCGGGCGCGGCTACCTGGAGTTGACCGGCCACGCGCGGCCCCTGCGCCTGTGAACCGGCCGCGCGCCGCGGGTCACTCGCCCGGTCCGCGCGGGGCGCTGGAACGACCGCCGCGGCCGCCCTTGAGGCTGGCGAGGTAGGCGACCAGATCGCGCAGCTCACGCGGCTGCAGGACGCCCTCCATCGGCGGCATAATCGACACGGGAGGCGTGCGCGCGGCGATCTCGGCGAGGGGCAGGCGGCGCCGCTGGCCGTCGAAGAGCCGCACCGTGACCTCCGTGGCCGACTCCGCCGCGAGGGTCCCGGTGACCTCGGTGCCGTCGCGCAGCGTGACGTTCACGATGCCGTAGCCCTCGGCGATCCGGGCGGAGGGCTGCAGGAGCGCCTCCAGCAGGTAGGCGGGGTCGCGCTGGCTACCGATCGCGCGGAGCGCGGGCCCGACCTCGGAACCGGCGGACGACTCGAAGTTGTGGCAGGCGGTGCAGTTGGCCGCGAGGTGGTTGGCGGCCAGGTCCCGGCCGCGCGCGACGTCGCCGCCCGCGAGCAGTTCGCGGCGGGCGCGGGCCGCGGGGGACGTCGCGTGGGCCTCGAGGCTCGCGGCGATCGCCGGCCGGGCGGCGGCGCGGGCGCGCAGGGCCTCGACCAGCTCGAGGCGCACGCCGTCCTCGACGCGATCCGCCGCCAGCGCCGCCGCCCACTCCTCGAGGAGCGCGTCGGCGGCGGGGGTCGCCAGCGTGGCGACCGCGGCGATCGCGGGCTGGCGTTCGGACACGGGGCGGCCGGTCCAGGCCTCCCGCGCAACCGGCACGATGCGTTCAGGCGCGAGACGCGGGAGCAGTTCCACGGCGGCGTGGAACAGCGGTCCCGGGGAGCCGGCCGCGAGCGCGAGGTCGAGGGCGCGGCGCGCATCGGGCCCGGAATCCCCCTCCCCCGCGAGCAGGCGCAGGGCCTGGGCCCGCAATCCCGGCGCGGCGCCAGCGTCGGCCACCATCGCCGCGACGCGGGCGGCACCGGGGCGCAGGCCGTGGGCGATGATGATCTCGATCGCGCGCGTGCGCAGCGCGGGGTCCTCGAGGCCGAGGAGCGCGTCGACGCGCGGGGTCAGCACAGCGGCGATGGGCTCGGGCCGCAGGGAGCGCGCCCAGCCGTCGAAGGGATCGAGGCGCGGCGGGACGGCCCAGAGGCGGAGGGCGCCGAGCGCCTCGCCCCGGGCGGAGGCGGGCGCGGCCGGGTCGAGCGCGAGGGCGAGGAGCCGTGCGGCGGCCGCCGGCGTGCCGACGCGGAGGTTGGCGTAGAGAGCCCGGCGCAGCGTGGGCTCGTCCCGCGGCGGCGTCGCGAGCAGCGTGGCCAGCCGCGGCAGAGCGGCCGGGAGCGACTCATCGTCGTAGATCGCTCGCGCGGCCTCGGCCACGACCAGCGGATCCGCGTCCGCGAGAAAGTCCGCGACCCCGGCATCGGCGCGGCGGCGCAGCGCGACGACCGCCGCGAGGCGCACCCGCGGGGAGGGATGCAGGACGCGCGCGAGCAGGTCGGCGCGGTCCGCGCAACCGGCGAGGCCCATCACCGCCGCGTGCCGAAGCACGGGGTCGTCGCCGACCGCCTCGGCGAGCGCGAAGAGCGGCTCGACCGCGGTGCGCAGGGCGAACTTGCCCACCGCGATCGCGGCCTGGAGGCGCACGCGGGGGGCGGCGTCCGCCAGCAGCGGAACGAGGGCGGCACCGTGGCCGCGCGCGGCGGCGTTGGCGGCGTCCCCGAGGATCTTGGCGGCCTGGGCGCGGATCTCGTCGTCCGGATCGCGCAGGAGGGCGAGGATGCCGGCGGGTTCCGCGGCGCCCCGGCGCAGCAGCTGGCCGTAGCCCCAGAGCGCGTGGTACCGGGCGAGCGGGGCCGTGCGGGCGGCGGTGGCGACGGCGAGCAGTTCCCCGTGGCGGCCGCGGCGGGCCAGCTCCAGCTGGGCTCCCTGCCGCACGCGCTGGTCGGGGTTGCCGAGGTGGCCGGCCAGCTCGAGATGCGAACGCTCCGCGAAGCCCGCGCGCAGCAGCTCCGCCGTCCGCGCCCGCAACGGGTTCCGCACGTCCTCCCGCGCGTCGACGCGCCAGAGGGCGCCGAGCCCGTCCAGCGGGTACCCGCCCATCCAGTCGACCATCATCAGCGCGCCCTCGGGGTGCCACGCCATCCCGATGCCCATCACGCCGTCGTTGAGGATGCGGGCGCCGGTCATCCGGTAGGTCGCGCCGGCGGGCTCGGCGTGGAACCCGCGCAGTTTGCCGGAGGGGAACTCGTTGAGCAGGAACAGGCCGTCCTGGGGCCCGCCGAGGGCGGTGCCGGGGTTGAAGCGAAAACCGGCGGGGCCGTCGGAGTAGCTGAGCAGCGGCGGGAGCAGGTAAGCCGCCTGCCCGGGGAAACGGGGCTTCCACAGGCCCTCGCGCATCCACGGGCTGTCGGTGCGCAGGTACTGGTAATTGCAGCGCCAGCCGCTGTCGCTGCCCTCGACCAAATGTACGAAGCGTTCTCGCTCGCCAGGCTGGTCCGCATCGTTGTCCACGCCGATCAGGTCCCCGACCTCGTTGAAGGCCGGCTCCTGCACGTTGCGGTTGCCGCGCGTGAACACCTCGAACCCGGAGCCGTCCAGTTCCATCCGCAGGGTCGCGCCCTCGTTGGGGAAAGCGAAGCGCCGGCCCTCGCGCGAGACGACGTTGCCGCCCTTGTCGCCGATGCTCCAGTAGAGACGCCCGTCGGGCCCGACCACGAGGCCGTGCATATCGTGGCCCGCATAGGCGATGTGGACGCCGAAGCCGGTCAAGACCACCTCGCGCTCATCCGCCACGCCGTCGTCGTCGGTGTCGCGGAAGCGCCAGACGTCGGGCGCGATGGTCGCGTAGAGCCAGCCGTCGTGCCAGAGCACGCCAGCCGCGATGCCGGTCACCTCGGTGTTGAAGCCCTCGGCGAACACGGTGATGCGGTCCGCGGTGCCGTCGCCGTCGGTGTCGCGCAGCTGGTAGATGCGCTCGGAGTGGTGGGTGAGGTCGCGCCAGTCGATGGAGCCGTCGCCGTTGTGGTCCGCGAGCATCCCGCGGGGGGCGCGGAGGCGGCCCGGGGCCAGCTCGCGCTGGTAGAACTCACGCTTGGCCTCGACCGAGGTGAGGCCGACGTCATCGGGGATCCACTGGGAATGCTCGCGGATGTCGAGGTCCCCGACCTTGCGGCGGGTGGTGGCGGCCACGTAGACGCGACCGGCCGGGTCGACCGCGCAGGCGACCGGATCAGGGACGTTGATCGCGCCGGACCACTTGTGGAGCACGAGTTCGCCGGTGGCGGGCGCGGCGCGGTCCGGGCTGCGGGTCTGGCGGTCCTCGGCGGCCGCGAGCGGCAGCGCGCCGAGCAGCAGGAAAGCGGGTACGAGGCGGGGCGTCACGACGGCGAACGTTGCCCGGCGCGCGCGGGGTTGTCGCGCCCGAAGTGCGGCCATCGAAGTCGCGGACGGCTCAGCGCCGCGCGGGGGCCGCCTTGCGGGCGCCGCCCTCGGGGCGCGCTGGCGGGCCGAAGTACGGGTACGCGTCCCACGCGTCGTGGGCGGGATCCGCCCGCGGGTCGCGGGTCTCGCGCATCCAGCGTTCCACGCGCTCCCGCAGCTCGCGGCGCGCCTCGGCGTGCGCGGGGTCGCCGGCGAGGTTGCGCAGCTGGTGCGGGTCCGAGCGGAGGTCGTAAAGCTCTTCCGCCGGACGTCGCTCGAGCGCCCACGCGCGGAACGGTGCGAGGTCCGGGCGCGCCCCGCCCTGCACCAGCAGGTCCTTCAGTGGGGAAAGGTCGACGTCCCCGTACGGTCCGACCGAATGGTACAACTCCGGGTCGCCGGCGGGCCAGCGGTCGGAGCGCAGGTTCCAGAGGTAGAGGTGGTCCCGGGTGCGGATGCCACGCACGGGGTAGCTGAGGTCCCCGCGGCGGACATTCGCGTGCCGTTCCCGTTCGAGGAAGACCGCGTCGCGCCGCACGGCGTCGGGGCGGTTCAGGATGAGGTCGGCGAACCCGCGCCCGGTCATCTCGGGCTGCACGGGCAGGCCGGCCAGCTCGAGGAAAGTGGGCGCGAGGTCGGTGAGGCTGATGAACTCGGGCCGCACCTTTCCCGCGGTGAGCCGCCGGCCCCAGCGGACCGCGAAGGGTACGCGCGTCCCCGTGTCGTAGCAGTTGGCGAGGCCGCGGGGCATCTGCCAGCCATTGTCGCTGGTATAGATGACGACCGTGTCCTCGAGGAGGCCGGCCGCCTCGAGGCGCGCGAGGTCCTCGCCGACCGCGGCGTCCATCCGGCCCACGCTGGCATAATACGCGAGCAGCGTGGCGCGGGTGACGGGGTCGTCCGGGAACTGGGGCGGGATGACGAGGCGGGAGGCGTCGAGGCCCGCGTGGTCGGCGGGGTCGTAGCGCCAGCGGTGGCGGGCGGTGTCGGTGTTGCCGAGCCAGAAGAAGAAGGGGCGAGAGCGGTCGCGCGCGCGGAGAAAGGCGGCGAGGTCCGCGTGCTCGGGGCCGACGGGGTTGTGCGGCCAGCCGGAGTCGCGAAAATTGCCGGGGCTCCAGCCCTTGCCGGTAAAGCCCACGTCGTAACCGCCGCGGGCGAGGAGGTCGGTGAAGACGACGAGACTCCGGTCGAAGCGGCTCCACAGGCTCGCAGCGTCCGCCAGCTGGTGGGCGGCGCGGCCGGTGAGCAGGCTGGAGCGGGTCGGCGAGCAGGACGGTACCGGGCAGAACGCGTGCTCGAACACGATGCCCTCGCGCGCGATCCGGTCGAAGACGGGGGTGCGGGCGACCGGGTCGCCAAGCGCGCCGGCGTGCGGCCAACCCCAGTTGTCCGCGAGGACCAGCAGGATGTTGGGACGCGCCGGACCGGCGGCGGCCAGCGGGGCGGCGGCCGCGAGGAGCAGGGCGAGCGGCAGGAGCCGGCGGGAAGGACGGGACATCGGCATCAGGGGATGGGCGTGGCGCGGGCGGCGAGCTCGGCGGCGAAGGTGGCCACCACGGGGGCGAGCGCGGATTCGGCGGCCAGGTTGCGGGTCTCGGCCGGGTCGGCCGCGTGATCGTACAACTCGCGGGCGGCGAGAGCGCCCGTGGCGAGCTCGCGCCATTCGACGTATCGGTGACGGTCGTCGCGGAGCGCGCGGCCCAAGTGGGTGGCCTGGCCGTACGAGGGGCGCGGGTGCTGGGACGCGGCGAAGCGGGCGCCGGGGGCGGCGGGATCGCGCAGCTGCGGAACGAGGCTGCGGCCCTCTGTGCCGGCGGGAGGCGGCAGCGCGCAGAGTTCTGCGAGCGTCGGGTAGAGGTCGAGTAGTTCGGCGAGGCCGGGTGCGGCGCCACCGGCGCGGGCGACGCCGGGGGCGGCGATCAGGAGCGGCACCCGGGCATCGAGCTCGTAGTTGCTTGTCTTACCCCAGAGCGCGTGCTCCCCGAGGTGGAATCCGTGGTCGCTCCAGAAGACCACGATCGTCCTTTCGGCCAGCCCGAGGCGCCCGAGTTCGCCGAGCACGCGGCCCACCTGCGCGTCGAGGAAGCTGACGCAGGCGAGGTAACCGTGCCGGAGCTCGGCCACCAGCGCGGGCGGGAGTGGCCCCTCCTTCGGGATGCCGGCGTAGCCGCGGAGCTCCGCGCCGGGATGGCCGGCAAGGGCGGGCGCGTCCGCGGGCGCGGTGGCCGGGGCGGGCGGGGCGAGGCGCGCGCGGTCGTAGAGGTCCCAGTAGCGGCGGGGCGCGTTGAAGGGCAGATGGGGCTTCCAGAAGCCGACCCCGAGGAAAAAAGGCCCGGGCCGCGCGGCGAGCTCACGCAGGCGCGCGACCGCGGCGGCGGCGATGCGCCCGTCGAGGTAGGCCTCGTCTGGCACGTCGAGGCACTGCACCGCCGCCCCCTTGGCCCGGGGCGCGGTGGCGTCCGCCGGCCAGACCCAGTCCGCCCAGTGCGGACCATCGGCGAACCGCGGCGGCTCGGACCACGAGGGCGGATCGCTGAAGGGGAACGGCGGCTTCGCGCCCGACTCGTTGTGGAACAGCTTGCCGAGGCCGACCGCGGTGTAGCCGTGGAGCCGGAAGTGCTGCGGCAGCGTGACCACGTCCGGCAGCGTCTCGCGGAAGTGACGGCGGAGGTCCCAGACGCGGAGCGTGTCGGGCCGCCGCCCGGTGAGGACGGAGGCGCGGGAGGGGTTGCAGACCGCCTGCTGGCAGTAGGCGCGGGTGAAGCGGACGCCACGGCCCGCGAGGGCGTCGAGGTGCGGGGTGCGCGCCTCCGGGTGGCCGTAGGCGCCGAGATCCGTCCGCAGGTCATCGGCGGCGATGAACAGCACGTTGGGCCGCGACGCGGGGGCGGCCGAGGCGACGATGGCCGGCAGGGCAAGCAGCGCCGGCAGCAGGGCGGTGAGCACGCGGCGGAACATCGGGGCGGGACGCGCAGCGCGGGGACGTCGGCTCAGAAGCGGCCGCGCAGGCCGAGCGTCCAGACCGCGCCGTAGTACATATTGATGCGGAGGTTCCCGGGCTCGTCGGCGTAGCCGCGGTTGGGCGAGTTGAGGATGTTGCGGCCGCTCAGCGTGAACTCGTAGGTGGAGCCGAGCTTGAGGCCGCCGCTGACGTCGAACATCAGGCGCTCGTACTGCCACTGGGCCTGATTGACGCCGATCGAGGTGGCGCGGGCGGAGGACCAGGTGGAGCGCAGCTGCAGGTTGAAGCGATGGTTGGAGAAGCGGATGCCGCCGTTGGCGGCCTTGGGCACGATATTGGTGAGACGCAGGTCGGGGATCGCGCGGGAGACGGAGCCGAAGACGCTGAACCCGCGGGCGAACCCGGGCAGAAACACGAGCTGCTGGCTGTACTCGACCTCCACGCCCTTGAGGCGGCGCACGCCATCGAGGTTGCTCGGGCGCAAAAAGGTGTAGCCGGTGTATTCGGGATCATCGGCGTAGCCCACCTCCTCCGCGGGGACCGGGCGGTTGGCGACGCCGAGGTTGCGCACGTTGAGCCGGTAGGCGGAGACGCTCAGCGTGCCCGCCGGCTCAATGTAGTACTGCACGCTGGCGTAATACTTGTCGGAGGTCTCCGGCTTCAGATCCGGGTTGGGCACCTGCACCGTCTGGTTGTTGTCGTTGACCGTGATCACGCCGGCCAGGTTGTTGTAATCGGGCCGTCCGATCGACTGATTGGCGGAGAGCTGGAGGACGAGGTTGCGCGCGAGGGAATACTTCGCGCCGCCGCTGAGGAAGTCGTGCTCGTAGCCGCCGTACTTGTTGAAGCGGACGAAATTCCGGTACTGATAGGCGAGGAACGGAATGGTGTTCGGGGTGTACCCCGCGGCGCGAACCAGGGGCGCGGGCAAAATGTCGAACGTGCGCCCGACCGTGCGGGTGCGCTCGCGCCGCACGCCGAGGTTCAGCCGCACGTCGCGCCAGCGGGTGTTGAACTCCACGTAGGCGGCGTCGACCTGCTCCTTGATCGCACGACCGGTGGTGCGCTCGATGAGGAAGTTGTTGTAGGTGTTCTCCACGAACTGGCTGGGCTGCGACCGGAAGAGGTCGAGCATCGCGGTCGTGTTCGGGATCGGGAGGTTCAGCGCCGCGAGGTTGTCACCCTGCTTCGGGTCGAACAGCCCGGGATAAGTGTGCGCGATCATCACCGTCGAGGGGTTCAGCTGGTCACCCGCCGCCCCCACATAAGTCCACGAGCGCGTGCCCGTGCGGTTCAGGTCGTAGGTGGTCAGGCGCGTCTTCACGCCGGCCTGGACCGTTACCGGCAGGCCGGCGGCGAGGAGCGCGCGCTTGGCGTCGAGGTAACCAAGGAAGACCTGGCTGGTGCCGGAGCGGTCGACCGTGCCGATGTTGTTGGGGTTGGCGTCGACGCGGTTGTAGTTCGCGAGGTTGCTCCAAGCCGGGCCCGAGAGCTGGGTCAACTGCCAGTCAGTCGAAGTCGGGCTGGAGCGGCGGGCGCTCCAGCTCATCCGGGTGAGGCGGTTGTTGGCCCCGGTGAAGTAGCCGGTGCGGCGGTCCTCGTAATGCGTCGTGCTGCGCGAGTAGCCGCCGCCGAGCGTGAGCTGCAGCTCGTGGCGGCGGTACTCGAGCTTGGGGGTGTAGGTGACGGTGTCGTTGAACTTGTGGCTGTGACCGATGTTCTGCTCGAAGCGCGTGTTCGCGTTGGCCGTGGCCCGGGCCAGCAGGGAGGTGGCGGTGGAGGACGGGTCGATGTCCGCGGTGTTCGCGCGGAAGGTGAGGGTGCGCGCGTTGATCTCGTCGTTGAAGTGGGAGAAAGCCGTGCGCAGCGACGCGATGAGGTGCGGGGTGACGCGGTAGTCGAGGTTCACACCGAGGGCCGCGCGGGTGGTGATCTTCGGGTTGTCGCGGAAGACGAGGGCATTGATCACCGGCCCGCGCGCCGTGTTGTTATCAATGGTCTGGGTGAGCCCCGACTGCTCGTTGAAGAGGCTGTTCGAGGAGAGGCTCAGCTGCACCCCGAAGCGGCCCTGAAAGGAGTCGGCATAGGTGAACACGAAGCCCGGGCGGATCTTGCGGTGGACGCCATCCCCGGGGCTCGGCGTGCGGCGCAGGGTGAACTCGTAGGGGGACGCGGTCAGGCTGGCCTGGGCGGTGACCTCGCGCCCCTTGCGCTCGAACGCGTTCTTGCTGCGGAGGTTCATCGTCCCCGCGGGCGCGTCCGCGTCCATACTCGCGGTCAGCGTCTTGTTCAGCTCGATCGATTCGATGCTCGTGATGGAGGCCTGCTCGAACTCGAACTGCCGCGAACCGCCGCCGAACGACGCCGAGGCCGCCGTAGCCATCCGCATCCCGTCCACGCTCACGGTGGCGTACTTCGGGTCTAGGCCGCTGATGCGCACCGCGCGCGCGTCCGCGTCCACGTAGTCCATCACCACTCCCGGCATATACTTCATGAATTCGCCGATGTTGCCGCCGGTGACGTCGCCGAAGTTGTCCGAGGCGACCACGCTCTTGAAGTTCAGCGCCGCGCGCTGCTCCATGATCGCCTTCGCGTTGCCCTCTCGCTCGTTGGAAACGACGAACTTGTCTAGAGTCACGACCGCGTCCCCCGCCGCGGGCCGCGCGCCGGGGCGGAAGGTGGAGCCGCGCAGCTCGAAATCACGCGTGGCCGTGCCGCCCGCCGGCACGGTCAGCCGGGCTGAGGCGCGGTCGTAACCGGTGTAGGCCACCGCGAGCGCGACCTCCCCGGCGGGCACGTTCGTCAGTAGGTAGGAGCCGTCGTCCCCGGAGAAGACCAAGAGGTTGGTGCCCTCGACGGAGACCTCCGCGTTGCGCACATACTCCTGAGTCGCAGGGTTGAAGATGCGGCCGGCGATCCGGCCGGTCGCCGCCCCCTGGGCCGACAAGGACAGCGGCAACAGAAGCGCAAGCAGAAGCGGACGGCACGCGGACCAGGGGAGTAAAGAAACCATGGTGGCTCGGGGGCTTTCCCCAGCCTTGGGGAGACGACGGCGCGCGCCGAGCCGAAAAGGCACGCCGCGTCGCGGCCGCGGCTCAGGGCGCGGCGACGACGAACACCTGAGCGTGCGTCCCCGCCGGCCCAGCCACGCGCCGGGTGTAGGCGATGAGCCGGCCATCCGGGGAAAACACGCACGCAAGCGCCTCCGGGCCATCCGCGCCCGCCGCGCGCGGGGTCAATCGCGTCGTGGCGCCCGTCGCCGCGTCGGTCACGCACACGCTGCCGTCCATCACGTGCGCCAGCCGGCGGCCATCGGGACTCCAAGTGAAGGCGGAGCTAGCGCCCGCGGGACCGCGCGTGAGCGGGCGCGGCGCGCCGCCGTCCGGCGGGACGGTCCAGAGCTGCGCTTGGCCCGCCGCGTCCAAGCGCAGAAAGGCGATGGTGCCGTCGACGGGGGACGCCCGGAGCCAGTGGCGCGGGGCCGGCGCGACCCCGCGGGGCGACTCACTCCCGAGGAAGGTGAGGCGGCGCTGCCCGGTGCCTGCGGGAGGCGCGGGCCGCCGGGTTGTGGTGCCCTCGAGGGGCTCTGCGCCCGCCCGCGTGAGGTCGGGGGGCAACTCTACCACGAAAACCTCCGCGTGCTCGCGCCCGTCGGGCGCGGTGACGTTCCCGAGGAAAGCGAGGCGCCGCCGCCCGTCCCGGTCCGGCAACCAGCCCTCCTCGTAGGCCCGGCTGATCTCGTCGGAGCCGGGTCGCGGGCGGTTCACGGTGCGGGTAACGACCACCGAGAACCAGCCGCCGTCCTGGTTGCGCGGGTGGGACCGCGGCACCCGCACGCCGCCTGGAGCCGCGACCGCGACGGCCACGTTGCGCTGGTTGCGGTCGTGCTCCCCGGAGCCACCGAGCCGCGCCAGCACTTCGTCGTCGTAGGTGAAGCTGAGCGCGTCGCCGCCGGGGTGGAACACGTGCACGTGCGAGCCGCCGCGGAGCGCGCCCGGGACGAACGGCGGCGCGTAGGTCATCGCGTCGAGGCCACTGCCCTCCCCCGGGGACCCCGGCTCGACGAGAAAGCCGCGGCGGCGGCTGAGGCCGTAGGTCCATTCGGGCGTCGGGTGCTCGGGGCCGAGGATAAACACGACTTGGTCGCGCCGCGGATGGTACGTGACGACGCCGCAACGCGCCCCGTGCGCGGCTTGGTAAAGAGTCTCGACGCGGCCGGTGGCGACCTCGACCCGCTCGATGCGCGCGGCGTCAAATTCCCCGCCGGGGCCGCGGACGTCGTAGACGATCCAGCGGCTGTTGGGGGACCAGACGTTGACGTTGGTGAGGACGTGCCCGTGCGGAGCGGAGGTGAGCTGGGTTCCGCCGGCAGCCAAGGGAAGCATACTCCCGAGTACCACGGTGGCGAACGGGGCCATCAGCCGAGGGGTGCGGGGCCGGCCCGGCCTCATCGGCCCTCGGCGGCCCAGCGCTTCATTTGGGCGATGTTGGCGATCAGCGTGTCCCGCCCGCCCTCCTTACCGCCGCGGTCCCCGGCGTAGACGCGCATATCGCTGTTATACATCGCCTCGGCCTCCGGGCCGAGGTCGCCCGTCTCGCGCATCCACTGGTCCAGCCGCACGCGCAGCCGTTCCAGTTCGCCGCGGTGCGCGGGGGCGGCCGCCAGGTTGCGTACCTGCCAGCGGTCCGTGGTCAACTCGTAGAGTTCCTCCGCCGGGCGCACGGAACGGAACAGCAACTCGGAGGCGAGGGGGTCGAGGCGGCCGGCGGCGTGCAGGGAACGGAGCGTCTGGAGGATGCTCTTGCCGTCCTTGTACGCGTTGGGCTGAAGGTGCGGCCGCTGCGGCAGGAAGTTGCGGATGTAGAGGTAACGCTCCGTGCGCACGCTGCGCAGGCGCTCGACCGTCTCGTCGCAGCGGTCCCGCGCGGCAAAGGCAAACGGGCGCGGCTGGTAGCCGGCGGCCAGCACGTTGCGGCCCTGCAGGCCGGCGGGCAGCGGCACCCCGGCGGCGGCGAGGGAAACCGGCACCAGGTCGATCAGCTCGACGAGGTCGTCACGCACGGCTCCCCGGGGCACACCCGGGCCGCGGACGATGAACGGCACGTGCGTGCCCTCGTCGTAGAGGAACTGCTTGCCGCGCGCGTGGCTGATGCCGTGGTCGGTGGTGAAGATGACCAGCGTGCGCTCGAGCTCGCCCTCAGCCTCCAACCGCGCAAGCACCCGGCCGACGTGCTGGTCGGTGAAGCGCACCGCGTCGAGGTACGCCGCCCAATCGCGCAGCAGCACCGGGTCGCGCGGGTAGTACGGCGGGAGGATGACCCGTTCCGGGTCGGTGGCGCCGCCGAGTTCCGCCGCCGCGCGCTCGGCCAAGCGCTTGGCGGCCTCGTCGGTGCCGCCGCGCAGCTTCCCGCCCGCGAGCTGCACTTGCATAAAAAAGGGCTGCCCCGGCCGGCGGTTCGCCCAGTCGGGGCCGTCGTACATCGCGGGGTCCCACTCAAAATTGTAGTCCGTCTTGCCCAGCGCCGCGGCCGCCTTGCGGCCCGCCTTCGCCTGGCCCCCGCGGCCGGCGTCCGGCAGGCCGGAGCCGATTGCGGTGTGGTAGCCCGCGCGCCGCAGCCGCGCGGGAATCGGTTCCACGCCGTCGGGCAGCTGGATCTTCAGCTCCCCTCGCCCGCTGCGGTGGTGGTGGGCCCCGATGCTGGTCTGGTACATCCCGGTGATGAAGGCCGAGCGGCAGGGTGAGCAGACCGGCGCGGTGGTGAAGGCGCGGCTGAAGCGCGTGCCCTCGCGCGCCAAGCGGTCGAGGTGCGGCGTCTGGATGAGCCTCTCGCCATAGCACGAAAGGTTGGCGGACATATCGTCCACGATGAACCAAAGGAGGTTGGGGCGGCCGGCATCGGCGGACCGGGCAAGGCCCGCGGCAGCGAGCAGGGTGAACAGGCAGGCGGGGAGGCGCATGGGGGGAAAGAGGCCGGCGGCGGACGGCGCCCCGGCCGGCGAATTGTGTTGGGCCACGCGCGCCGGGCCGCAAGTTTCAAGGCGCCGCCCGTTACCCGATGCCCGTCTCCCGCCGCCCCGCCCTGCCCAGCTTCCCGGCGCTCGCGTCGCTGCTCGCGCTCGCGGCCCTCCTGACCCCGTCGGCAACCGCCGCCACGCCGAAGGCCGCGAAGAAGGCCTCGCCCCCGAAGGTCGCCGCTTCCCCCGCGCCGTGGGTCGAGGCCGACTTCCCGTTCTTCTCCTCCATTCTCGACGCCCGCGCCGCGGGACCAGGACTGCCCAGCGACAACCTCGCGCCGCGCGGCCTCGTGCTAAACCTCGGCGGCGGCCTCTGGGCCGGCTTCGACCCGGACCTGCTCCGGCTGGTCGCCCTCTGGCGCGGGGAGGGCGTCACCGCGGCCGCCCTCGCCCCAGGCTCCTACCACGACATCGGCCGCAAGACGCCCGGCGGCCAAGAGAAACTCCCGCAACTCGCCGGCACCGCCTGGCTCGCGACGGGCGTACATCCCGGCTGGCAGGCCGCCGGCCCGCTCGACGTCGCAGACCCGCGGACGCCGGCCCCGAGCCTCGAGGAGCCGGGCCGCGGGCCGCTGCCGCTGGAACGCGGCCGCTTCCGCGCCGTCCACCTGCTGCCGGACGGCGCCGTGCTGGAGTACGAGGTCGCGGGCGCGATGGTGCGCGAGCGCTTCTTCAACGCCGGCACCGCCGCGGAACCCGGGATCGGCCGCACCGTGGAAGTCGGCCCCGGTCCCGCCCTGCGCCTGCTCGCCGGCCGCGCGGCCGCGGGCGTCACCGTCAGACTCGCCGCACCGGCCACCCCCGGCGGGGCCGCCCTCTCCGTCGACCAGGGGATGCGGGTCGTGGACGTGCCCGCGCGGACCGCGCCGCGGCGTTTCACCCTCCTGACGAGCCCGGGCCCCGCGGCGACTACCTTCGCCGGGGAAGCGCCGGCGCTTACCGGCCGCAACCGCGCGCGCTGGCCGGAGGAGTTGCCGACGACCGTAAAGACGGCGGAGGCCACCGCGGCATTCGTCATCGATCCGATCGGCCTGCCCGACCCGAACCCGCGGCGCCGCGCCGTGCGCCCGAGCGACATTCAGTTCCTCCCCGACGGCACCGGCGCCGTGGTCACGCTCGACGGCGACGTCTGGCTGGTGCGCGGCCTGCACGAGACCGCCGGGCAGCCGCGCTGGCGCCGGTTCGCTTCCGGGCTGCACGAGCCGATGTCGCTCGCGGTGCGCGGCGGCGAGCTGATGGCGTTTGACCGCAACGGCGTCTGGCGCCTGCGCGACCTCGACGGGGACGGCGAGGCGGACACGCACGAGCTGTTCTCGAACGCATTCGGCCAGACCGCGGACCTGCGCGAGTTCCCCTCCCAGATCCGGGCTGCGCCGGGCGGCGAGTTCGTGATCGCGAAGGGCGGGCAGCAGGCGACCACCCAGGGCAAGCACAACGGCAGCGTGCTCCGGCTCTCCGCCGACGGGCGCGTCGCGACCTTGCTCGGGTACGGGTTCCGCCAGCCGAACATCGGGGTCGACCCGCGCACGGGGCTGGTCACCTCCAGCGACCAGCAGGGGCAATACATCCCTTCGACGCCGCTGCACATCGTGCGCGACGCGCGGTTCCACGGCTTCCTCGCGCCCTTCGCCCCGATCGAGCAGTACCCGGCGCCGGTGGTGGAGCCGCTGACCTGGATCCCGCACCCGGTGAACGCGTCCGCGCTTTCTCAGGTCTGGCTGCACGACGCGCGCCTCGGTCCGCTCAACGGCAGCCTCGTCCACATCGGCTACAACCGCCCCGAGCTATTCCAGGTGCTGTTCAACCGCCGCGGCGCGGAACCGCAGGCCGCCGTCGTGAGCATCACGCGCGGCTTCGCGTTCCCGCCGCTCAACGGCGCGGTCAACCCGCGCGACGGCCTGCTCTACCTCGCGGGCTTCCAAGTCCTCGGCTGGGGCAACGTGATCGACGTCCCCGCCGGCCTCGGCCGCCTGCGCCACACCGGGCGCCCGGATCCGCTGCCCCGGGAACTCGCGGTGCTTGACCGCGGCGTGCTGCTGCGCTTCGGCTCCCCGTTGGACCCGCGGCGCGCGACGGACCCCGCGAGCTACTCCCTCCAGGGCTGGTCCTACCGCCGGACGCACAAGTACGGCTCCGCCCAGTACAAGGCGGACGGCTCCCCCGGCCAGGACGCGTTCACGCCCAGCGCGGCCTACCTCTCACGCGACGGCCGGTCCGTGTTCGTCGCGGTTCCAGGGCTGCGGCCCGTGATGCAGCTGCGCGTGGGCTGGTCGCTCGCCACCGCGGCGGGCGAACGCCTTGAGGAGAACGCGTACACCACGCCGCGCGAGCTGACGCCCTTCGATCCGGAAAGGGAGGGCTTCGGGCCGCTCACGGTCGATCTGACCCCGCGGGCCACGGTGGCCGCGGCCGCCACCGGGATCGCGAGCGCGGAGGAGGGCGCGCGCCTCGCGCAGCTGTTCGCCTGCACGGCCTGCCACGGCGCGGGCCAGGACCTCGCCGTCGCGCGCTCCGGCCCGCCGTGGCAGGGGCTTTACGGGAGCGAGCGCACGGTCTTCGTCGGCGGCAAGCCGGTGAAGGTGCGGATCGACGAGGCCTACCTGCGCGAGTCGATCCTCGACCCCAGCGCGAAGCTCGCGGCGGGCTTCGAGAGGGGCGAGTACGCGATGGCCAGCTTCGCGGGCGTGCTCTCGGACACGCAGGTCGAGTCGCTCATCCTGCACCTCAAGACGCTGCGCTGAGCCCGCGGCGCGGGGCGTTCAGCGCGGCGCCGGGGCGTTGGCAGCCGGAGGATCCTCGTTGGGCGTGCCGCGCCAGCGCGGGGCCACGTTGCCCCGGTCCCACGCCTCCCAGCGCGCGCGCAACTCCGCCACCACCGCGGGTTGGGCGGCCGCCAGGTCGCGCGTTTCCCCCGGATCGGCGGCGAGGTCGTACAATTGCCAGCCGCTGTTGGTCCGCGCCTCGAAGTCCCGCCAGTCGACCAACTTCCAGCGCCCCTGCCGCACCGCCCGCTGCGGCCCGAAGCGCCAGAACAACGCCTCGCGGGCCGGTGCCGCCGATTCGCCGGCCAGCACCGGCAACAGGTTGACGCCGTCAAGGGGCCCCTCGGGCGCAACCCCCGCGGCGGCGAGGGCGGTCGGCGCGAGGTCGAGCGCGGAGACGGGCGCGGCGCAGGTCGTCCCCTCTGGCAGGCGGCCGGGCCACGCGGCGAGGAAGGGCACGCGGATCCCGCCCTCGAGCATCTGGCCCTTGTCGCCCCGCAGCGGCGCGTTGCGCCCCGTGTTGTAGGCGAGGAAGGGCTTGCGCCCCGAGCCGCCGTTGTCGCTCAGGAAGAAGATCAGGGTGTCGCGGTCGCGCCCCGTGGCGCGCAGGTGCGCGGTGAGGCGGCCGACGGCGTCATCGAGGCCGAGGAGCAGCGAGAGGTAGCCGCGGCGGGCCGGGTCCTGCACCGCGGCCGGGAGCCGGGCGAGGGTGTCGGGCGCGATCTCCAGCGGGGTGTGGACGGCGTTGTAGGACAGGAAGAGGAACCACGGCCGGCCCGCGTGGCGGTCGATGAAGCGCAGGGCCTCGGTGGTGAACAGCTCCGTGGTGTGGCCCCCGACGCGCAGGGGCTCCCGGCCGCGGTGGATCAGGTTGAGCGACTGGGCGGTCCCGAACTTGGGCGCGGCGTCCGGGCGGAGCTGGAAGTTGTGGGCGCCCACCAGGAAACCGTAGAACTCGTCGAAGCCGCGGGACTGCGGATGATGCCGGGGACTGAAGCCGAGGTGCCATTTGCCCACCAGGCCGGTCGCGTAGCCCGCCGCGCGAAGGCGGTCGGCGAGGGTCCGTTCGCCCAGGGGCAGGCCGAGGTCCTCGGGCGCGCCGACGTGCGGGTTGAACTCGTGGCCGAAGCGCGACTGGTGCCGCCCGGTCAAGAACCCGGCGCGCGACGGGCTGCAGTAGGGGGCCGAAACGTAGCCCTCGGTACAGCGCACGCCGGCACGCGCGAGGGCGTCAAGGTGCGGCGTCGGCACCTCGGCGCCGCCCTGGACCCCGAGATCCGCGTACCCGAGGTCGTCAGCCATTATGACCAGCAAGTTCGGTCGCGGCGCGGGGGCGGCGAACAGCGGGGCGGCCAGGAGCGCGAGAATTAACAGGGGGCGGCGGGGCATAAGGTCGGGACGGCGCCGCCTGGCGGCGTCACGCCTTGGGCCGGCGGCGCTGCAGGTCCTCGCGGGCGGCCTCGAGCCGGGCGCGCTCCGCCGCGGTGAGGCTGTGCAGACCGGACTGGGCGATCTTATCGAGGAGCACGTCGACCTCGGCCATTGGCGCGGCGACGGGGGGCGTGGTCGCAGTGCCGCGGGCGGCGCCGGCACGGGCGGCCACCGGCACGGGCGCGGCGCGCATCGCGGTCGCGGGGCGCGACAGACGGAAGCGGGGGAACCGGGGCCAGCTCCAGCGGCCCTGGTGGTGCCGGATGAACGCGAACGCGAAACCGCAGGTCGCGGCAAGCTCGAGCAGGCGCACGCCATCGCGGGCGCCCAGCGCCATCAGCGCCCCCAGGGCGAGCAGCCCCCAAGCGACCCAGCGGGCCAGAAGGTTGAACAGCAGCGGCGCGTCCGGGAACAGCGTCGCAAACGCGATGAAGACGGCGAAGGAGCCGGTGCCTCCCTCAAAGTTAGCAGGCAGCACGGGCGTGAGCGCGGTGAAGAGCAGCGGGCGGACCAAGTAGAGGCCGGCATAGAGCCGCAGGAAGTCCCGGCGCCCAAGGAAACGTTCCACCTCGCGCCCGAACCAGACCAGCATCAGCAACTCGATCGCCAGCGCGAGCGAGGGCGGATTCACCAACCCGTAGGTAATCAGCCGCCAAAGCTCGCCCCGCCAGACCGCCTCACCGCTGAAGGCCAACCGGGAGATTAGCCCGTCCGCGCGCGCTAACTGCAGCGCGGTAGTGGCGAGCATCGACACGACCAGCGCGGCCACCAGCAGGTGCACCGCGTGCACGGGAAGCCCGCGCCACCAAGTGACGGGACCGTGCTCCTCCGGACTCTCGAAGCCGTGAAGACTCATGCCGCGCTTGTGACGATGCGTTGCCCCCGAGGGCTGGCAAGCCGCGACGGCGGCTGGCCCAGGACAGCTCAAACGCCAAACCCAGGACGGTACCCCTTGGAGAGGAACGCGTTCGCCGCGGGGACGTTGGTAACCTCGCAGCGGACGCGGTCCCGCTTGAGGCGGCGACGGGCACAGAGGGGGACGTTGCTCAGCAGCACCATCTCGGTGAGCCGCGCCGAGTAGGCGAAGTCGGCCCCCGCGGCGGGCCCGCCCTTGCAGGCCCGGATCCACTCCTCGAACTGGTTGCCCCGGGAATGCGCGGGATCGTCCGGGGTGGTAGCGCGGCGGCCTGCTCCTGCATCCGCGACTCCGGCCACAGCCGCAGGGTGAAGAAGTTCGGGTCCGCGATCGCCGCGGCGCGGTTGCCGGGGAACAGCGTCGAATTCTCCGGCAGCTTGCGGCCACCACCGCGGCGCCGCGGCCGCCGACGCAGGCCACATGCAACCGCGCGCCGGACGAGGTCCCGCCTTGGCTCCGCAGCACGGCGGGGAAGGCGAGCGAGCCGGAGGCGGCGGCGAGGAAGGAACGGCGCGCGCGGGGTGGCGGGGGCGAGCGTCGTCCCCGCAGGCTGGCCGCCACGGGCCTGCGCGTCCAGCCCGGGGCCCCGGGGCCCCGGGGCTCAGGCGGCGAGGGGCCGGCGCTCCGTACGCCAGGCCAACCCGCGCCGGGCGAGCCGCACCCGCAGCCCCGCCGCCACCGCGTCCCAGCGCGCCGGCGTCTCCACCACGCGCCATTCTTCCCGCAGCCGGCGTACCAGCGTCTCCGGCAGGACCATCACCCCGTAGCAACGACGATTGTTCGAGTTCATCAGCGCAGCTTAGCAGAGGGGTGGGTCACGCGCTGTCCCACGGTGTCCCCGATTTTGGGGACAAGCCGGGCTGGGACCGCGAGCGCGACGCGGCAAGCTTGCTGCCGCAACCTATGAAAAACACCTCCTCCCGCTTCCCCGCCCCATCGGGCGGCCATTCCCGCGCCGACGGCTCCGGTCAGGCGCCCCTCCGTGTGCTCCGCCTCGGCCGCGTCAAGGCCAGCATCTGGGAAAACGCCGCCGAGGACCGACCCTACTACAGCGTGAAATTCACGCGGACCTACGTCGATGAGCAGAAGCAGTTCAAGGACAGCGACAGCTTCGGCCGCGACGAGCTGCTCCTGCTCGCGAAGCTCGCCGACCTCGCCCACACGTTCGTGTGCGATCAGGCCGCCGCCCGCGCGCGCCCGCAGGAATCCGCCGCCTAGCCCCGCGCCCGACGGACCGCTCAGCCGCCCGCGGAGCCACCCTTCAGGTAGGCCAGCAGCGCGGACAACTCGGCCGGGCTCATCGTCTGCTCGAGGCCGTCTGGCATCAGCGACACGCCGGAGGCCGTGAGGCCGGCTAGGTTGCGACGCAGGACGACCTCCTCGGCGCCCGCCGCCGTGCGGAGGGTCACGCTCGTCTCGGTCTCCGCCACCACCCAGCCGGTGACGTTGCGTTCGTCGGTGGAGGTGACGGTCACCGCCTGGTAGGCCGGCGCCACCTCATAGTTCGGCACCAGAATGTGCAGCAGGAGGGCATCGGCGGGCTGGTTACCGACCCCGGTCAGGTCCGGCCCGACCTTGCCGCCGACCCCGTTGAAGGTGTGGCACGCCGAGCACGCGCGCGCGAAGGGCACCGCGCCCGCGGTCGCCGGGGCCCGCGGGTCCAGGCCCGCCTTCGCCTTCCGGTACACCTCCATCCGGTCGCCACCCTCGAGGCTCGCGAACAGCCGCTGCGCTTCCGCGCGCAGCTCAGCGTTGCCCTGCTTGAGCAGCGCGGCCCGACGCACCGACGAGATCTCCGGGGCCAGGACCGTGCCGCGGTCAATCGCCGCGAACAGGACGCGCGTCATCGCCGGCTTGGCCGCCAGCGCCGCCACCGCCGCCTCGCGCACCTGCGGGGTGAACCGGCTCCACGTCTCGGGGCGCACGAGCAGTTCCGCGCCGCGGGCGTCACCCTGACGCTCCAGCGCGCGGACGAAGTGCAGCTGCAATTCCGAGGCCTGCCGCGCGTCGAGTAGCGCCGCGGCCCGCCCGAGCCCCGCCGGGAAATCAGTCAAGGCCAGCAACGCGACCGCGCGCGATCGCTGGGCCGGCTCCGCGGCCGGATCCAGCGCCAGGACCGCGGCGCGGCTGAAGACAGTTTCGAGTGCCGCCCCGCCGGCGGGGCCGGCAAGAGCAGAAAACGCCTCGGCCGCCGGGCGGCCCTTGAGCTCGGGGCGCGTCCGCCGCCCCTCCGCCAGACCCAGAATCGCCGGCACGCGCCACCCGGCGTCGGCCGGGGCCGCGAGGGCCGCACGCAGAAATTCCGCTGCGGCCTCAGGCGAACTGCCCGCCCCCACCAACCGGCCCACCTCCTCCAGCAGGGCCGCAGCCGCGGCCGGAGTAGCGGCCGCGAGCCGGGGCGCCAACGCGGTCTGGAAGGCCTCCAGCCGCCCGCCCACCCCGCTCAGCACCGCCGCGCGGGCCCACCGCTCCGCGCCATCCCGCACCGCGACCGCCACAAGGCCTGCCACCGCCCGCGGATCCGGCCACGACCCCAAGGCCAGCGCCGCCAGGAAGCGCACCCGGGCGTCCGGATCCGCCGCCGCCGTCAAAAGCAGCGCTCCCAGCGCAGGCTCGGTTGCCAGCCGGGCGCCCGCGAGGGTCACCGCCTGCTCGCGCACGCCCGCCGCCGGGTCCCGCGCGGCCGTTTCCATCTCCGCGGGCGGCAACTGGCCGAGGCCGGAGAGGGTCCAGAGCGCCCGGGCCCGCGTCTCCGGCCGGGCGGCGGTGCGGACGAGTTCCACCAACCGGGGCGCGGCGGAGGTCTCACCCCGTTCCACCAGCAGGCGCTGCGCCCGCGCCCGCACCCACGGTTCCGGCGCCTCCAGCCCCGCAACCAGCGTGACCGCATCCCCGGCGGGCCGCGGCAGCGCGATTGGCGGGGCGTCCGCGCGGACGAGGCGGTAGATGCGCCCGCGGTCTCGGCCGGAGGTGAAGTCCAGCCCGCTCCGCGATTCCTCCGGCACATACGCCGGATGATCGATCTCCCTCCGGTACATATCCGCGACGTAAAGGGCGCCGTCCGGGCCGTCGGCCGCGAAGACCGGCCGGAACCACGAGTCGGTCGAGGCGAGGAACTCCGCGCCGCGCGTCGCCAGTTCGGCCCGGAAGGTCGGCCCCTCAGCGCGCAGGACCTGGCGTTGCACGAGATTCTGCGCGGGCTCGCAGATGTACGCGCTCCCGATCCGCTCCGCCCCCAACGCGGGACCCGCGTGCAGAGCAAGGCCGCACGCCGAGGTGAACGTCCCGGAGTGCGGCTTGCTCAGCAGCGCCGGGATGAAATCGGCCGTCACCCGCGCACGCGCCGCCGGCCAGACCACCGCCTCGGCCTCCACCCGCGAAACCGCCTGCACCGTCTCCGAGAAGGCGAACAGCGGGTTGCGCCGCAACTGGGCCGGCTCGAGTACGATCTGCTGGATGGGATGCCGGTTGGAGGTGTTGAACCGCCGCCCGAACTCGTCGAACGCCAGCCCGAACTGGCCGCGTCCGCCCACCACCTCGAACTCCAGGGTCTCCGGGTGGAAGCGCGCGTCGGCGGGGGTGTAGTTCACCTCGGGCCGCTCCGGGTGGCGCGGCGAACGCACCTTGCCGCCATTGAGGCCGCTGGTGACGTAAACCCAGCCGTCAAGCCCAAGGGTCGGGTGGCTGGTCCGGATCTGCGTCGTGCGCGAGGTGCTGAAACCGGTGAGCACCACGGTCCGCTCCTCCGCCACCCCGTCGCCGTCGTGGTCCTTGAGGAAGAGGATGTCGGGCGCGCAGGTGACGAACACGCCCCCGCGCCACGGCAGGATCCCGTTGGGGAAACCGAGGCCGGTGGCGTACTCGTGGCGGCGGTCAGGCCGTCCGTCGCCATCCGTGTCCTCGAGCAGGGCGATCCGGCCCTCGGCCGCCGCCGGGGTGTCGTCGCGCGTCTGATCCCGCTTCACCTCGCCGGGGTAGCCGCGGTTTTCCACCACCAGGAGCCGGCCACGTTCATCGAAGGCAAAGGCGACCGGATCGACCACCAGCGGCTCAGCGGCGAACACCTCCACGCGCACGCCCGGCTCGACGCGGAACGCGCGCAGGGCTTCCTCGGGCGACAGCGGCCCGCGCTCCCCGGCGACGGCACCAGCGGCGGCCGCGGCCATCACGGCCGGCCAGAAACGGATGAGGCGACGAAACAAGGCGGGGAACATCGGCGGGAAGAACAAGGTGTTGACACTTGAAGCCCGGGGCCTGCGTGGCTCAACCTCAAAGACCGAGCCTGCTCCGCCCCGATGAACCGGCCCTCCCCCACTCTGCCCGGCCGCCTGCTCCTGCTGGCTTGCGTCCTGCTCCCTTTCGCCGTCCAAGCCGCCGCCCCCGCGCTCACTCCGTGGCGCGCTGGAGTGGCGACGCGGAAGCTGAATCCGCCCGGACCCTTGTGGCTCGCTGGCTACGCGAGCCGCACCGCGCCGTCCGACGGCCTGGACGGCGACCTGCACGCGAAGGCGCTGAGCCTCGACGACGGCGCTAGCGGGCGGCTGGTGCTGGTGACCCTCGACCTGATCGGCATCACCGCCGAGCTGCGCGCGCACGTGGAATTGGAGGGCGCGGTCCGCTTCGGCCTGCGGCCCCACGAGATCCTGCTCAACGCGTCCCACACCCACAGCGGCCCGCTGGTCGACCCGGCGCGGATGCTCATCGAACAAGTGTTCCGCCGGTCCGCCCGCCCGGAGGACGTGGCCGCGACGGAGGCCTTCGCGGCCGGCCTGCGCGTGACCGTGGTCGAACTAATCGGCGCGAGTCTCGCCGCCATGGCCCCCGCTCGGCTTGAGTTCGCCCAAGCCCGGGCCGGTTTCGCAATGAACCGCCGTCGCCCCGAACCCGGCGGCGGCATCTCCAACAACCCGCACCCCGCGGGGCCGGTCGACCACGACGTGCCCGTCCTGCGGGTCGCGGGCCCCGAAGGGAAGACGCGGGCCCTCGTCTTCGGGTACGCCTGCCACAACACGACGCTCAGCGGCAAACTGCTGAGCGGGGATTACGCCGGCCACGCCCAGCGCGACCTGGAGGAGGCTTATCCGGGCGCGACCGCGCTGTTCATCACCGGCGCCGGCGGTGACCAGAACCCGTATCCCCGCCGGAGCGTGCCCGGCCAGACCTCCGAGCAACTCGCCCGCCAGCACGGCCGCGCCCTCGCCAACGCCGTCCACACCGCGCTTGCCGCCCGCCCGCGCGCTGTCGCCGGCCCGTTGCGTGCGGCCCTCGGCCCGGCGCTTCTCGCTTACGATCCCCTGCCTCCCGCGGCCCTCGCCGCCTACTCTCCGGCCACCCACACGCCCGAGGTCGTCGCCCGCGCGAAGGCCCTCACCGCCACCCAGGCCCGCGGTGAAATCCCCCCGCCCCTGCCCTGCGCGGTGCACGTTGTCCGCCTCGGCTCCGACCTGACCTTGGTGGCCATCGCGGGCGAGGTGGTCGTCGACTACGCCCTGCGCCTCAAGCGCGAGCTGGCCGGCCCCGCGGCCGTCTGGATCGCAGGCTACAGCAACGAGGTCTTCGGCTACCTGCCCAGCCGCCGCGTGCTGGCCGAGGGCGGGTACGAGGCGGGCGGCGCCAACACCCGCCTGCTCACCCACCCCGGCCCCTTCGCCCCCGACACCGAGGACCGCGTCGTAGCCCGCGCGCACGAACTGCTGCGCGGCCTTAAACCCTGACCCTGATGCGGCCCCGACTTCTGCTCCTCGCCCTGCTCGCCCTGCCCGCCGGCCTCCGCGCCGAATTCGCGGCGGGCACCGCCCTCCTCGATGTCACCCCGCCGCAGCTCCCCGTGCTCGTGAACGGCGGGATGGTCAGCCGCTCCGTCAACCAGGTGAAGACGCGGCTGCACGCGCGCGCCTTCGCCTTCAGCGACGGTCACGAGCGGCTCGCGATCGTGGTGGTTGACAGCTGCATGCTCCCGCGCCCGCTGGTCGACGAGGCCAAGGCGCTGGCGGCGGAACGCACCGGCCTCCCGCGCGACCGGATCCTGATCTCGGCCACGCACACCCACACCGCCCCGTCGTCGATGGGCTGTCTCGGCACGGACGCCGATCCCGCCTACGTGCCCTTCCTGCGCGGGAAACTCGCCGACGCGGTCGCCGCGGCCGTCACCGCCCTGGCCCCGGCACGGATCGGGTTCGCGCGGGCCGACGCCGCGGACTTCACCGCGCTGCGCCATTGGATCCGGCGCCCGGACCGCCTCGCCGCCGACCCGTTCGGCAACCCCACCGTGCGCGCGAACATGCACGCGGCCCGCAACTGGGACGACGTCACCGGCGAGGGCGGCCCGGAGGACCCGGAGCTGAGCCTCATCTCCATCCAGACCCGCGACGGGCGCCCCCTCGGCGTGCTCGCCAACTTCTCGATGCATTACTTCGGGGACAGCCTGCTGAGCGCCGACTACTTCGGGCTCTTCGCGGACGGACTCGCCCAACGCCTCGCGCCGCAGGGCGGCTGCCTCGCCGCGATGTCGCACGGCTGCAGCGGCGACATCTGGCGGGTCGACTACCGCGTCCCCGAGAAGGACCGGCCGAAACCGACGATCGAGCAGTACGCGGCCGGGCTGGTGGACATCGCGGCCCGCGCGCTGGCCCGGGTCGAGCATCGCGCCGACGCCACCCTCGCGATGGCGGAGCGGCGGATGACCCTGCGCTACCGTACGCCCGACGCGCAGCGGCTCGAGTGGGCGCAACGGGTGGTCGCCGCGATGGGCAATCGCCTCCCGGTGACCCAGCCGGAGATCTACGCGCGCGAGCAGCTCTTCCTGCACGAGCGCAAGGAGACGGAGATCGTCGTGCAGGCGCTGCGCCTCGGCGACATCGCGATCGCGACGACGCCGTGCGAGACTTACGCGATCACCGGGCTCAAGCTAAAGGCCGCCAGCCCGCTGGAGCGGACCATGGTGATCGAGCTCGCGAACGGCGGGGACGGCTACATCCCGCCGCCGGAGCACTACCTGTTCGGTGGCTACAACACCTGGGCGGCGCGCTCGGCCGGACTCGAAGTGAGTGCGGAGCCGCGCATCACCCAAGCGGGCATCGAGTTGCTGGAACAGGTGTCCGCCCGGCCCCGCCGCGCGTGGGAACTGCCCGCCGGCCCGGCGGCCCAGGTGATCCGCGCCGCCCGTCCCGCGGCCTGGTGGCGCCTGGACGAGTTCACGGGCCCGCTCGCCGTCGACGCGACCCCCGCGCACCGCGACGCGCACTACGAGCCGGCGGTGACCTTTTACCTCGACGGTCCGCGCTCCGAGCAGTTCTGCGGTCCCGGAGTGGTCAACCGCGCCCCGCACTTCGCCGGTGGGCGGCTCCGCGCGCGCCTGCCCGACCTGGGCCCGCGGCACACCGTCTCGTTGTGGATCTGGAACGGGATGCCGGACGGCGCCCGGGCGATGGCGGGCTGGTTCTACTCGCGCGACCACGACCACGGGCTGAGCGGCGCGGGCGAACACCTCGGGCTCGCCGGGCAGGGACCGCACGCGGGCCGGCTGGTGTTCCAACGCGGGCCCGCGGCGGACGCCCGCCTAGCCGGCCGGACCGTGGTCCCGCGCTGGACCTGGCGGCACGTGGCGCTGGTGCGCGACGCCGGCGCCGTCCGGGTCTACCTTGACGGGGAACTGGAGCTCGAGAGTGCGGCCGCACCCGGGACCGTGGCCGACACGATGTTCGGCGGACGGTCGGACAACGACTCGAACTGGGAAGGCCGGCTCGACGAGGTCGCGGTGTTCCCCCGCGCGCTGGACGCGCGGGAGATCCGCCAGTTGGCGCTCCGGTGAGCGCCGCGGCGCGGGCCGGCCAGGCCGGTCCGCGCGGGTCGCGGGGGAATCAGCTGCCCGCCGCCTCGTCCGCCTTGCGGCCGGGGTTGCGGAAGAAGATCACGAAGATCACGAGCACCGCGAGGGCGCCCCAGGCCGGCGTGAGCCAGATGGCCTTCCAGTCGTGGGCGATCCCGGCGACGGTGGGCGTCTTCAGCGCGTGCTGGGCGAGGACCTGGCCAGCGAGCAGCGTGCCGACGAAGGCGCCCACGCCCCAGAGGATGAAGGCGATCAGCCCCTGCGCGGCCCCGCGGATGCGAGCGTTGGCCTCCTCGTCGACGTAGAGCTGGCCGGCGATGAAGAGGAAGTCGTAGCAGGCGCCGTGCAGCAGGATCGCGGTGAAGATCAGCGCGGTCTGGGCCGCGCCGCCATCGGCGCTGTAGCCGAGGGCGAAGTAGCGGGCCACCCAGCAGGCGATGCCGAGGAAGATGGTGATCTTGTAGCCGAAGCGCCGCAGGAAGAGCGGCAGCAGCAGGAAGAAGATCACGTCCGAGACCTGCGCGAGGGAGGTCTTCTCCAGCATATTGGTCCACTTCAACTCGGAGAGGTACACCCCGAGGTTCACGAAGTAGAAGTACAGCGGGATGCAGATCAGGAACATGCAGAGGATGAAGATCGCGAAGGACGGCTTGCGCAGCAGCGCGAGGGCGTCGAGGCCGAGGATCTCACCGAGGCTGACGTTGGCGCCGGTCTTGCGCGGCGGGGTGTGCGGCAGCGCGAGGGAGAAGAGGCCGAATACGATCGAGGCCCCGCCCGCGAGGTAAAACTGCACCGGCGACTCCGCGCTCGCGATCAGCCCCAGGCCGAAGAGGCCCGCGATCCAGCCGACGGCAGAGAGCATCTTCACCCGTGGGAAATCGACCTTCGGGTTGGAAAGGTGCGAGAGCGACAGCGAGTTGCCCAGCGCCAGGGTCGGCACGTAGAGGGCGCAGTAGAGGATCAGCATCGGGTAGAACGACGAGAACGTCGTGCACCGCGGGATCAGGCAGAGCACCACGCCGCCGGCGAGGCCGAGGACGGCGAGGATCTTCTCCGAGGCGAAGTAGCGGTCGGCGATCAGCCCGACGAGGAAGGGCGAGATCATCGCGCCGATGGCGAAGGCGCCGTAGGCGAGGCCGATCTGCGCTCCCTCGAACTTTAGGGTGACCGCGAGGTACGGCCCCATGCTTACGTACCAGGCTCCCCAGATGAAGTACTGGAGGAACATGAAGACGCAGAGCTTGAACTTGAGGGCGGATTGGTCCGGTGAGGTGGACATAGGGTTGGGGGTGGTTTCCGGGGAGGGCGGGGAAGCGGGGCTCAGTGCATCTCGACTGCGCAGGTGCCGAGGCCGCCGCGGAAGAAGTTGAACTGCACGTTCGGGTGCTCGGCGAGCAAAGACATCGGGACCGCGCTGTCAGCGATCCCTCGGCTGATCATCAGGGTCGTCAGGCGCTGGCCGAGCGGGTTGTCGTGCGTGCCCGCCTGCCAGATGGAGACCTTCTCCGCCTGCCATGTCTCGACCGGACCGACCGTGATCGCCTGCGTCGGCACCATCGTGATGTTGCCGCCGCCGGAGGTGCGGGCGTTCTGGGCGAGGGTTACCGGGTGCAGCTCGACCACGCGCGTGGCGAGGCGGCGGTACTCGGCGGGTGTCGGGGGCGCGTCGCGGTGCCGGCCGCGGCGCCGCACGGGATCGTTGAAGGCCCAATGCTTGATGTCGCCCTGGCCGCCCTGCATCACCGCGCAGCGCACTCCCTCCCAGCTGCGCCGGTAGGCCGCGAGGTCGGCCTTGGGGAAGTGGAGGTTCGCCTCCGGCATCGCGAGCTCGCGGCGGATGCGGTTGAAGCAGAGCTCGCGGTCCGCCCGCTCGAAGGACAACGGGTGCGTCACCGGCACCTCGCGGCCGTTCTCGTACCACTCGTCCATCCCCCAGAAATGCGCGTGGCGCAGGGAGAGGCCGAGCTCGTTGACGAGCCGGGCGACGAGCGGCAGCTGCTCCGTCGGGCCGATCGGGCCGCAGATGCCGACCGGGTTGTCCGCCGTGGCCTGGCGCCACGCGGTGATGTACTCCAGCGCCTCGGCGAGGTAGAAATCCTCCAGCGAGTCATAGAGAACGACGCGGAAGCCGTCGCGGGACAGGCGGACGAGCTGGGCCGAGGTGAGGCGCGCGGCCTCAGCGATGAGCTCGGAATCAAGGGTGGTGTAATCCCACCAATCGGGGGCGATGGTGCTGAGCTTGCGGGGCATAAGATCAGGGGGCGCCGCGCCGCAGCACGCGCTCCTGGGCGGCGTTGACCCAGCAGAGCGGGCCCAGAGCGGCGCGGAGCGGGTCGGTGTCTGTGGCGCTGAAGCCGGGGTGGCTGTGTCGCCGCCAGCCCTCGGCGTGGCGGAACCGGCCGGACTGGCGGCCGACGGCGCGGCTCATCCGCTCCATATCGCGCAGGTAGGAGTTCATCCCTTGGGACGCCCGCAGCCACGCGTGCTGGCTCTCGTGGCAGGCGAGCGCCTCGAGCTTGCGGGCGTGCACGGCAGCGGTGTCGACCCAAGCGCCCGCGACCACGCGGCGCCGCAGCGGATCGTGCAGGCCGTGGGGCATCGCGTGGTAGACCACGGTCTCCCCGCCCCACGCCTCCCGGCGGGGGACCGAGGGGAAGTTGGGGATCCCGCGGACGAAGGCGGCGGACACCGCCAAGCGGCAGGTCTCCGTGTGGTCCTCCATATAGTCCTGCGGCGGATGGGTGAGGACGATCGCGGGCCGCACCTCGCGGATGACGGCGGCGAGGCGGCGCAGCAGCGGCAGCCCGTAGAGGATCTGGATATCGTCAGCCAGGCTGGGGTGGTGCGTCGCGCCGAGCACGGCGGCGGCCCGGCGGGCCTCGGCGGCGCGGATCCGGCGCAGCGCGGCGGGACGATGCGCGAGGCTGCCGCAGTCCCCGGAGGAGACGTTCAGGCAGTGGATCTGCCAGCCCGCCTCCCGCAGCCGCAGGAGCGTGCCGGCCATCGTGAACTCGATGTCGTCCGGGTGCGCCGCGATGGCGATGGCCGCCCGCTCAGCCATGCAGCTCGGCCAGCGCGACGGTCCGGTTCTCGGCGGCCGAGCGGTCGGCGGCGAGGCAGGCGAGGTGCGACCGCATCGCGTCGTCGAGCGACGTCAGCGGCATCTCTCGGCCGGCGTCGAGGGCGTCGAAGAAGGCCTGGAACTGGGTCTGGTAGGGGTGATCCGAGACGTCGCCCGAATCGAGCAGCTTCATCGAGAGCTCGCTCCAGCGGTGCTTGTCCGTGGCGAGCTTGGCCGAGTGGAAGCGATGGTCGAGGAGGCTGCCCTCGCTGCCCACGAGGTGCGTGTGGAAGTAGTAGGGCTGCAGGCAGTCGATGACCGAGGCGACCTTGCCGACCGCGCCGTGGCGGAAGCGCACGAGGGTGACCGAGGTGGTCGGGTACTCGTAGGGCGCGAAGGTCGGGCTGCTGGAGCGCGTGGCGACGCTGGTGACGCTCTCGACCTCGCCGCCAAGGCAGAGCAGCAGGGCGTCCATCGCGTGGCAGCCGGCCGAGAGCAGGCTGGTGCCGCCGCCGTCGCGCCGGACGTTCCAGCGGAACTGGCCGTACCAGGGGCCGATGCCGTGGTAGTAATCAACCTCCCCGTAGTGGAGCCGGCCGAGGAGGCCGGCGTCGAGGACGGCCTTGGTGGCGAGAAACTGGCTGGAGAAACGGCACTCAAAGCAGACGCAGACCCTCACGCCGGCGGCCTTGACCGCAGCGGCAACCGCCCGCGCGTCCTCCAGCGTCAGGCTGATCGGCTTCTCCAAGATGATGTGCTTGCCCGCGCGGGCGGCGGCGATCGCGTGGGCCGCGTGTTCCCGCGGGTAACTACAGATGGAGACCGCGTGGATGTCCGGCCGGCGCAACATCTCCTCGTAGCTCGTGTAGGTCGCGATGGGCCCGCTGTGCTGGGCGGAGAGGGCCGCGGCATCGAGCGGGCGGGACGAGCAGATGGCGGTGACGCGCGCCTGGCCAGTCGCATTGATCGCCGGGATGTGGGCGGTCGCGACCCAGCCGTAGCCGACGACCGCGACGTTGTACTTCTTCATAGGGGGCGGAGGGAGGGAAGGAAGGGGCCGACCGCGACGGCGCGACGGCCACGGTGGGTTTGAACCGCGCCACCCGCGGCAAGTCAATGCGCGAGCCCCGCCTCCGGGCTCGCCAGCGCCGCGACGGCCGCCCAGCGTGCCGCGCGATGCCCCGCCTCCTCAACACACTGACCAACGCGTTCCCCGTCTGGGTCGCCGCCTGCAGCGGCCTCGCGCTGGTCGAGCCGCGCGCCTTCACCTGGTTCAGCGGCCCGTGGATCGTCTGGGGCCTCGCCGCGGTGATGCTCGGGATGGGGCTGACCCTCACGCCGGAGGATTTCCGCGGGGTGGCTCGGATGCCGGCCGCCGTCGCCGCCGGTTTCGTTGGCCAATTCACCATCATGCCCTTGCTCGGCTGGGCCGCCGGTCGCGTCTTCGGGCTCGAGCCCGCCTTCGCGGTCGGGCTCATCCTCGTCGCCTGCTGCCCGGGCGGCACTGCCTCCAACGTCGTTACCTACCTCGCCGGCGCCAACGTCTGCCTCTCAGTGGTGATGACGATGTGCTCGACCTTCGCGGCCGTCTTCATGACCCCGCTGCTCACCTCCTGGCTGGCGGGCACGCTGGTGCAGGTGGACGCGTGGGGCCTGTTCCTGAGCACCTTCCAGGTCGTGGTCCTGCCCGTGGTGCTGGGGGTGTGGCTGAACCGGCGCGCGCCGCGGGCCGTGGCCCGGGCCCAGGCCGTGCTGCCGCTGCTCTCGGTGGTGGTGATCGCGCTCATCTGCGCGAGCGTGATCGGCGGGAGCGCGGCCGCGATCCGGCAGGCGGCCGGCCCCCTGCTGGCGGCGGTGTTCACGCTGCACGCCGGCGGCTTCGCCCTCGGCTACGCCTTCGCCCGGGTCCTCGGTTTTGACCGCGCGGCGGTGCGCACGATCTCGATTGAGGTCGGGATGCAGAACTCGGGCCTCGGCGTGGTGCTCGCGCGGAAGCACTTCACCGACCCGCTCACGGCCGTGCCCTGCGCGATCTCGAGCGTGTTCCACTCGGTGATCGGCAGCGTGCTCGCCGGTTGGTGGCGCTGGCGCGACCGCCGCGCGGCCGGTTAGGCCGGGAACTCGCGGCTGCGCACCTTCGCGATCGGCTCGCCGGCGACGTCGATCCGCGCGAGGTCCGCGGTGCCGAGGCCCGCCCGCTCCGCCATCACCAAGTGGTTGTCGCCCGGCTTGAACGGGATCGTGCCCCGCTCCGCGCGCACATTCCCGAAGCCCATCACCGCCGTGCCCACGGTGTCGGTCGCCACCGGGTCCAGGCCGGCGATGATGACCCCGGGGCGGGCCATCTTCTGCTCGCGGCCCTTCACCCACGGGCCTTCGGACCAGTTGAGGGTCGTGATGCCGTCGATGATGCCGAGGTGGATCGGGCGCGCGGCGCAGACGTCGGTCACGATCCGTGGGATGCGGTAGCCTGCGTCCTTCGGCTCGAAGAAGTCGCGCTTGCTCCCCGGGGGATCGAAGACGGCCTGATTCTGCCCGTCCCAGCCCTTGAGGTTGTGCAGCCGCCCGCGCCCGCGCACGCCGTCCTCGGAAGGGGCGTCGTCGCCGTAGAGTGCGTTGGGGGTGATGCCGAAGAGGTTCTTCATCGTGAGCGTGATGCCCGTGGTGATGTGGGTCTTCAGCTTGCAGAGGGAGACGAACACGTCGGTGTCCACGTACGAGCGGTTGAGCTCGAACTGCTCGAAGAGGTGCCCGCCGAAGCCGACCTTGAGCGTCGCGTAGGTGCGGCCGAGCCCGAGGTTGCGGGTGTCCTCGGCCTCGACCCGGCCCAGCGCAGAGAGCGCCCGCCAGTCGAAGCCGGCGTCGACGAGGGTTCGCTCGAGCGGCTGGCGGAGGCTGGTGGACTCGACGAGGCGCACGCGCCGCGCGCCGGCGGTGAAGAGCGAGGCGGTGAGCGCCATCACGGTCGCGGGGTGCGTGATGTAGCTTTCACCCACGGGGCGGCCGAAGAGCGGGGTGAAGTTGGAGCCGGTGAGGTTGAGCTTGATCGTGACGGTCTTGCCGCCGACGAGCGGGCCGAGGCCGCCGAGCTGGTCGAAGCTGCGGTCGAGCGCCGCCTTCACCTCGGGGCCGTAGCCGCGACAGGTCACGATGGCGACGCGGGCGTTGTTCGCGGCGGCGGCGGCGCGGGCGGGGGGCAGGCCGGCGGCGAGCAGGGCGCCGGCGCCAGCCCGGAGGAAGTCGCGACGCGCGGGATGACGGGGCGGGCGGATCATCCCCGTTTCTAGGCGCCCCGCGCCGCCCGACGCCATCCCGATTTTGCGCGGCCCGCCGCCCCCGGAAATGCCTTGGCCCGGCCCGCCGAGAGACTTTGCTCCGGGGATGCGGAAGATCCCTGCGTCCTGGGCGGCGGTGCTCCTGGTCGTCCTCGCCGGCTGCGGCGGGCGGGAGACCCCGGCGGAGGCCGGCCGGCGCACCGGCACCCTGCTGGTGGGCAACCAGGCGGAACCGGCGGACCTCGATCCCCACACCGTCGACGCGTTCACCGAGATGATCGTCGTCAGCGCGCTCTTCGAGGGCCTCACCGTACTCGAGGAGCGAACCTCGCGGGGCCTGCCTGGCGCGGCCGTCCGCTGGGAAACCTCCGCCGAAGGCCGCGCGTGGACGTTCCACCTCCGGCCCGAGGCGCGCTGGTCGAACGGCGACCCGGTCACGGCCGCGGACTTCGCGTACGCCTTCCACCGCGTGCTCAACCCCGCGCTCGGCTCTCCCTCCGCCCACCTGCTCTGGGTGCTGCGCGGCGCGCGGGACTTCCACGAGGGGCGCACGCCGGACTTCGGGCGCGTCGGGGTGGAGGCGGTGGACGACCGCACGCTCCGCCTGCACCTCGCCCACCCCGTGCCCTACCTCCCCACCCTCGTGGCCCACCCGGCCTGGTACCCCGTGCACCGCGGGACCCTAGAACGCCTCGACGCCGGGGCGCGGCGCGGCACGGCGTGGACCCGCCCGGGCAACCTCGTGGGCAACGGCGCCTTCACCCTCGCCGAATGGCGGCCGCAGGCGCGGATCGCGGTTGCGCGCAACCCCGCTTACTGGGACGCGGCGGGCACCCGCCTGCAACGGGTGGAATTCCTGCCCATCGAGCAACCCGGCGCCGAGGAGCACGCGTTCCGCGCCGGCCAGCTGCACGTCACCTTCGACCTGCCCGCGAGCCGCCTCGGCGCCTACCGCGAAGCCGCGGACCCGCGCCTCCGCGTCGATCCGCTCCTCAACACCTGGTACCTCAACCTCAACGTCCGGCGCGCGCCGCTCGACCGGCCCGCGGTCCGCCGCGCGCTGGCCCTCGCCATCGACCGCGCCGCCCTCTCGCGCGCTGTCTACTCCGGCGCCCGCGCCCCGGCCCCCGGCTTCGTGCCCCCGGGCTGCGGCGAGTACGCGCCCGTGGCGGGCACCCGCACCGACCCGGAGGCCGCCCGCCGGCTGCTCGCGGAGGCGGGCTTCCCGGACGGCCGCGGCCTGCCCGCGATCCCCCTCCTCGCCCGCAACGACGGCCACCTGCCCAAGGTCGCGGAGGCGATCCAGGAGATGTGGCGGCGGATCGGCGTCACGGCGATGATCGAGGTCGTCGAGCAGAAGACTTGGCTCGAGCAGCAGCAGCAGGGCGCCCACACCGCGGCGCTGCTAGGCTGGGTCGCCGACTACGCCGATCCCCTCACCTTCCTTGGCCTGTTCGTGACCGGCGGGGGCAACAACTGGACCGGCTGGGCGGATGCCACCTATGACGGGCTGCTGGCGGAAGCCCGCGGGACGGCCGATCCCGCCGCGCGCGCCGCGCTGCTGCGGCGCGCGGAGACGCGACTGCTGGAGGAGGCGCCGGTGACCCCGCTGGTGCACGGCGCGCAGACCTTCCTGCTGGATCCGGCCGTGCGCGGCTGGGAACCGGCCACCCTTGGCCTGCATCGCTTCCAGCGGGTCGAGTTCGCCGCTCCCTGACATCCCCGCGGCTTGCGGCGCGCGCGCCCGCGGCCACCATCCCCCGCGATGTCCCCGCTCCGCCTCCTGTTCCTCCTCTGCCTCGCCGGCGCCGCCATGGCCGCGCCCGGAACGGGGTTCGCCCTCGTGCGCGTGTGGCCGGGCTGGAAGGACGCGGAGGACTTTACGCGGCTGCGCGAGTACTTCGGCGCCGCCCCGGATTCCGGACCGCGCCGCGTGCTGCGGACCTCCGCCGGGGAGCGCGCGGGATTCTACTTCCTGGTGCGCACGCGCGGCACCGCCGCGCCGGAGGCCGTCCTCGAGCTGATGGTCCTCCGGCCCGACGGGCCCGAGCCGGTGCTCCACCGTTTCCCGGCCGCGCTGCGCGCGGGCGAGGAGGTGGTGGAACTGGGCCTGACCGGGGAGGCGTGGCCGGGCGGGAAGCGGGCGCAACCCGTCGCGTGGCGGCTGCGGGTGCTGGACGCCGGCGGACGGGAGCTCGCGGCGGAGCGCAGTTTCCTTTGGGTGGATCCGGCGCCCTGATCATGGCCGCCAATTCCTGGGCGCCACTGGAAGGCTTGCCGCCCCTGACGCCGGCGGTGCTCGCCGAGATCCTCGACCGCGGGCAGGCGTTCCGGTGGAATCCGGATCCCGCCGCCGGCCCCGCGGCCTTCTCCGGGCTCTGGGGTCGCCACGCCGTGCACGTGCGCCTTGGCGCGGGGGGCCGGCCGGAGTGGGCCCCGGCGGGCAGCGTCACCGGCCCGGCGGATCTTGCGGCGTACTTCGCGGCCGGCACAGACTTCGCGGCCGCGACCAACGCGCTGCCGTGGCGGAGTGACGCCCACCTCGCGCGGTGCGTCGCGGCGTTCCCCGGCCTACGCCTCCTGCGTCAGCCCTTCGGCGAGACCCTACTCGCCTTCCTTTGCAGCGCGACCAAGCAGATCGTGCAGATCAAGCAGATGGTGGAGTTGCTGGCGGCGCGGCTCGGCCGGCCGCTGTTCCCTGGCGGGCCCCACGCCCTGCCGGGCTGGGCCGAACTCGCGGCGGTGCCGGAGTCGGAGCTGCGGCGTTGCCTGCTCGGCTTCCGGGCGCGACACGTCGCCGGGACCGCCCGCTACCTCGCCGCGCGCCCTGGCTGGCTGGAAGAGACGGAGGACCTCCCTTACGCCGCGGCGCACGCCCGGCTGCTCGAGTTGCCGGGGGTGGGCACAAAGGTCGCGGACTGCGTGCTCCTCTTTGGCGCCGGCCGGCTCGAGGCCTTCCCGGTGGACACGTGGATCCTGCAGGCGCTCGCGCGCCACTACGGCCTCGAGGGCTGGTCGCCCGCCCAGGTGGCGCACTTCGGCCGCGCGCACTTCGGCCCGCAGGCGGGGCTCGCGCAGCAGTTCCTGTTCGCCTGGGAGCGCGGCCAACGCCGCCCCCTCAGCGGCGCGCCCGCTGGATCAGTTCCACCTCGTAGCCCTCGGGGGCGTCGATGAACGCAATGGTGGAGCCGCTGCCGGTCAGCGTCGGTCCGTCCGAGAGCGGGTAACCCTTGCGCGCCAGCTCGGCGGCGTACGCGGCGAGGTCATCCACCTCGAACGCGAGGTGCATCAGGTCCGGCTGGACCTGCACCGGCGGGCTGGAGGGCAACTGGCACAGCTCGATCTCCTCCTCGCTGCCCGGGGTCGCGAGGAAGGCGACCTGCGCGCCGCGCGGCGAGACGCTGCGGCGGGCGACCGTCAGCCCGAGGGCGTCCTGGTAGAATCGGACGGAGCGCTCGAGGTCGTTCACGCGGAGGCGGGTGTGGAGGAGCTTCTTGACCATTCCCGGAGGTTGCAGGCGGGGCGCGCCGCCGGCAAGCTGCGCCGATGAGCCTCGACCTCACCGCCATCCAGGCCGCGCACGACCGCATCCGGCCCCACGTCACGCGGACCCCGGTGCTGGCGAACGCCCGGCTCGACGCGGCCTGCGGCGGGCGCCTGTTTTTCAAGTGCGAGAACCTGCAGAAGGCCGGCGCCTTCAAGGCCCGCGGCGCCGCCAACGCCGTCTTTTCCCTCGGCGACGCGGAAGCGCGGCGGGGCGTCGCCACCCACTCCTCCGGCAACCACGCCGCGGCCCTCGCCCGCGCCGCCAAGCTCCGCGGCATCCCCGCGCACATCGTGATGCCGCGCAACGCCGCCCGCCCCAAGGTCCGGATGGTCGAGGCCTACGGCGGCCGGCTCACCTTCTGCGAACCCACCCAGGATGCCCGCGAACGCGCCTGCGCGGCCATCCTCGAGGAGACCCGCGCGAACCTCGTCCACCCATTCGAGGACGAGCGCGTGATGGCCGGCCAGGGCACCGCCGCGCTGGAGTTCCTCGAGGACGTCCCCGATCTCGACGCCGTGCTCTGCCCCGTCGGCGGCGGAGGCCTGCTCGCGGGCACGGCCGTGGCCGTCCGCGCGCTGCGCCCATCCACGCAGGTGATCGGGGCGGAGCCGACCGGAGCGGACGACGCCGCCCGCTCCTTCCACGGGACGGAGCGGGTCCCGATGACCGACCCGCGCACCATCGCCGACGGCCTGCGCACGACCATCGGCGAACCCAACCTCGCCCTCGCCCGCCGGCACGTGCACGACATCGTCACGGTCAGCGAGGCGGGGATCATCGCGGCGATGCACCTGCTGTTCGAGGCCCTCAAGGTGGTGGTCGAGCCCTCCGCCGCCGTGCCCTACGCCGCCGTGATGGAGGACCGCGTACCCGCCGCCGGCCGCCGGGTCGGGATCATCCTCAGCGGTGGCAACGTCGACCTCGATCTGCCGCTCCCTTGGGCCCGCGCCCAGCCCCCCTCGTGAAATCCCTGCTCCAACCCTCGCCGCGCTGCTCCCCGCCACCGCCGCGGACCTGCGACCGGGCGACTTCGTGGTGATCCAGTTCGCGCACAACAACGAGATGCGCGAGGACCCGAAGCGGTCCACCGATCCGGCGACGAGCTTCCGGGACCATCTCCGGCGTTTCGTGCGCGAAACGCGGGCGCGCGGCGCGGTGCCGCTGCTGACCACGCCCGTGTGCCGACGCAAGTTCGACGCCGCGGGCCGCCTGCGCGACACGCACGGGGACTACCCGGCCGCGGTCCGCGCGGTGGCGGCGGAGAAAGAGGTCTCGACGCTCGACCTCGAACGGGCGACCGCGGCGTGGCTGCAGCGGGAGGGTGACGTGCCCTCGCGGAGATTCTTTGTGTGGCTCGCCCCGGGCGCGCGCCCGCGCATCCCGGAAGGCAGGCAGGACGACACCCATTTCTCGGCGGCCGGGGCGGAGGCGGTGGCGGGACTCGCGGCCGCCGCGATCCGCGAACAGAACCTGCCGCTCGCCGCCTGGCTGCGCCCCTAGCCGCAGGACGGCTCAATCGAGGTGGAACACCTCGCGTAGGCCGCGGGAGACGGGCCGCGCGTCGGGCTCGGCCGGCATCACGTCCGCCATCCGCCTCCACCAGCGACGGCAGACGTCGGTCGCGGCGATCGCGGCCCAGCGCTCCTCACTCTCGATCTCCGCGTAGGCGAAGAGCTGGCGCGTCTCCCCGTGGAGGAAGATCGAGTAGTTGTGGACGCCGTGAGCGCGCAGCACGGCCTCGAGCTCGGGCCAGATCGGCTGGTGGCGCCGGGCGTACTCGGCCTCGGCGCCGGGATGCACGCTCATCACGAAGGCCTTGCGGATCATTTGCGGGCGGGGGGCGGGTTGGACGCCGGGGGGGGCGGGGCCGCGGGTCGCTCCAAGGTGGTCAGGCCGTCGAGGAACGACGCCGGCGCGGGCGCCGGTGCCACCGCGGGCGCAGGGGCTCCGCCCGGCGCGGGGACGTCGAGGGAGGTCCGGAGCAGGGCAAAGCGCTCCCGTTCGGCAGGGTCGCGGGCGAGCTTCACCCCGCGCTCGGCCATCGCCTTCGCCTCGGTCGGAAAACCGCGGCGGTGGGCGAGCAGGGCGGCCTGCTGCAGCAGCGCCAGATCACGCGGGAACCGGTTGAGGCCCTCGATCACCACGGCGAGGTGCTCCGCCTGTGGCGCGACCACGGACTGCATCCAGGTCTCTGCGATTAGCCCGTAGGCCGCTGCGAGGGGGGGCGGTTGCTTCAGCGCGGTGAAGAGCGGCTTCAGCACGGCGGTCACCTGCGCCTCGCTCAGGCCGCCGTCGGGCGCGCCGGGCCGCTGGCGGGCCTCCTCCAGCCGCAGGCGGGCCAGCTCGACGTGGGCGCGCGCCCGCATGGCCCCGGCCTGGGCCGCCGCCTCAAGGAAACGCCGCGCGCGGTCGCGGCGGCCGGCCTCCAGCTCGTCCAGCCCCAGCGCGGCGAGCAGACGCGGGTCGCGCTCGCCCCGCACGTAGGGTGCGATGAGCGCGTTGCGCGCGGAGTCGCCGTGGCCCCCGAGCCGCAGCACCTCGCCCTTGATGCGCCCGACGTCCGCGTCCGGGGCCGCCCGCAGCTCGACCGGCGGCGGCGCGGGCAGCGCCTCGCCCTTCTTCGCCTGGAACCGCATCGCGTTGTAGACCGTGAACTCGCAGTGGCTGCGGATCTCCAGCGCCATCTGCCGGTAGGTCCGGTTGAAGCACTCCTTGAACAGCGGCTCGGTCAGCGGCTCGCTGCCGAGGCGCGTCACGAACTGCAGGAACGGCTTCTGGTACTTCCGGTTGTTCCCGTAGAGGCAGAGGTGGACGAAGGCGTAGCACTGGGCCTTCCAGTAGCGCGTGCGCTGGCGGGGGCCCTCCGGGCGCAGCATCTCGCCGAGGGGCACGAGGGCCTTGCGCGAGAGCACCTGGTTGAAGTCGCCCAGCTTCTCCGCCCCAAATCCGTCTCCGATCTGGCCGAAGGTGATCGTCTCGCGCGAGAAATCGATCGCGCCGAACAGCTGCACAAGGCCCTCCTCGAACCACGCCGGCGGCGGCTGCGCCAGCTGGCGGCGGATGAGGTGGCGGAAGTACTCGATGTAAAACGAGCGGTACGGGTCGCTCTCCACCGTCTCGGCGTCGCTGAAGCGCAGCTCCTGCAGGGCAAAGTCGACGACAATCGCGGCTCGCTCCGGATTCTGGAGGAACAGGCTGTTCATCGCGAACCGTTCCGCGCGGTCGCGTACCGGCAGGAACTCGTCGAACCCCCGCCCGCGCCCGCACAGGATGAGCGCCGTCGGCACCGCGACCTGCCCGCGGGTCAGGCCCGGCATAATGATCTCGATCACCTGCTGCAGCAGCAGGAAGTCGGCCACGAAGCGGCGGGTCTCCCGCTCCGAGAGGCGGGACAGGATCTCGAACCCCGGGATCTCTGCATAGCGCCATTCCTCGGGCGGCGGTAGCACCCGCGAGTCGGTCACCTCGAACACCGGCAGCTCGACGACCGGGCCCGGCGGGGCCGCGACCACCGGCGCGAAGCCTAAGAGGAGCGCGAGACGGACCTGACGGCGAGACATCGGGTTCAGGGTCACGGCGGCGTCAGAACCGCACCGGCGGGCACGGTGGCGGCGGGGGGCGCGGGGGCCAGGGATTCCTTGAGGCCGGTGAAGCGCTGGCGGGCCTCGGGGGTGGGCGCGTACTTCACGCCGTGGTCAGCAAGGGCATGGGCCGACTGGAGGTCACCGGCGTCTCGGGCTAGTACGCCGGCCTGGAAGACCGTCCGCAGCCGCGTCGGGAACAGCATCGCACCCTCGACCATTAGTTTGGCCTCCTCGCGCGTCGGCGCGGCCGCACTGCGCGCCCAAGTGTCGCCCGCGACGTCGTAAACCGCCGCCAGCAGCGGCGGCTTGCCGTGCGCGAGCTGCAATGGCGCGAGGATCGCGCGGGTCTGGGCCGGCGCGAGCTGGGTACCCGCGCCCGGGGACGCGAGCGCCTCGGCCAAGCGCAGGCGGGCGAGCTCCAGGTTGGCCTCGGAGCGCCGGGCGCCCCCCGCGAAACCAGCCTCGAGGAACTGCCGTGCGCGGGCCGCATTGCCATGGCGCTGCTCGTACAGGCCAAGCGCCGCCAGCAGGTAAGGGTCGCGCTCGCCGCGGGTGTAGGGGGCGACGAGCTCAGCGCGGGCGGGCTTCACCCGGCCGGCCAATACCATCGCCTCACCCTTGATCCGCCCCACCTCGGCCTGCGTCGCGTCGCGCAATTCCACCGGCGGCGGCGGCACGATCACGTCCTCCTTGGACCGGTACTCGCGGTGCTGGTAGACCGTGAAGTCGATGTAGCCCCGCAGCTCCAGCAGCATCTGCTTGTAGGTGCGGTTGAAGACTTGGCGGAACAGCTCCTCGCTCGCGGGCTCCCGCGCCAGCCGCTGCAGAAAGGTCGCGAAAGGCTTCTGGTACTTCCCGTTCAGGCCGTAGAGGCACATATGGACGAACGCGTAGGCCTGCTTCGCCCAGCGGTTGTTCCCGAGCACGTTCGTCGCCTCAGAGGAGTCGTGGGCGGCGGCGAAAAACTTGTCCAGCGGCACGAGCGCCTTGCGCTGCAGCGCCGCGTTAAAGTCCCGATCCTCGGCCGGCGCGCCCGGCAGCGCCATCGACTCCGCCCCCTCCTCGCCCGCCCCCAGCGCGTTGAGCTGCTGTACCATCGCCGCCTGCGCGGAGATGGTGTTGGGGTCCTCGAGCTTGGCGAAGGAGATCCAGCGGCGGTCGAACTCCATCCGCATAATTATCTGCGACAACCCCTCCTCGACCCACGCTGGCAGCCGCGGCTCGTTGCTGCTGAGCAGGTACCGCACATACTCCCGGTACAGCTGCTTGTCGTGGTCGACCGAGACCATCCCCGAGTCCGTGCCCGTCGCCGCGTCGTTCAGGCCGTCGACGTTAAGGACGTTCAGCGTTGTGGCCTGGAGGTCGATCACAATCGCGGTCTGCGCCCGCTGCTTCAGAAAGACGCTGGCGAAGCCCGCGTCGGGCACGTAGCGGCCCGCGGGGATGAAGTCCTGGAACTTGCCCCGCTTCGCGCAGAGGATGAGCGACGTGGTCTGCGGGTGACGCCCGGGCTGGGGCCAGACGTGGCCGAGCGCCTGGCGGAACATCGCGAAATCCCGCAGCAGCCGCTGCGTCGCGCGGTCGGACGCGTTGCTCAGGATCTCGAAGCCGGGGATCGCCGCGTATCGCCACGCCTCTGGCGGCGGCAACTCGCGGTTGTCGGTGACCACGAAGCGGGGCAGCTCGACGACGGGTTCCGCGGCGGGGACGGGTTCCGCGGCGGCTAGCGGGCCGGCCAGCGCCAGCAGAGCGGCGAGGAGCAGCTTCATGCGGGAGGAGACGAACGCCAAGGGCCGAAGTTGCCCAGCCAAAAGCGGGGCCCTCCCTCCGGGAGCTCCCGGGACCGCGGTCCGCACTCAGGGCGCGGCCCAGCGGAGCAGCGCGACGAACCGCAGCACGATCGTGCCCGGCAGCGCGCAGCAGCCGCGGAAGCCGAGGGTGTCCACCCGGTACCAGCGGCAGAATTCCCATTCGGAGCGCCGCCACAGCTTGGTGTGGTCGAAGCGGTCCGGCCGGTGCTCCGTCTCCGCGAGGGCCGCCCGCTCCAGCTCCGGGGACGCGCTCGCCGCGGGCTTCATCCGCCCGTCGAAACAGGCCGCGCGCGGGGTCGGTCGGCCGCGTCACTAGGCGCACCCCTCGCAGCGCGAGGAACGGGACCGCCGCGTCGAACAAGAACTGCAGGGTGACGCGCTCGGCGCGCGAACGGCCATCCATCCCGACGCCGCCGCGGGCAAGCTGCCGGCACTCAAGATGAAAGCGGTTCAGCTCGGGTCCGCGGGAGGAGCTGGGGGTGCAATGGACGGCCTCGCTGCGCGGCCCGCGCGACCACCCGCCGCTGGCGGTCGCCGCCCGCTGGTCCGAACGCCCGACCCTGCGCGCGGCCGCTGGCTGAACCGGGACATTTTGCGGCTGGCGCCCCGCCCGCCCGGCCGCCTCTCTGGAGCCCGATGGCCGTCCCGTCCCGCCGCGCCCGCATCTACTCCGGCACCGCCCGTAATCTTGCCCACCTCGCGGGCGTGCTGCGGCGGGGCGGCCTTGTCGCCGTCCCGACCGAGACGGTCTACGGCCTCGCGGCGGATGCCCTCGACGCACGGGCCTGCGCCCGCATCTACCGCGCGAAGGGCCGGCCCGCGACGGACCCGCTGATCGTCCACCTCGCCGCCGCGGACGAACTGGAGACGGTGGCCGAGGGCAACTCCGCCACGCGCCAGCTCGCGGCGGCCTTCTGGCCCGGCCCCCTCACGCTCGTGCTCCCACGGCACGCCGCCGTGCCCGCGCTCGTCTCCGCCGGGCTACCGAGCGTCGCCGTGCGCGTGCCGGCCCACCCGCTCTTCCGCCGGCTCCTGCGCCTCACCGGGCGTCCCCTCGCGGCGCCCAGCGCGAATCCCTTTGGCTACGTCAGCCCCACCACCGCGGAGCACGTCCGTACCGGCTTGGGCACGCGAATCGGACACATCCTCGAGGGCGGTCCCTGCGCGGTCGGCGTCGAATCCACGATCGTCGACCTGCGCGACCCGGCGCGACCCGCGCTGCTGCGCCCCGGGGCGATCTCCCGCGCGCAACTGGAAGAGGTGCTGGGGGTACGTGTCGGGGACGGCAGCCCGGTGGGCGGCGCGCGCCAGGCCCAGATCGCGCCGGGCCAGCTCGTCCGGCATTACAGTCCCCGCACCCCGGCGACGCTACACGCAGGCCTCGATCCCGCCGCCGCGGCCGCGGGTCCGGCGGACGAGGCTTGGCTCTTCCTTGCTCGCCCGGCGGGCCGGGCTCGGCCGAACGTCCGTTGGCTCGACGCCCGCGGCGACCTGCGGGGCGCAGCGCGGCGGCTATTCGCGTGCCTGCGCGAGCTGGACGCGGCCGGCTACCGGCACCTTCACTTCGAGGCGGCACCGGGAGAGGACGGCTTCGCGCTGGCGATCAACGACCGACTCCGCCGCGCCGCCGCCCGCTGAAGTACGGGTGCCGCCAGGCCTCAATCCACCCGTCGGCACGGCAACAGGGCGGCGTCCTGCATCCCATGGATGATCTTCTTGTCCGCCGGACAGAACGTCGCGAGCGCACCCGTGAGCCGGGTCGCGCCAGCCTCGACGGTGAAATAGGGGCAGAGACGGAGCCGTCCCGGCTGCGGACGCGCGTCGTCGGTCGCGGAGGCGTCCAGCGGGTAGACCGGATGTTCCAACAGGCGCGGCTTGCGGAACACTTGGAGCACGCGGGGATGGTGCGACGCCTCCGCGAGGGCCTGCTCGATGGCGGCCTGCCAGACCTCGCGCGGGACATCGCTGCCGAGGGTGACGCCGCGCGCGCCCCACGCGGACTCGTGGAACCCGCTGATCTTGAGGATCAGATCCCTTTCCTTCTGCGAGGCGGTGGCCAGTTCCCGCCAGTCGTGGAGCGGGTGTCCGCCGACCAGCGGGCCGTCGAGCACCGCGCCGGGAGGCAGGGGGGCCGGGTCCACGATCCAGCTGGGCGGGATCAGCGCGGCCAGGATCCGCCGCGCGCCGGCGGGGAGCACCTCAGCCCAGAAGTCCCGCAGCCGGGGGTGGTGGAACAGGGCAAGCGCAAGCTTCTCCTCCTGAAAGGCGCGCAGCGGAGGGGCGACCGCCACCTCGCCCGCCGCCCACGCGTCGAGGATGAAGCGGTGCACCAAGATGTTTGGCAGGTCGAAGAGCTCGAAGAACCGATAGACGACGTCGATCCGCTCGGGATTCCCGTCGACCGCCAGGCAGAGGGTCGAGCCCAGCGGGAAAAGTTCCTCGGGCCGCACGCAGTGCACCCGCCGGCCCTGCAGCTGCAATTGCTGCGCCAGCCACTCCATCTCCGGGCGGTAGGTGGCCGCCTCCGCGCTGACCACCAGCGCGATCACCGGGTTGCGCACCGCGGGTCGCAGGGCCGCGAGGGCGGCGTGGAAGCGCGTCACCAGCGCGTCCCCCGCACCGAGGATCTTCCCCGTGCCGGCGTAGAGGCGGTTGAGGAAGGCGGTGAGCCCCACCCCGCCCGGGACGGAGTCGAGCTCGGTAAGCGCCCAGCCCTTCGCCGTCAGCAGCAGGTCGGGGCGCAGCAGGGTCGGCAGGGCGCCGCGGTTGGCGGGGTGCCGGCCGTGGGCGACAAGCTCCGGCGGCTTCCCTCGGTCGAGGTAGTCCGCGACCCACGGAGCCACCAAGGGACGGTTGCGCAGCAGGTTGCGGCCGGCCGCGGAACGCAGGTAAAGCGTCTCAAGCGCCACGTGGAACTCAAGGCAAGCCGCGCCGATCGCCTCCAGTTCGGCGACTTGGGCGCCCGTCAGCGGCCAAGCCTCGGGCGACAGGCGCCAGGTCTTGGCCTCGAAGAGGCTCTGCGCCGAGAAGGCGCCGCTGAGTTCCGCCGGGGACAGGGGCATCGCCGGGAGGGAGAGGACGGGGGTGAGCCGGCGCAGGCCAGGCTCACTCGTCGTCCATCTGGATCTCCTTGTTGCGGTGCCGCGGGCAGCCGGCGCGGAGCCACGCGTTGATGAACCGGTCGAGGTCGCCGTCGAGCACGCCCTGCGTGTCGCTGGTGCTGACGCCAGTGCGCAGGTCCTTGACCATCTGGTACGGCTGCAGGACGTAGCTGCGGATCTGGCTGCCCCAGCCGATCTCGCCCTTCTCACCGTAGAACTTGTCCATCTCCGCGCGCTGCTCGTCCTGACGTTTTTCGTACAGCCGCGCCTTGAGCACGTTCATCGCGCTGGCCCGGTTCTTGATCTGGGAGCGCTCGTTCTGGCAGACCACCACGATGCCGGAGGTCAGGTGCGTGATACGCACGGCGGAGTCAGTGGTGTTGACGCCCTGGCCGCCCTTGCCGGAGGAGCGGTAGACGTCGACGCGGATCTCCGCGTCGGGAATCTCAATGTTGATCTCCTCGTTGATCTCCGCGATCACGTCGACCGCGCAGAACGAGGTATGGCGGCGCTTATTGGCGTCGAACGGGCTGATGCGGACAAGGCGGTGGACGCCGCGCTCGGCCTTGACGTAGCCGTAGGCATTCTCGCCCTTCACCAACACGGTGGCGCGGCTGATCCCGGCCTGGTCGCCGGGCTGGACGTCCTGCAGCTCCACGGTGAACCCGCGGCGCTCCGCCCAGCGGTTATACATCCGAAAAAGGATGTCGGCCCAGTCGTTGGACTCCGTGCCGCCGGCACCGGACTGGATCGAGAGGATGGCGTTGTTGCGGTCGAACTGGCCGGTAAGGAAGGCCCCGATCTCGATCGCGTCGAGCTCGCGCATCATCGCGGTGACTTGGTCGCTGAGCTCGGCAGCGTACGTCTCCCGCTCCGCGCCGGAAGCGGCCTCGACCAGTTCCACCATCACGCCCACGTCGTCGACCTTTTTGCGGAAGGCGACCACGGGGAGCACGGCCTTCTTCAGGCCGTTGAGCTTGGCGATGTGGCGCTGGGCGCGCTCGCTGTGCTCCCAGAAGCTGGGCGCGCCCATCTCGGCCTCCATCGCCTCGATTTCGCGCAGTTTTTGTTCGCCGTCAAAGAAACCTCCACAGGTGACCGGCGCGCTTCTTGATGTTCTCGATGTGGTTGAAGGTCTCGGGAGGGATCATACGGACGAGGAGGCAGGCAACCGCGCCGGGCGGAAAGCACAAGCGTGCATTCCGCCCGACCGCGCCGCCGCTCAAGCCCGCGGTCCGCCCTGAGCGAGGTGGCGCGCGCGCAGGCGCAGGCCGTTCAGCCGGATGAACCCCGTCGCGTCGCTCTGGTTGTACCAGCTCTTGACGCCCTCCATCGAGGCGACGTTAAGGTCATACAGCGAGTAGCGGGACCTCCGGCCGCAGGTGATGATGTTCCCCTTGTAAAGCTTCAGCCGCACGGTGCCCGTGACGTAGCGCTGGCTCGCATCGATGAGCGCCTGAAGCGCCTCGCGCTCGGGGGCGAACCAGAACCCGTAATAGACCAGCTCAGCGTACTTCGGGATCAGCGAGTCGCGCAGGTGCATCACCTCGCGGTCGAGCGTGAGCGATTCAATCTGGCGGTGCGCCTGCATCAGGATCGTGCCGCCGGGGGTCTCGTAGACGCCGCGGGACTTCATCCCGACGAAGCGGTTCTCGACCAGGTCGACGCGGCCGATGCCGTGCTTGCCGCCGAGGCGGTTGAGCGCGCGAAGGACGCCCGCGGGGGAGAGCTTGCGGCCGTTGACCGCCACGCAGTCGCCGCGGACGAATTCGAGCTCCACGTACTCCGGTCGATCGGGGGCGTCCTCAGGGGAGACAGAGAGCTTAAACATCTCCTTGTTCGCCTTGGTGGTCGGGTCGAACCAAGGATCCTCGAGGATGCCCGCCTCGTAGGAGATGTGGAGGAGGTTGCGGTCCATCGAGTACGGCTTCTTCAGCGAGGCCTCCACCGGGATGCGGTGCTCAGCGCAGTAGGCGATCATCTCGGCGCGGCCCGGGAAGCGCTCGCGAAAGCTCTCCAGCTTCCACGGGGCGAGGATCTCCAAGCGCGGGTTGAGCGCCATGTAGGTGAGCTCAAAGCGGCACTGGTCGTTGCCCTTGCCGGTGGCGCCGTGGGCGACGGTGTCGGCCTTCTCCCGGCGGGCGATCTCCACCTGCGCCTTCGCGATCAGGGGGCGCGCGATCGAGGTGCCAAGGTAGTATTGGCCCTCGTACACGGCGTTCGCCCGGATCATCGGGAAAATGAAGTCGCGCGCGAACTCCTCGGTCAGGTCAAGGGTGTAGTGCTTGGCGGCGCCGGTCGCGCGAGCCTTGCGCGGCAGGCCCTTCAGCTCCTCTTCTTGGCCGATGTCAGCAGCAAAGGTGACGATCTCGGCGTCGTAAGTTTCACGGAGCCACTTGACGATGACGGACGTGTCGAGTCCGCCCGAGTAGGCGAGGACGATTTTCATTGGGAGAGGGAAGGTCCGGGCTCAGCGGCGCCGGCCGGCGAGGCGGGTAAGGATCGCCTTTTGGATGTGGAGGCGGTTCTCGGCCTCGTCGAAGATGAGCGACCGCGGGCTAGCGAGCACCTCGGCCGAGACCTCCTCGCCGGGGTGGGCGGGCAGGCAGTGCAGGAAGAACGCGTCGGGGCGGGCGGCGGCGAAGAGCTTGGGCGTGACGGCGTAGGGCGCCATCTGCCGGCGGCGGGCGCGGGTCTCCTCCTCCTTGCCCATGCTCACCCACACGTCGGTGTAGACGACGTCGGCATCCCGCACCGCCTCGTACGGGTCGGTGGTGAACGAGTAGCCGCCGGCGAGGCCGGCGCCCCGAAGCAGCGCGTCGACGGCGGGGCTGGGCGCGAAGGCCTTCGGGCCTGCGAGGGCGACCTTCATCCCGAAGAGGTTGCCGCCAAGGATCCAGGAGCTGGCGACGTTGCAGGCCGCGTCCCCGAGGAAGGCGATCTTGCGCCCGCGAAGGGAGCCGAACAGCGCCGCGCCGGAGGTGCCGCGCGTCCAGCGTTCCGCAAGGGTAAACGCGTCGGCGTAGATCTGGCAGGGATGGAGCAGGTCGGAGAGCGCGTTGATCACCGGCACAGAACCCGCGGCGGCGAGCCGCACGACGTCCTGATGGTCGAAGGTGCGGACAATCAGCCCGTGGACGAAGCGGGAGAGGACGCGCGCGGTGTCCTCGATCGACTCGCCACGGCCGAGCTGGATGTCGTTGCGGTTGAGGAAGAGGGGGCGGGCGCCCAGCTCGTGCAGGCCGACTTCAAAGGAGACGCGGGTGCGGGTGGAGGACTTCGAGAAGATAAGGGCCCACGTCTGACCCTCCAAGGGGCGGGGTCCCGGACGGCCGCGGCGGCGCTTCAGGTCCCGGGCCAGGGCGAACAGCCCGGGCAGCGCGGAGCGCGGGAAGTCGGTCTCTTGGAGGAAATGCGACATCGGAAAACCCGGAATCCTAGGTGGCGGCGGCGTGGCGAACGAGGAAAAAACCGCCGCTCAGGCCGCCGCGCCGAGCACCGCGCGCAGGATCACCACCGACTCCGCCAGCTCGGCGGGCGAGACGTTCAACGGGGGCAGCAGGCGGATGACGTTGCCCCCGGCCGCGGCGGCGAGGAGGCCGCGCTCGCGCAGGGCCGCCAGCACCGGCGCGGGATCGACCGCGAATTGAAGCCCGACCAGGTAACCCTCGCCGCGCACCGCCAGCACCCGCGCTGGATGCGCGGCCGCGAGGGCCCGCAGCTCGGCGAGCCACGGGGCGCTGTGCGCGCGGACGGCTGCGAGCAGGTCCTCGCGCTCCAGCACGTCGAGCACGGCCAGGGCCGCGGCGCAGGCCAGCGGGGTGCCCCCGAAGGTCGTGCCGTGGTTGCCCGGCTGCAACAGGTCGGCGTGCGGCTCGCTGATCCAGATCGCGCCGATGGGGAAGCCGCCGCCGAGGCCTTTGGCCATCCCGATGGCATCCGGCCGGACGCCCGCGTGCTCGAAGGCGAAGAAGCGCCCGGTGCGGCCGATGCCGCACTGCACTTCGTCGAGCAGCAGCAGCAGGTTCCGCTCCGTGCACAGGCGGCGCAGGCCCAGCAGAAATTCCGGGGTGCAGGGCTGGATCCCGCCCTCGCCCTGGATCGTCTCGACAAAGATGGCGGCGGTCTCGTCGTCCACCAAGCGGGCGAAACCCTCAAGGTCGTTGAGGTCCGCGAAGGCGAACCCGGGCATGAGCGGACGGAAGCCGCCCTGGATCTTCTCCTGCGGGGTCGCGCTCATCCCGCCGAACGTGCGCCCGTGGAAGGCGTTCCGCGCGCAGATCACCTTGTAGCACTTACCCTCGACGCCGCCGGCCTTCCGGCGCCCGTGCAGGCGGGCGAGCTTCAGCAGGCCCTCGTTCGCCTCGGCGCCGCTGTTGCAGAAGAACACCCGCCCCGGCCCGGCGTGACCGACCAGCCGGCGCGCCAGCTCCCCCTGCCCCGGGTTCCGGAACAAGTTGCTCACGTGGACCAGCTCCGCCGCCTGCCGCTGCACCGCGGCGACCCAGTGCGGGTGGCAATGGCCGAGGGCCGAGACCGCGATGCCCGAGGTGAAGTCGAGGTAACTGCGGTCCGCATCATCCCACACGCGGGTGCCAGCGCCGCGCACGAGCGTGAGCGGGGCGCGCGCATAATTGCGCATCACGTGCGCGTCATAGAGGTCGGCGGTGGAGGCGCGGACGACCGGGGAGGAATGCATGGGAAAAGGAAGGGGCTCCGGCTGGAATGGCCCCGCGGCGGCCGGCCGACGCGGTTCAGCCCAGCACGATCTCGGTGCCGATGCCTTGGTCAGTGAAAATCTCGAGCAGGAGCGAATGCGCAAGGCGGCCGTCGATGAAGTGGACGCGCTGGACGCCCTCCTCGAGGGCCCGCACCGCGCTCTGGACCTTGGGCCGCATCCCTTGGTCGATCACGCCGCGGCGCTTGAGCTCCTCCACCTGACCGGTCTTGAGGGTGGAGATGAGCGAGGTCGGATCTGCCGGGTTGGAAAGGAGTCCCGGCACATCGCTCATATAGACGAGGCGGCGAGCGCGCAGGGCGCTGGCCACCCGGCCGGCGGCAAGGTCGGCGTTGATGTTGTAGGGCTTGCCGTCGTAGCCCTCCGCCACCGGCGAGATGATCGGAATGAAGCCCTCGCTGATCTCCTTCTTGATCAGCTTCACCTTCACCTCGGTAACGTCCCCAACGTAACCGAGATCCACCGGGTTTCCGTCGTCATCCGTGGCCAGCTTCTCGCACACGAGCACGCTATCCCCGGGGAGGCCCTTCGGCCGGGCCTTGGCTCTGGCGACGGCCTCGCAGACGTCGCGGTTAACACTCTCGTCGAGCGTCTTCTTGACCACCGCGATCGTGGCGGCGTCGGTGACGCGCAGGCCGTTGACGAAGGTGGCCTTCAGGCCGGACTCCGCCATCGCCTTGGTGATGGCCTTGCCGCCGCCGTGGACGACCACGACGTTGATCCCGCAGGCGGCGAGGAAGGCGAGGTCGTGCGCGACCCGCGTGCGCGCCGCCGGGTCGGGGTCATCCATGAAGCTTCCCCCGTACTTCACGACGAAGGTGGAGCCCCGGAAATCCTGGATGTAAGGCAGGGCCTCGAGCAGCACCTTCGCCTTGGCGGTCACTTCGGCGACGTTCATCGGGCGATCAGGACGCCCGGCCAGCGGCCGGGGCGGAGCGGGGGAAGGCGAAGCGCGCGTTCACGGATTCGATCGAAGAGGGGCGACTAAGGCACACGCGGCCCGCATTTCCACCAAAAACTTCGCGCGGCGGCGCGCGCGGATACCGCGCACCAGTTTTTGCCTTCACACCTCGCCGCGGCGCGCCCACTTCTCTCGCGTGCCCAGCACGCAACTGTCCTTCGCCGACCGCGCCGCGCACCGCGCGTGGCTCGAGGCCCAATCCGCCCTGCCCGCCGGTTTCCGTGTCGGCCGCGCCAGCTTCGACTTCACGCCGCGCGAGGCGCCGAAACCCGCGCGGATGAATCTCACCCTGATAACGCTGGACCAGCCGACCCCCGCGTTCGCCGCGCTCTTCACGCGGAACGCCTTCCCCGGAGCGCCGGTGATCGTCGGCCGCGCCCGGCTTGCGGAGCCCGCGCTCGGGGCCGTGGTCATCAACAACAAGATCTCCAACGTCTGCGCGCCGGACGGCGTCGCGACCGCCGAGCGCGTGTGCGCCGCCGCCGCCGCGCAGCTCGGGCTTTCTCCGCGGCAGGTGCTCCCCTCCTCCACCGGGGTCATCGGCTGGGCCCTGCCCGAGGAGACGATGATCGCCGCCCTGCCCGCCGCTGTCGCCACGCTCGCCCCCGGCTCCGTGCTGCCCGCCGCCGAGGGCATCGTCACCACCGATCTCTACCCCAAGGTCCGCCGCGCCGAGCTCGGCGGCGGCAGCATCGTCGGCATCGCCAAGGGCGCCGGGATGATCGAGCCGAACCTCGCCACGATGCTCGTGTACCTGCTCACCGACATCGCCGTGCCCCGCGCGGAGCTGCGCCAGATGCTCGCGCGCGCCGCCGACGCCAGCTTCAACGCCATCAGCATCGACAGCGACACCAGCACCTCGGACACCGTGGTCGCGCTGTCGTCCGGCCGCGTGCCCTTCACCGACTGGGGCGCGTTCGAACGGGCGCTCCACCAAGTGTGCCGCGATCTCGCGGAGGACGTCGTGCGCAACGGCGAGGGCGTGCGCCACGTGCTCCGCGTGACGGTGCGCGACGCCGCGAGCCTCACGCTGGCCCGCGCCCTCGGCAAGGCGGTCGTCAACGGCCCGCTCTTCAAGTGCGCCGTCGCGGGTAACGACCCGAATGTGGGCCGCCTGATCCAGGCCATCGGTAAGCACGTGGGCGCGCACGCCCCCGGCACCGATCTCTCCGGGCTGCGGGCCTCCCTCGGCGGGATCGAGATCTTCTCCGGCGGCGTGTTCCGCCTGAACCCGGAAAAGGAGGCTGCACTCGTGGCCCACCTCCGCGGTGCGGAGCTCTACGCCAGCCGGCCGAAAGCCGATGGCGTCTTCAGCGCGCCCATCGACTTCCCGCCGCACGAGCGCGCGGTCGAGCTCGAGATCTCCATCGGCAACGGCGCGGCCTCCGCCACCGTGCTGGGTGGCGACCTCACCCACGAGTACGTGAGCGAGAACGCCGACTACCGCTCCTGAGCGGGCGAAAGCCTCAGGCGAGACCCGCCGTCTCCGGGAAGCCGCACCAAAGGTTAAGGATCTGGACCGCCTGGCCGCTCGCGCCCTTCATCAGGTTGTCTTCAGCCGCGGTGATCACAAAATTCCCGGTGCGCGGGTCGTGCGCCGCGCCGAGGTCGACGCGGTTGGTGCCGACGACGTGCGCTGTGTCGGGCGTCTCCCCGGCGGCGAGCAGCTGAACGAACGGTCGCCCGGCATAGGCCGCCTGCCACGCGGCCTGAAGCGCCGCGAGGTCCGCCCCGGGAGCGGCGGGCACGGTGATGGTGGTGGCGATGCCCCGGCGCATCGGCGCAAGGTGCGGGTTGAACTGGATCACGGTCGGCGCGCCGGTGTGGAGCGCGAGTTGCTCCTCGACCTCCGCGAGGTGGCGGTGCTTCACCAGCCCGTAGGCCTTGATGCTTTCCGCACGCTCCACGAAAAGGTACATCTCCTCAGCCTTCTTGCCCGCACCGCTGACCCCGCTGTAGGAATTGACGACGATGTGCTGCCGGGAGATGACCCCCGCGCGCAACAACGGCACGAGCGGGATGAGGATGCTGGTCGGGTAACACCCGGGCGCGGCGACGAGCTTCGCCTCGGTGCGCCACGTAGGCGCGGTCAACTCCGGAAGCACGAAGCGCGCGGACGGCAGGAGCTCCGGCGCGGGATGCGGGCCATAATAGCGCTCGTAGGTCGCCTGATCGGAGATGCGAAAGTCCGCGCTGAGGTCGATGACCCGCTTTCCCGCGGCCACCAGCACCCGCGCGTAGGCGGCAGCGGCGCCGTGCGGCAAAGCGAGGAACAGCAGGTCGAGATCGGAAGCCGCGAGCGCGGCCGCGTCGGAATCGGTGAAGCCCAGCCCCCGGTCGATCCCGCGCAGCGCGGGAATCACGGCGGCGAGCCGCTTGCCCGCCTGGCTCCGGGAGGTGACCGCGGCCAGTTCCACGCGGGGATGGCCAAGCAGGAGCTTGACCAGGACTTCGCCAGAATAACCCGAGGCGCCAACGATGCCGACTTTCATTAGAGGGAGAGCCCGAAACTCACCTGCCCCCCGATCCAAGGCCAGAGCGAAGTCGCGCCCGCCGGGAACAAAAAAGGCGGCGCCCGGAAATCCGGAGCGCCGCGCGCAAGCCGACGGAGGGCCTCAGAACGAGACCGAGTAGCCAAGCGAGGCGACCCAGCGGCCGACCGCGAGAGTGTTCACGGACTTGGGCGTGTTGCCCTGCTTGGTGTAGGCGTCTCGGCCCTCGGTGTACGCCACGCCAAGGATCACCTTGGACTCCTTGTTGACCTGCACCGGCAGGGAGGCGCCCAAAAGCCAGTAGTCGCCCCACGATTTTACCGCGGGCGAGCTGCCATTAGCGACGTCCTTGAGCAGGAACGTCCCCAATTGCGCCGTGAGCGCGAGCTCGGTGCCCAGATCCTTTAACGCCACCGCGTAGGCGGCCGTGACCTCGTAGGTCGGCCCGCGCAAGGTGACATCATAGTAGACCTTGGGCGTAAACTTGATGCCCTCGACGGTATAGTTCACGGCCAAGCTGGGCTCGAAGGTGGACTTGAAGAAGCCGGCCGCCTTGTCCGCCTTGGGATAAGTGTAGAGGGTGGCCCCAGGGACGATCGAAAGGTCCTTCCCCATTGCCACTGTATACGAGCCGTAGAGGTCGAGTTCCGGGTCGGAGCTGCCGGGAACTTGGTCGTCGATGACGAAGTTGCCCCAGACTCCGGCGGTGAAGTCGCCGACCGCCGCCTCGATGGTCGGCTGGAAGCCGCCGGCGTTGAGCCGCTGGCCGCGGAACATATACTGCGTCACGAGGGTGCCGGTGGCGGTGATCGCGACCGCCGGGGCGGCGGCAGCGGGGGCGGCCGGCGCCTGGCCAAAGGCAGGCAAGGCAACAGCGGCGCCGAGGAGAACAAGGGTGAGTCTATGGTTCATGGTGGGAGGTTGGATTGAAACGGACGAAGCTCTGTAAGCAGACTCCGGGCCAATTCCGAGTTGGTCTGAAAGTTTTTCATGCCAACGACCCCGACATGAATAGAATGCGCGCACCTCGGAGGTTCCCGAGAGCGAAACTTTTTTTCCATGATCCACCGCGGGAGTTTCCGCCGGGCAGTGAAGCCCGGAAGTCCGCTGCCGCTGGCATATGAGGTGCTAAAAACCGAGAAACCGGTCCTGAACCGGCAAACCAACCCGAAAGCAAACACGCCGCACTCACCATGAGACTCCGTTCCCAGCTCGCCGCCAGCCTCGCGCTCGCAGCCTCCACCACCGCCTTTGGTGACATCAAGATCAACGACGCCCTCTCGGTCGGCGGCTACGCCGTGGGCTCCTATCGCGCGACGGACCCCGCGCCCGGACCCGCCACAAATCGGATGGACCTTGATGCGGCCAAGACCCTCTTCACGACCTCCTTCAAACCCGTCACCGGCGTGGTCAGCCTTTACTACCAGCCGGGAGCCCCGAGCGACTTGACCATCCTGGACGCGTTCGCCACAGTCGATGTCGGCGGCGGATCGACCGTCACCGTGGGCAAGTTTCTCAGCTACCTTGGCTATGAGGCCTTCGATATCCCCAATATGTCGCAGATTTCCTACGCCAACGGTGACTTCCTCGGGCCCATCCCCGGCTACCACAGCGGGGTGAAGTGGGATTACGCCGACAAGGACGTCGGATTCGGCCTCGCCTTACTCGACTCGGTCTACTCAGGACCGAATTACCTTAAGGGAGACGGGGAACTAAAGAGCAATGCCGGCTTCGAGGGCTATTTCATCTACAAAGGAACGCCCGACCTCACCCTTTGGGCCGGCTTCGCCTACGACACCGAAGGCAATGTGCTGCACAAGAATGATGCAATCCTGACCCTGGACTTCTGGTTAAGCTACGCGCTCAGCAAGGAAGGGACGTTGGCGCTCGAATACGCTCACAAGGACGGCGGATCCGGGGACGAGGGATACAACTGGCTCGTCTTCTACGGCCACAAGTTCAGCGCCAAGACCTCGGCCGCCTTCCGCGTCAGCGGCGAGAAAATGAAGAACGGGGCCGGCTTCACCAAGTACACGGTCAGCCCGACCTGGTCGGTCAACGATGCCTTCGCTGTCCGGGCCGAGCTCTCCGCCTACGATTACACGAAACACACCGCGGACCGCGCCCTGTTCTTCGGGTTGCAGACGCTGCTGAAGTTCTGATCCCGCGCGAAACGCGTGCTTCCGACCCCCGGGACCCGATCCGAGGTTCCGGGGATCACCGCGGCCACGCGTTCCCTTCCCTCCCTCTCCTCTTTTCTCCCTCATGAAACTCAGACTCCTCCTTGCCTCCGGCGCGATCGCGCTGGGCCTCTCCAGTTCCGGGCTCCGGTCCGCCGAAACCGTGAAGGTCGGCGTGCTGCACTCACTCTCCGGAACGATGGCGATCAGCGAAACCTCCCTGCGCGACATCCTTCTGTTCACCTTCGACGAAATCAACGCCCGCGGCGGCGTCCTGGGGCGCAAAATTGAGCCGGTCGTCGTCGACGGCGCATCCAACTGGCCGCTCTTTGCCGAAAAGGCCAAGCAACTCCTCGAGCAGGACAAGGTGGCAGTCACCTTCGGCTGCTGGACCTCGGTCTCCCGCAAGTCGGTGCTGCCCGTCTACGAGCGGAACAATGGCCTGCTCTTCTACCCCGTGCAGTATGAGGGCGAGGAAGAGTCTCAGAACGTGGCCTACACCGCCGAGGCGGTGAACCAGCAGGCGACCCCGGCCGTCGATTACTACCTGAAGGAGGGCAAGAAGAAGTTCTATCTCCTCGGTTCCGACTATGTCTATCCTCAGACCACCAACCTGGTCCTCTTGGAATACCTGCTCAGCAAGGGCGTGCCGCTCGCGAACATCGGGGGCGGCTTCCGGCGCGATGGCTCGGGCAAGATCATCTCCGCCGGCAAGTACACGCCCTTCGGCCACATCGACTACCAGCAGATCGTCGCGGAGATCAAACAGTTCGCCGCCTCGGGCGACGCCTGCGTCATCTCCACGCTGAATGGCGACACCAACGTGCCGTTCTTCAAGGAGTACGCCGCATCCGGCCTAACCTCCGAGACTTGCCCCGTCGTCTCCTTCTCTATCTCGGAGGACGAATTCCGCGGTCTGCCGGCGGACAAGCTGGTCGGACAACTCGGGTGCTGGACCTACTTCCAGTCGTTGAACACCCCCGCGAACAAGAAGTTCGTCGCCGACTTCCAGACGTGGCTTAAGAAGAGCAACGTGCCCGGGCTGGTGAAGGAAGGTCGCGTCACCTGCTCCCCGATGGTGCTAAGCTACGTGGGCGTCTATATCTGGAAGGCGGCCGTCGAAAAGGCCGGCTCCTTCGAAGTCGACAAGGTGCGGGCGGCTTGGAAGTCAGGCCTCACCTTCGACGGACCGGGCGGCAAGGTGACCACGCAAAAGAACATGCACCTAACTAAGAACGTCTACATCGGTGAGACCCGTGCCGACGGTCAGTTCAAGATCGTGAGCTCCTTTGAAAACGTGTACGGCGAGCCCTGGCTGAAGGGGAAGTTCAAGTAAGTCGCACTGGGCCTGAACCCACCACCGGGGCGGACGCCGATAACGTCCGCCCCTTTTTTCTGGCATGATTCCAGCATTCCGGCCGGCACTCGATGAAGGCACTTCTGCTCCTCCCCTGCCTGCTGGCGTTCTTCGCGAACGCAACGGTTTGGGCGGCCGAATCGGCAAGCCCGCGCGCCCTCGTCGCCCGCGCCGCGGCCGAATCGGAGCGAGCCCAGACCCGGCAACTCCTCTCCGCCGCCGTGGGCCGGGCGGACGAAACGGTGGCTCCCCTGCTGGATGCGTGGCGCCGGGACACCCTGTTCCTCCACTCCCGGGCCGACGGCGGCCGCATCGCGGTGTTGCTCTCGGGCGAGAAGGATGATCGCGGGGCCCAATCCGCCCTGCGGGCCGACGACGGCCAGCCGTTGCAGGACGAGGCCGGCCGCCCGATGCGGTTGGTAGCAGCCGACCTTCCCACGGCTGAGCACGACGCGAGCCTGCGCCGAACGATGAAGGCAATCTTAGATTTGGCGGAACTGGCGGCGGCGGATCCGGGCCGCCGAACCCGCTCGGTCCGAAACCTCGGTCTCGCGCAAGATGTCGAGAAGCTGCCAGTGTTGCTCGCGCGGGAGACGGTCGAATCAGCGCCGGAGGTCCGCCGGGCGCTCCGGGAGGCAATCGCCCTGCTCCGCTTGAAGGACCCCCGAGAGGAGATTCGCATCACGGCGCTGCAGGAACTGCAGGCCGTCTCCTCGCTGGCCACGGCCGATGTGCTGGCCCGCGTTATCCAAGAGGAATCGGCGGCGGGCAATCGGCGCGCCTTGGAGGCGGCCCGGAAGGCGCAACAGGCGGTGGAATGGCACCGCACGAAGGTGGATTTCGCCGGCACCCTTTTCCGCGGACTAAGCCTCGGCAGCATTCTCCTCGTGGCCGCGCTCGGGCTCGCGATCACCTTCGGGCTGATGCGCGTGATCAATATGGCCCACGGGGAGCTCATCGCCGTGGGAGCTTACACCACCTATCTCACGCAGGCTTTCTTCGGCTCTGGAATGACCCTCCCCTGCTTCGGCTTGAGCCTCCCGGTTCCAGGCCTGCAACTCGCCGGTAGTTCTCGGGAAGCCTACTTCATCGCGGCCCTGCCCGCCAGCTTCCTCGCGGCCGCCACCGCCGGCCTCGTGCTGGAACGGGGCATCATCCGCTTCCTTTATCGCCGGCCACTTGAGAGCCTGCTCGCCACCTGGGGCGTCTCCCTCGTGTTGCAGCAGGCTCTCCGCCTGATCTTCGGTCCCAACAACGTCCAAGTTTCGAGTCCCTCCTACCTCAGCGGCAACTGGCTGGTCGGAGATGTGATCCTCGGCTGGAACCGTGTCTTTGTGATCGGCTTCGCCCTGCTCATCGTGCTCGGCATGGGGCTGGTCCTGACCCGCAGCTCCCTTGGCCTCCTGATCCGCGCCTCGATGCAGAACCGCACGATGGCAGCTTGCCTAGGGGTTCGCACCGAGCGAGTGAACGCGCTCACGTTCGCCCTCGGCAGCGGCCTCGCTGGGCTTGCGGGAGCCTTCCTGAGCCAGATTGGCAATGTGGGCCCCTCGCTCGGTCAGGGCTACATTATCGACTCTTTCATGGTGGTCGTGGTGGGTGGGGTCGGCAGTCTCGGGGGCACCATCTTGAGTGCGTTCGGTATCGGAGGTATTGATCAGGTCCTGCAGCAATACCTACCGCTGGTCGCTCCGGGCCTCGCCTGGGTGCCCGGGATCGGCGGCTTCCTCCAGAATCTCGCGCAGGACGCCGCCGTTTTCGGCAAGATTCTGGTGCTCGCTGGTATCATCCTCTTCCTGCAATGGCGGCCCGCCGGGCTATTCTCGCCGCGTAGCCGCACCCTGGACGAATGACCTTCTCCACCCGCCCCGCTCCCCGGCTGGGAACCATGCTGCTCCTCGCGCTGGGTGCTGCCCTCGTGGTCGTGCTGCCCCTGCTGCACGCTACCGGGCTCCTCAGCAGCTTCACGCTTAGCGTCTGGGGCAAGTACCTGTGCTACGCCCTGCTCGCCCTCTCCGTGGATCTGCTCTGGGGGCACACCGGTCTGCTTTCGCTCGGACAGGCCCTCTTCTTCACCCTAGGTGGCTACCTGCACGGGATGTACCTAATGCGAATGATCGGCGAGCTGGGACAGTACCGCAAACCGATCCCCGATTTCCTCGTGTTTCTCGGCTGGGAACGACTGCCCGCCTTCTGGGAACCCTTCGCGAGCTTCCCCTTCGCGATTGCGATGGTATTTCTCATCCCCGGCTTGGTCGCCTTCGGCTTCGGCTACCTCGCCTTCCGCTCCCGCGTGAAAGGCGTGTACTTCTCCATCCTGACCCAGGCGCTGACCTACGCGGCCTCGATCATGTTCTTCCGCAATAACCTCCTCCTGGGGGGCAACAACGGGTTCACCGATTTCAAGTTCATCCTCGGCTACCGCCTCGACGACCCCGGGACCACCCGCGCGCTTTACGTCGCCTCCGCCGTTGCCCTCCTCCTCGCGGTTGCGTTCTGCCGCTGGCTGCGGAGCACCAAATTCGGGCTCGTGCAGCACGCCATCCGTGACGGCGAGAACCGGGTGCTCTTCAGCGGCTACGCGGCAGTGCACTTCAAGCTCTTCGTCTTCGTGGTCGCCGCCCTCATGGCCGCCGTCGGCGGGGCGCTTTACACTCCCCAAGTTGGCATCATAAACCCGGGGGAGATGCAGCCCGAGAAATCCCTCGAGGCAGTCGTCTGGGTCGCCCTAGGGGGCCGAGGAACCCTGCTGGGCCCCGCCCTTGGAGCCGTCAGCGTCAACGCGCTCAAAAGCTGGGCCACGCGCGCCTACCCGGACCTCTGGCTCATCCTGCTCGGCGGAATTTTCGTGCTCGCCGTCCTTTTTCTCCCCGGCGGGCTGGTCAGCCTGCCCGCTCGCCTGCGCGCCCTGTTCTCCCGGCGCCCCTCCTCCTGAAATGCCTCATCCCCTGCTCACCGTGGAAGACGTGGCCAAGGCCTACGACGGCTTTCAGGCCATCTCCAACCTCAACTTTTACCTTTTCCCCGGGGAGCTGCGCACGGTCATCGGTCCGAACGGGGCAGGCAAATCGACCTTCTTCGACCTGCTCACGGGCCGGGCGAAGCCCGACCGTGGCCGCCTCGAGTTCGGGACGGATCCCGCCGCCTCACACGACCTCGCCGCGCTTTCCGAGCACGAGATCAACCGGCTCGGCATTGGTCGGAAATTTCAGACCCCGAGCGTCTACGCGTACCACTCGGTCTGGGAAAACCTCTTGCTTTCCCTCCGCGGCCCCCGCGGGGTCTTCGCCGCCCTCTTCCAGCGGACCGGTCCGGCCGACCACGCGCGCATTGAAGATCTACTGGAACTGATTCGCCTCGGCGAAAAGCGTCACTGGCAGGCCGGACTTCTTTCCCACGGGGAGAAACAGTGGCTGGAACTGGGGATGCTCCTCGCGCAGGAACCTAAGGTCCTGCTGATCGACGAGCCCGCCGCCGGCATGACCGACGAGGAAACGTACCGGACCGGTGAACTCCTCCTCTCCCTCGCCGGCCGCCACAGCCTCATCGTGATTGAGCACGACATGACCTTCGTGAGGCAGATCGCGCGGCAAGGGCAGGTGACGGTGCTGCACCAGGGCAGCGTGCTCTGCGAGGGCCGCTTTGAGGAGGTGCAGTCCGACCCCAAGGTCCGCGAGGTCTACCTCGGCCGGGGCAAACACGACCGGGGATGACCCCGCTCCTCGAAATTTCCGGCCTGGAAACCCACCTCGGTGGCTCCCGCATCCTCCGCGGGGTCAACCTGACGGTGGGGCCTGGCGAGATCGTGGCGCTGATGGGCCGCAACGGAGTCGGCAAGAGCACGACCCTGCGCTCCGTCACCGGCGTGGTCCCGGTGCACGCGGGCAGCATCCGACTTGCCGGGCGCGAGCTGCGGGGACTGCCGCCAGACGAAAGGGCGCGGGCCGGCATCGGCTATGTGCCTCAGGGGCGGGACATTTTCCCCCATCTCACCGTGGAGGAGAATCTGCGGGTCGGCCTTGTGGTGCACGGCCGCCGCGGGCCCGCCGCGCGCGCCGCCTTGGACCGCGTCTATAGGCTTTTCCCCGTGCTCCGCGAGATGCTCGGGCGCAAGGGGGGCGTACTTTCCGGTGGCCAGCAGCAGCAGCTCGCGATCGGGCGTGCCTTGCTGACCGATCCGCAGCTACTCATCCTCGATGAGCCTACGGAAGGGATTCAGCCGTCGATCATCGAACAAATCGGAGACACCCTGCGCCGTCTGCGCCAAGAGGGCCTGGAACCTGATCCGACACACGAGATCCGCCACGCCCTGCAGGAGCTCAAGCGCGAGGGCTGGCTGGCCATTCTTCTGGTTGAGCAGTTTGTTGATTTTTGCCGCGAGTGCGCAGATCGCTTCTACGCAATGGACCGCGGGGCGGTGGTCGCCGCCGGGACCGTCCAAGAACTCACGGACGACGTGGTGCGCCGCCATCTTCAGGTCTGAATCCTTTCCTCCATGCACCTGACCCCGCGCGAACGAGAGAAACTGTTAGTCGTGGTAGCCGCCGATCTGGCGCGCCGGCGGCAAGCCCGCGGTTTGAAACTGAACCATCCCGAGGCTGTGGCCATCATCACCAGCGAGATTCTCGAGGGCGCGCGGGACGGGCGCAGCGTAGCCGAGCTGATGAGCCTTGGCACGCGGATCCTCACGGCCGCGGACGTGATGCCCGGGATCCCCAGCTTGATCCCGGAAGTGCAGGTCGAGGCGACCTTCCCCGATGGCACCAAACTAGTCACCGTCCATCAACCCATCCGCTGAACCATGATCCCCGGAGAAATCATCCCGGCTGAGGGCCCGGCGCTCGCCGCCAATTCCGGCCTCCCCACCTTTCGCCTCGAGGTCACCCACACGGGGGACCGGCCGGTGCAGGTCGGTTCTCATTACCATTTCGCCGAAACCAACTCCGCGCTCCGCTTCGACCGCTCCTCGGCCCGCGGCTTCCGGCTCAACATCCCGGCCGGCACCGCCGTCCGGTTCGAAGCCGGGGACACCCGGATGGTGGAGCTGGTCGCCCTCGCCGGCGGCCGGGAGGTCCACGGTCTGAACGCGCTGATCAACGGCCGCCTCGATCCCTGACCCATGCCCCTGCAACTCTCCCGCCGGCAGTACGCCGAGATGTTCGGTCCCACGGTCGGCGACCGCGTGCGGCTCGCCGACACCGACCTTTTTGTCGAGGTGGAGCGCGACCTGGTGGCCGTGGCTGGGTATGGTAACGAAATCAAATTTGGTGGCGGCAAGGTCATCCGCGACGGGATGGGACAGTCGCCGACGGCGCGAGATGCCGAGTGTCTCGACTTGGTGATCACCAACGCCCTCATCCTCGATGCGCGCCTGGGGGTGGTGAAGGCCGACATTGGCATCAAGCACGGCCGGATCGTGGGCATCGGACACGCGGGCAACCCCGGCATCCAATCCGGCCTCGGTTCGGCTTACCCTGACCCTGCGACCGGCCGCCTTGATCCGATGACGGTGGGCGCGGCGACGGAGGTCATCGCCGGCGAGGGGCGGATCATCACCGCCGGAGGCATCGACACCCACGTCCACTTCATCTGTCCGCAGCAGATCGACGAGGCCCTGAGTTCCGGCGTGACTACGCTCCTTGGGGGAGGCACGGGGCCCGCCCACGGAACTCTCGCCACCACCTGCACCCCAGGCCGATGGAACCTTCATCGGATGCTCGAGGCCGCCGAGGCCTATCCGGTAAACCTCGGCTTCCTTGGTAAGGGCAACTGCAGCACCCCTGATCCGCTGCGAGAACAGATCGTCGCCGGGGCGATCGGGCTCAAACTCCATGAGGACTGGGGCACCACGCCCGCCGCCATCGACACCTGCCTGGGCGTCGCGGACGAACTCGATGTCCAGGTGGCCATCCACACCGACACGCTGAATGAATCCGGATACC
>Ga0194116_10000589_pt1 | contig 61682 bp, 68 predicted proteins | sample TA2MahsurfametaG_4_FD_148617 | JGI IMG/M metagenome (GOLD analysis project Ga0194116, IMG submission 148617) | Freshwater microbial communities from Lake Tanganyika, Tanzania - TA2015008 Mahale S9 surface | ecosystem: Environmental > Aquatic > Freshwater > Lake | place: Tanzania: Lake... | reverse complement strand
GTTCCGGAAACTGTCAAGCCTTTGCGCCATCAAAATATTCCTTCGTCATATTTTTCTGTCACTCAGTCTTACAAAACTAACTCACCTCCATATAATACAGCTATAAGCTAGTACGCGGGACTTTTATTTTCAGTAAAATATTTTACAGCTACCCGCGAAGCAAACACTTAAAAGTGCTTCTCGGATATGGATAAGTTGGATGTGAGTTGTGCTAGGGAAATGCGAATATGTAAACGACGGTTTAGTTCACGGAGTATTTCTCGGGAATGAAAATACGCATATCGGCTAATTCGCGTTTAGTTTGACCAGGAAGAGTAACCGCTTTGTTCATAACAAGGAGCGATAGTTCGAGCCAGTCCATTCCGTCGGGACTGATTGAACACAATCCCTGTTCGTCTTCAACATAGATATGTTCTGTTAAATGTGGGATGCCAGGATAGCACTCGCGTTTGGCACCCCGAATTAGTTTTGTCAATTCTTTTGCATCTTTATATTTCGATTTGGAGTCCGATTCCGTAACTGATTTGAACAGATTCTCCCGCTCTGACATATAACACCGGCCCTATCATTAGTGGAAGATCGCCTAGACGCATATACGCACCCGCCGAGTATTCCGTGTCTGGATATAGTTTAGCACTAATTCCCAAATTGTAACGCGATTTTGAGTGTTTTTCTGTAATGATTTCTACTTTTTTATGTTCTTCGCGCTCGCGTTCATTGACTACATTGTTTTCCTCAGATTTTGTTGATTCATCAACTTCTGTAACTATTTTTGTACCATCTGGTTTTTCGACAGTTGTACGTTGTTTTTTGTCTTTTATTACCACTTTTTCGACAATTACCTCTTTCTCGACCACGCGATCCACGTATTCGACTTTTACTACTTCTTTTATTTCAGGTTTACGACTTAACGCAAAATAAGACACCACCGCTAATATAGCTATTGTGATTTCACGCCAAAATCTTTTCAGTAAGGATAAATACGCGATAGATGGTTTCACTTAACTTTTTCCTTAAACTCACCAGTTTGTGGATTGTATCGCCGAGGCTCGCCGACGGTTTCAAACTTTGTTCCATTTTTTGTGTAACCCCGACTACCCGTCCATGGCATTTTAAAGTCTGGGGATGGAAAACAACGTTCAGTTTCTCCGCCGCATTTCGAACACGCGAATTCTTCGTTCTTATCAATATCAGTCCAATGTTCATCTTTATGTTCACAAGACTTGCATTGGAAGTCATATAGCTTTGCGGCCATGTGATTACTCCATATATAGGACGGATGGGACTCATCCATAAGTCTTAGCGTTCCATGCGCCACCCGCTACTTGATATTAACATTGTAGTTTGCTTTGTCAATCTTGTTTTGGATGCGGCAAAAAGTGGAACATATAGTCTTATTGTATTAGAGTCTCCTTTCTTATTGACATCATAGGTAAAAAGAGTAATGTCAAGTTAGACGTTCATTAACACGGAGGTTTAGAATGTCAGTAGAAGTCTCTACCGCACCAGTTGTAGGCGAGACAGCAGAAGCAGGTGTTGCAGAAGCTGGTTCATCGTCATCCCAGAAACAGTCTGCGCCCACGCCCGAGGAAATTTACACACTCAAGGTTAATGGTAAGGAAGTAAAAGTTCCTAAATCTAAACTTGAAATGTATGCGCAACTCGGTCTCGCTTCTGATGAAAAGTTTAAAGAAGCAAAGAAAATCCGGGAAGATGCGGATAAAATCCTTGCAACCGCCAAAACTGAAAAGAGTGCAATCAAATCTCTGATGGCTGCCGGTTATACCAAGGAAGAAGCCCGCAAGATCATTGAAGAAGAACTTCTCCGCGAGTATGAATACGAAGATCTATCTCCCGAAGAGAAGAAACGTCGCGAGATGGAAGAGGAATTGAAGCAATACAAGACTAAGGAGGAAAAGGAAAAAGCTGAACGCGATGCAAGTGCGCGTCAAAAAGAAGAAGAAGCATACTTTAAAAAGCTTGATGAAGAGCTGGCAGATGCAATTAAAGAGTCAGATTTGCCGAAACACCCCGTTTTTGGTAAATTTGCGTTGCAATATATGGCAAGTTCTGCCGCACAAGACCTTGACATTTCTGCAAAAGATGCTATGAAATTAGTAGAACAGGATTTTTTGGGCGTGGTTCAGGAATTGCTATCCGGTTTGGACGCTAAAACACTGAAGTCTTGGCTCGGCGATAAATCATTGCGGTCGCTGCGTGAAGATGCCCTGTCTGAATTGAAGTCAAAGGAACCGCCCTTTGCTAAGGCTAAATCACAGCCCGCAAAGCAAGCTGAACCAGAAGCTAAAGATGAAGAAAAACCGCAAATTATTAGGTCTAAGGGATTTTTTAAGGGCATGAGGCCCGGAAGTTAAATATATAAAGGAGTATTATTATGGCTAGTTCGTCACCAGGCGCAGTAGGTATGGAAGGCATTGAGACCGCAGGTAGTGGTCTTGATAACATGTTGAAAGAGCAGTATCTCTCTAAAGGTCTTTGCGATGTTCGTCCCGATTTCACCGTTCTTATGAGCACTGTCCCATTTGTTGGCGGTTCTGAGAAAGCTGGTTCGGAACTCGTTTGGCCAATCGTTACTTCGCGTGAACATGGTTTCACTGCGCTTGGACAAAACGGCGCAATCTCTGACCTCCGTAAAGCTACTAAGGCTCGTACGGCTCAGGCTAAGGTTGTTTCGTATCCATTCATGGGTCGTACCCAGATTGATAACGTTTCTATCTCGCGCGCTAAGCAGGGCCCACAGGCTTTTGTGAACGCTCTTGAGTATAAGATCTCGAACCTCCAGGAATCGTTCGTTATCCTTAACGAGCAGGAACTTCTGTACGGTGGAGCTGGTCTTGGTAAGATTAAATCCGTTACAGCTTCGCTTGATGCAGTTGGTGACGTTGGTGTGATTACACTAGACGAAGGCGAATTTGCTGACCACATTTGGATTGGTTGCGAAGATATGGAACTCGAATCTGCGGGTAAAGCCAAAGTTCGCGTTACCGGGTATGATATCGAAGCACGCACACTTGACGTTGTTGTTGTTGAAGCTGCTCCTCCACTTGCTATAGGTGACCTTCTTCACAGAAGCGGTTTCCGCGAAAATGTTGGTCCTGGTCTCCAGGTTCTCTTTTCGCAGACTTCCGGTACACTCCTCAACGTAAACCAGGCTGTTAACCCACTGTGGCGCGTAAACCAAGCCCCTAACACCGGTCTTCTTTCTTTTGAGAAGGTTGCTGATGCAGTTGCTAAGGCTGTTGGTCGTGGTCTCGCTGAGAAGCTGACCCTCCATGTTCACCCATTGGTGTTCGCTTCGCTGATGCCTGACTTTAACACACTCAAAGATTCTGGTTCTAGCTATAAGAGCCGTATCTTCACAACTTCTTCTGAAGTCAAGAAGATGGAACACGGTGTGTACGGAATCACCTTCATCGTTGGTTCGGTTGAAGTTGTTCTCGTTGCTAACCCCTTCATCAAGACCGGTCACGCTTTCGGTGTGGCAGATGGCGAACTTATGCGCTGCGGTTCTTCTGATATCACGTATAAGATTCCTGGCGAAGAGCAAGAGAAATACTTCCATCGTCTTCCCGACGTTGCAGGTTTGGAACTCCGCGTGTTCTCTGACCAAGCGTTGTTCTCGGTCACTTTGAACAAGCACTTGCACATGTCTGGAATTACACTCGCGTAATTCTGAATAAGGTCAGTCCTTCGGGGCTGGCCTTATTTTATTTAAGGTGTTAATAATGTTTAGTACAGACCGTGAAAAAAAATTATTAGCACAACGTAGTAAAGACTATGACGTAGAATCTTACGAAAATTATAAACGCAAACAGGACGAAGAAAGTTACCTGAATACCGGCATACCTGGTAAAACGCTAGATAAGATTGGTTCGGGTGCGAGTAAAGTTGTTGATGTGTTTAAAGATTTATGGTATGAAGTTTCGACTGATCGTTGGAAAAAACGCGAAGATGCTGAAAAAAAGAAAGGAAAGAAGAAATGAGCGAGATGAAAGATTTGGTAAAAACTCAATATAAAGGTGGTAAACCGCCTAAACCAGTAAAACCTAAACCCGCACCTAAGCCCATGCCTAAAGGTAAACCACGTGGAAGGGGATGTTAATGTCTGGTAAAAAAGGACTATACGCTAATATCCACGCAAAACGAGAGCGTATTAAAAAAGGCTCTGGTGAAAAAATGCGTAAACCTGGTAGTAAAGGTGCGCCGTCTGCTAAAGATTTTAAAGACTCTGCGAAAACTGCCGACAAACCTAAAAAGAAAAAAGGTAAATAATATGGCAAAGAAAACAGCGGCTTGGACCCGCAAAGAAGGTAAAAACAAAGAAGGTGGACTTAACGAAAAGGGTCGCAAATCCTATGAGCGTGAGAATCCCGGTTCTGATTTGAAACCGCCCGTTTCTGCAGAACAGGCTAAAAAGTCACCTAAATCTGCGGCTAGACGTAAATCGTTTTGTGCCCGCATGTCGGGTGTCAAAGGACCAATGAAAGATGAAAAGGGTAAACCAACACGCAAAGCTAAAGCACTTAAAAAGTGGGATTGTTAATGAGCAACTTCTTTGATTTTAAAGAGTTTGAATGTAAATGTAAGGATAAACACTGTGAAGGTAAACTTCCACAGATGAGAATGAATCCTACATTGATTCAGGCGTTAAATAGGATTAGAGAAGAGTTAGGAAAACCTATAAGGGTGACTAGCGCCTTTCGATGTGCCGCGCACAATGCGGCTGTCGGAGGCGTTCCCCACTCAACCCACCGTACCGGCTATGCTGCAGATATCCAATGTGATGATATGGATAAACTACTTGAGCTTGCAGAAGCCGAGAAAGAGTTTAAAGGTATTGGCGTAGCTAAGACTTTTATCCACGTTGACGTTCGTCCTGGTGTCCGTAAGCGCTGGACATATTGATTCTAGTTGCGTTAATTCAGGTATGATGTTAGCCTTGTTTTGGAGGTTGACTCATGACTACTAAACTAGCTCCACATCAAATTGCGCAATCTGTATATGATGCGCCCAATGAAGCGATTCGCACTACTATCCAAAATATGGAAATTGCTATTGAATTGTCTGCAGATGATGGAGACAGTGTTGAAGTTCGTTCACCTCTTTTTGCGGGTTCTAATACAATTGTATCGGGTACACCATCAGGAACAGTAGTGGCTCAAGGCGATGTTCGTTATCTCGCTGAATACATTGTTGCGGTTAATGTATTATCAGCAGTTACTGCGAGTGGTCTTAAAATTAAAGTTGAAGTAAGCCCAAGTGATACGGACGATGTTTGGCATTATGATAGTCAAATTATTCCCGAGTTATCTGTACCAAATACTGGATTTGACCATACTAAAGCAAGCGCAATTGGACCTTGGCGCAGAGCGCGTGTTGTGATTATTCACAATGGATTTACTGCCGGTTCTTTTAAACTATACGCTAACGGGAGATAATCATGGGCAAGATGAAAATTGGTAGCTCTGGAGCAAGTCCCGCTATTGAATCAATATCGGAAATGGTTCAACCGATTGCCAAAGAAGTTGAAGTTGTTGTTGAGATTCCAAAGCCTATTACTAAAGAAGTTGTTGTTGAAATTCCAAAACCGGTTTATAAAATCGTAGAAGTTGAGCAAGTTGTACAAAAGCCAAAAATTAAAGTTGAAGAAGTACAACAGTCTGTAATTAAACCAATTTTTACAATTAAACAAGAAACAATTGTTCTTGATCAATTGCAGAAGAAGCTAGATGAATCGGTTGCTGTTGCAACACATAAACTAAGTGTATTGAATGCATGTGTTCTTGAAAAAAATATCGAAACTAAGGAGTTGCGTGGAGAATTGGCAAAGGTTAAAAACGAGTTGTCAGTGTTGAAAATGTGCGCAATTGCATCAGTCGTAACCGGAGTTGTTGCGGCACTTACCTCACTGTTGGGGTAAGTCATGGCTGATAAAAAAAGTAATCCGCAACAGATTGTACAATCGGTATTTAATCCTAATAGCGATTCTATTAGTATTCACGATGTAACTAACTTAATTCCTAGCGCATATAATGAAATGCTATTAGCGTACTCAAATACAAATCTCGAACCAACAACAATAACTTATAAATTAAACAACACTATAGTAGCGGTTATTGGGTTTGAATACGATACCAGAGGGCGGGTAACACGTGTTTATAGGCAAAGCTAAAAATATCTTTATTAAAACTATTCCTGGGCAGGCTGGTATCATTCAAATTCAGCCTGGCGTTAATATTGGCGAAGATAATATTAACTCTCATGTTGTACTTGCTGAATTAAGAGTTGAGAACAATGGTGAGGTTATACTTGAAGATGGAGTCGATTTACTTGTTGCCGAAAGCTCAACTTCTTGTTATTTAATGGTTAGTGGCACTATACGTTACGAGGTCTAACCAATGGCAAGTTCGATTAGACTATCAGATTCTGGAGCGCCAGATACTCCACCTGCGGGTTATGCGCGCATTTATGTTGAAGAATTTGAAAATAAACTTTATCTAAAAATGAAAAGACCCGATGGGACTGTAGAAGTTTTCGGTACTTTAAATATTCCAATTTCGGTTGAAAAGGGTGGCACAGGACTTAACCAAGTACCATCTGTTGGTCAAATTTTAATTGGAACTAATGGTGGATATCGTCTTGGTGATATTACTGCGGGTAACGGCATCAATATCATTAAAGATGATTCAACTTTTGAAATCAGTGCAAATCTGTCCAATATTAATATATCAATGCCTATCGAACTAGATGTTGATAAAACATCCACTGATGGACAAACAAGTTTTAACATCACTAAAAAGACTCAATCTTCAAACACAGTATATGCTGCACCAAATGATGTAGATGGTGTGCCAACTTTTCGTTTTTTGCAAGTTAATGATATTCCTGATTTACCGATTACTAAAATTATTAATCTCATTGAAACAATTCGAGCAGAATCACTTCTTGTACCAATTGAATCCGATGATATTAGTCATGAATATGATAATCTTCAAAAAACTTTAACATCCACGTTAAAACCCACAAATGTAACATCCGGGGATTATGGTTCATCTACTAAAACTTTGCAAATTAACGTAAAAGTTGACGGTAGAATAGATGATGTTACTGAAATCAATATCGCAATACCGTCTAGTCAGATTACAGATTTTAACGAGGCCGTACAAAATCAAGTCGGTACTTTAATTGTTGATTCGACTACCGTAAATGCTGAATATAATGATTACGAAAATACTCTTAAACTTCATGTAAATGAAGAAATTCTTATAACCACAAATATTTCAGAAAATGAAAATGTTCGCGCACCTACTAGCCAAGCTATTAAACAATACGTTGATGACAATTTAACGGCTGAGCGAAATGCCAGAATTGCGGAAGATACTGAACTTCAAAATTCTATTACGGCATTAGAAACACAGGTCGGAGAAAATCTTCAGCAAGCTCTGGAAAATATTAATACTTCCATTACTACAGAAATTTCTGCTAGAACAAATGCTGATGAGCTAATTAACGAAAGACTCGATGCGTTCTTTCAAAATGCACCAGAAGTATTAAATACTATCGTTGAGATTAATGATAGGTTTAATGAAATTGAATTAAGTATTGCGGAAGGTGCAGAAAGTCAGGCGCAATCTCTCGAAGATGAAGTTCAAAGAATAAATATTGAACTAAGTTCACTCCGTGAAGGATTAGAAGACGAAATAAGTGCTCGACTTAATGATATTGATACCGTTTCTGCTGAAATTGTAGATGAAGCTAACGCCCGCATTGAAAATGATGAAATTACTCTTAATTTAGCAAAAGCGTATACAAATTCGTCAATATCCGCAATTGTTGATTCTGCGCCAGAATTACTTAATACTTTAAAAGAATTATCTAATGCGCTAGGTGGTGACGCTAATTTTGCAACAACAATTTCCAATCAATTTACACAAGTAACGATAGATATAAATGAAGAAACTTCCTCTAGAATTGCAGCCGATAACGCACTAGATGAGCGTCTTGATATTATACAAGGTGCCGACCAAGGATCTATTGTTAAAGCGCAATTAGATGCACAATCGTATGCCGACGATGCGGTTCTTGTTGAAAAAACTCGCGCAGAAGGTATTGAATCACAATTGCAATCAGACATCGACGATCTGGTTGATGGTCTTGCTCAAGAAGTTTTAGACCGAACCAATGCTGTATTAGCCGAAACAAATCGAGCTATTGCGGTCGAAACCGGATTTGATGGTAGATTAAATACTATCGAAGGTACTGGACCTGGTTCAATTGTTAAAGCTGAAACTGATGCAAAATCATATGCTGATGGAATTGTTTTAACAGAAAAAACTAGAGCAGAACTCGCAGAAAGCGATCTTAATGATAAAATCATTGATTTTGCTAATGATTTAACAACTGAAATCGCGACTAGAACAACCGCTGATAATACTCTGCAACAAAATATTGATAATGAAACAGCTGCTCGTCTTGCGAGTCAAACAACATTATTGAATACTGCTAAAAGTTATACAGATAGCAAAGTTGCAGAACTTGTAAATTCGGCACCAGAAGTATTGGACACACTTAAAGAGCTGTCAGATGCTTTAGGCGGTGATGAAAATTTTGCAACGACAATAACTAATCGAATTAGCGTAAATGAAAACAATTTAAGTTCTGAAGTATCCCGAGCGATTGCCAAAGAAAATAAAATTTCAGACGATTTAATTGTTGAAACTAATAATCGTATTCAACAAGATAATTTGCTTCAATTTGATATTACAACAGTTAGTAATAGTCTTTCCAATGAAATTACTAATAGGTCAAATGCTGATGTGGAACTCCAATTAAATATTGATGGAGTAGCTCAAAATCTTGATCAAGAAATTCTTAATAGACAGACCGCAATTGCTGTTGAAAAAACTCGCGCAGAAAGTGTTGAGTCTCTTCTTAGATTAGATATCACCACACTTCAGTCTAATCTTACTCAAGAAATTGAAAATCGAACTGCTGGTGACACTGCTTTAAATCTTGCAATTGTGACTGAAATTTCAGATCGACAAACTGCAGATTTGTTATTGCAATCTAATTTGAATACAGTTGATGATAAAGTTAATAAAGAAATTTCAGATAGAATTGCTGATGTTATAGCAGAAAAAACACGAGCCGAGGGCGTTGAATCATCTATTGCAGAAGATTTAGCAACTGAAGTTAACGACAGAATCGATGCGATTGCCAAGGAAGTGTTAGATCGTAATGCTGCAATTGAACTTGCTGTAACACAGTCTATTATTCCTCGTCAAAACGAAACTTACGATCTTGGTAGTCCAGAGTTTAGATTTAAGGATCTCTATTTAAGCGGAAACAGTATCATTCTCGGTGATGCCGTAATTGGTTCAGATAATGGTATTTTGGATCTTCCCGCTGAAGCGACAATCAGTGGAACACCCATTGCATCAACTTCGTATGTTGACGCTGAATTGAATGCTGAAGAACTTGCCAGGATTACAGCAGATAATTTATTGCAACATAATATTGATGATGAGGAAAATGCTCGCGAATTAGCTGATGCTAATTTGCAAACTGAAATTAATAATGAACGCACTGAACGAATTTCATCGGATTCTGCACTCGAACTTAAAATTAATACTGAAATTTCCGATAGGCAAACAGCTGATGAATTAATTGATGGTCGTTTGCTTATTTTGGAAGGCGATGTAACTGTACCAGGTTCTGTTGCAAAAGCCGAATACGATGCAAAGCAGTATGCTGATCTTAAAATCAGTCAACTTATTGATGGTGCACCACAACTTCTTGATACTCTTAATGAAATATCTGCAGCCATTGGTGATGATGAAAATTTTATTACAACCATTAATACGGCTATTTCTACAGTTCAAAGTAATTTGAATACAGAGATTGATGCTCGTCAAACTGCAGATACTATTCTCGAATCTTCTATCGCTACCGAAAAGCTAAGAGCGGAAGCAGTAGAATTGAATTTAAATACAGTAATTGTAAATGAGATTACAGCGCGTTCAAACGCTGATACCGATTTACAGAATCAAATCAGTGCCGAAGTTTTGCGTGCAATTTCGCAAGACCAAGATTTGGCCGATTCTATTACCGTATTAGAAAATACAGTAAATACAACAATAGCGAATGCGGTTTCAACGCTTCAAACAAATCTCGCAACCGAAACATCAGCTCGTATAGCGGCTGATAATGATCTTCAGTTCAACATTACAGTTGAATCTAATCGTGCAAATAATGCAGAAATTGCACTTCAGCATTCAATATTAGCAGAAATCGCTGCACGACAAGCAGGGGATGTAAATACTTTAAATAATGCTCAAAATTATACTAATCAAAAATTGGCAGAATTGTTAAATTCAGCACCTACAGTTCTAGATACACTTAAAGAACTGGCAGATGCGATTAATAATGATGCTAATTTCGCAACAACGATTTTTAATGAGATTAATAGCGTAGATATTAAAATCGATAGCGAAATAACTCGCGCAACGTTTGCCGAAAGCGGGTTGCAAACATTAATTACAAATGAAGTTTATCGTGCACAAACTGCTGAAACTGTTATACAAAATGCATTAAACTCGGAAATTGCAAGAGCGCAAATTGCAGAAGCTAATCTACAAACGTCAATCAATGCGATTGAAGCGGTTGTCGGTGTTGATATATTGGAGGCAGTGACTCAATTCCAAACTGAATTAGCAACTGAAACAAGCGCTAGACAAAACGCTGATGTGGTTTTGCAAACCAATATCAATAATGAAGAAACTGCAAGAATTAATGCAATTTCAACACTTACTACCAATCTGAATACTGAAATCTTAAATAGACAAACTTTTGATGCAACGCTTGAATCCAATTTAAATTCCGAAATTTCTTTAAGAATTTCTGCAGATTCCGCATTGTCAGCAAGACTTTTAACGATCGAAGGTACCGGCGAAGGTTCAATTGCTAAAGCAAAAGCGGATTCGTTAGCATATACCGATTCTAAAGTCGCAGAACTTGTAAATTCTGCTCCCGAACTATTGAATACACTTAATGAGTTAGCTAATGCTTTGGGTGGCGATGCTAATTTTGCAACTACTGTTGCAAATCAAATCAGTTTGGTACAAACTAATGTAATTGCTGAACAAAATAGGGCAATTGCATCAGAAACTGCATTATCAACTGCAATCTCTACTGAAATAACCGCAAGACAAGCTAGTGATGCTGCAATTTTTACAAACATTGGCGCATTATCTGATGATTTTGAACAGAAACTTGAACAAGAAATCACTAATCGGCAAACACAAGATGCAACAATTGAATCAGCGCTTGCTGCAGAAATTACATCGAGAATTGCGGGTGACGCAATTACGCTTACTTCAGCAAACCAGTATACCGATTCAAAAATTGCAGAAATTTTAGGAACAGCACCAGAAATACTTGACACTATTCAAGAAATTAACAACGCCCTTGGTAATGATGCAAATTTTGCTGTTAATGTAAATAATCAAATTACAACTCTGCAAAACAATCTTAACAATGAAATTAGTCGCGCCCAGTTGGCAGAATCGGATTTTCAAGCACAATTAGACCAATTGCGTCTCCTTTACGGCAAAGATTTACAACCTTATAAAGAAGACTTTGTAATCACACAGGTCGATCTTAATAATGGCTATGTTCAATTATCAACGCGAAGTGTTGTTTTAAACTCAGTTATTGCATGGGTCGATAGGCTCGGTATTTTTGAAGGTGTTGACTATCAGTTAGAAAGTAATACTGAACAAAATTGGCTTAGATTAGTATTTTCTGGCAACTTAATTGGACAAAACCAGCAATCACTGGAAATCGGTGATGTAATTCATGTTAATTATTTGATTGCAGATGGCGATGAATTGCAAGAAGCTGTAAATCAAATTAATTCTGATATTTTAACTGAAACTCAAAACCGAATTGAATCAGACACGCAGATAAATAATCGAATTACTGGTGTTGAAAACACTTTTAATTCTAATCTTCAAAGTGCGGTTGAAGAACTTTCTCAAAGAATTTCTCGTGGAACCATGACTCCAGCGATGGAATCCTTTACGATTACTTCACAAAACGTTTTGGATAATTATGTTCAATTAACTGCTGAATTTATTGTTGAAAATTCCGTAACAGCGACATTAAATCGCGTTAATATGTTTGAAGGTATTGATTTTACTATTCAAAAGACAATCGGTGGAACAAATCGACTTGTGTTTTCAAACGCAATTCCAGTTGAAGTTGGTGAATATCTTCGAGTTAATTATCTCGAATCCGAATCAAACGACTTACTAGTATATCCGCATTACGATAATTATGTTCTTAGTCAAACCGATATTAATAACAATTATTTAACCTTAACAAAACCTAATATTATGCGCGAATCTATACAAGTATTTGTTGATAGAGTTCCACTTTTGCAAGAAATAGATTTCTTAATATCAATAAACACTAATCAACAATCGATCTTAACTTTTATTGGAGATGTATTACCAAATCAAGCATTGGCCTTTGAATCAGGAGAAAATATTCGCGTAAATTATTTGTATAGACCTTAAAAAAAGTGTTGACAGATATTTATTTTAAGAATTGGGTTGTGTATATTAATACTGCCGGAATCGTCCGGTAACAAAGGAGTCAAAAATGACACTGCAAATTAAAGGTAAATTTATTGAAGATAGTGCAATTGACGGAGAAAAACTCCGACTAAGCACCGGCCAGGCTATTAAACTTATTAAAGCCGATGGTACGACTGAAGTTCGTTTGATTGAACTCGATGAAGCAACTGGTAAAATTAAAGTTAACGGTGTGGCGGTTGCTCTTGAACCCGCTCTTCTTGCTGAAATTGCCAATCGGGAAGCAGCGGATACCGCACTTTCTACTGCTATGCAGGCATTGATGCAGGCAGAAGCCGAAGCCCGTGTTGCCGCTGATAACAGCCTCGACGCACGTCTCGATATCATTGAAGGTCCAGAAAGCCAGGTTGGTTCAATTGCCAAAGCGCTTAAAGACGCAAAAGATTATGTTAATGATGTTGTTGGTGTTTCTTCAGCAGCGGTTGCCGCATTTGCCTCACTTTCCGCACAAATGGCAGATGGTGATGCAGCAACTGGTGTAATTGGTGCATTGGGTTCAGTCGAAACCCGCATGGATAGCGCAGAAGCTGCTATTACTTCATTCCAGGCCGAATTGGACGCAACTCAAGTTGGTGCGGGTCTTTCATCAGCCGGAGTTTATAGCGCGCCCGGTTCGTCTAACTATTTGTCTGCCGCAGTCTCTCTCAAAGATGCGGATAGCAAACTTGATGCTCAACTTAAAGTCGTTGCTGATGGGTTGGCGTTAGAAATTTCAAATCGCGTTGCAGATGTAAATGCTGAAGAAACTCGTGCACTTGCTGCAGAAGCTGCAATTCAAGCGGAAGTCGATGCGGAAGAAGTTCGAGCAGCGGCTGCGGAAGCGGTGCTTCAAGCTAATATTGACGCAGAGGAATCTAGAGCATTAGCGGCAGAGGCTGGATTACAGTCTGCAATTGATGCAGAAGAATCTCGCGCTCTTGCTGCGGAAGCTGCATTGCAAGCTGCAATTAATACTGAACTTTCTCGCGCATCAACCGCTGAAAGCGCACTTGATGGTCGATTGGAAGTTCTTGAAGATAGACTTCATCGTAAGATGAAATTTGCGTTGACAGCAACCGATATTGCTAACGGTTATGTTGAACTTGCTCATGAGGCAATGGCTAATTCTATTGTTGCTGCAGTTGGTCGCCTTTTGATTCACGAAGGTGTTGGTGAAGATTTCATTGTTTCTGTTGTTGCAGGTAAATCGCGTATTACCTTTGTTGGTAATTTGGTTGAACCTAGCGAAGAAAAACTTGAAGCTGGTGATGTTCTTTTTGTTAAATACATAAATGTTTAATAATTTTTATTAATGATAAAGGAAATATACAATGACAACTTACGCACGATATTCCCATGATGGTTATAGGAGATTTTATGTCAGTAACGATGGATTTGTGACTGGGTTCCAGAATACAAACGTTGATGCGTATTCGCAGATCCTGGACCCTAGTGATGGAATTGCTGCTGGACTAATAATTTTTGATCAATTCAATTGGTTAGCAATTTCGTGGCCTTCTCCTTCTTTTTCTAACAAATTAAGAGTAACTAGCACAGCTGGAGCCCAATGGCAAGATCTGTTAACATTCAGTGTTCGTATTAATAGCCTTGCTTATCATGGTGCAAGCAATACACTAGCAATTGCAACAAACGACGGTGTTTACGTTAGTACAGATCGAGGAAACACAGCAACGCTTGTTCCGGGAACTGGATCATATGCTGTAGAACAAGTAGTTTTTGATCAACTTGGTGGATTTTATTTTGTGCAATCTAATGTTAGCAATAAAGGTGCCGCATATGTTTCGCCAGACTTGAGTACAGTCACATGGAGCATGAACAGCCTCGGTCCGACTACCGCAGAAACTCAAAAGTGTAATCTTCGCCACTTTGTTGCAAACGGCCAACAAATAATAATTTATCAAAGATCAGCCGGAAATATGGGTTTATGGTCTAGAACAGATGGTATAATTTCTTCTTTCTACGGATACCGAGATAACAACAGCTTGTTTGCGATTCATAATACATGGGTAATAGGAAATAGAATATATTACACAATGCAGTCCTCGGTTGATTTTAAAATACGATATTTTGAGCTTACAGAAGCAATAACATGGACAAATCAGAGTAGTTTGTTGCAAACGGCCAATAGCTCAATAGCGATTAACCCAACTAAGAGTAACTTTGCTTCCTTCCAGGTTGGAAGTTCTTATACCTATTATACGGCGCCACGTAATATTGTATTTACTGGCGAAAAATATATTATGCCAATATTCAGGTCTGTAACAAACCCAATATCCGGTAATCATAAAGATTATTATGTTCAATCAACTGATGGTCAAACCTGGGAATATGTTGAGGGTCCAACGAATTTACAAATTCAAAGTTTTATTCAACCAGAAACTAATTTTGTTTATGTAACCAATACAGCACCAACAAATATCGGCTTATCTACATCATCTATTGTTGAATCTGCTTCTATTGGAACAACAATTGGTACACTTTCCGCAACCGATGCAGAAGGTGGAGCAATGACGTTCAGTTTGGTTTCTGGAACTGGGTCAACAGATAATGCAAGTTTTAGTATTGTCGGAAATGAACTTAGAACTAACGTTGCACTTGACTACGAAGCTAAATCTAGTTATTCAATTCGTATTAAGGCAACAGATTCTGGTTCATTGTCTTTTGAAAAGCAATTTACAATTTATGTAACAAATGTTAATGAAGCGCCTACCAGCATTTCATTGTCGGCAAGTTCAATTCAAGAAGGAAATGCAGTTAATGCAGTAATTGGTACTCTTTCTGCAATTGAAGCGGATGTAGGTGACTCAGTAATTTTTAGTGTTGTTTCCGGCGCTGATAAATTTAACATTAGCGGCACGCAACTTCGCGCATCTGTTGTTTTTGATCGTGATACCGCGACATCGCATTCAGTTACTGTGCGAGCAACAGATCAAGGCGGATTGAGCCTAGACCAATCGTTTACGATTTCAGTGCTTAATTCGGCCCCAACCTCAGTTAGTTTAAGCAACTCATCTATTAGCGAATCCGCATCTAGTCAAGCGACAGTCGGTACGCTATCTGCGGTTGATCCGGGCGGAGGGTCATGTTCGTTTAGTTTGGTTTCTGGAACAGGTAGTGTGGATAATGATTCATTCCAAATTTCAGGAACTCAACTTAAACTAGCAAGTGGTGTTAGTTTTGATTACGAAGCTAAAAGTAGTTATAGTATTCGAGTTCAGGCAACTGATGCACATGGCGCATCGGTAGCTCAAGCGTTTACTATTAGTATATTGAACGCAAATGAAATGCCTTCAAGTATTTCATTGTCAGCATCTTCTATCATGGAAAATAATGCACTTAACGCGGTCATTGGTACGTTGTCTGCGGTTGATCCTGATGTCGGAGATAGTGTGTCGTTCTCGATTGTTAGTGGGTCTGATAAGTTTAATCTTAGCGGAAACCAATTAAGAGCGTCAATGTCGTTTGATAGAGAATCCGCAACTTCGCATTCTGTAACTGTTCGCGGAACAGACGCGGGTGGATTGTTTAGAGACCAATCATTTACCATTTTGGTCTTAAATGACGTTTCTGATGACCCTGTTGCGCTGGTATCATCTGAAATTCCAGTCCTAGCATCGGGCAAAGCAGTTGCAGAACTTGCTGTTGACCCGCGCGTTGCGCCAGTGACTCTTGGTGGACAAGCTCTTCCAGAAGGTTCGGTTGTTCGTAATACAGTAACTGGACAGAAATTCATGAAGAGTTCCGGTGGTGTAACCGCATTTGTAGCGATTGAACTTGAACCTAAAGCTCAATGGTCATGGTCAGCAAGCGCAGATGCTGCATGGGAAGTTTTGCAAGGATTCTAATAAAATCCAGCAAAATCGAGCACACAAAGCCCACCTGAAAGGGTGGGTTTTTTGTTGATTTTATAGAAATTTTTGTTAAAGTTAATTTAACACATGGGGTAGGACTATGAGTTTTTCCAAACGATACGCAACCAGTCAATTAGGTGTATTAGAATTTAAAGGTTCATGGAATGCCGCTACCAATACGCCGCCTTTGACTAGCTCAAGTGGCGATAAAGGCGACTATTATATTGTTTCGGTAGCCGGAACATCAAATATTGATGGAATTATTGATTGGCAACCTGGAGATTGGGTTGTTTTTTCAGGTACTGTTTGGCAAAAACTTGATAATAGTGAAGTTGTTGAAGTTGTTAATTCGATGTCCGGCAATGAAACAGATAGGTCTCCATCAGTAAACGCGATTAAACTATATGTTGATACCGCAGATACTGGATTAGATGGTCGTTTAAATAATGTTGAAACAAATTTAACCACTTCGGTTGTATCTATATTCGAAAATAATGCAGCGGTTTATGCAGATGCTAGACCTCCACTACCAGACCCAAATTATAGAGAGGGTTGGTATTTCAAAAATACCGGTCCAGTCGGAGTTGCTAGTCAGAATAAAGTTAACTGGTATTTTTTTGACGGAACAGCTGAGAACATTACTCTTGGTGACTTCTCTGGTTATGCAGTTTTGACTATGGATAGTCTTGCAAGCAAACCTCACCTGGGCATTTACACTGTACCAGGCGCATCAGGAAATGCTGCAAGCTGGTACCGTTCCAGAAAAGTGTTCATTATTGACCCAAGCGCATCTGTCGTGGCTGGCAAGAAATATCTCATGTACTTTGGTACAGACCCTAAAGTTCATCCTGAATTGCCACGGCTTCCGATGGTTGTTGCTCCTGCACCTAGTGCCCCTGTGGGACCTTTGGCAAACAATGAGCGAGTTTTGACGGCAGTATTTTCCTCTGATTCTGGTACGGCGATTGGTAACTGTCAATTTGTAGCAGAAGCAATTGGTATATATTCACCTACTGTTCGTCGCAAAATTAATCTAAAAATTCGTTCAATTCTACTTCCGCAACTAGAAAATGAAGCAACAATTCGTGCGAACGCTGATATTTCTTTACAAAATGCGTTAGCGGCTGAGTCTACCGCTCGAATCCAAGAGCTAACCGAAGAAGCAACTGCTAGGGAAGCTGCGGATACTGCAATTTCTGGAGATTTAGCAACAGAGACAGCTCGTGCACAGGTTGCAGAAACCGCTTTAACATTGCTCGCTAACGAAGCAAAAGACCGTTCATTTCATATAGGAACACAACTATCTAGTACAATTTCAGATTTTGTAGAATCAGTTCATGTAGCAACGGTTTCGTTGTTTGGTGAAGGTAATGATATTAATATTCTTTATCCGGATGAAAATGGTAAAGTTCAAGCTGTTTTAAAACCAACTGGAGTACAAGCGGGTAGTTATAATGTTGTTACTGTTGATAATAAAGGTCGAATCATCGCAGCAACCAACAATGAAAGTGGGGTAGTTGGTAAAGAAACATTATTTACTAACACAATTAATACAACAACACTTACAAGTTTTATTGATATTAATGGTTTAAGTAGTTCTAATCTATTACCAGGTCTTTATCAATTCACTTTTAAAGCTCTTGTCAATAGTACATCAACGGGAACTGGTATTGGTGTTAAATTAGTTGCAAAAACCGCAAATATTAGCACGGTATATGCAAAATATTCAATTACCCAAGCTGTTCCAGGCACAACTCAATCTTACGAATATGATCAAATTTCGCAAAACACCAATGTTACGTCAACTTCTGCACCATCTACCGCATTTGGGTTTGTTATTCAGGGTGAAGGTGTTGTTCGAGTTGTTGCAACCGGTTCAATTTCAATGCAATTTCGATCAGAGGTTCAAGATAGTGCCGTTTCTATCAATGAAGATGCAATTTTAGTATTGGAGAAACTATGATTGTTAATGGTGTAGTAGTAGAATCACTTGAACATCTTAATAATCTTGTAAAAGATATGCCAGAAAATGTTAAATCGTTTTTAATCTCGGTATATACTTCAAAATATAGTAGTTAAGACGTTTACTTAACACACATTTGCGGCTTAATATACCCATGCGAAAGTTTACATCTTTTAAGGAGGCAAAAAGATGGCAGATAAAAAGAGTTCTTTAGTTAAAATTGCACAAGCGGTTCTTGATATCCCCAATCAAGCTATCAAAGTAGTTGGTGAATCTTTTTCGGTTAGTGGAGATGTAGTGCCAGAACCTGGATAGGGTAATCCCGTAATAATTATTTAATGAGGTTCAATAATGGCTAAAAAAGACCCGCGATTTGATCAAGAATATCAAAAAAATAATCAACAAAAACGCGAGTCTACCAATCAAATTCAAGGTAAAGAAATTGGTAATACCACGATTTTGACAGAACATTTGGCGAATGGTGCAGTTACTCCGGACAAAATATCGACAGATTGGCCAGTATTTGCAGGAACATTTGCGAGTTATACAACAAATAAAACAAACTATTCTCCAGCTTTAGTTCCAACATTTAATATTGGATTTAGCGTAGATGCGAGTGCGTCTACTATAACAATACAACAAGCTGGTTATTATTATGTTTATGCTCATCAGTTGGTTAATACAACTGGCGGAGTATATTTACATATTAGAAAAGACACTAATACCATTGTTTATGCATATAGCGACAACGACCATACATATGATTTAGTAGTTAGTGCATTAATCCAGTGTTCGGTTGGTACTATTATTTCATTTTATTATTCTGGAACAACTACATATTCATGGGGCGGTGCTCATAGTAGTGTTTCTTGCCATTTTATTCGTCCATAATTATTGAAGTAAGAACATTTTATGCTACCTTTCTAATATGGAGGTAGCACATGGGCGATCTTATCAATCTTAACGATCATCGAAAGAAAAAAGAAGAAAATACCCCAGTTGTTAAACCTTCCGAAATTGCAGCGGTCGAGACCGTTGAATTCATGCGTCAAAAGATGTACAGTATGTCGGAAGAAAGTCGCGTCCAGTTTATGTTTGTCGTATTAACCCATTTGATTAAATGGATTATTCGAAGCGGTTACTACGATAAGCCCGGTGCGATGATTCTGGCTTGGGTTGAAAAGAAAACTAACGATTATTCAGTCACGGAGCGAACAGGAAAATGACGGAACTTACCGAATTGTTCAAAGCGTTCGCTTCGAGACCAGAATTGGCTCTTGTTGCGCTCGTTCTTGTCCTTGTAGCCTACGGAATTCAAAGACTTTTTAACGTTGCGTTTAAATTGCTCAACAACCATCTTCATAATATTGATAATAATTTCAAGAGCGTAGCCACAGATTTAAGCGGATTGCGAACGGATGTAGTTAAAATCGCAGATAAACTTGAAAACCATGCAGAATTAGTGCAAAATAGGCTAGAAGATATAAATAGACGGGTTACCCGATTGGAGGATAAAGACAAATGAATCCAGAGATGAAAGCAAAAGCGCTTGAAAAGCTTATGATGGTTCTTGATGAAGTTCTTGGCGAAGACGTTATGTCGCGCTTGAAGGGCAAAGTCGATGAGAAAACTGACATGGGTGAAAAAAACGAAAAAGAAGAAGGCGAAGAAGAATCTGCGCCCGAAATCGAAATTGAAATGCCAGAAGAAGGTAAAATGGAAGAGGGTAAACCTGCAGGCGTTGGGGTTAAAGCGACAGAAGTCGAGCTTGCAGCTATGCCTAAACCCGGTTTGATGAAGAAAATGCGCGGCCTTAAATAAGAGGTACGTTGAATAAATGAAAACGATTCAAGACCTGATTCTCGATGTTCAAGACAGAATCAGCCTTCCACTTGATGATGAAGACCGCTGGAGCACTGCCGCACTGGTTCGTGCTTTCAATAATGCACTCGATGATAAACTGACTCCTGATTTGGTGGCAGAAGGTTCTAACTACCTGGTTCATCGCGATGTTATTCCGCTCAAAGTCAATGGCGTTTCTGTTTATCCGCTTAATTCAGTTCCGCTTCCAGTTCGTGCAGTCGGTCGTGCACTGCGCGAGGTCAAATATCTTCCCGCTGGTAAAACTAAGATTGAAGAAGAATTGAACTGTCCTGCGATTTCTCTCGAAGAAAAGGACATGTTTGTTGAATCCAATGATTTGTACACCTCCGATGTGCCATATGTGTTCATTGAGAACGACAATTTGCGTTTGGTCGGTGGAAGCTCAGATGGTTCTATTGTATTTTATTACAGCCTAGAACCGTCTACCTTGCAAAATACCGTCGGTCAATATGCAACGATTACCAATTGGCAAATACCAGTTTCAATTATTGTTACGACCACTTTAAATAGTGCTAATTTGACCACTGTAACAAACCCAATATCTTTAAATATTTCGGCGGGAATGCCAATAACCGGTAAAAATATTCCAGCGGGGTCAACAGTTACTAGTGTTACTTCTAATAGTATTACAATTTCCGCAAACGCAACTGCAACCGAAAGTAACATAACCGCTACTGTGCAAAAAAATGAATTTACCGCAACAGCGGGTGCCGCATGGGACGCATATTTACCCTTTACCCCTTCGCCCAATAATACTACTAAATTTGTGGATATTTATCGCAAATCCACCGGTGCAATTTTAAAGTCAAATGTAAAATTAACACGTGCAAGTTCTTTAAGTTATACTAATATTGGACTATCCGCAGAAGAAATCACTCAGTTACAGTCGAATCAGCCAGGTGGATTTCCTGTAAGCGGTCCATACGAGTCCGATTTGTTGCTTTTGCCTGCCGGTAAAGCTGAATTTGCCACGATTCCATACGAGTTTGACCAGCTTTTGGTTCTGTATGTGTGTGAGCGCGTACTTGAGTCCTTGGGCGATACCGAAGGGTTGCAGGTCGTAATGACAAAAATCAAAGAAACTCATGATTCTATTAGTAGAATTACCGGAAATAGACTTCAAGGTGAAAGAAGGAAGTTGACAGACCGTCGTTCTATTGCGAGAATTCAACGAGGACACAAGTGGACTCGCAACTATAATAAAAACTTTACTTAATAGAGGATTAGGATGGCAAAGCAGTATATTCCGGGAGTAAGTGGACTACTGACTGAACCGAATCCTGTCGATTCGCCTTCTAACACTTTGTCTGAAGCAGAAAATGTTGTAATTGAACAGCGCGGAAAAGTTCAAGCTCGTCACGGATTAAATATTCGCACTGATGACAAAATTAAATATTATAGATTTGAATTAGATGGATATGGTTCTCCTGATTTACGACAACTCATACAAGTTAATCATAGTTTTACCAACAAAGAATCTCGAAATGGTGGTAGTTTTAATGAAGCATTTACTGATAATATTCAGTACAGTAGTTTTGCTGACAATGATAATATGTTTTTTAAATTATTTCAATTTAAAAACTCAAATGACCAAGTTCAATCGGGATTTGTTGTAAAACAAAATCGCAATGAGTATGGTCCATTTTTACCAAATGGATCAACTGTGAATCGTTTTTTAATTAATAAACAGAGTTCTGATTATAATTTTATATATTATAAATTAAATAAAGACACGGGTTTAATCGAAAAATCAGAAAAGATTGAATATAATACAGTCACTTCGATTTTTAATACAAAAGATAGTTTCTATATTAAAACGGAAGACGGATTAGCGGAAGCTAATGTTGATGATATATTTCGACCAACAAAAAATAGATTTTTTACTATTCGTTGGCCATCTTTTCCAGAATTGAAATATAGCTTTCAAAAATCAAATACATTTAAAAATTGGTTTTTAACTGGTTATAAATGTGGAGTTCGATTTACATTTTATAGAGAAACTGGATATACCGAAATTCAGGGAAATACATACGAATCATCGCCATCAAAAGTATATGAAATAATTAACAATGGTGAAGATACCTCATTACAACTGAGTTTAGAATTCAATCAATATTTAGACGAAATTGAACTTTACAAAAAATGGAATGAATTTACTACTTCTAATGGCGGTCGTAAATTTGGTATTCGGCTATATAGAACTAAAATTGTTCCATTTGCAGAAGAGCTTCCTATAGACTATTTTGAATGTCATAGTGAAATTTCGTTTGGTTCTTTGTTTTCCGCAAAGATCAAATATTTAGAAACAGTCCCCCAGCAGTATTATCAAGCCGGTGATGAATTTAAAATTCGATTAGATTCTAATTTTGATTCAACAATTTATAATATTAAGGATGCATTTGGTGAATTACTAATCGGTGATAAAGTTGCATTTTTAAACAATATAACAAATCCTAATTATAATGGTGTAGTTTTTTCTGAAAAAGATATCAAGTTAAATACAAGTATTACTAACAGTGACATTGATATAAATGACTATAATCCTGCTAAACTGGAAGTTGTTGATAAAGGTATTTATAATACATATCATCTAGTACCAGATATCACGCATGTTAACAAAAATAGTGTATCATTAAGTTATATCAAAAATACAACAAACCAATATTATATCGCTGACAATTCAATTACTTATAGCAATTATTTTGGATTTACAATTTTTAATACAGATACGTTAGATCAATATGTAAATCAACTAAGCATGCGAGTTGGTTTAACTAATGTATATATAGAAGGCGAGTATATATTCAATTCATCTATTACTATTCCTGACACAAAGAATATTTTACGAATTGTTAAAGGTAGTACATTTTACGATACTACTCTACCTATTGGACAGAATACATTAGTTAATATTGTATCAGTAATTAATGCATCGCTGGTTGCACAGAATGCACAATTGCTAGTAAGTTTGCATGAAGATGACAGTTCAGCTTTTCCGAACTCTGGGTTGGATAGTTTATTCTTTTTAAGAATTACTTATTTAGGTGATTTACCTAACAGTACAATTTTTAGAGTGGATGGTACCATACAAAAATCATCTAGCGATTTTTTGGGGTTTGGAACGGGATATTACGACTATAATAATCATCGCATAAAATTACCAGAATCGGCATCGATTCAAGTTTCTATTTATGAATACGATTCTACTAATAGTTATAACTTATCGAATAAATTTTTAAAGCTAGGTAGAAAAATTGCGTCTTCTGAGATCATTGCGGAAAAAGACACAAAATATCTTACTCAGACTGGATCTTATGATTATTTTTATTCCCAGGGGAATTCCGGATTTCTTAATTTTACTTTTGATCAAATATTTAAAATGGATGCGACAAAAAAATATTTTATGTCGTTTACTACTAAAAATTTTAATACCAATAAAACTTTAATTGGTATGTACGCAAACTCATATATTGACCGTCAAAAGTATAATATAGATGTGTTTAAGTGGTCAAATTCAAATCCTATTGAATTTAAAGAAACAATCGATAACAGTTCTGCGTTTGGTGTAGACCTATACACAATTAATCAATATAATTATTGTTTTACTCGTAAAAAGGAAGAATTTTGGTATAAATTTAAAGCGATTACCACAATAACCGATAACAATGGTAGTTTGCCTACGGTATTAAATCCATCGGCAACTGATGATAAAGATTTATATTTAAGCATGCCAAAGGGGTATGAAGCAGACCCCAAATACTCAAACTCAAATTTTCCAAATCTATCATTTAATTCGTTGACCGGAAAAATTACAGTTGATGCAGGCTTAAAAAATGGTCTTAATGTTCATTTTTCCATTGACGAAACCGCTATATATCAAGCTAACACTACAATAGGACGAAATAATAAAATATGGATTCCTGTTTTAAATTCTGATTTATCAAAATATAATTTTCAAGTTGGTTCAATTGTTGAATGTATTTACAGTGATAATACACTTATAACCAGAGGTAGTTTTTATACTATATCCGAACAATCAACTCTATTCAAAAATGAAAATACTACATATTTCGCAATTCGGGATTATACGGCAACAAATGCTACTTACTCAAATGCAAAATTTTTAATTGTTGATAGACTTCCGCCAAATGAACTAATAAAACCAATCACTATTTTAGCATATTCATTTTCTAGCAATATCGCTACATTATATTTTAACTACGTTTCTGATATATATTCAAATTATCAGGTCGGTGATAATATGTTTGTTCATAGTATCACCGATGAAACTGACTATAACCGCAGCATTCTGACGGCGAAGTTTAGTGGTATTCAAACAATCACCAATGTCACAAATGAAGCTATTTCGTTTAAAATATCTAGTTCGATGCCGGTTATACCACATACAACTTTAAGCAAAACCGGTCGCGTAGTTAAGTCTATTTCAACAAATCACGTACTATCTGTTCAACAAACGCTCAATCCACTAACAAGTACGTTTAGTGTTTATGGAATAAATTCTTTTACTTTTTATAGACCAAATCAAGTTAAATTTACAAAAATGATGAAAGTGTTGGCATCGGATGCATTGGTAAACAATCAAGTTTTGATAAAAACATTTTTACTAGATATCACAACAAGTGATACTGGTATAACTGATAAACAACGATTGTATACAAATAGTTCAATTGATGGATTATCCGCAACAAATATGGTTGCGCCTAATTCTAAATTGCTTATTCCATATAAAGATTTTTATATACATGCAGGGCTAAAAAAACCACTTGAAGCGTTAATGTATGTAACTGGTTTGCCTAAAACGGAACAGGCTCAGCTTCATCCAATGTATCAACCAACACCAACTACTTACTCTAATGAGATAACATCTCCTGAATATTACACTAAATATGAATTGTCAACTAATACGTTTAAACTACTTAGTTCAACTTCATTTATTAATAATAATATTAATAATGGTGTTTTATACATTGATTCATCAATTATGAACAATGGTACTGCAAGAATCATTGACTATAATAATAATTCACTAATTAAAACAAATATAAATTCGTGCCGTATATATGCTACAGGTATTCTTGCAAATCTGGGCACCACTAATTTTAAATATAAATTAAATCAACTAAAATTTAAAGCAACAATATTCGAAAGACCGTATCTAACATTAAAATTAACATCTCTTCAAAACGAAATCAATTATGTAACAATTCAAACTGAATCGCTATACAATCAAAATGGTTATTATAGTAATTATAAAACTGATTTAAAAAATTCGCAAAAATATTTAGAAGCGAATGATTATATTAATAATTTTAATTCATTTCAAAATAATTCTAGTCAAACTATTGTTGGTAGGGGTCATTTTGAACCCGGTATGGTAGCAGGTACTAACGATGGTCAATGTCGTCCAGATATTACACATACCGCAAACTCTTTTCGCATAAGCGAATCTTCATCGCCTATCTATTATTCCGCGATAGATAAAAAATTAGTTTTAACTGGCATAAACAAATTCGATATAGGTCGTTTTGAATCCCCCGGGCATATATTATTAGAATTACGAAATGATACTGGATATTACTCGAATGAAGTTTATTACATGTTGATTAACTATTCTAATATTGTGAATGACCAGACTACTGCGAAAAAATATACATTCAATAATGCAACTATTGTGTATCAATACAAGGAATCAACTAGAAATGAATTGGTATCCGATGTGGATACTATTGGTATTATGTCATCGAACCAGAGCGATAAACTGGATATTCTTGACACAACGACTCATTTTAAAACAGCAAATGCGTGGTTTATCAAAACTAGCGGAGATAAAGACATTTATTTGTATGATTATAATAAACCTATTTTAAGAGAAGTTAGAATTGCAGGATTCGTGGACGCTTACAATCAACAATATGATGCAATCTATGAGGATTGGCGTCCGATAATAACACCTGAGAATTTGCCACCACCTTTAACGTTTCTGCCTCATAAGAATCGGTCTGATAATCCTGTTGCGGTTTTCAGTAGTGATGGTAACCATACTTTTATTGGTGTTACCGCAAAGACCGATGAAATGCTTTTAGATGAATACGCATCCCTAATTGTTGATCGCTTTAATAATGAAATGCAAAACAAAAATATTAAAGCAACTTTGAGAAGGGGTGAAAATATTGGTGAAATTAAAATAGAATATCCAGATGGATATAGTATCGAAATACTAAATGGTAAATATGATGTCGATACAAATAAAGTTGAATATCCAGGATTTCATACCTTCTTGCCAGATATTTCCAAACCTGTTAATGATTCGCCGTCGTTTACACTATTAGCGCAACGCAATAATAATGAATTAGATATTAACAATAAAGCTTATATAAGTCGTCGAGAATTTCCGGAAATTTGCGCAACACGGTCAATTCTAAAAATTGGAGATCCTCAAAAAGATATTATTGGTTATGCTCAAAACGCCGATGATTTGTTTATTTTTAAAGAGGATGGGATTTTCAGATTAACTGATTCTGGAAATTCATCTTCAAATATACCAGTTGTGTCATCTTATCAATTTAGTACAACATTGATTTGTCAAGCGGCTGGTTCTATTCAAGAAATTAACGATGAAATTATATTTTTATCACAATATGGATTTATGTCGATTGCGAATAGTTCCGTGACAGGCATTAGTGAATCAATCGAAAGCGATATTTCTCTTCTCATACAAACTTCACCAAAATATAAAATTCGTTCATTTGTAAATAAATATAAAAATTTATATTATTGCACATTAATAAATACGGTTGACCCAGAACTAGAAGTTAAATCTGGTACTTATATTTTTAATACAAAAACGAGACAATGGTCATTTATGACCGAAGAAATTATTGATGGCATGGAAGATTACGACAAACGGAATCTTGTTGCATATCGTCAAAAATCGGTTCTCGCAGAAAGTGAAATTACCCCGGTTTATACAACAACCGGATATTATGATAAATTAATTGGTACCTATAATCGGACAAGTCAAGGTTTTATTACTTATGCGATTGACCAATTTAACTTTAGTTATCCGTTACAAACCGTTGAAAAATATAGAAATTTCTTCTATATTTCGCGAGAACGACATACTGATAACATATATAGTAATAAAAAAGATCAATATGATTTCATGAGTGACGTTTATGTTAATAAAACAATACGTGTGTTTCCGCCACCGCTAAATTATTTAAATCCTCCAGTGTATTTTGATACTTTAACAAAAAATCCAAACGGTCTTTCATTATTCATTCCCGCTATAAACCCAACTAGTCGTTTTGATGTAAATTATAAAGAAGGACTGATGCTTTATTATATGCCGAGATATAATGATATGAATCGGTATCCAATTAGCATTTACAATGAAAAAATTATTATTGATAGTTTTATTCAATATTTTGTAAATAGGGATGTGCAATTAAAACTAAAAACTCAAAAAGTTGTAAATGGAACAACAGTAATTGCTGATGAATTTGTTAATGTTAAAATTACAAAATGTGAATATAAAGATATTTATTTTGGTCCAACACCAGGAAGCGACAATGCGCCACATATTGTATATACTTTCGAATTTTTAACAACAGTCAAAGACTGGGAAAGTGCATTGGTAATTGATTGTCAAATTTTAACGGGTATTCCTGTTAAGATTACCTTCAATCCAGAATCTGGAAATAGTCCGGATACTAATAAACTATTCCAGGAATTTATGGTACATACAGAAACCCCGAATAAGGCAATGTCGATGAACTTTAAAATCGATGGTAAGTCGTCATTCCTTAATAATGACCGTAAATTCGAGTATGATCCGTCTGTAACTACTAGAAATGTATTCAGAACCTATATCCCGACGAAGGTCGCAAGAGGACGGTATCTGATTCGCCAAGTTAAACACGATGTTCCGCTTGAAAATCTTATCATAACAGGGCAAACTATAGTCATGCGGGATAGCGGAAGCACTCGCGTGCAGAAGGATAAGGACAATGAATAGTTTTTCGGAGAAAAACAATGGGACTTAGACAACCATCTAAAACCGCTGCATTTTTTGCACAAGCTAAAACTGGTGCAGAACGTCAGCAACAGGCCCGTGAAACTCTTAAAAAACCACAAGCATTAGGTGGAGCCGCCGCAGTCGGTACGCAGATGGTTGCCGCTACTACTGGTGCACAGCAACAAGCTACGCAGCAAGTTCAAAAAACTGGTCAGGAAGCTACGACAAATCTAGTGACTAAAGTTGCGCCAAGCCAAACCGCAACTGTTGTGCGTGGTGCAACTGATCAAGGTACTGGTTTATCAGGTCAAAATACGTTAACGGTAACTAGTGGTGAATCTGGTGACGTTGGTGCGGTTGAAGCATCTGGTACAGCGATTGATACCGCAATCAAAGGTATAACCGACCAAGTTAATAAAATCAATGACGATATCACGAGTGCAAATGCTGCAGATCGCAAAGTACTTGAAGATGAAAAGAATAGATTAAATACTCTACTTCAAACATATAGAGATAAACTTTCTAAAGAAAATCTTGGTCAGATTGCGGGCCCATCAACAATGGGAACTGAATTATTAAAAAGAGAACAACTATTAAAAGAAAAAACAAATGACGTAGCAAAATTACAAGCATTGTTTGGTAGCAAGTGGAACGCTGAACGATATGGTTCACTTGGTAGTCAAATTTATGGTAAAGATTTGGAAGCTATCCAAAAAGCTGCAGCCGCTGGACTAGAAGAAAAACAACGCGCTGAATCCGCAGCCGATGTGGCTAAAAAAGAATATACCGAAAAGCTTGAAGCCGGTAAAAAAGGTTATGAATCTGCATTAGAAAAAGAAACTAAAAAACTTGATATTTTGAAACTTAGCCCGCAAGAGCTTTCTGCGTATTCTCGTAAAGAATTGGAAGATATTTTTGGCAAAGACCAAGTCACAAAACTGTTTAATTTTGATAAAGATGATAAAGTTACTGGTACAACAGTAAGTGCAACCCGAAGTACTCTGGAAGACCGGCGTACTAAATTAACTGCTGAACAAGCTAAGATTGCAACCGAAAAAGTGAAAGCGCAGGGTGTGCTAGAAAAAAATGTTAGCGACTTAAAATCCAAATTATTTGGTGGTCCAAACAACCCTAGTGGTTCAATTGATAGAAATATTGGCGCAGTTGAAAATATGTTACAAGCTTCGCTTGATACTAAATCTGCACTGGACAATACACCAAATTGGCGGAGAAGCAAAGGACATAGTAAACGCTCATGGGCCGCAGATGAATCCGCAAATATACTTAGAAAAACATCCGCTGATATTAGACGATTAAAAGTCGAGGCTGAACAGGCAATTAAACAGAATGATATTAAGAAAGTGCAAGAACTTGAAAAACGCATATTAGAAAGATTTCAACAAGGTTATTATGCGGCATCTAAAATTAAAACAGAAGCCAATATTTAAATGATAAGGGGCTAAGGTATGTTACCATTTGCGATCGGGGCTGGAGTTTTATCAATGGGGGCAACCCTCATTGCTGCGTATAAAAAAGGTGAAATTTCAGAAGCCGAATATAAAAGAGCAATGGCGGCAGCGGATGAATTGGAACGCAAACTTAAAACTATGCGTCCCGATGAGACATGGGAAAACATTGACCCCCAATTATTGAGTGAAGCTGCAAAATATAGCCCTGATATCGCAGCGTTTGTTCAAGAAAACGCGCCACAACTTATACAAGAAGCCGAATCCGCTACTGAAAAAAGAGTACAACGTGAAGCCCTGCAAAAACTTGCTGCACAGGCTGAAACTGGTCGCGATGTTATTTCTGAAGCACAGCGCGAAGAAGCTCTTTTTGAAGTAGAAGCTAATGCCAAAGCTAGACGCGATCGATTGATGGAAGCCCTGCGTAGACAAGGTATGCTTGGTTCCGGAGAAGCATTAGTTGCTCAATTACAAGGTGAGGAAGATGCCTCGCGACGCGCAAGACAGGAGAGTTTGCGCGGTGTTCAAGAAGCTGAAATGCGTCGTAGACAAGCATTGGGTCAAGCTGCATCACTTGCTGGTCAAATTCGTGGTCAAAACGTCAAAGTTGAATCCGCAAACGTTGGAACAATGAATACGTATAACCAGCGATTGGCAAATGCGCGCAATCTTTATAATCAATATGCATCTGGCGAGCGCAATCGCGCACAAGAACTCAACCAGCAACGCCAACGTGAAACTGAGAAATATAATCTTGGACTTAGTAATGAATATGCGATGTATAATCGTCGACAGCAACAAGCTGCGAAAGAACGCGCTAGACAATTTGATGTAGATTTGGCAAATCGCATGTTCGATGTTAGACAAGGAGCAGAAGGTCGCCGTGCGCAAGGTAAACGTGAATTTATCGGCGATGTTGGAACATCGATTACATCTGGCATTGGAACAGGATTGTCGGCAGCTAGTATGCTTGATGGTCTTGCAACAAATGCATCTAAGCGTTCATATTACGATTCTTTTAAACGAGGTGCAGGGCAAGCAATGGGTAAAACTGCAGTTGGTACTGTTCTAAGACCGACTAGCGCAGAAGAGATTGAAATTAGACCGACACGAAATGTATTTTCTCTTGCTCAAGAGCCCCAATTTATGGAAGACCGGGAACAAGAAGATCTAGTTCGAATTGGATATGCTGAACCCGAAGCATTTGGTCCAATTAGACCTAGAAAACGATGGACTGAAGAAGAAATTTAAGGAGTTAAATCATGCGACGTAGTAGTATTAATAATCCACCTAATTTATCTCTCAACCAGCTCGGTCAAATGAATCGTCGTGATATTTTGATTGACGAACTTAATCAAGACTTGCTCAGTCAACAGCAAACTGAACCATTAGTACAAGTTACTGCTGAACCGATGACTCCGGAGAACTCGGCGAACTACGATGGTGTTGAAGTAAACTCAGATGCACAAGACGCTTTGCAAACACCTTTGCCTATGCCAAACCCGTCTAAAATAGCAGCATCTGTTGAACCCGGACAAACAGAAGCGGTGAAAGCTGCAGAAAACACTGATGAAGCTGCAGAAAACACTGATGAATATGAACCGCTTTTTGAAGATTACGAAAGGGCACGCAGACAATATAAAACTGATATTAAAAATCTAGAAAAAGAGACTGAACAAGGTGAAAGCGATAGAATGCGCATGACGGGAATCGCAGGTGCCTTATCAGCATTTGGTGAAGGATTAGCTGCAATAACGGGTGGTTCTGCAAAACCACTGCGAGCAGGCGTTGAAGCTGTACAGCAGATGGGCACTCAGCAAGCGGCTGCGCAAGAACGTAAAGCAAAATCACTAAAAGAACGTTTGCAGATGGCACGTGAACCAATCGAAACCCGTGCGGCTGATATTAAGTTTCGAGACGTTTTTGAGAAAAAACAACTTCAAAAAAATTTAGCAGACCCAAATAGCGAACAGAGTAAACAGGCTAGAGATGTTGCAAATCAAACACTTAACGCTTTAGTTGCATCGTTCAGAAGCGCAGGTAACGAGCAAGCCGCTAATGAACTATTAAACACAAAACAATTTATCGATACAGCAAGTGGTGCGCAAATTAATCAATTGTTTGAACAAATTAAAGATTTCGGAATTAAACCAACAATTAGTGCCGACCAAAAACAACAAAATGCATTGCAATTGATTGAAAGGAAAGGTGATATTCAACAAAAACTCTCAATTCAAAAACAACAATTCCAATCAAAATTAACAAACATTAAAACCGATGCGGCGCGCGTTAATGCCGCGACTAAGCAATATAGCGACATTGTGCCTAAAATAGAGGCTGAGGTAAAAGACGTTAAAGAACTAGGAAAAGAAATCAATAAATTTATTGATTTACTGAATCAGGCATCTGACCCTAAATTGATGAGTAACGAAGTAAAGCGTAAACAAATTAATGATGCGATTGCAGCTCAAAAGGGAATTTTGAACTACATGAATGCTCGTAAATACGAATCAAAGGGTGTATTTACAGACCAAGATTTGATCGCACTAAGTGAATTAAGGACATATGGTACCTGGGCAGACCAATTTTCAAACTGGTTAAAAAAGGGAGTATATAACGAAGAAACTGCTAATCAAATTAAGGTTATGCGCGGTATCATGATTGAACGAAAACGTGATTTCAAAAATCCAGGTTATGCAATTGCTCGGGGCTATGCCCAAATCTTTAGAGATACCGCAGATCTTTACTCAACTATGGACAATAATATTGATTCTGCCAGAACGCTTCTACATTATTCGAATTCGATTGAAAAAAAATTTAGTCCCGATATCGTTGGGAAATTTAATAATCAGGAAGAGTTGAAACAAAAGATTAATTCGGGTGAAGTTAAATTGGAAGACGGCGACATTGTTGAAATCCAAGGTAGTCGATATGAAAAAATCGGAAACAGAATGGAACCAATTAAATGAGCGAAACAAAAAAAATATTTTCAGAAGGCTTGGGTGCTGCAGAATCTCGCGGAACTGGTGGTTATCGCGCTAAAAATCCTAAGAGCACTGCCATCGGTAAATATCAAATTGTGTTCAGTCAATGGAAAGATAAAATTCGTGAATTTAGCGGAAATCCCAATTTAACTGAACAAGACTTTATTAACAACCCGGATTTACAAGACCGATTTATGGAGCATTTTGAAAAAACAGTTCTTAGCCCGGATATGGATAAATTAAAAAAGAGACATTCATTGTCGCTAAAAGCTCGAAAATTAAAAGATGATGAAGATATTAAGACACTTCTGCACTATCAGGGGTATCCGGGTGCAGTACACTATTTAAAAACTGGTAAATCCAAATGGCCAGAAAATAATGCTCCAATCGAAGAGTATCTTGAAAAAGCTAGAAAAGAACGTAATATGCTAAGAGAAAAGTCGAACGTTGGCGATAATGAACCCAAGGGATTTTATATAGAAGGGAGTTAACATGTCGGGCGGTACAGGACTTACACCATTACCCAACGTTAATGTGGACGATGAAGACGTTTTGTCTGCAAAACCAGAAGAAGGGTTTGAAATTACTCCACCAAAAGAAGAAGAACTTCCTACCGAACCGGTTGCAGAAGATGACATTACACAATCTGAAGCGGCTCTGCGCGGTGGCGCATCAGGTCTTACTTTCGATATGGCTAATAACATCGTCGCTGCATTTCAGAGTTTGGGTTCAGCTGAGACATTTCAAGAAAAATTAAAAAAACAACAAACACGAGAACGGGAAGTTTCTGAGAAATTTCCAAAAACATACTACGGAGCAACGGCAGTAGGTGGTGCGGCCAGTCTTTTCGTTCCGGGTATTGGACCAATTGCTCGCACAAAACAAGCTGTTGCCGCAGCGAAAGCGCTAAATGCCGCAAAACAGGCGGGAAACACTGCAGCGATTGCGGTTGCAAGAAGAACATTAACAAAGGAATTAGTCGCGGGTGGAGTAGGGACCGGTGCTTTGTCCGGTCTAGGTGCATCTGAAAAGGAATCAATTATTGATACGGCTGCGGATACACTAACGGGTGCAGTAACTGGTGCGGGACTCAGTGTTGCTGTTCCAAAGGTTGCGGAAAAAGTTGCAGAGGGTGCAAAAAAGGCAGGAACCAAAACGCTTGAATCGTTCCCTGGTCTAAAACCAATCGTTGAAGGTATTGGTGACAGCGTAGAAACTGCAAAAGGTGCTATTAAAAAAGCATGGGAAGGTGAGCGTTGGCAAGTACCAGAATTTGCAGGTAGACCGGAAAAACAAAGACGTGTTGATGAAATCGTAAAACAAGGTCAAGAACTTAATTTAACCGACCGTCAAATTCTAAATAATATTGCAGTTGAATTTAGAGAATTACCTCGCGAAACACTTGAAGATATTTTTGAACAAAAGGGAATTGTTGGTACATTTAAACGCGCTATTGCCGGTTCTCAAGAAGCAACAGAATTTATTGACAGACCGGAACAACTAAGGCGAGCGGAAGAAGCATCAAAGGGAACCACTAGTACAATGGCTAGACAAGCTGCTGATATTGGGTCAACAGAAGCCGCGATTAGTGGAAAGCAAGCTGCAAAAACCGAATTATCAAGAGAGTCGCAAGATCTAACTGCAATTTTGTCACAAAAGAGACAAGATCTGCAAAAACAATGGGACACTGCGGATACCGCTACTAAACAAAGAATTAACCAAGAACTTTCTAAACTTGATAATCAGGAAAAACAACTTAATGCTGTATTAGCACAACGCAAAAAACTTATCGATCAATATGAACAATCAGATAAGGATATGGAACAAACCATTAAAATAGAAATAGATAAAGCGGTTAACACTCGTTCTGAACAATCAATGGAAAAACTCGGAAAAATCGCAGAAGACCTTGAACAGAAAATTAAAACTCTTGCTAAAGATCGAACGCAAATCGCAGAAGATTTTATGGATACTCCCGCGTCTGAATCGCAACTACAAGCAACATATAATATAAAACAAAATCTTCAACGAGTATTTGATGAAAATGGGTTTGGTGTAGATGGTCGAAAGGCACTTAACACCGCTTTTCGCGGTGATTCAAGATTTGAAAAAGTTCGACAATACTTTAGAATTAAAGATGCGCAGAATAAATTTGATCTTAACCAAGCTAATATGGACTGGAATAAGAAAAATGGATTTTGGGATGAAGAAAAAGGATTAGTTAAACCCGGTGGTAAACCAGCTCAACCAATGAAACCGGAAGATCGGCCAACATTAAACCCAGAAAATAATCCTTCGGTTGGAGAATTAATTGGAGCATTAAATGCGGCAAGATCCAAAGTTTCATCTGCTGAATACGGCACAACGCTTGCAACAGTAAAAAAACAAGTTCGCGACACTATAAGATTTGGAATGAAAAATATTAATGAGGATGCATATAATATACATAAATCTTTAAATAACACTGTTAGTAAACTTGAAACGCTTGAAAGCAGTCCATTCTTTGAAACTAGAAAAATTCCAATTGAAGATGTTATAAATGAAAGTGTTGCTACGGTCGATGCAAGATTAATAAAATCCAAAATTCCCTCTGGATTTGCAGATGTTGCAAAAAAATATCGAAGTATCATGCGTCAGATCACGCAAGGTGAATCGATGGATGTTGCTGATATTGAAAGAATGTCGCGTCTAACAAAAGAAGGATTACCCCTTAAACCAAATCCGAGAATTGAACAATTAGGTCGCGAAGTTGGCAAGATTGAATCACGTATTGCTTCATTAGCGGATGAAAGACAAAAAATTTTAGATGAACAAACCGCACAATTGCCGGGTCTTAAACTTCAACGAGGTGAAGAAAAACGAGCTGCAATTGGTGAAACCGTTAAATCTAAACTTGGTATAAGAAATAGATTACGTCAAATTGATGATGAAATGATAAAACTTAACAAACAACTTTCAGAACAAGGAAAACGAAAAACTCAAATTGGTGAAACTGAATCTCAATTGGTTAGAACCTTGCAAGAAACCGAAGGAATTCCGGCAACTGCGCGAGACATCGGACAATCTGCAGTTATCGGGGCTAAGGGTGATATTCCATTCTCCATTGGTAAAATTATTTTACCTAGTGCAAAGCAACGCATCGAAACAATAAATAAAGTAAAAACTCGTTTTTCTAATCCATCGCTTACATCTGCCGTTCGCGTTGCATTAGAACGACCTATTACGCTCGACGTTATCAGGTCTCTCGCTCAGACACACAACGTCCCGGAAGACCAGCTTGCACAGGTATTTGGAAGCTCTGTCAACATGTCGGCAAAACCTCTTGAGATGGACAGTGAAACATCAGCGCCTGCGATGGAAAGTCAAAAACCCGCAGAACCTGATTTTTACCAAAGAGGAATCGAAGGTGTAAGAAGCCCATCGGCTAAAATGGAATTAACAAAAGAATATGAAGCTATCATGCAAGACCCTGATAAAAGAAGAAGGGATATTAAACTTAGAAGATTACAAGATAAACTCCTCAGCGAACTCGGCTCGTACCCAGAATAGTACAACATATAGTAGTATTGTATAATAGTCTCAAAACTATATAATATTACTATAGAAAAACTTCTTCTTCCATCGGTTTAAATTTCTGGTATTATTATTAACAGAGGATGACAACCATGGAAGCCGTAACTAGATTACATAAAAAAGTAACACCTCTTAACACTTACGTTGTTTTGCTCAAAAACGGTAAAACATTGGAAGTAGTTGCTGAATTGTTTGATAATCTTTTTGCGGGTGATGACTATATTCCAGTTCTTTACCGCTTTTATCGCAGCAAACGTGTGATTTTTGAAGTAGAAGCAAGTGATGTCCGAATGATTGCAGACAAAAACGATGTAGATGTAGACCAGGCAATTACCGCACTGAAGTACAAACACTATCGTCGAAAGAAACGGAATGAGCAGTAAACTTGAAGAGTTCAATAAGAAAATATACCAATTAGTTGAACGCTCGTTGAATGAAATGTCTGAGCAGATTGACCCACTTACTGTGCAACAAGTCACCTCTCTTGAGAAAATTAACAAAATAGTTGAAGTTCTTATGGAAAGAGAGGAAACTACAGGAGAACTCACCGTGTTTCGTGAGAAAAGCACCGAGGAACTCTTGGAGTTGCTAGAAGATGAAGATAACTGATAAAGATAAAATTACACATGAACTTGTTCGCCGTGGTCACTTCAACCATTTGTTCACGCCTACCCAGAAACACTTTTTTGGTATGGTTGATAACTCCGAAGACACCACTCTCTTTTGGCTCGCGGCTCGTAAATCTGGCAAATCATACAGCGCATTCCTTTATGGTCTCAAGTTTATCCTGAAACACCGCAACTATGGCAAGCCGATTATCGTGCGTCATATTTTCCCCACGATTAAGCTAGCAAAGGAGGTCATGAGCGCGCTTTGGATTGAGATTAAGCATATCATCCCTACCGAGTTACGACCGCGCTACAATCGAACCGAAGGCAAGTTTACCTTCCCTTGGGGTGCAGAGTATATCCTTGGCGGTTCCTTACCCGAAAACCAAGATTCAAGCCGTGGTCCGTTCTGTGCCCTCTTTATTTTCGACGAGTGTGCCTTTTGGCATAAGGAGTCGTTTCATACCTTTATTAATTCGGTTCTGAAGCCGCAGGCGACTCACTATCAAGACATTGTTAAATATATTTACATCACGACACCTCCCAAGGACATTGACCACCCCGCGTATAACGATATCTTTAAGCAATCTATAAAAAAGAAAACTGCACACATTTCAACTATTTATGATAATCCATTCCTCAACGAAGCGACTATCGCTAAAATAAAAGATGAGGTCGGAGGAGAAGAGTCAGATGCTTGGCAGCGAGAGTATCTTTGCGAGTTGGTCATCGACCGTTCTGCATTGGTTGTTCCAGAATTTGACGAAGATATCCACGTATCCGATGATATACCGGCTCGGGTTGATAATTTTGGTAGGTCTGTTTTATTCCGTCCTATTGTGGGCGGAGACGCTGGTTTGGTCGACAATACTTTTTTTGTTTTTGGTTATCATGATTTCATCCGCGATAAGTACGTGGTTGTAGGCGAATGGTACGGTAACTACAAAACGCTCGCTGAAATAAAAGAGGCATATGATCAAGGTGTGGAAGAACATTTTACCGACTGGCTTGAACCAGAAACAGTTTTGGACATATTTGAAATCGCGGCATATGATTTAAGACACGAACATGAGATGAATTTTGGTAGACCGCGTAAGGCAAAAGTAGAGGAAACCATTTCATTTATTCGCGATTGCTTTATTAACGATAAGGTGTTAATACATAGTAGTTGTGAGCGACTCATATGGGAACTAGGGAATGCAATCTGGAACGAACGGCGAACCGAAATCTCGCGAAGTTCAAAGCAAAGTCACGGGGATGGCATCATGGCTCTCGCGTATGCACTTAGAGAGGTTCCGTGGGGAACAAGGCCCGAAGATGTTTCGTCAGGTCTCGAATTTAACAAAATCCGGAGAAGCAGATGAAAAACGTAAATCTTGAAGACCTTCTATTAATCGGTTCGTTTATTGGAATTGCTATTAGTGCATTCTATGCGGTGCCTTTTGTTGGTCTCCTGGCACTTAAAGCGGTGCGTTGTATCCACGAAGACTTTAAAGTTATGCATGAGCGGAAAATCGATAAAGAACTCGAACAGGAACTAATCAAAGTTAAACAGGTTTCGGCGCAAATGGAAGAATTACAAAATTCAATCAATAATGTACGTGCTGCGGTTAGTCTGGGTGTGCGCAGATGAAAACTAACTTTTCAAAACAGTTGGTAAAACCATCAATAAAGACCATCGAAGATGCCGATAAAGCTATTACTTCATTATATGGACATATCCAGTCGATGACTGATTCTCTTAATCAGATTGTGGGCGGCGGGTTATCATTGAACCGTTCTGAATCGAATTTACCAATATATACAATAAGATCTCGGGTTACTAGCGGTTCTGCAAAAACAATTCCTGGATACGGTGCGACCATTATATTCGTCGGCGATAACGCTATCGTTGACCGATTTGCATATCGAAGTGTTAGTGAAAATTTACTTGAAATTACTGTGCTTTTTGACGATGATAAATCACACGACGTAGTGTTTTTGATTGTTAACGAAAGGTTGCCCTAATGAAGAAACAAGAATACGTGTATCTTCAAGACAGCGAAGAGCTTGCGCGAGTTGTTGAAAAATATTGGGAAGGCTCGCGGTCTAGCGCGTTCTATATGCGAATGCGACAACTGTTTAAAGAATCGTATAAGTATTATTACGGTCTTGTTTGGAATGACATGTACTCAACTTCCACAGTTGGTGAACAAGACGAATTTTCCGCAATCAACATCAATGAATCGCGTTCCCATATCAAGGGAATTTTGTCGATGACGACACAAAATCGCCTCGTATTTGATTGTCTAACGCAATCAACCGACGTGCGCGCTCGTAACAATGTTCTTATTGGAAACGCTCTGCTTGACCATTTGTTCTATCAGAAACGACTTGAACGACACATTCGACAAATGCTCGAAATTGGTCTTTTTTCTGGCACATCTTATGTATATGTTGGGTGGAAACAGGGCGCAATGCGCGATGTTGACCAAGAGGGTAATGCTGCGTATGGTGGAGACTTGGAAGCAGTTCCGTTGACGATTCTTGACGTTGGTGTTAATCCATTTAAAACACAATTCGAAGATCAAGATTCATTTAAGTTTCGTCGAGTACAAAATAAGTATGAGTTGGCAGCCACTTATGCGAGTCAAGCCAATGACATTCTGAATTTACCAAATCCTGACCATGAAGAAACAATGGGTATTGATGATAACGAATATGGTAGCGTTTGGGTTTATTACACATTCCATAAACCATGTAAAGCGTTGCCAAATGGTCGAATGATGATTAGTTGCGAGAACAGTCTAGTGCTGTACGACGATGTTAACCCATATGGGTGTATTCCGGTTGTGTGTTTCCGTCCAGATATTCGCTACGGTAGTGCATTTGGACATGCTCCACTTTTCGATTTGATGCCTTTGCAAGAAGCTGCGAATACACTCGATTCTAGTTTTTTGACAATGGCCGAAAACTTTGCGATTCCTAACGTACTCGCGTCTGACAGGTTTAAAGCAATTGAGACTGATATCGCCGGTGGAATGAAACTGATTCAAGGTAAGCCAGACCCGGATGCGCCGAACCAAGGATTCCCCGCTGCGATGAATATGCCTAAACCCGATGGCGTGTACTTGCAACAACGTGAAAATTACAGTCAATATATGCAAGGGTTGTCAGGACAGAATGCGTCAGTCCGTGGTCAATATCAACAGGGACAATCGGGTACTGCAATCGCACTTGCAGCGTCTGCTGCGCAGATGTTTAACAGCAACGTTGAAGCCGCGTATATTATGGCAGCCGAAGAAGCGTCAATGTTGGTTCTTAAAATCTGTCATAAATTCATGTCGACCGAGGATATCATCGAGGTTGCTGGCTTATCACAAGATTATGCATCGCTTAATTTCAGTGAGTCATCGCTAGGTGATATCGGTCGAGTTAAAATTAATCTTGGTAACCCGCTGTCTAAAACCGTGTCTGGACGTGTGGAAATTGGTAACCAGCTTCTTGAACGCGGTCAAATTAACGCACGCGATTACATGAACATTCTTCTAACAGGACAGTTACAGGAAGCGATTGAAAAGGGCAGTTCACAGACTGCGCTGATGAAACTCGAAAATGAATTGCTCGCGCAAAACGAAAAACCAATTATGTCTGCGCTGGATAACCATGTACTGCATGTTGAGAAACATCGCGAAATGATTGACAATCCTCTTGTTCGTAAAAACGAGCAGATTACTGCTCTGGTTATGGAACATATTGAAGAGCATCTGCAAATTATGGAAGTACTTAAAGTTGACAACCCCGACCTTCTTGATATCGCGTTGTCTAATCCAATTGGCACAACAAGACAGATGATGGGTGGAGCGGTTGGAACACCCGCCGGTCAACAGATGCCTACGAATGCACCACAGGGAGCCCCTGAACAAGGTTCACAGACTGCAGAAGCTGCAATGGAAGGTGGGTTTCAACCAGCAGCAGAAAGTGCCCAACGAAGAACCGAAAACGTACAACAAGAAGCTGATCAGATTGTTCGAGGAGAACAGGCACAGTGAAACAAATTCGCGGTGGAAACGCAGCGATATACCGCAATGGTGAGTTTTTGACGGATTCATCTAGCGGTTGCGTTCGTATTGCAAAACTTCGCAGTGACGATTTTCAAGCAGCAATTGACGACCATCGCACTATGAAAGTGTTTAAGATTGGTCACATGTTTGAAGACTGGTTTGAAAAACAATCACACACTCAACTTAAAAAAGAAGAGCAAGTTAAATTCAATGTGAATAAAGATGTTGAATTCATTGGGCATATTGACTACATGGATGACGACTTCCTGTACGAACTTAAAAGTGTAACCAGTAAAAATACATTTAGGGAGGTGTTTAAAAAGAACAAACCTAAAATGCAGAATGTTTTGCAGTTAGCAACATATATGGTTGCACTTGAGCGGGATAAAGGAAAGCTTATTTACGGTTCATTTGTTAAGACGGTTACTTACGACCAACTCGAAGAACTAGGTGACGATGAATTTGAGGAAATGTGCGATACACTCAAGCCCGATCAGACAATCGAGTTCAATATCCACATGTGTGAAGATGGACATTTTTACTGCAACAATGTCGAGATTGGATTACACATTTTAGACATCACTGAATTCTGGAATGAAGCTGCGAAGCTAATAATTGATGAAGATATCCCACCTAGACCTGAAAAACTCGATGCTAAAAGCTTCTTCGGTCCCTGCGACTATTGCGCACTTAAAGATATTTGTGCAAACGAATACGATAGTTGGGACCAATTTTATCTCACCGTTAAAAATTCTATTGCAGCCCGCTGAAACAGGTGTTAAGATTCATTCACTAACCAATCAAGGTTAGTTTATTTTAAGGAGCGCGTATGTCGCGTAAATTTGGCGGTTTTAAAGTGTCAGCAGAACAACTCGCAGTTACAGAAAAGGTTGAAAAGACCACTCAGAAGAAAGAGAAGAAGGAAGTAAAGTTTTTCCTGCCCGGTCAGCATGAAGTTGAAATCTCTTTGCTCGAAGAGAAGAACCCTGTCGCCGCAGACCCAACGTGGATCAACTATTGGCTTGAAGTCACTGGTACAGGAAGCAAGAGAACCGGCGTGAATATCTCAGTTCCCACTGAATCACTTTCGTTCAACGGCAAGGATGACAACTATCCGAAGACGAAACTTCTCCAACTTCTGAGCGCACTTGGCTATGAAGTTACGCCTAAGAATCTGGCATCGATTCTTGAGCAGACTTTTGGCAAGCCTGAGCGTATGGTCGGTCGCCGCCTGACAATCCAGGTTGGTTATGATAGCGCACATCTTGTCCCTGCGTCTGGTAAGTTGAATCTTGTGTCTCGTTGGGGTCGTCCACTCAAGGATAAAGCTACCGGCGAACCACTGTCATTCTCGGATCGTGCTGCAGCGGAACTATATTGCGAAACCAATAAGGTTAAGCTTCAGAAATTTCCCGTAATCACCGAGTTCAAGGTTGCTGAATCTGATGATAGTAAAGAAGACAATTCCGGATTCTAAGAGGTAAGCAATGAGATTGGACGAAGAGAAAATTTACACGTTAACGTGCATCTCTCGTCCCTTCGTTTCCGAAAAATACATAACTGTTGAGACTATTGAAATTAAAACTGAAGATTGCCATACGGTTAGTCAGATGGTTGAAAATTTTAATAAAATGCTCAAGGTCATGGGTTTTTATGCAGAAGTGGACGTTGTAGAAACCGAAGAATAAATAATAAATACATTCTAGGATGGAATGTCATGAGTAAGTTTTCCAAGCTTAAAACCCGTCGTGCAGTCAGAACGGAAGCAGTGCTGTACGTCCAGGAAACACAGGATATCAAAATCCCACAGGAGATTCCGCGTGAAGTACAACTCTACATACGTTCGATGGTTGACCGATACGTGTGGGTGCGTTCTGATCAGCGAAAACAAGCTCTTGCTAAGAGTCGAGTCTCCCGTGGGGTTTACCTTTGTGACTGTTGCGGAGGACATTTCGGTCCCAAGCAAGTTGAAGTTGAACATCCCGTTCCGCGAATTGAACCCGGAGTTGGCTTCAATGATATCCACACTTATCTCAGAAGAACATTTGTCGACGCTGACTACCTAAAAGTTGTTTGTAAAGATTGCCATAAAGATATAAGCTATCTCCAACAACACCCGGAGGAACTCGGAGATGAAATTCGCAAACTTGAAGGTGACAAATCTTCAAAGCGAAAATCATAAAAGCTTCGTACTTCCAAACGGTTCCGTTTTATACATCAAACATCCAAAAGACCGGGGTACTCAATCGCAGTGGTGGAGAACCTGGACAGATAAAACTAACATAAAGACAAATAAAACATTCTTACCTATCCTCGGCGGATTCAGTAGTCGAACTGATATGCACATGGTATTCGCTGACTTTGATTTTCTACCTAAATCATTTAAATCGTGGGATGAACTAGCAGATTATTGCGAACGCGAGGTTGTTGGTGCGTGTGTCCTCCGTTCAGTTTCGAATAAAGTCAAATTATGTCTGATTTTAAAATGGGTTGGGAGTGAACTTATTCCTAACACGGAATTACTACCAATTATCATAAATGATATGTTACCCGAGGTACTGAGAGACCAGTTTGATAAAAAAGGTATGACCTGCACATACTTAACTGATTCTATTGTGAGTAAACTACATAAGTTTCTCGAAAATCCTGCGTTCTTTACAGCGCAAGAGGCAGCATATAGTAGTATTGTATTAGAGTCTGTTAATAACACTGAAATCGTTCAATATTTTATCAATTCTGGACCGCTGCCAGATAACGAGTTTGTGTCCAATACCGCAGGCTGGAAAGACCGCGAAAAGTTCCTCCGTGCGCTCTCGGCTATGCATAACCTACGAACGGGCTTCGGTCTACCTCAGAAGTCACTGGCGGCCTTCCTAGGCACTAAACAGGCCACGATATCAGTCTGGATTAAACGACTGGTTGAGTTGGGTTGGCTCAAACCAATTTCCCGCAGCTACATTGTTGGAATCCGCGCTATCAATTACACCGCACATGGCCCACTACTTGAAATGATAAAACAACATGAGCAAAGTCAGCAATTCCCGACTGCACTTCCGCGTAATTTACCGAACGACGGCGAATATTACAAGTTCCTATGTTCATTGTCTAAAAGATGTAAATCGTGGTCTGAATTTTCTCTTGCGCTCGAAAACATTCCTGATATAGTTAAGAAAGGAAGGCTACGGATGGCCTACGCGATTCGTCATTGCGACGATAGGAAGTCAAGGAGGACGATAACCGATGAGAACGAGCAAGTATAGCGAAACTCTGCAAAAGGAAATGGCAGATTTGTGCGAAGAGCATGGACCAAGACGGGCCGCAGTTCTTCTTGAGGCAAAACATGGTCAGTCGTTCAACCCAGGACTCGTCCTCTGGTACTACAGGAAGTGGAAATCCACTACTGCAGAGGTTCGATGGAAGCGAAAGAAAGCCCAGGCAAACGCAGGTTGACGCGCTTAACTGGATACATGATAATTTCCAAAAATCAAATTCACCGCTTGTTATTGAGGCTGGCGTAGGTTGCGGGAAGACCGCTCTCCTTCGTGCAGCCCAATTGCATTATGGCGGGTCAATTGCCACCTCTCAAAATACGCTCGTTTCGCAGTATAAGTCGGACTATCCCAATCTTAACGTTATCATAGGTATGCAGCACTATAGATGCCATGAATACCTCACGCGCTGTGGATATGCTAGTGTCCGATATACGTGTCGCGGCGGAACGACTGGATGTCAAATGCGTACTGTCAGAGAACGATTCGCACAAGGCGAACCTACGCTGTTTAATACTATGAGTTTATACGTTACGCGCAAACGCGGAAACCTCGCAACGGGTACAACGTATATTGATGAAGCGCATCAGTTAATATCGGTTGCACGTCAAGCGTCAACCTATTCTAATCGACTCTATGCTTCTGATAAAACATTGTTGCGAAGACTAGGATTGAAACCTGCGTCGTTGCGTAATAGCGAGATAAATGTCTGTAAATTTCTTGGTGTTAAACTCGGAACGCTTGAGGCTAGACTTAAAAAAGAGCGCGATCCTGATAAAATTAACGCTATTCTCGATGCTATTCAAAACACGAGCTTTACACTCGAATGCTTTGAGAGTGAACCGGAGAAATATGTTGTCGATAGTACCGAAAACTCGCTACTGGTTACACCCATTGTAACTCCCCGGCATTTTCTTAAACGTATCATCGCTGAACGTGGTATCCTAACATCCGCGACACTTCTGCCACACGATGTGAAGGAAATTCTAGGACGTTCTGATTATCCATATAAAGACTTGGGTACGTCTATCCCAAAAGAGAATCGGCGTATTATCTGGACTCCATCTACATTCTCACATCGCGCTAGTGACATTGATATTCCCGCGTTGGCTAAGAGAATTCAAGATATCTACATATCGACCGGAAAAAAGAATACACTCGTGCATTCAACTTATTCACTGATGTACAAGCTTTTACCGTATTTCACTATTCCTGTTATTTGGCATGATGAAAATAATAAACAAGATGCAATTGATAGATTTACACAAAACGGCGGAATACTTATTGGTGCAGGTATGTCCGAGGGTTTAGATTTAAAGGGAGATTTATGTAGAGTTCAGATTATCACCACACTACAATTTCCAAACATTATCGACCCTTGGGTAAGTAAACGCAAAGCATTACCAGATGGAGAAGAATGGATGATTGGAGAAGTTATGAAGGTTTTACGGCAACAAGTAGGACGTGGTACGCGCGGCGAAACCGACTACTGCGAAAATTATGTGCTAGACAATAGATTAGCTTCTGTTATACAAAAGGCTAGGAAGTTGGGTATGTGTCCCGATCATTTTTTCGATTCTATTGAAGGATGGAACTCATGAGTAAAGTGATTTATGCATTGGGAGATATGCATCTTCCTTATATGGATATGCGAGCAATTGAAGAAATCGCAATAGAAATTGAACAATGTAAAAGTCGCGGCGATGATGTGACTGTTGTGCAAGTTGGAGATATTGGTGACCAACGCGCATGGTCTAAATATCCAAAAGATGGTGAATCCGAACACGCGCAGCTTGAATGGGATAAGTTTGAGCAACGCATGTGTCAACTACATAAACTCATTCCCGAAATGCATATCATATTCGGAAATCACGATGAACGTGTCGCAAAGCGTGCAGCAGATGCACAACTTCCGCGTCAATTAATTAAAACGCTTGACCAGCATTTTGATTTTGAAGGTTGGACGTGGCATACAAGCGAACATCCGCTTGAAATCGATGGTGTTTACTTTATTCATGGCGACACTTTTCCAATTCCGACGCCAATTAGTGCAGCGTTGAAACTTGGACAATCAGTCGTGTACGGTCATACGCATCAAGCGCATTTGAGTTATGTAACAACACATAAAAAAAGAATGTTTAGTATGAACGTTGGCTGGCTCGGCGATGAACGTCAATCCGCTTTTAACTATGCGCGTAAATCTCCACACAAGTGCTGGAAAGGATACGGAGTTATTATTGATGGAGTTCCCCACCTAATACCTATTGACTGATAGTTTGAAAATTAGTACGTTTCGATTTACCCACCTACCACCCCTAACCAGGAGTTAAGATGAAGGGTAAGCAACTACTTTCCGATATCGCATTTTTCCGTACTTACAGCGCAGTTAAAGAAAACGGGTTGAAGGAATCTTGGGATGAAGTGTGTGATCGTTATGAAAACATGCTTCTTGAAAAATATCCCGCAATGGGAGCATATATTTTTGGAGCAATGATACATGTCAGAGCAAAACGAGTCCTCCCATCGATGCGAGCACTCCAATTTGCAGGAAGTCCGATTTTACGTGAAAACGCTCGGCTCTATAACTGCTCTTTTCTTAATGTTATTAGTTTCAAAGACTTCGCTGATGCTATGTATCTTAGTGCGTGCGGTACGGGCGTTGGGTATTCAGTTCAACGTCGACATATTGAACAATTGCCAGTGATTTTTCCTTATGAAGAACAGATGTCAATCTCGATAAATGATTCGCGTGAAGGTTGGGCAGATTCAATGCTGGAATTACTTCAAAATCCCAGAATCACATTTGACTATTCGCGCATTCGTTCAGCGGGTACAAAACTTTCAACCGGTGGAACAGCAAGTGGTCCAGAGCCATTGCGCAAGTGTCACGAATTAACGCGAACCGTCCTTTTGGGTGCAGTCGGACGAAAATTAACACCACTTGATGTTCACAAGGTTATGACCTACATCGCAGATGCTATCGTGGCAGGCGGTGTACGACGTTCGGCAATGATTTGTCTGTTTGACCGTAACGACAAAGAGATGCTTAACGCCAAGTCCGGAGAGTGGTGGCTCGAAAACCCCTCATTCGCCCGCGCTAACAACTCTGCAGTTCTTCCGAGGGGTGAGACTACCTTCGATGAATTTAACGCAATCCTTGAGGCTTGCTATGATTCAAAATCTGGCGAACCTGGAATTTTTTGGACAAACGACCTAGATTGGGGAACAAACCCGTGTGCTGAGATTGCACTCCGCTCCAGACAGTTCTGTAACTTGACAGAAATCAACGTTGCCGCTGCAGAAGACAAACATGCACTCCGCTCGATGGTATGGGCCGCGACTGTACTCGGTACGCTGCAAGCCGGATTCACTGATTTTAATTATATCCATCCAGATTGGAAAAAGAATGCAGAAGAAGATGCACTACTTGGCGTGGGCATGACCGGACAGGCAGAAAGACCGGACCTGATGACGCATGAGATTTTATCGCATATGGCGGAAGTTGCCAAATTTGTTAACGAAAGTATTGCGGATACGATTGGTATCAATCCTGCAAAACGCATTGGTACTGTCAAACCGTCCGGAACCACTTCAACCGTTCTGGGAACCACAAGCGGCATTCATGCTGCACACGCAAGTCATTATGTGCGAAGAATCCGGATTGGTAAAGATGACCCACTAGCAATTACATTGCCTAAATTGATTCCCGAAGAGTGTATTGAGCGGTCTGACTGGGAACCAAACAACGTTATCGTTAAGCTACCTGTGTCGATGCAAGGATTGACCCGGTATGATGAAACTGCAGTCGAACTCGGAAATCGCGCACTCGCAGTCAGAAATAGTTGGATTAAGAATTCACACCGTGATGGACAAAACTATCATAATGTGTCGTTGACTATTAACTATAAAGAAACTGAGCGCGAAGAGTTGAAGCAGTGGATGTGGGATAATCGCGAATACTATGGGGGTATCAGCCTTCTACCATTTAGTGATGCAACCTATGCCAATGCGCCATTCGAGGATTGCACTAGGGAAGAGTTTGAAGTGCTTGAAAATAAGTTACCACAGCTTGACCTCAGTGTGGTAGCATATGAACAGAAAGACGATGGTCGCGCCGAATCTGCGGCATGTGAGGGTGGACTCTGTGAACTAAAGAGGACGTAATAATGATACTAAAATCAAACGACCCGATACGTCAAGTAGATGCGAGATTGGTAGTAGACGATAATATATATATGGGCATAAATCAAATTCCTGATATTACCGAAGATAATCCAATATGGGGTAATCGCGAAGCTGTCCGTATCCTAGCAACACATGCAGAGGTGAATGCGGTGCGTGCAGCACTTGCTGACGGTATAACCGACTTCAGCAAAGCAGTTTTATATGTTACACTTCATCCATGTGTAAACTGCATGCGTATGATTCAGGCACTTGGTATAACACAGGTTTACTACTACGAAGATTATATTCCATCGGGGAGCACGGTCAATGTTAATACAAACCCAGTCACTCTGTCCAAATTGTCAAAGTGAAGATTTCGACTGTTATGTAGCATTTCTTGGTGCAAAATATGTTTATCTATATTATTGTGAAGACTGTAAATTTAGCCATCTAACCGAGAGGATTATATGAAAGTAAGACTCGTCACATTTACTCCCGGCATTGAAGAACACATGGCATACGTTGCGCGCGTATCGAGTCCCAACCAAGATAATCCTGAGTTTAAAAAGCTACTAAAGTATTGCCTGCGTAAAGGGCATTGGTCGGTATTTGAACACGGTTATATTACACTTGAAATTGATACAACTCGCGCAATCGCTCGTCAAATCATTAGACATCGTTCTTTTGCGTTCTCTGAGTTTTCTCAACGATACGCGGCAGTGCAAAACGAACCGACGTTTGTTGAAGTTCGCACACAAGACCAGAAGAATCGTCAATCCAGTCATCCTACCAATGATCCTATCTTGCAGAAGTACTTCGAGACCGCGCAGGCGGAGGTATGGCATATTGCCCAGACTCACTACCAAAACGCTCTGTACATGGGTATCGCGAAAGAGCAAGCACGTGCTTTGCTTCCCGAGGGAATGACCCCCAGTCGCATTTATATGTCCGGAACCGTAAGGTCTTGGATTCATTACATTCAGGTACGCTCAGAAAACGGTACCCAAAAGGAACATTCTAATGTAGCATTAGCATGTAAGGACGTACTACGGGGTGTGATACCGACAATAATTGAGATACTTGATGAGAACGTTGGTCTACAAAACAATGACTAAGAAAAGCGCTTGGCCCAAGGAATGGGCTGAGTACGATGAGTTTCGCGAACATTGGCAAGAGTTCAAACAAATCCTCGGTAAAGACCTACCAGGGAAATATCTTTGTCAACGGATTAACGTAAACCTGGTAATATGTATAATCGCAGTTAAGAATAACCACGACCATTATAATTTTAGCAAATGTTGGGATAGTTTAGCAATTGATTACCCAAACCGTGATTTCATTGCACTAGAAAATTTCACTGTTCTGGCGGAGAAGAAACAGTAAAACTTAGATAAACAATTGTTCCCATTATAATAATTGTAAGAGGCCAAAGCAACGCTGCGAAAAACCCCACCTTACGATAAGACATTGCTACAATCAACGCATACATTCCAGCAAGTAACATAGCGACATTTTCGTCCATTGCGTCTCTCCGATCATTTAACAATATCGTTATCTATAATTACTTCTGAAATCCTACTACTCAACCATTCTTTTGCTCGTTCGTTATCCCATATTGAGAAGTAAACCGGCCCAACGTGAAGAACAAACATACCTCGGTCTTCTCTTCTTCTAAAAGCAAATGCCCAATTGAACAACGATAATTCTAGTTCAACCGTATATTTTTTAAGATTAACACCTAATTGCAAAATACACCAACCATACATGTCAATCCTCCACCTCCATCTCTTCCACCGAGTACCACTGCGAGTAGCTCTTGCATTCTGCCTTACAATGAAGGTCTACATAATCTGCTTTGACGGCGAGACTATTGCCTGTTCCGGTCGAGCCGAGTCCACCCGTGCGTTGCTCCTTCTTGACCAGCTCCGTCCGGCGGTATGCGTAGGCAAACACAAGCTGAGCAATGCGGTCGCCTTGGCTGATACGCACCGTGCGTGTATGGTCTGCATTGTATAGGATGACCTTGATGGTATCCTCGTAGTCTGCATCAATAATGCCTGGCGCGTTGAGTACAATGACTCCCTCCCTGGCGGCCAGTCCCGAGCGGGAGCAGACCATTGCGAACGGCAAGTCGGAGAATTGCAGACCTGCGGGTCTGTCCGTACTGTGGCGGATATGTACGGCCATTGTGTCAGGTATAACATCCTTCAGATAAACTCCGGTGTCGACAGTTACACGACAGAGTGGACACAAGACGATGTCGGTAGTCGTGCAGAGGTCAAGTCCCGCTGAGTACTTCGTCTGGTACATTGTATGTCTCCAACTTCAAATTAAAGCGCGTTACATTTTTAAATTCATGTTTACGCGATAACTTATCAAGTCGTTCTTCAAGTTGGTCTTCCGGTACATTTATGCTAACAGAATGTTCTTCGCCGTCGATAATTGCATAGATTGTGTACATATTATTTTCCAACCTTGCGCGATGGTTTAGTAGTATCAGGAACCGCAATGCACTTGCTTGTACCATTGTCGTTAGTCGGTTCGAGCTTAGTAGAGCCGCGAACTGGATTGAGACACTGAAGCTTTGGAAGTTTGGTAGTGGGTGTTTCGTTTTTTACAGATGCAGTCAAGTAATCTTGACATGTGGAAAGAACAATCAACGTCAACAACATAGTGCACCTCAATTCAATGTTTTTGGAATATTAATATCTTCAAGTTCAGACATCATATATTGTTCCACGTCTGGCTCGGATGCCTCAAACGCGGCAATCATTTCTTGAAGCGATTCATTCATCTTTTCATAATTAATATAATTCAAATGAAATGGACCAAAAATTATTGATTTAACTGCGCTTGTTTTTGAATTTCTAAATTGAACTCCCCAGTCATTGAGATCGAGTCTTAGAATAACGCCGTATTTCTTCAATGACAGTTCAAGTCGAGAACTAAAGAAAATATTCATATTAACCTCAATCCAAATATTTAAAACTATGACCGCGAACGCGCTTACGAAGACCATTCAAGACTAGCCAGAACACCTTTATTATGAGTGACTCGTTTCGTCATTAGCACCTCCGATGTTAAGAATACAATACTGTTAATAATCTGTCAACAACTATTGTCAAGAGTACTTGAATTTACCACCCATAATTATGTGGATTAATATAATGTTCTTCTTCTTGTTTTTCTTCTTTCTTGTTTTTACCTCGCATCTTTGCCAGCGCTTCCGCATAAGTGATTCGGTTGGGACATTTCTTTATCAGATGACTCTTATCGCATAATAGACAACCATACCGGGATTTTTTCAAAGCGAAATCTACAGTCATTAGCCAATCTTCGCGTTCTGGGGGATAATCTCTTTCTTTACTCATTTTGACACCTTGTGTGTTTTAAGAATTTCTTGAACAGAGCATGGTGGGTAACGACTAAGACGAACCAATCGGTATTCCACGCCACTAAACCCATCAACCTTTGTTTCGTTATATAAGTTAATTGCGGTTTCTTTACTTACAGCATAATCCAATGTGCTCCATTCACGCTCACCTTCGCGTTTAAATTGTATAGAATATTCATTACCCATGGGTGCATTCCAAATATCTTCGTAACAGTCTGATGTTAAATCACTGAAGAACATCGGTGGGTTCCTCTTCAAAAACACGATGAATCATATTCGTATCCGTATTTAACATATCGCAATAAATGTATGCATCTTGGTAATTGTCATATTCTTGCATAGTAAACCAACCCGGAGAGTGGTAAATATCAAGCCTTGCAACAACAAATTTATTTGTTTCGACGGACTTTGGCTTTGGTGTTTGACTCTCGGAACTCGTATATGTTGTCGCCTTCGTTCCATCCTGCATGATTATCTTCCTTCTTCGGTGGGTTAGGATTCTTCTTTAGAATCTTCACTCTCGCTCCGCCGTAGAAAATCTCAATTTCCTGCGTTGGGAATCGAAATTTAACATATGTGAGAAATTCGTCAATAGTTTCTTTTTCTGGTTCGTATTTAAATTCGAAAATCTCCATCGTCGTTCTGCCCGTTGCGCATTCCAGCGTCCTGCTGTGGATTTTCATTCTTCTTTACCCTTGCGTTCTTCTTGGGTTTTTCAGTAAACACATCAGATTCAATGCGACCCAAAAAACTAATATAATCGTTCGCGTCATAGTTATCTGAAATGATAACTTGAACTTTTTCATTTTGAAGCAGTTGAAGCATTTGTTCAAGTGCGGTCTTCGCTGTTAGTTTTTTATACTTCTCTTTAAGAACCTTTTCCCTAACCATATCATTATATTCCTTGCTATGTTTCGATAATGTGAAGTTAATTAATGATGCGGTATCTGCGACGTTTGTGAAGACTTGGCAGGTTTTGTAGATTTTACCGAGGATTCTTTTGACATCATGGTCTGGGTTTTGTGGATCATATTTGCTAGATAGTTTAAGTACACCATCACGGGTGTAGTAAAACTCAAATCTGTCGCCCAATTGATACGACTCTCCTGCGAGAGCTTCAACAAGAAGTCTTTCGTTTTTTCGGGTAGAATTGATTGTACGCTCGGAGATGGCCTTTCGACTTGCCCATTGTCCGATGTCCCGTATTTTCGCCGCATCTTTGGAGTGTCTTTCATATATCGCTTGAATGGATTCATTATTCCTCCCGATAAGCATATCGATTATATCTTTTTGCAGAGACTTCAAGCTCGGTTCAAGTTTTGAAGACTTCATGCTGGAGCCTTTTAACTTAACCTTGTCTTTACTGTCAACCATTATGTAGTTTTTCGATTTAACTACGACGAATACTTTATAGATACCTTCATCGTCCCACTTAATTCCTGACGGGAATAGCGCGTTGACTTCCTTTGTGTTAATCGCAGTTACTTCGGGCGTGAGTGGTTCATGTGGGCAATAGTATTTAATTGAGTCGGTATCGACTAAAACAATGTCGTATCCCTTGCCCTTTGCCCAATCCATTGCGGTAGTTAGGATTTCTCGTCCATAACGTGTGACCTCGGACGCACAGTGCGGAGAACTGAAGTGTAGTCCCTTTGTTCCGTAAAACCCATAGAACGAGTTGAGGAACGCCTTCGCAACGGCATCCATCGATTTATAATAAGCGGAGCCCTCTGCGGCAAGCTTCTTATACACCAAACGCTGTTCTCTAAAATATCTAACCATGTAAATAACATAGTCATTCGGGTCTTTCTCCTTATCAGTGACGTTATAAGTCAGGATAATTGACGGATAAAGCGATGCTACGTCAAGTGAGTGCACGTTATGATATATACCTGGATAACCTTTTGAGATTGCGCCCTGGAACTTCTTCTTCTCGGATGCCTGTGGGATACTGTGTCCGATGGTCAAATAAGCCCGTAGGAGCATCGAATTGATCTGGGAGCCACTAGCACTCATGCACATCGTTTGAAACGTCTTAGGGACGTTCTGAGACGGGTAGAAAAAACCGTCAATAACCAAATCATAAACAGACATAGTATCATCTGCGTCATCAATCGCATACTGTTTAATCTTAATGCGTTCAGCGGGGTCATGCCAGCGCTTGAAGATAAGACCCGCATCATAAAACTGCCTCCCTTCCTTTTGCAGCCCTGCTTCCTTGACTACGGTTTTAAGGCGATAATTAGAAAACTTCTTCCCTATATCATATTTTTGCGTAGTAAAGAACAAGTCCACCTGCTCACGTCCAAATATCTTGGGCTCTTTATATGCGATAGTTCGGTTCTGGTCTTGTCGAAATTTACTCTCAAACTTAGAAATCTGCAGCTCGCTACCGTCACGACCAAGCGTCAATCGCACGTCATGTTTCCACGCACAATACATGATATAAGGGATATCAAAGTTCCATCCATTGTAAGTTACCATAATACTTGGATCAATTTCCCGAACCCACTTAACCCAGTCGTTAAGCATTGCATTATCGGGCGAACCGGTTTTATCATCGTAATCATCAACCGCGAATAGCTTCTTAGTTACTTGACCGTTTTTGCGGAAGGTGTTCGATATAAGTAGAACGCGAGACTTGTAGTCGTGGGTAAGACCTGTTGTCTCGATATCAAAAAATAATGTCCCTATATCTTTCGGGTTTGAGTCTTTAAAATACGTTGTACCACTTGCGATGAGATATTGTTCCGGTAGACTACCAGGCGACCATATATCACGGTATCTCCAGTTTTCGCGCGCATTGCGATAGTCTTTTTCATTTTTGAATTGTCTTATATATCTGAAAAAATTTGTACCCTCTAGTTCTTCAAACTGTCCATCTAACGGCTCGTGTGCAAGCATCCAAGGATTGAATGTATCAACACCACAAGTAACTTTACCTGCGGTTTCGGAATAAACGTAGACCCGACCATACTTGATGCTAACATTCACAACATTGTTGCGCGTATCCGAACCAAATATAATCGGGTCATTCATGTATTACCCACTCTTTCTTGAGACATAATTAATCCCGTATCTACTTTCATCCGCGTTCGTATAAGACTTGTTATGAATATTGCAGCGGTTACAGAGTCTTGTGTCAACGGAAATAAATTTGACTCGACATTTCATACATGACCGCTCTTTGCGATATAAAGGTGTGAGACCCTCTTTGATCCGAAACACGTTGAGTTCTTCGAGTTCTTTGTCTGTCATTTGCAACCTCAAATTGGTTCACTTTCTGGTTCTTCTTGTGGCACTGTATAACTTCCACGAACCACAGTGTATTCAATACCACTCTCAGTTTCACATGTTTCACCGACACTCACCGAAACGTTTTTTAAACCACTGCTAACAAGTAATTCTTTTAGTTTTGGTGCAGTTTTACGACCAACATACGAGGTGAACCGGACATCGTCCGGATTAATTCCAGGACTCACGAGTACTAATCCACCATCCGCATTCGGCATAACCATTTTCTCAGGCAATTCGTTAGCCAATTTTCTCAACATATCAATACAGATAAGTGGTGGTTCATTAAGTTTTGCAACCAATCCTCCAATTCCTGCACCAACACCCGCAACACCAACTAAAACAACTGCGACAATGTTAAGGTTCATTTCGTTTACTCCGTGATTTAATGATTTTAGCGAGGTCAACATCGGCATCGTGCGGTAGGTCTTCACGCTTAAAGTGTGTAATACGGGGCGCAAAGTTACTAAAAGAAACCTTTGTCACTTTACCACCTGCGTCTTTAGCTTCGGCGCTAACCTTGGGATTAAACAAAAACTTATGCTTCGATACTTCGTCTCCCTTATCATTAACTACGCGAACGAGCTGAACATACAGCACATCCGGAAAGTTGCGTACTAGATCTTCTCCCACAGACCATCCTTTGAGGTTCGGTTTCGCCGAAACGTCAGAACCTTCGCTGTCGGTGTCTTTGATGATGGCCGCACATGTAGTAAATACATGAAGTCCTTTACTATGGATATGAAGGCACGCATGTACAATCTGATTGATGCGACGAGTGTATTCGTCCGATTCCGCAAATTTATTATGTTTCCCTTTGTCGGTAAGGCACGCTTCTCGGAATTCACGAGTTTCTCCAATAACTGTTTGTAGTTCTGTCCAGGAGTCAATTGCAACTGCTTCAAATTGTTTAGAAATTTCTTCGTCTCTGAGAATTGTCAATAGATTGCGATATGATGCGTCGGGATCTACTGCACCTTTCTCGTTTCGAATAGTATAGTCCATTGGAAAAATTTTGTCCCTTCCATATAAACGCGCATTGGTGCCCGCATGGTTCTCGGTTGCGCCATGCAAGATAAGGGTGTTCAGACCGGACGTACCGAGCGCGGTAGACTTGCCCGCACCCGATGCGCCGAAGATAATAGCAAACATGGGTTCGGTCTTAGGTTTGGAAGCTTTAAGTTTAGCCCAATCAATTTTTGTCATTAGAAATCTCCTTGGTGAGTCGGGTTGAAACGTTTTCGATATCGAGCTTAACTCGCATTAAGTTATTTATAATGTTATCAATTTCCTGGACAGATTTAGCATATGATTGAGCGGCATTGTGTTCCATATTGGAACGTAGAGTTTTGATTGACCGTTCCGAATTTCCAAGACGAAGTAAACATAGGTCTTCGAACTCGTTTAGATTTAGGAATGTATAGATGTCCATAAAAATTTCCTCCCTTTAAGAATGTTAACAACCACCACCGGATGTGTCAAGAACTTTGTTAAGTATTGGGTCACGCGGGATGCCATACTCGGTTTCCAATGCAAGCCGGAGCGAGATAACGTTAAATAGTATATGGTCAACGTGCGGTAGGCTCGACTCCGTATCATATAAAAATTCAGACCCTTTATCGGCGTTTAGAGCTTCCATAATCGGCTGTAGGTGTCTGAGCAAGCAAGCAACCTGTTCAGTCGCTGGTGCGCCTTTCCGCCAGTTATTCCGACCATACTTTTTTTCACCCATTTCTAGCACGCGAGCTAGTCCGGTCAAGAGGTCAAGTGGTAGCAAGTCAAGTGGTGGTTTACCGGAGTTATATCGCTTGGCTCGTTCCTTTTCCATAAAAAATTCACTCCCTTACGAGACTATTATACAATAATACTATGTGGTTTGACCAAAACCGACATGACTTATAATCTAGGACGTACTCACATTGCTTGCGATTTAGGTATCGTATTGCCGCATTTACCTGAATTCTTGTATAATCTTCCATAGTTACTCCCGTTGAAATACACGCTGGACAAAAAAATCCCAATCCGAGTATAGAATGCGAGTAACGTCAGGGCTCTCGTATGCGTTCATTATATCATACTCGGTATCGTAGTGTGGTTTATTCAATACACAATGAAATAATTCGTGATACATAACAGCCCATAATTGATAACTGTTTACAACGTTCGGTTGTATCTCAATAAATTTAATATCATCGAACGGTTCCCGATATGTTGTACACTGCCCGAGAACACCATCCTCGGTTATTGTGTTAATGGATATATATAACTTAATCGGTGGCGAACATACATTCTCAGGTAAACTTTTACGGCAATCCGCAACGAAACGTTGAACAATTGGCTCAATTTGAGCGGGTGCAGTCAATTGCATTGATTTGGTTGTCGAACACGCGCAACCCATTAATACTGTAAAAAATAACCATAATAGTTTCATTCAGACACCCCATATATAACTAAAAATACTAATATCAATAAAATAGTTATCAGCATTTATTTAGTTTTTTCTCCGATAAGTAACTATAGCTCGAAGTTATTTAGTACTGGAATTTTACCAATAACAACCAAAACCGTTTTGCTCTTAAACGGACATAAATCATACATCCCGAATATTTTTTAGTTTAGCGTTCCAACCCTATATATCGTTTATCAGATACGCTTGCATCGCGATTGAATTCATCGCGAGCAATCACTGATAGAATAATTAAATGATAGGTACTCCATTTTAATCATCCATATCCGCTTGTCTAAATTGTTTTCGTTTTGTACCGTGAATAACAAGACCAATAAGCGACACTCCGGGAGTTGCTGCAGGAAAATCTGATTCTGACGTGTCGGTATAACCCTCGGAAAGTAATTCTTCAACATTGTTGAAAATACGCGCATGTGGTTTTGACTTATCTATGGATGCGTCAAACCTTCCACCCAACGATTGAATTAGTTTGAAATTTGCGGGTTGAAATTCAGCAAGTTTTTTCATCAGCAAAATCTGTTTTGTATATGCATAGAAAGTTACTCCAGGGAGTGATTCTGCAATTTTGAACCATTTTAGCAGATACTGTGGTGAATAAAAATCACCGGAGTCATGTACGCGCAAGATTTTAACGCGCTCAGTGATTAATTGAGCAACCATCAGGGTTACGAACTCTTCGGAGAGAGTTGACTTAAATGCAGCAACCCTGCGCTTATAACCGCATGCCATCCATTGCAGTCCTTGCGTAGCGTAGCAATACTTTTCACACACACCACGTGCTGGACAGGTACTAACCGGCGGTAAATTAAAGCTCGCAATCCCATCGAGTTTTAACTTTGAATTGCCCCAAGATATTCTGTGATTCGGTTCGATTGCGTCAAAATCAAAACCCCGTTCCTTACATTGTTGAAACACTGCAGCAAGAATTGCATTGTTGAGCAAAGTTTGGTCGAATTGTTTCATATTGTATCACTTTCAGTTATGGTTACTGTCCATTTTATTAGGTCTCTGTACAACCATTCATTTGGTGCAGCGTGTTCCCAAATTAAACGCGGACTATATCGTTTTACTGCGCAGCGCTCAGCATGTTTCAGACTCTTGAAAACCGTTGCTTGTTCCTTATTTTCCGTCAACCCTTTACGGGAGTGATATAACTTTTTCCGCGTGTCTCTTGTTAGTACATGCAAAATTGCCATCACTTCTCCGATTTTAGTCTATATTGTCGTTTGACGCGTTCGTTGTGTTCTTTTCTATCGTTGCTTGCCTTATCTGTATTTATGTTTTTTTCTGTTTTTATATTTTGCTCAATTTTTTCATCGCGTTCGTTTAATTCTATGCGCTCTTTTGTATAAAAATTTATAACGATACATCCCATAACTATACCCTTATTCCGAAATAGTGTCGGTGATAATGACCTTTTCACCAAAATCATAAATTGCAAGTAGCGGAATATCATCGGCAAATACGACTACAGCCGTTTTGTCGGGTACTCGTTCTAGACATTCGATTAATTCTTGTACGGTCATATTATTCTACACCTCTCAACTCACCAACATGCGCGATAAATAAATTGCCTAAGTTTACTTTGTAAAGCTTTGTCAATTATTCTTACGGTGTCGCGTAAATCATCATAATAATAATTATCAACATCATATCCACCGAAGAAAAAACCCTGTGTTGGAGGTAGTAGAGACCAAGCTAAAGAATTGTCAGCGAGTACCATTAAACAATGTTTTCTCAGAGTTGATAAATTCTCGCGCGTTAGTTTTATTTTTTGACACTCATCAACGTCATCAGCAAAGTTATGAACAATATATCCATGGATTGCATTGGCTTTGCGCCAGTATCCAAAACGTCTTTCACCAGTACGGTCGAATAAGTACATATCCAAACCCATGTACACCTCCATTTTTTTTTACAAGACAAACATTAAGCCGCGCGTTTAGCTACATAGTCAATTGTTGTGTTCATAACTAATTGGGTTAGTTCACTTTGACGGTTTACTGCCGTGATTCCGCGTAGTCTCCGGTTGCTGTTAGCAGACTGCATTCCACCCTTAATCAGATTCTCTTGGATAATGTTGGCAACCGTGTACGCATCCGACACGTTATCTTCGTATCTGCGCAAATGGTACAGGTCTGCTGGCTTATCAATTGGTCGAATCAATTTAATGCTATCGTGCACAATTGTGAGCAATTCGGCAATTTCTCGCGTTTCGAGTCTCACGTTCTGGAGCGCGTTAATCGTTTGGCGAAATGTTTCAATCCGGTTCGGCAATTCTGCAACCAGAGCAGGCATATTATCATAACCACGTTGCGTGTGTCGAATGCTAATACTGTCAGTTACTCGACCAGACACCATACCGTTGGAGCATATCATGCGCAAAAAACCGGCGACTAATTTAAGGGATGATTTTCCGTCATGTGAATTAAAGAGCGCAACCGAGGCAAAGTTTTCCGAGCCTGTATTATCGAGAAAACCGATTTCACGATTAACCAGGAATAATCCGTGTTTTGAGTGTTCGTTTAGTTTTCCTTTCTGGTTGACGACACTAAACCCGTGCAAGGCGAGCGTGTCCACTACATCGCTTGTTTGAAGATGTTTATAACGTTCGGTAACGGTTGCTGCATTGGATGTCGCAGTAACACTCGGGAGAAGATTAGTTACTACATTATCGTTGAACGATATAATCATTTTTTTATTTCCTCTGTTAAGAATTATTGAAAAAAAATCATCTAAAGACTTTTAATGCCCAAACACCTCCATTCTCGCGCGTGATATGGAATTTCTTATTTCTGACAGTCAATCCTGCTAGGTGTTCGTTACCCCATTTATCAACATATTCCTGAAAAACGGTTTTGATATGCAATTTGAATGCTCTTTTACCAAGATGTACCAACATAATCATTTCCTTTCGTTAAGAATTACACCGAAAACAGCAAACAATACAGCAATTAAGACCACGAGAACAATGAACATTAGTAAAATGTCAAACATGCTATTCTCCGTTATTGTTCACCGTGAATTTCACGGGTCAAGACCATGACTCGGTAAAATCGCTGGCAAAAGAAATATAAACAACATTGAAGCGAGAAAAAGAAAAAGAAAAAACATGGACACCTCCAATTGAGCGAACGTCCAATCATCTACGTAGTTTAATAATTGGATGACCTTCGTCTGTTACGTCAGATGTAGCGTCTGACAACTCAAGTTCTACACAGCCAGCACCAAAGTATTCATCTTGCTCTAAATCAAGAATGGTTACATGATGGTTTAACTGATTTTCACTTAAAAGACTAAGGGCTTCTAGCAGTTCTTTATAGGTCATAGTGACACCTCCATCTATGGATGTAGAGAATCGAATGGAACGATACCAGAGCGCTTGACCCGCTGTCAAGAATAATTTTTGTTACGCTCGACAATTTCCGTTTAGCAAGGTGTGTACCAATACAAACATTAATAATTACACTAACAACTATTTATTTTTGATGTTTAAGGGTTGTACAGTGTAAAGAGATTTTTGTACAATAATAATATGTGTAAAGCTAAGACATTTCGATTATACAAGCGCTCAGCAACGTGTCAATGCTGTGAAGTTGTGTTAAGTATAAAGCAAGGAATATGTGAGAGAGCGAACAGACTGGATGAACAGCGTTTTTTGGCCTCACCCCCCATCGCAACTACGCGTAACATCAGACAAAAGCTCAAGTGTGCATAAGCATTATATTTTTTTATGTGTATGATAACATAGCATTGCATATATCAAACGAGCAACATGCTGATAAGCTTGTGCATATTGCTACGTTGAATACTCTTTTTTGGATTTTCAGGTTTTCGATTCTAACAAAAGGAGAATCATATGATACTGATTCAATTGGATACGAGAATAAATGAGATACTTGAATCAATTCCATTTTGCGATGAAATTGTGAAAGATAGACTTTTGGATGAATTAGCTTTTCTGAATGAATGTGTTGAAATGTTGGAGTCGAACACGTTCGTATATC
>Ga0194116_10000588_pt1 | contig 61705 bp, 53 predicted proteins | sample TA2MahsurfametaG_4_FD_148617 | JGI IMG/M metagenome (GOLD analysis project Ga0194116, IMG submission 148617) | Freshwater microbial communities from Lake Tanganyika, Tanzania - TA2015008 Mahale S9 surface | ecosystem: Environmental > Aquatic > Freshwater > Lake | place: Tanzania: Lake... | reverse complement strand
CGCGCTGGAGCGTCACGGCCTCACCCGCGACACGCTCGTGATCTTCACCAGCGACAACGGCCCCTGGCTCAGTTACGGCGACCACGCGGGCAGCGCGCGGCCCCACCGCGAGGGCAAGGGCACGGCCTGGGAGGGTGGCACCCGCGTCGCCTGCTTGATGCGCTGGCCCGGCCGCCTACCCGCGGGCACGACCTGCGACCAGTACGTGATGACGATCGACCTACTACCCACGCTCGCCGGCCTGATCGGCGCGCCGGCCCCCGCCCGGAAAATCGACGGCCGTGACGTGTGGCCGATCCTGGCCGGCCAGCCGAGTGCCACCAACCCGCACGAGGGCTACGGCAACTGGTTCGCCCAGAACGAGCTCCAGGCAGTGGTCACCGGCGACGGCGAGTGGAAGCTCGTGCTCCCCCACCGCTATCGCACGCTCGGCGGCCGCCCCGGCGGCACCGGCGGCATCCCGGCGAAGTATGAGACCGTCACCCTAGAGCGCCCCGCCCTTTACCGCCTCCGCACCGACCGCGAGGAGACCACCGACGTCGCCGCCACGCACCCGGAGGTCGTCGCGCGCCTGCAGGCCTTCGCCGAGAAATGCCGCGCGGAGCTCGGTGACACCCTGGCCAAACGCCAAGGCTCCGGCGTCCGCGAGCCCGGCCGGATCGAGGGCGCGCCCGCAAAAAATAAGGCGAAGTCGGGCTGACGCGTCCGCTCAGCGCGCCGGCGCTCCGGGACCGAGCGCGCGGCCGAGCCATTCCCGCAGCCGCGCCTCGTGGTCCGGCGCGGCCCGCGCCCACTCGCGGAGCCCGTGCGGCGCCCCGGGCAGCACGATCAGGTCGCAACTCCCGCCAACCGCCCGCACGCGCCGCTGGAAGGCCACGCTCTGATCCACCGCGACCGTGCGGTCCGCGTCCCCGTGCAGGATCAGCAGCGGCGGCATCCCGGCCTTCACGCGGTTGACCGGCGAGATCGCCCGCAGCTCGTGCAGCGCCTCCGGGGTGATCTGCGCCGGCCGCCCCAGCAGCGCCTGCAGGCCGGCGCCCAAACCACCCCGCACGGCCAGCTTGTGCTCGTGGTCCGTGACCGGCGCGAACCCAACGACCGCCTGCACCCGTGTGTCGGGCCGGGTCAGAGTCGCCAGCATCAGCGCGAGGTGCCCGCCCGCGGAATGGCCGAACACCGCGACCCGGCCGGGATCACTGCGGAAGTTCCCCGCGTTCGCCTTCACCCAGCGCACCGCCGTCTGCAGGTCCTCGAGGCACGCCGGCCAGCGGTGCTGCGGCGCGAGCCGGTAGTTGATCGAGAACCACACGTGGTTCGAACGGCCCAGCAGGTCGAACCACGGCGAGATATCCCCGCCATCGCCGGGCCGGTCGCTGCCCGCCTTGTCGCCGCGCGTCCAGCCGCCGCCGTGGACCAGAATGACCACCGGGAAAGGCCCCGATCCAGCGGGGATTCCCACGTCGAGGAGGAGCGGCTCGCCGGCCGCGCGGCCGTACTCGACGTCGCGCCGCACCTCCGCGGCCGCGGCCCCCGCGGAGCCCGCCGCACCCAGCATCAGCCCGAGCCCAGGCGCCATCCACCGTGTCGTGCGCATCCCCCGATTGACGGCATGCCCACCGGCGGGGCAAGCCCGCGGCGGACGTTTTTCCCGTTGTCGATCCGGCCCGGGCCCGCGTTTCCTCACCGCAAGCTCATGAAACCCCTTCCCATCCCACTCCTCGGCGCCCTCCTCACCGCAGCCAGCCTCGCTGCCGCGCCCCAGCCGCCGGCCGGCTTCCGCGCGCTCTTCAACGGCCGGGACCTCGCTGGCTGGCACGGCCTCAACCCGCACAGCGTGGTGAAGCTGCAGGGCGAGAAGAAAACCGCCAAGCTGGCCCAGGAGCGGGCCGACTTCACGAAGCACTGGTCGGTGCAGGGCGGCGAACTGGTCAACCCCGGCACCGGACCCTACGCGACCACGGACGAGGAGTTCGGGGACATCGAGTTGCTGCTCGAGTACCGGACGGTCGCAAAGGCCGACAGCGGGATCTACCTGCGCGGCACCCCGCAGATCCAGATCTGGGACAAGAACCAGTCCTTCGACGCGAAGAAGCCCGACCGCAAGCCGCACCTCGGCTCGGGCGGCCTGTTCAACAACACGCCCGGCACTCCCGGCCGCGACCCGCTCGTCGTCGCAGACCGGCCGTTCGGCGAATGGAACCAGTTCCGCATCCGCCAGATCGGCACCCGGACGTGGGTTTGGCTCAACGGCCAGGTTGTGGTCGATGGCGCGGTGATGGAGAACTACTGGGACCGCAAGCAGCCGCTGCCCGCGAAGGGGCCGATCATGCTCCAGACGCACGGCGGCGAGATCCGCTGGCGCAATGTCTTCGTGCGCGAGATCGGGACCGCCGAGGCCGCCCGAATCCTCGCCGGTGGCAAGTAACCCGTTCCGGCCGACCGTTCAGCGCGTCGCCAGCTCCGCCAACAGGCGCTCGACGGCGGCCACCGCCCCCCGTTCGCGGTCCGCCCCGGGGCCCGTGATGTCCACCCGCGGCAGCGCCCGCGACACCAGGGCCTCGCGCCAGCGGGCCGCGGCGCGGGAACGTTCCTCCGCCCCCGGAAAGCAGCGCTGTGGGTCCGGGGCAAAGGGCAGATCGTCCACGCAGTGCAGATAGAGCGCGTAGTTCCGCGCGCGTCGCTCCGCCTCCGCGCGCACCCACGGGGGGCAGGCGCCGGGAAAGAGCAGGTCGTTCCAGAGGGTGCAGGTGAGCAGCTCCGTGTCGCAGAACACCACCCGGCTGGCGCGCGCCGCCGCGTCCTCCTCGAGCGCCAGCTGCCCGCGCGCGATGGCGTCCAAGTCCGCCGGGCCGATTCGCCCGCCCGCGCGATCCCAGTACTCGCGCACGTGCTCCGGCGCCCACGGCTCCCCGAAATGCGCCGCGAGTCGCGCCGCCAGCGCGGTCTTGCCGGTCGATTCCGGCCCGAACACCGCCACCCGCAGCGGGAGCTTCACGGCCGCACCTCCGTCCGGCGCCACGCCCGGTAACCCACGACGGCCAGGACGAGGAAAACCGCGTACAGGCCGGCAAACAGGAGCAACCCTCGCGCGGCGTAAACGCCCACCGCGGCGAAGTTGACCACGATCCAGACCAGCCAGCACTCGAGGCGCTTGCGGGCCTGCAGCCACTGCGCGAGGACGCTGAAGACCAGAATGAACGCGTCGGCGTGCGGCAGCGCCGCATCGGTCAGCCGGCGCATCCCCTCGCCCCAGGCCGCGGTCGCCAGCAAGCCGGCCAAAGTGAATCCCGCGGCCCCGCGCCCCCCTAAACGCGTGACCGGCAGAGTCTCGCCGGCCCGGGTCCGGCCAAGGGTCCACGCCCACCAGCCGTAGGCCTGGAGCACGAGGAAGATGCCCTGCAGGACGGCGTCGGAATACAGCCGTGCCGCCCAGAAGACCCACGCGGAGAGGATGACCTGGACGATGCCCACCGGCCACGCCCAGACGTGCTGGCGGACCATCAGCCCCACGCCGAGGAGGCCCAGCAGCGTCGCGACCACCTCCGCCCCGCTCATTCCCGCCCGGCCACGAAGGCCGCCAACTCCGCGCGCCCGATCGCGTGCCGCCCCGCGCACCGAGGGCAGCGGATCTCGATCGCCGCCTCGGTACCAAAGAGTTCCTCCGGATCGTGCCGCATCGCGGGAGCTAGGATTTCCATCATCCGGCCCGGATTGCAGCCGCAGTGCCAGCGCAGGACCCTCCGCTCCAACGGCACCAGCGTCTCTTCCGTCTCCAGCCGGCGCACCGCCTCGACCGTCAAGCCCTCTAGCCACGCGAGATCACAGTCGGGATGCTCGGTCACAAGCACCAGTTCCTCCTCGCCCACGGGGAAGAACCGCGCCCGGCGCTGCTCGCTCCCCGCATAGAACACTTCTGCGGCAGCCAGCGGATCACCGCCTTGGAATCCCACCACACTCCGGTGCGGCGGCTGCCGGCCCCGCACCACGTCGGCATAGAACAGCCCCTCCGGGCCCTCCTTCACGTTCTCGGTAAAGACGCGGCCCGTGACCGACCCCGTGCTGTTATCGCCCGCGAGGAAGAGGTTCAGGAGCGGCTCTTGGAAATTAACGGTCCAAGCCGTGAGCTCGTTCCGCGGACGCGACACACAGTGAAGCGCGAACCCGGCCAAGGCGCGCTTAAACACCGCGTCGGGGGCCGCCGGGACGGACAGGCCGTGCTGGCTGAGGTGCAGATAGTAATCGACGAACAGTTCCCCGAAATCCGCCCGGGCGAGCAGCGCGTTTCGGCTCCGCACGAAATAGGTCCGGATCTCGATCCCGGCGTCAGCCTGGTTGGGCGGCGTGGTCTCGGGCATCAACGCAACCGTCCTGCAATCCAGGGCAAAGTAAAGCGCGGGGTCGCCCCGCGGCGTGCCGGATCGCCGCGCGGAGGGCGGCGCGCTGGGCAGGGGCAGCCGCGAGGTGCTCCGGCGCGCGCTCGAGGTGCAGGCTAGCGGGCGCAGCATCCGTCCCTCTGCTCCGCACAAGCAGTCCCCAGCCCACCGGCAGGTCGGCGGGCGCGAAACAGTCTGGCTCAACCACCAGATACAGCTCATCCGCCGCCCGGTAACGCCGGAGCCGGGAGAACTTGGTGCCTTCACGCACGCGCCGCTCGGCCGCGGCCCGCGCCACCTGCAGCGCCCGGCGGCCCCGGTGCCGCAGGCCGGAAAAATCCCACGTGTCGAACTCTGGCCAGAGTGCTTCCCCGCAGCGCAACGCCGGGTAGTGGGTCGCCAGCAAGTCATCGAGGGCGCGGGACCGCCGCGACAGTTCCTCCGAGCGGGCGCGCGCCGCCTCCTCGTCGTGGGCGTCCCGGCGCAAATCCTCGCGGGACTGCTTGCACTCGAACAGCACGCATGGCCCATCCGACCCGCCGGCGGCGGCGACGTCGGCGCGGCAGGCGCTCCGCGGGATCCGGACCTCGGCCGCCGCCAGGTCGAGGCCCCGCGCGCGCGCCCAAGCCAGTGCCAGGCGTTTGAGCTCACGATGACGCTCCGTTTCTCCGCGATTCACCCCGCTAGCCATAGGGCCCGCAGTTGCGGTAAGGCAATCCCCGCGGGCAGAAAACTCAGCCGGCGGCGTCGGTGACGCCGCCCGAACGCAGGACGGGGTACTCCGGCACGGCCGGGGGCACCGTGTCCCCGCCGGGCCGGGGATGCAAAAAGCCTCGTCTGCAACCGGGGCCTCGGCACAAACTAAATCAGTGGACTCCACCCGACCTGCCGATCTCCAGAAGCCGCTGGACCACTTCCGCCCGCGGAACCGGCGACTCCGGGTGCACGGCCTAGAGCAGGCGCTGCTGGGGGTAATCGCGGTTCATCTGGTCGTGTTGCCTTGGGCGCTGGGCGCGATGCACCCGCCCGCGCAGTTCTTCAGCTTCGGCTGCTCGCTACTCGCCTTACTTCTCGCCCTGCTCCCGCGCCGATATACTGAGGAGGAGAGCGGATCGTCGGACTTTCGCCTCGTGATGTGGCCGAAGCTCCTCCGGTTCCCCATCTTCTGGCTCGGCCTCGCCCTGCTGGCGTACCTTGCTATCGGCGCACTCAATCCCGCCTGGCGCTATCAGACGGACGGCAAGGCCTGGTGGATGCTCCGCTTGGAACCGGTCCCAGGCCTGCCGGCCGGCGTGGACCTGCCCTTCGCCCAATGGGGCCCGCCCCGGATGCTGATGCTGTACGCGTCGGCGTGGCTTACCGCCTGCGCGCTCTGGACCGGCTTCACGCGGCGGCGCCCGGTGCAGTTGCTCGTAGGCATCGTCGCGGTGAACGGCCTCCTGGTCGCCCTGCTCGGCCTCGCCCAGCGGCTGGTCGGCAACGACAAGGTCTTCTGGCTGCTGGAATTCCCGGGGCGGATGCCCTACGCCAGCTTCGTCTACAAGAACCATGGCGCCGCCTACCTCTTCCTCGCCCTGGCGGTGACCTGCGGGCTCGCCGGCTGGTACTATCTCCGCGGCCAGCGCCGGATGGAAAAGTCCAACCCCAGCGGCGTGCTAGCCTTCTTCGCCACCTGCATCGCGGTCAGCATCCTCACCAGCTACGCCCGCGGGGCGACGCTCACGATGCTCGTCTTCCTCCTGGTCTGCATCGGCGGGTTCCTCCTGCACCAGGTCCGCGCCCCCGCGGAGCACCGCCGCCCCGTCGTCGCCTTCGCCCTGCTGCTCGTGTTCGGCTTCTTTCTCAAGACCGGCTTCGAGGCCCTCCGCTCCGGCGAGGCGTGGGACCGCATCCGCGCCGGCCTCGCCCGCGAGGACGCCTCCCTCGAATCGCGGGAGTGGGCCTCCGAGGGCACCTGGAAGATGTTCCAGAACCACACGCTCTTTGGTACCGGCACCGGCGGCTTCCGGGCCTTATTCCCCGAGTACCTAAAACAGGACCCCCGCTTGGTAAAGATGGGTGGTCAATGGCACCAGGCCCACAACGACGTGCTGCAATTTTTTGCCGAGTTCGGCACCATCGGGATGATCCCGATTCTCCTTGGGCTCGGCTGGTGGCTCCTGCGCCTCGCCCGCAGCTACTTTTGGGAAAATGCGTTCAGCGCGACCACCGTCCTGGGCCTCCTCTTGGTCGCCGCCTACTCTTGGTTCGATTTCCCCTTCCAGTGCCCGGCGATCCTCATAACTTGGTGCGCGCTCTGGCCGGCCGTCACGCTCTGGACCCAATACGAGGAGCAGGGATCGCGCTGACCAACGCGCTCCCATTCGCTGGAGCTACTCACCCGGCATAAACCGAGCTTCCCCGCGCCAGCGGAAAGCGGAGATGGCCTTGAGATCACGAACCACTAATTCGTCGCCGACGATCGCGAGGTGGGCCCAAGTCTCCTCCTCCGCCACCTTGGCTTGCCCCACGAGCTGGAAGGCCGCCGGATCTGCCTGAATCAGCAACAGTATCCCGCGCTCGTCGAGGGCGAGAATTCGATTCCCCTGCGCCACGAGGCTCGCGTACTTGCCAAACGGGTCGGAGGTCCAGGTGCGCTCGCCGTCGGAGAGGCGGATACAGGTGAAGCGACCGTTGCCGAGGTGGAGGTAGGCGTGGCCGGCGATGATGACCGGGGACGACATATAGCCTTGGGCGTTGTTGCTCCAGGCCTCGCGCGCGGTCACCCCGGGCCCGCCCGCCTCGAGGCGGTAGAGCCAGCTCTTGTTCTGGTAACTGCTGGTGAAGATGGCGTCGCCCGCAACGGTCGGGGTGAGGATGTTCATCCCGCGGTAGGAAGGCACCGAGTGCTCCCACAAGACTTTGCCCGTGGAGAGTTCGAGACCGGCCAGCTTCTCGCGAGTCTGAACGACCAGCTGGCGCGTACCGAGCAGGGGGGCGATCACGGGCGAGGAGAAGGCCCCGGCTGACATCATCCCGGACTTGCCCTCGAGCGCGCGCCAAATCACCTGCCCGTCCGCCGCCGCAACCTTCACCACCGAGTTTGCCGCCTGCAGGTAGACCGCGCCCTCATCGACCAGCGGGGAGCAGACGAGACCAAAGTCCGGGGCACCCGTGTCGTACCGCGCCGCAAAGTCGATCCGCCACCGCTCGCGCCCGCTGGACGCTTCGAGCGCCACGAGCACATCCCGCATCCCGGCCACAAACAGGGACTCGCCGTCGAACGCCGGCGTGGCGCGGATCCAGTCGCCGCGCGACTTGGCGAAGAAAGGCACCGAGATCGCGCCGGGCCACTCGTGCACCCAGCGCTGCTCACCGGTGCGGCGGTCAAGCGCGCGCACGACCTCGGCCCGCTTGTCGTGCGTCTCGGTCACAAAGACCAGATCCCGCGATACCAGCGGTCCGGAATATCCGGGTCCGAGCGGTACGCGCCAGAGCCGTTCCAAGGCGGAGTCGCCGAGCTTGGCCGGCCACGGCGCCCCCTCCACTCGGCCGTCCCGGGCCGGGCCGCGCCACTGAGACCAGGTGTCTGCGGCCGCAGGTAAAGCCAGCAGCGAGAAAATGATGACAAGGCGAGTGGGGCATTGACGGGTCATACCGTAGTATTACGGACCCGATAGGGCGGTGGATGCCACCTACAGGTTCGGACCCTTCGCTGGGCGAGGCCGCGGCTGGATTTTCTCCGCGCTTCCCCCCAGCCTGCGACCCACCCCGATGCCCTCCCCGCGCCTTTTGCCCTGCCTTGCGCTGCTCGCCCTCGCCTGCGCGCCCGCCGCGGCGGCGGCCGCGCGGCCGAACGTCCTCCTGATCGTCGCGGACGACCTCACTCGGACCGCGCTCGGGTCCTACGGCAACCGCATCTGCCGCACGCCGAACCTGGACCGCCTCGCGGCGTCGGGGCTCCGCTTCACCCGGGCCTATTGCCAGGGCACCTACTGCGGCCCCTCGCGCGCGTCGTTCCTATCCGGCTACTATCCACACGCGACAGGCGTCCTCGGCTACACCAGCCCGCGCGCGGCGCTCGGGGAACGCGCGACGTGGCCCCAGCACTTCCGGCAGGCCGGCTACCACACCGCGCGGATCGGCAAGATCTACCATATGGGCGTGCCGGGCGGCGTGGAGGACCACGGGCCCGGCCGCGACTACAACGGCGCGGACGACCCGGCCTCGTGGACCGAGCGCTGGAACACGCCGGGGCCCGAGTGGCGCGCGTCCGGGACCGGCGAGACCCTTGAGCGCAACCCCGACGGCACCAAGCCGGTGATGGGCGGGAACACCTTTGTCGTGGTCGAGGCGGACGGGGATGATGACGAGCACCACGACGGGAAGGCGGCCGCTCGGGCGGAAGAGTTCCTGCGCGCCCGCCGCGGCCGGCCGGAGCCTTTTTTCCTCGCCGTCGGTTTCGTCCGCCCGCACGTGCCCTTTGTCGCCCCCCGCAAGTACTTCGCGCCTTACCTGCCCTACGAGAACCTCCCTCTGCCCCCGAAGGTGCCGGGCGACTGGGACGATCTCCCGAAACCGGGGATCAACTACAAGACGAGCGTGAATATGCAGTTCGACGAGCGCCGGCAGCAGAAGGCGGTCGGGGGCTATTACGCGAGCGTCTCCTTTATGGACGCGCAGGTGGGCCGCGTGCTGGCCGCGCTCGAGGCGTCGGGACTGGCGGACGACACGATCGTAATCTTCACCAGCGACCACGGTTTCCACCTCGGCGAACACGATTTCTGGGCGAAGGTCAGCCTGCTGGAGGAATCCGCGCAGGTGCCGCTGCTGGTGCGCGTCCCGGGGCGGCAACCAGGCGTACGGGATGCCCTCGTGGAGCTCGTGGACCTGTTCCCGACCACCGCCGCGATCTGCGGCCTGCCGGTGCCCGCGCGGCTGCAGGGGCGCGACCTCGCGCCAGTGCTCGCGGATCCCGGCGCGCGCGTGCGCGACACCGCGTTCAGCGTGGCACCCTCGACCAAGGGGTTCCTGCTCCGCGACGACCGCTTCGCGTTCATCCAGTATCAGGAGGACGCGGCGGCCGGGGTCGAGTTGTACGATCTGGCCGCCGACCCCGGGCAGTACACCAACCTGGCGCGCCGGCCGGAACACGCCGCCACCGTGGCCGGCTACCGGGAACGGTTGACCGCTACCTTGCGGTCCGTGCGGAACAACGACCTCGGCCGCTAAGCGGGGCGGCGGGACCGGGAGGGCCGCCGCCCGGAGCCGCCGCGGTCAGAAGCTCACCGTCGTGGTCACGCCCAGCTTTCGTGGGGCGTTGAGCCACTGGGCGTAGCGAAGCGTGCCGTTGGTCGAGCGGATGAGGTACATCACCTCGTTCGCGTCGAGCAGGTTGGAAACGTTGATCTGGAGCGTCGTCCGGACCTTTCCGTAGGGCTTCAACCGGTAAAGTGCGAACAGGTCGTGAAGCATCCGATTGGGGAAGTAGTACATCTTTCGCCGGTTCCCGTCGGCGGCGTCATTGTACATATAACCCCGGTGCTTCTCGCGCAGGCTGCTGCTAAGGCCGACTACGAGGCCGCGCAGCGGGCCCCGGTCGAACTGGAAGCGGTTGATCAGGCTGTAGCTGCGCTCGGCGTAGCCAATGGTACGCTCGCCCGCCTTGCGCACGATGAGGGTGCCGCCGGAGGGCGAGACGAACCCGAGCTGGTGCTGCGAGACCGGCAGACCGGTGGCGTTGGTGCCGACCCCAGGCGTGAAGAGGCCGAGCGTCTGCGCGTTGAGGATCTGGCCCGACTCGACGTCGAGCTGCGCGAAGTAGGCGCTGGTGGGATCGCGCATCATCGCCAGCGAGAGGGGCAACGGCGTCGAGGCCGGATCGCGGGGATCCGAGGGCACCAAAAGGGGCGTGATCGCCCCGCCTGCGGTGGCGCGGACGCCGACGACCGTCTGCCCGCCGACGGTGGTGGTGTTAAACTGGTCGTTATAGAATTGCGGCAGGACCACATCGCTGCGCTCGCTGCCGTTGGCGGAGGCGAAGTTGACCCGCACCTCCCAGCCGCGCAGCGGGCGCGAGGAGAGGGTGAGGTTGTAGCCGTCGGAGGTGCGGCTGTAGGTGTAGGCGCCGCCCCCGTTGCGGCCGTTGATGCCGTTGGGGTCGACGTCGTTCTGCGCCCCGCCGAGGCCGGCGGTGAAGTTCTGCGCCTCCGAGACGTAGTAGTTCAGGTTGCCGGAGATCCGGTTCTCCCAGAGCCCGAATTTGAGGCCCACGTCGCGGCTCACGCCCTTGCCCGCGGGCAGCGGCTGGTTGTAGATGTCGCGGGTGGTGTCGAAATTGATCTTCCCATTGGTTGAGTAGTTGAGGGACACGCGGACACCCCTGAGCGGAGTGTCGATCACGGCGCCGGTGGTGAGGCTGTCGTAGGTGATCGGCCCGCGGCGCAGGCCGGTGTTGGTGCGGAACGCACTCGCCTCTTCGGCCCGGTAGCCCGCCATGGTGTCGATGCGCCCCTTCCACCACTCGCTGAACAGGCTGAAGCCGTAGCTGCGCTCGTTGGTGTCGTCGTGGTAGTACCCGGTGATGGTGCTCTGACCGGTGTTGGCATTGATGGGACCCGAGAGCCCGAGGGGGTTGTTGCGGGTCGGGGGCACGGCGCCGGCATAGACCTGCGGCTGGTAGACGTAGGTCTTGCCGTTGGGGTGGACGAGCGAGGTGAACGGCCACTGCTGGCCGCCAATGACTTCCTTGGGGAAGATCGGCATCCAGACGGCGGGCAGGGTGATGCGCCCGGACTCGGTGGTGTTGATCTGGGCGGGATTCTGGATCACCCGGCCGGCGGCGTCCGCCTCGTAGAAGCGCCAGGGCTCCTGGTTGACCCACGACTGCATATCCTGGGAGAAAACGCTGGCCTGGTGGCGGCCCCAGCGGCCGAGGTTCTTCTGATAAGCCAGCGCCGCCCGGTAGCCGCGGGCGCCGGTATGGAAAGGCGCCGCGTTCATCGAGGTGGTGAAGGCCCACTGCGTCCCCACCAGGCCCGTCAACGGGTCCACGTACGCGTTGCCCGGGGCGCCGGGCGCGTAGACGGTGGTGCTGTTGGCGCGCAGCGGGTCGTTGATGCGCGCGTCGTGACCATAGCGCACCTGCAGCGCCAGCCCCTCGGCCAAAGTCGCCTCCGCGACGACCGACTTGATCCCGTTCTTGTAGGCATCGCGGTGGAACGGACCGATCGCGGAATCGACCTTGGTCAGGTCAAAGGTACCGCCGGTGAGTTCGCGGACATTCGGGAACGCCACGAGGTAACGGGAGCTCTGGCCGTCCACCCGCTCGCCCGTGGGCAGCAGCAGGTTGAGGGGCGCGCGCACGGTCACCGCTTGGGCGAAGATCGTGTCGCGGGTGAAGTGGCGCCACTCGCCGCGGATCTGCAGGCGCCGCCATGGCTGCAGGGTGAGCGCGAGGTGCAGGCCCTCGTTGATCTGGCGCGTCCCGGGCCGGAAGTAGCGGGTGTCACCGCGCACGGCGTTGATCCGGTAACCCCAGGTCCGGTAGCCGGCGCCGGCATCCAGCGTGAAGCGTCGCGTGCCCTCGGAGTCCCCGGTCGCCGCGAAGGTCACGCGGGGGCCGCGGTTGGCGTAGGCACGCTTGGAGGCGCTGGTGACCACGCCGCCGGCGTCACCGGAACCGAAGAGTAGGGAATTGGAGCCGCCGATGGCCTCGACGCGCTCGATGTCGAAGGAATCGAGCAGGGTGGTGTCGGAGCGCAGGAAGCCGTCGCGGCGGGGGTTGTTGATCTGCAGGCCCCGCATCGTCATGCTCTTGGGGTCCTGCCGGTCGCCCTCGAGGTCGCCCCGCACATCCTCGCTGCCGCCGCCGATGATGGCCGAGCCGAGGCCGCCGAGCTTCGAGAGCATCTCGGTCATATCGACCACGCCCATCTCGTCCATCAGCTGCCGGTTAAATACCTTGGCGTCGAGGGGCGTCTTGCCGAGGGGGGTGTTGGTGCCGGTGATAGAGTTGGTGTTGGTCGCCTCGTAGGTGTCGAAGGCGTCGGCCGAGACCTCGAAGGGGGTGAGGGTGACGGCGCCGGAAGCGAGGGCGTCGTCGCGGGACTTGGCCGCCAGTTCCGTCGCATCGAGGCGGCCGTCGCGGTTGCGGTCGTAGCGGGCGAGGTCGCCCGGCGTGGGGGCGGCGGGCTCGCCGGCGAAGGCGGGGCCCGGCAGCGCGGCCAGGGCGAGGCCCAGGGGCAGGAGACGGAGCGAGGGTTGCATCGGCAGGTGAGGTGAAACTCGCGCCGCGGACGGCGGCGGAAGGGGCTGGAAGAAGTCTCTGGGGCCCGGGCCGCGGGTGGCAACTGGGTTTTGCGGCGGACCGTCCGAAGGATCGGCACGCGGGCCCCGCGGAGGTTGACTCGGGGCGCGCCAGCCCAACCCTCCGCTCCGGATCCGGGGTGTAGCTTAGCCTGGTAGAGCGCCTGGTTTGGGACCAGGAGGTCGCAGGTTCGAATCCTGTCGCCCCGACCAATCCGCTGCGGAGTCAGGAGGATTCCGCCGCGGCGAGTTTCGCGGGATCCACCTCAACGCCCAGCCCTGGCCCCGCCGGCACCAGCGCCTGGTCCCCGCGCACCTCCAGCGGCCGCGCCAAAATACTCCCCGCGAGGAACTGCGGGGCATTCAGGGCCGCCGGCCGCTCCAGCCCATACGCCCCGAACAGCTGCAGGCACGCCGCGAAGGCCAGGTCCGGATCGGTCAGGCCGCTCGCGAAGAACAGCAGCCCGTGCTGCTCCATATATTCGAGGATGCGCCGCGCCTCGGTCAGGCCGCCGCACCGCGAGACCTTCATCGCCACCCCGTCCAGCAGGCCCAGCTCGTGGAACGCCCGCAGGTCCGCCAAGGCGACGATGGCCTCGTCCATCAGGATCGGCAGCGCCCGCTGCTCCCGGAGCCGCTGGTAACCCGACAGGTCGTTCGCCGGCAGCGGCTGCTCCAGCGCCGCCACGCCCAGGTCCGCCAGCCGCCCCGCGACGCGCCGCGCCGTGTCCACGTCGTAGCCCCCGTTCGCGTCCGCCCACACGAACGCCCCCGGCGCCGCGCGGCGCACCTCCGCCGCGACCGCCACATCCGCCGCCGGGTCGCGGCCCACCTTTAGGTTGAAATGCCGGAAACCCCGTTCGCCCGCCGCCGCCACCGCCGCCGCCGCCTCCGCCGGACCCGCGGCATCCACGGTCCAACTCAGGGTCACCGCGCCCCGCCCCACCCGCCCCCACGGCGCCGCCACCGAGCGCCCCGCCCGGCGACCCGCCAGGTCCAGCAACGCCAAGTCGATCGCCGCCTTCGCGATCGGTTGCCCGGTCGAGAATCCGGGCGCGATCACCCGCCGCAACAGGGCCTCGATCCCCGCGAAATCCTCCGGATCCCACCCGACCAGCGCCGGGCCAAGATGCCGGTCGAGCGTGGTGCGCACGGTCTCCACGGTCTCGTAACTCCAGGTCGGCGAAGGCACCGCCTGACCCCAGCCGCAAAGGCCGTCCTCCGCCGTCAGCCGCAGCACCACGGTGTCGCGCGTCGGCCCCCTCCCACCCCGGGACGGAAGGTACTTGAACGCCCCGGTGACCGGATAACGCGCGAGGAAGGTCTCGACGGCAACGAGGGGAGCGGACATCGGAAAAACCCCGGCAGCCTGCGGGCGCCGCCCCGCGCTGGCAAACCTGGACTCCTCCGGTGATCCCCCTTCACGCCAACCTCGCCCTTCGAACTCTGGTCCCGCCCCTACGCGGACCCTTTCAGCGCTCGCGCTCCGCCCGGGCCAGCCGCGCGTTGAACACGGCGATCAGCTCCAGGTGCTCTGGCGCCTCGGAACCGTCGTGGTGCAGCAAACCGGAGCCGAAGGGCGGCCGCTCAGCCGGGCCATCCCGCCAACGCCCCCAGCAATAGCCCACCGCCGCCGGATGGGCGGCTAGCCGGTCCAACGCCGTGCGCGCCCGGCGCAGCATCCGTTCTACCCCAGTCGCGCGGTCCCGTCTCCCGCCCGGGCGAGCCGCGCGGAACTCCGGTGCCGACCAACCCACGCCATCTGCCAGAAAAGGATGCGCCGAGTCCAGCGGCGGGGCGGTGCGCCAGCCAAGGAGCGGCAGATCCACCGCGGGATAAGCGCACTCCGCGGCCACCTCCGGACCCACGCCTTCGCCCAAGGGGCAGCCCAGAATCAGGTGATTGGGGTCCGCCGCGCGGATCGCGGCAGCCGCGGCCGTAAAGTAGCGCCGCGCGAACTCTCGCGCCCAGCGCTCGGCATCCCGCAGGTACCCCCGCGTGGCGATCCCCTGCTCGGCGCGGGTGAGTTCGCGCACCCGCTCCCGATGGGCCCAATCCTGCCCCCACGCCCGGGCCACCGCCTCGAGGCGCCCGCCGTGCAGCGCGAGGACAAATTCCCACGCCGCGTGGAAAGCGGCCGCGGAAGGCTCCTGCGCCAGGCAGAGTTGCAGCAGCGTGGGCCGGCCGGACCGCGATAGTTGGCACCACGCGAGGCCGGCATCCGTCACCCAACCCACCAATTCGGTCTGGTCGGCCGCCGGTCGGCACACCTCCTCCGCCCACGCGGCCGCCCGCGCCGGCCACGCCAAGTCGAAAACGTCGGGTAGGCGCAGACCCGGGCCGGTGAGGACCGGTCCCAGGCGGCAAAAATTCACCGCCGCGACATGGGGAAACCCGTCCGCGCGGATCGCTTCGGCCCCGAGGCCAAGGGCGTTGAAGCCCCAGCCCCGCAGCCGGGCGGCGGCATCCGGCGGTAATGGGCCATCTCCCAACGGCGGACTGGGCTCCACGTGGTGGACCGCCCGCAGGAAAACCCGCTCGCCCGCAGGATCCAGCAAACGCCAGCGTCCACCCGACCCGCGTTCTAGCCGGAACCATCCCGGCCGCCCCCGCGCCGCAACCGGGCCGCCCGGGCCCGCCTCACCCGCCAGACCTGGCACCGGCATCCCGCCTCACTTGGCCTTGACGCCCGCCGAGCCGCGCTTCCCGCCGGAACCGGCTGCAAGGATCGTGCCGCCCAACACCCCCACGGCGAAAACGCCGAAATAGATCAGGGCTGCCGAGGCGCGCAGCGGGGCCTTTGCGGAGGTCCCCGCGACGGGAAAATGGAAGTCGATCGACTGCAGATTATTCATTCCCACGTACAACATCACGAAGAGGAGCGCGAGGAACGCGACGGTTTTGAGGATGACCTTTATCATTAGATTAAGGGCGGCTGCCCACCCGACGACCTAGACCGGCAACCCGGCGCGTGCAAACGCAAACCTGCCCGCCAGCAACCCGACGTCGACAGCCGGCCTTCAACTCCCCAAGCTTTCCCGATGCTCCGCCCCACCCTCTTCCGTTGTCCGGGCCCGGCGCGTCGCCTGCTTTTCCTTGCGGCCGCCATCGCCCTGCCGTTGCCCGCCGAGGAATTCGACCTCGTGCTGCGCGGCGGCCGCCTCGTCGATGGCAGCGGCGCGCCCGCGCGGACGGGTGACGTCGCACTGCGCGGGGACCGGATCGTCGTGGTGGGCTTGGTGACCGGCCGTGGACGGGAGGAGATTGACGTCGGCGGGCAGGTCATCGCGCCCGGTTTCATCGATGTGCACACCCACTCGGAGGACATCACCAGCATCCCAGTGGCGGAGAACTTCCTGCGGATGGGTGTGACCACGATCGTCACCGGAAACTGCGGCACCTCGCGGGTGGACGTGTCCGCGTTCCTCGACTCGGTGGCCAAGGCCCGCACGGGCGTGAACGTCGCGACGCTACTCGGCCAAGGCTCGCTCCGCGGGCAGGTGATGGGCGGTAGCTTCATGCGCCCGCCCACCGCGGAGGAACTGGGCCGGATGAGGGATCTGGTTGAGCAAGGGATGAAGGACGGCGCCCTTGGCCTGAGCACCGGACTGATCTACCTGCCAGGGACCTTCACCAAAACGGAGGAGTTGATCGACCTCGCACGGGTCGCCGCCCGCTATGGCGGGCTCTACGTCAGCCATATGCGGGCTGAGACGGTGAAGATTTTCGATGCCCTCGATGAACTGATCCGCATCGCCCGCGAGGCCGGCATTCGCGCGCAGGTCTCACACCTGAAGCTCTCCGGCCCCGCCGCGTGGGGCCGGACGAACGAGGTACTAGCCAAGCTCGCCGCCGCTCGCGCCTCCGGCCTCGACATCGGCCAGGACCAGTACGTCTACACCGCGTCGTCGACCTCCATCGCCACCCTGGTCCCGAACGAGGCCCGCGAGGGCGGCACGGAGGCCTTTCGTCAACGCCTCGCGGACCCCGCGCGCAAGGCGGCGATCATCGCTGAGATGCGCCGCACCCTCGAGAACGGCAAGCGCGGCGACTTCACCTACGCGGTGATCGCCAGCAACCCCCGCAACCCAGCCCTCAACGGCAAGACCATCCCCGAGGCGGCCGAACTTCTCGGCCGGACCCGCTCCTTGGAGGACCAGATCGAGACCGTGCTGGAGATCTCCGCCAGCGGCTCCGCGTCCGGTATTTTCCACGGGATGCACGAGGGCGACCTCCGCCACTTCCTCGTGCAGCCGGAGACGATGTTCGCCTCCGACGCGGGTCCCCGCCGCCTCGGCCAAGCGGTGCCGCACCCCCGCGGCTACGGCAACAACGCCCGCGTGCTTGGCCGCTATGTCCGCGAACTCGGCCTGATCTCTCTCGAGGAGGCCGTGCGCCGGATGACGCAGCTGCCCGCCCGCGCCTTCAACCTGCGGGACCGCGGGGAGCTGCGCCCCGGCGCCGTGGCCGACCTCGTGGTATTTGACCCGGCAAAGGTCTCCGATCCATCCACGTTCTCCGATCCGCACCATTATGCGGTCGGCTTCAGCGAGGTATTCGTCAACGGCGCGCCGGTGATCCGCGGGGGCACGCTCACCGCCGCCCGGCCCGGCCGGCCCGTCCGTCGGGGCGAGTAGGCCCGGCCGACAGCTTGGGCTTGCGACCGCGTTCCCGGACACGCTTTCCTCCCTCCCATATGTCCAAGGTTAACGGCTTTTCGGAATCGGTCCTCGAACGCACTATCTTCGCCAGCCGCTGGCTGCAGGCACCTCTGTACGTAGGCCTGATCGTCGCGCAGAGCGTGTACGTGTATCAGTTCTTCGTCGAGCTCTGGCACCTCGTGGGCGTGGCAGTCCACGGCGCCCCGAAGGGCGGTCCGGATACCTCGACCACGATCATGCTCTACGTTTTGGGGCTGATCGACGTAGTGATGATCGCGAACCTTCTCATTATGGTGATCATTGGGGGCTACGAGACCTTCGTCTCGAAGCTCAACCTCGAGGGCCACGACGACCAGCCCGAGTGGCTCAGCCATGTCAACGCGGGCGCACTGAAGGTGAAGCTCGCCACCGCCCTGATCAGCATCTCTTCGATCCACCTGCTGAAGACGTTCATCGAAGTCCGGCTGCCGACCACCACGTACAAGAACGACGACGTGATCTGGCAGATCGTAATCCACTGCGTGTTCGTCCTCTCAGCCATCGCTCTGGCCTACACGGACCGCCTAATGATGATGACCGGGAACCTCGCGCACGCCGGCGGCAAGACCAAGGGCGGCCCCGCCGCGCATTGAGCCCCCGGCCGCAGCTCAGCGCCGCAGGCGCAGCAGGCGCTCGCCCGCCGCGTGCAGGGTCGCGGGGCGCTTGGCGAAATTTAGGCGCACGTAGCGGTGCTCCGCGGTCGCGAAGAAGCTCGACCCCGGCACGGGCGCGACGCCGATCTCCCGCGTCATCCAATGGGCGAACTCGACGTCGCTCGCGTGACCCAAGGGGGAGATGTCCACCATCACGAAATACGCCCCCTCGGGCCGTGAGTACGCGAGGCCAGTGCGCTCCAGGTAGGCGAGCAGAATATCCCGCCCCGCCGCGTACTCTGCCGCGAGGCCCGCGTAATACGACTCGGGGAACCGTAGCGCCGTCACCACCGCGTGCTGCAGCGGCGCGGCCGCGCCGACAGTCAGGAAATCGTGCACCTTCCGCGCCTGCGCGATGACCGCCGGCGCCGCCTGCACGTAACCCAGACGCCACCCGGTGATGGCAAAGGTCTTCGAGAGCGAGGAGCACATCAAGGTCCGCTCTGCCATTCCTGGCAGGGTCGAGAAGTAGGTGTGCCGGTGGGGCGGGAAGACGATGTGCTCGTACACCTCGTCGGTCAGGACCCACACATCGAACTCCCCCGCCAGCGCCGCCAACTGACCCAGTTCCTCGCGGGTGAAGACGCGGCCGCAGGGGTTCGAGGGGTTGCAGAGCACGAAGGCCTTCAGGCCGCCCGCGAACGCCCGCCGCAGCTCCGCAGGATCGAAACGATACTTGGGCGGGTGCAGCGGCACGTATACCGGCTCCGCCCCGGCCAGCAACGCGTCCGCCCCGTAATTCTCGTAAAACGGCGAGAACAGCCCCACCCGATCACCCGGATCGCACACGGTCATCATCGCAACCATCATCGCCTCAGTCGCCCCACAGGTGACGACCAGCTCCGTCGCCGGGTCCACCGCCCGCCCCGTACATCGACCCACTTTCGCCGCCAGCGCCTCCCTCAGCTCCGGGGCACCCCAAGTGACCGCATACTGGTGCCGGCCCGCGTCCATCGCCGCCCGCCCCGCGGCAACCAGCTCCGCCGGCGGATCCCAGTCGGGAAAGCCCTGCGCTAAATTGATCGCGCCATACCGGGCGGCGATGCGCGACATCTCGCGGATGACGGATTCGGAGAAACGGGCCGTGCGGCGAGAGGTACGGGGCATCGGGCGGCTCAGGGGATGCGCAGGGTCGTGCCGACGCGCAACGGGGTGCTGGCCCGGGGCAGCACGGCCGGGTTCGCGGCCACGATGTCCTCGACGCGGACCTGATAGCGGCGGGAGATACTGTAAAGGGTGTCCTTGGGCGCCACGGTGTGGCTGCGCCCCGCGGGACGGGCGGCCTCGGGCGCCGGCCGCGGCGGAGCCGCGGTCAACGCGGGGGCAGGCGTGACGAGCGGCGGCTGCTCCGGCTCCGGCGGGGCCGCGGGCTCCTCCCCCGTAGCAACCGCCACCGCGGGCGGACGGACAGGGCCAACCCGCACCTCGTCGGGCAAAGCGATCATCCGCGGACCGCGGACCGTCGGGGCGACGCCTCCACCGCGGATCACTGAGAGCTCGGCCCGCAACTCTTCGTTTTCACGCCGCAACTTGTGGACCTCGTCCTCCATCGCCAGCCGCAGGGATTGGTCATCGAGCGGGCGGCCCGGCAGAGTGCGGGCGAACTCGCGTTTGGCCTCCTCGATCTTGCCCAGCACGAGCGGGGCCTCCTTCGAATTCGGCTGCGCCTTGTGGTAGCGCCGCAGGTGGTAATAGGCGGCGGGGAAATCCTTCGTGTGGTAAAGGCAGATCAGCCCCGCCTCGAGATGCGACTCCGGGGAGGGGCTCTCGCCGCGCCGGTCGATGACTTTCAGGAAGGCATTGAGGGCCTCCGAGGGCCGACCCTGCTTCTGCAGCTGTTTCCCCTGCACGTAGAAGGGATCCTCGATCTCCGGCGGCAGGGGCAGCCGTTCCCGCTCGCCGCAGCCCGCGGCCAGCAGGGCCAGCAGCAGCCCGGCGAGGACGGAAAGGAGGCGATGGACTCTCGGCAAGGAGGGCAAAAGGGATTGCGGCGCGTCGACGGCGACCTACGTTCCGCCGACTCACCCGCGACTCAAACCAGAAATGGCGTTAGCCCCGCAAACCCTTCTCCGGCGCGCCCGCGCCTGCCTCCGCCTCGAGCGCGAGGCACTCACCGCCACCTCGCGCCGGCTCGGTCCGGAGTTCGTCGCCACCGCCCGGGCCGTCGCCGCCTCCGCCCGCGCGGGACGCAAACTGCTCTTCACGGGGGTGGGCAAAAACGCCCCCATCGCGGCCAAGCTCGCCGCCACCTTCAACAGCACCGGCCTCCCCGCCTGCGGCCTCGACGCCACCCAAGCCCTGCACGGCGACCTCGGTCTCGCTACCGCCGGAGACGTCGCCTTCCTCCTCAGTAACAGCGGCCAGTCGGAGGAAATCCTCCGCCTCGTCCCGCTCCTCAAGCGCGAGGGCGTCCGGGTCGTCGCCTTCACCGGTCACCCCGGCTCCGACCTCGCCCGCGCGGCCGACCTGCAGCTCCTCTACCGCGCGCCTCGCGAGGCCTGCCCCCTTCGCCTCGCTCCCACCGCCAGCACCACCGCCGCCCTCGCCCTCGGTGACGCCCTCGCGATGGTGCTCCTCGCCGAGCGCGGTTTCACCCGCGAGGAGTTCGCCCGCTTCCACCCCGCCGGAAACCTCGGGCGCATTCTGCTCCTCCGCGTCCGCGACATCATGCGCACCGGGGAACGGTTCCCCGTCGCCCCGGATACGGTCTCCACTCAAAATGCCATCCTCGCGATGACGCGCGCCCGCAGCGGCAGTATCGCGCTCATCCAACCGCGCACCGGGCGCCTCAGCGGCATCCTCACGGACGGGGATTTCCGCCGCGCCGCCCTCACGGGCCCGGACTTCCTCCGCCACCCAGTCGCGACCTTCATGACCCGCCAGCCCAAGGTCATCGCGCCCGAAGCCCTTGGCGCCGAGGCCCTGCGGCGCTTTGAAGAGGACCGGATCGACGACCTCATCGTGGTCGACCGCCGCGGCCGCCCCGTCGGGCTGGTCGACAGCCAGGACCTGCCCAAGCTAAAGCTGGTCTGAGCTTGGCGCGCCCTTTACAGGAACACGGTTAGCGGCGAGGATCCCGCCGTGATGCCCACGCCTCCCTTCGTTTACCGAGACCCGCTCCCGCTCGGCCCCGACGAGACCGAGTACCGCCTGCTCTCCCGCGAGGGCGTCCGCACGACGGCGTTCGAGGGGCGCGAGATCTTGAAGGTCGCCCCGGAGGCGCTAGCCTTCCTGACGCGCCAAGCCTTCCACGACACCTCGTTTCTGCTCCGCCCCGCCCACCTGCATCAAGTGGCCGCGATCCTTGAAGACCCGGAGGCCTCGTCCAACGACCGCTACGTCGCCCTCACGCTGCTGAAGAACGCCGAGATCGCCGCCGAGGGCATCCTCCCGATGTGCCAAGACACCGGCACCGCCGCCATCATCGGCAAGAAGGGCCAGCAGGTCTGGACCGGTGCCGACGACGCGGAGTGGCTCTCGCGCGGAGTTCACGAATGCTACACTACCGAAAACCTCCGCTACTCCCAGATTGCCCCGCTCGACCTCTGGCACGAGGTCAACACCGGCACCAACCTGCCGGCGCAGATCGACCTCGCTGCCACCGAGGGCGCGAAGTACGACTTCCTCTTCATCGCCAAGGGCGGCGGCTCTGCCAATAAGATGTATCTATTCCAGGAGACCAAGGCGCTCCTGAACCCGAAGAGTTTTGAGAAGTGGGTCGCCGACAAGCTTCCCCTCCTGGGCACCTCCGCCTGCCCGCCCTACCACCTCGTGTTCGTCATCGGGGGCACCAGCGCCGAGGCCTGCATGAAGACGCTGAAGCTCGCCTCCGCCAAGTACCTCGACGCGCTCCCCACCACCGGCAGCGAGTACGGCCGCGCCTTCCGCGATCTCGCGATGGAAGAGAACGTTCTCCAACTCTCCCGCGCCACCGGTATCGGCGCCCAGTTCGGGGGCAAGTACTTCGCCCTCGACGTCCGCGTCATCCGCCTCCCCCGCCACGGCGCCAGTTGCCCCGTCGCGATGGGCGTCTCCTGCAGCGCCGACCGCAACATCCGGGGAAAGATCACCGCCGAGGGAATCTTCCTCGAGAAGATGGAAACCAACCCGGGCCGCTACATCCCCGCTGCCAGCCGCCTCTGGAAGGACGAATCGATTCTACGTGTCGACCTCCGGCGTCCGATGCCCGAGATCCTTGCCCAACTCTCCCGACATCCGGTCACCACCCGCGTCGCGCTGACCGGACCGCTCATCGTCGCCCGCGATATCGCCCACGCAAAGCTCAAGGAGCGCGTCGACGCCGGCCAGGGCCTGCCCCAATACTTCAAGGACCATCCCGTCTATTACGCCGGCCCCGCCAAGACCCCTACCGGCTTCGCCTCCGGGTCCTTCGGCCCCACCACGGCCGGTCGGATGGACAGCTACGTCGACCTGTTCCAGTCGCTCGGCGGCTCGATGGTGATGCTCGCCAAGGGTAACCGCAGCGCGGCGGTGACGGCCGCCTGCCGCCAGCACGGCGGATTCTATCTCGGAAGCATCGGCGGACCCGCCGCGGTCCTCGCCAAGGAAAACATCCGCCGCGTCGAGGTCCTCGAATACCCCGAACTCGGGATGGAGGCCATCTGGCGCATCGAGGTGGAGGACTTCCCGGCGTTCATCCTGGTCGACAACAAGGGCAACGATTTCTTCGCCAGCGGCTGCGCTGCCTGCCTCCCGGCTAAGCCCTGACCCGACGGGAGGGCGGCAAACCTTTCCCGCACTCCGCCGCCGAAGCCCGCCCAGCTCAGAACCGGACGTTCACGCCGGCGCCCCGGGCGCCGAAACGCTCGATCTGATCGTAGAGCCGCTCCTCGGAGAGCCGGCTCGCGAAGCGCTCCGACACGCGCGGCCCGTTTTCCCCGGCCCCGGCGGAAACCATCGCGGTGAGGAGACGAGTCCCGCGGCGCTCGCCCGGCGGGACCATCTGCTGCAGTGGCTCCACCACGGGACGCGCATTCGGCACTCGCGGTTCAAACCGCCTGGTCCCGCCCAACAAGGACGCCGCCATCAAAGACTCCGTCTGCCCCGCGGCCGCCCACGTGGCCGGAAAGGAATGCTTCGCCGCCCGGTCGGGAGCTGGCTCTCGAACCAGCACAGCCGGCGTCACCGCCGCCGCGGCCGCCACCGCCACGGGTTCCACCAAAGCGCCCTGCTCCACTGTCGGAGCCACCTCAAGCGCGGGCGCGGGCAAAGCCGCCACGGCGACCATTTCCGCCCCCGGAGCCGCTACGGCGGCCGCCGGGACATTTTCCGCAGACGACACCGCCAGCGCTGGGCCCTCCGCCTCATCGCCGCCGGAGCGCGGCAAAAGGAAAAGACCGGCGATTAGCCCGACGGCGCCAAACGGCGCAGCTAGGCGGCTCAAAGCCGGCCAGAAACTGCCGTCCGCCCAACGCTGCCACCACGGACGGCTCCGCAGCAGCGCCGCCAGCTGCTTCTCCCGCAGCCGGTGATGAAAGTCTGCCCAGAAGGCCTCCGGCGGACGCTCCGCGCGCTTGAGGCGAAGGAGATCCTCCAAGGACACCGGACGATGGAGCGAACGCTTCATCGGCGCAGGTAGGGAGCAAGCTCAGACTGCAGCTGCTGCTTCGCATAGTGCAGGCGGGAACGCACCGTCCCCTCCGAGCACCCCATCACCTCGGCAATTTCCTGGTGATTCAGGCCGTCGATTTCGAATAGGGTGACCACGGTGCGATGCTTGATAGACAATCTTTGCAGCGCGTCGTTCAATTTTTCCTGGAGCTCCTGCGCGAAGGTCGCCCGGTCCGAACCTGATTTATCTGTAAGGGCATCAATCACTTCCTTGGCTACCGGGGCTTCGGTATCGAGCTGGTCGAGGCTGAGGAAGGACCGCAGTCGCTGCCGCCGGAGCTGGCTCAGGGTGGAGTTGACCGCGATACGGTAAAGCCAAGTGAAGAAGGCCGCCTGCGCGTGGAAACGATGGATCGAGCGGAACGCCTTGATGAAGCAATCCTGAGTGAGGTCCGCTGCGTCCTCACGATTGCCAATGAGGTTGTAGATGACCCCGTAGACGCGCTCCCGATAGCGGAGGACCAGGGCGTCAAACGCCGCGACCTCCCCGGCTTGCACGCGAAGCACGATCTCCCGGTCCGCGTCCGCCTCTTGCCGCCGCTCCGGCGAGGCGATCAGCGCCTGTGGAAGGACTTTGGCCGCCGGGATCACGACTGCAGCGAAGGCCGCGGTGCCCCGCGCTGCAAACCGAAAAGTCACCGCACCCGCGGTGGCTCAGGATGACTGCGCGAGGGCGCTCACCTGAGCTTCGAGCAGGTCCGCGAGTTCGCCCAGCCGCGGCGCGGGCGCAAGCTGCTGCCAAGGGGACAGCGCAGCCCGAGCGTCCGCCAGCTCCACCGCGACTTCCCCAGCCACGCGGGCGAAGACGCCCAGGCGCCGCATCTGCTCCAGCCGCGTGGCGAGGTCGGGCGAGCGGCGCCCGTCCAATTCCTCGGCCAGACGCTCTTGGTCGACCGGCTCAAGTCGCTCGCGCAACACGAGCAGGGGCAAGGTCAATTTGCCACTAGTGAGATCCGTACCGAGGGTTTTCCCGATCCGTGTCTCCTCCCCGAAGAAATCCACGAGGTCATCGTAAATCTGGTATCCGATGCCTAGGTGCCGGCCAAACCGGCCCGCTGCCGCCACGAACCCCGCGGGTTGACCGGCCACCTCCGCGCCCAGCTGGCACGACACCCGGAAAAGCTCCGCCGTCTTGAGGTCCACGATCCGCGAGTAATCGGCCCGGTCCACCCGCAACGATCCCCGCCGCAGGGTTTGGACGATTTCCCCGGCGCAGACCCGACGCATCGCCACCGAGACCGCCGCGCACACTCCCGTGGTCGGGTACTGGGTCGTGAGATGCAAGGCGTGCGCGAACAGGGCGTCCCCGAGCAGCACCGCTGCCGCCGAACCATACCGGCGCGCGACGGTCGGTCGGTTCCGCCGCACCTCGGCCCCGTCCATAATGTCGTCGTGCACTAGGGTCGCCAAGTGCACCATCTCGACCACTGCCGCCACGCGCACCAACTCGGCCGAGGGCGCGCCCGAACCTTTCCAACCCGAAAGAAATACCAGCGCGGGGCGAAGGCGCTTGCCTGAAGCGTCCAGCGCATAGGCCGCCAGGTCTCGAATCTCCGGTTCAAACTCCGCCAACTGCTCCCGCAGGAAGGTGTCCAAAGCCGACTGATGCAACGCCAGCCGCGCGAACACCCGGGAGAAAGCTAACGGCTCTGCCGCGGGGGCGACCGGAACCATCGAATCGGGAAGGACGGCGGTGGGACTCATTAAGACCACCATCCTAGACGGGTTTTCGGAAATCACCAATCAAACCGCCGGTTCCTCTTCCGCCAACGAGATGCCCTCGCCCCTGGTCCTCCTCGCGCTGCCCCCCGCCGGGGCCTACTGCGCCAAGCTCTGGGGGAATGACCTGCGCGTCGCCGAGACCGGGCGGAGCGTGCGTGGCGGCTTCGCTGGGGCGACTCCCGCCCCCTCCGCGCCGCCGGTTCAGCGATCGCCTGGGCGTTGGTCCTGCTGGCTCTCGAAAGCGTCGGGGGACTCAAGCTCGGCATCGCCTTGGAGCAGACGCGGATGAACCTCGCCTTCGTCGCCTCCTCCATCCTCGCCGCGCCGATTATCGAGGAGATCATCTTCGGCAGCTGGCTGGCACTTGATCGCTCCGGCAACGCAGCCCACTGGACCAGAATCGTCGGCGCCTCGGTACTTTTTGCCCTCCTGCACCCGTTCCTCAAGGCCGGGGACGACGCCAGCTTCCGGCTGACCCTCACGCTCAAGGGCTGATTTAGCACCACCGTCCTCTTTCCCTCCTCGCTCTGGTTCTATACCTCCCGCTTCGCCCCTCGGAACCCCCAGCCTTCCTTCCTGCCCTGCTTTGCCGCCCACGCGGCCAAAAACTTTGGCGGCGTGGCGATCAAGGCCGTCTCGGGCCATCGGGCGCTCACCGGCTGAGGCCGCCCGGAAAACCATTGCCCGCCCCCGCCCTCCGGATTGATTTCCCCCGATGACCTCCCTGCCCCGCCGCGACTTCCTCCGCGCCTCCGCCGCCAGCCTTGCCTTCGCCGCCACCGCGGGCCCCGCCCCCGCCGCCGCCTCCCCCCTCGGGCGCACCGGTCGACCCGTCCTCCGCCCCGCGCTCGCCGCCTATTCGTTCCGCGAATCGTTTCCCGTGATGCGCGGCAAGGCCAACCCGAAGGTCCCCGCCGGCAAGGCCACGGATATGTTCCGCTTCCTCGACTTCTGCGCCGCCCACGGGGTCGATGCCGAACCGACGACCTATTTCTTCGCTGAGGAAACGGACGCCTACCTGCTCCGCCTGCGGCGCCACGCCTTCCTCCGCGGGGTTGCCATCAGCGGCACCGCCATCGGCAACAACTTCTCCCATCCCCGCGGGGAGAAACGCGACGCGGAGATCCGGCTGACCAAGCAATGGATCGACCGCGCCGCCGTCCTCGGCGCACCCCACATCCGAGTCTTCGCCGGGGTCACCAAGGAGATCCCGCGCGCCGAGGCCGACAAGCTCGTGATCAGCGCGCTCGCGGAGTGCGGGGAATACGCGGGGCGCAAGGGCATCTTTCTCGGGCTGGAGAACCACGATTCGATCAGCACCTCCGCCGCCCTGCTGGAAATGGTCCGCGCGGTCGGGAATCCCTGGGTGGGAATCAACCTCGATTCCGGGAACTTCAAGTCCGCCGACCCCTACCGCGACTTCGCGGCCTGCGTCCCCCACGCGGTGAACGTCCAATTCAAGACGGAGATCCTGATCGGCGGCCAGCGGGTCGCAGCGGACCTCGGCCGCTTGACCAAGCTGCTGCGCGACGGTGGATACCAAGGCTGGGTGGCCCTCGAGTACGAGGCGAAGGAGGACCCGGCCACGGCCGTGCCCCGGCTCCTCGCCGAGATGAGGCGCCTCTTCGCGGCCTAAAGCCGACGGGTCAGGCGCAGGGGCTCGCGCCGGCCAGAGCCCGGCGCAGGACGGAAAATAACTCCGCCCGCGAGAAGGGTTTGTCGAGGAAAAGACCCACCTCGACACCCTGCAGCGCCCGCGTCTCCGCGTCACCCAGCAAACCTCCCGCGACGATGACCGGCGTTCGCCGACCCCTGCGCCGCAGCTCCGTCACCAGGCCCAAGCCGTCGAGGACGGGCATATTTAGATCCGTAATGATAACCGCCAGCCGGTCGCCCAGCTCCTCCACCCGGCGCAGCGCCTCCGCCCCGTCAGCGGCCACTACCACGCGGTAATTCGCCCCCGCGAGGAGCAGCTGGGTCGTCTCGCGTAGGGCCGCCTCGTCGTCGACCACGAGCACGGTCTCCCCGGTCCCGATCTCGCCCGACGCAGGGAGGGCCGGCAGCGGCGCGGCCGGCGCGGCCACGGGCAGGAGAACGCGGAACGTGGTGCCCTGCGCCGGAGCCGAGGCGACGCCGATCACCCCCCCCGCCCGGCGGATGATACCAAGGGAGGTGACCAGTCCGAGGCCTGTGCCGCGGTCGGGACTTTTGGTGGTAAAGAACGGATCGAAGATGCGCGCCATCACCTCGCGGGTCATCCCCACCCCGGTGTCAGCCACGACCCATTCGACATACGGGCCCGGCTTGGGACTCGCGGTCCCGACCTGTTCCCCCAGCACGATCTGGCGCGGGCGAGCCGTAATGCGCAGACAGCCGCCCTGGGGCATCGCGTCGCGCGCGTTCACGCTCAGGTTTAGGAGCACTTGGAAGAGCTGCGTCGGCTCCCCGATCACGTCCGGCAAGTCCGCCGCAACCTCGGTCTCCACGGCGATTTTCCCCGGGAAGGTGCTACGGATCATCGCCGCCAGCTCGGAGATGAGCCGCCCGCAGGAGACGGTGCGTCGCTCGCCCGCGGTGCCCTTGGCAAAGGAGACCAGCTGCTTCACCATTGCGGCGCTCCGGTGCGAGCTCTGCTCGATGACGCTGAGGAGCGCGTCCTCGTCCGGGTAGCGCAGCCGGAGCATCTCCGTCGCCATCGTGATCGGGGCGAGGGAATTGTTCAGATCGTGGGCGATGCCGCTCGAGAGGGCGCCGATGCTCTCCATCCGCTGGGCCCGGAACTCGGCCTGCAGCATCGTCTCGCGCTGGGTGATGTCGGTAATCTGCGCCAGCTGGCCCCGGACCTCGCCCATCGAGAACGCGTGGAGCTGCAACTCGCCGAAGAAGTCCCCGCCGTCCCCGCGCCGCTCCAGCCGAAAGATCGCCTCGGGATCCGCCGCGGCTAGGAAACGGCTGAGCGCCGGCCGGTCCGAGGCGAAGCCAGCGTCCACGAGGAGATCGATCAGATGCCGGCCCTCCGCGTGCTCCTGCCCCGAATGTAGGATCAGCTCCGCCGCCGGGTTGGCGAGGAGCACTCGGCCGTTACCATCGGTGAGGAGCAGGCCCGAACTTGTGGTGCGGAACACCTCGGTGAAGCGCGCCTCGTTGCTGCGCGCCTCGCGCTCCGCCGCCGCCAGCTGCCGCTGCCGCTCGGCGCTCTGATGCAAGGCCTCCTCCAGCCGCGCGGTTCGCTCCTGCACCAGGCTCCCTAATTGCCGGAAGAGCTGGAAGGCCCCCGCCCGCGCCTGCCGAATCTCCCGGCAGCCCGGCGCCGCCGGATCAAGTCGGAACGTGCCCTCCGGCTGCAGCGCCAACTTCGTCGCCCGCCCCAATTCCTGCAACGGCGCCACTACCAGCCGGTAAAAGAAGTAACCGCCCAGCAACGCGGCCGCTAGGGCGAGCGGCACCATCACCAGCGCCGTGCGTTTGGAGGCGGCGATCCGTTCCGCGTAAAACTCCCCTACCGCCCGGCGCTCCGCGGCCAGCTGCCCCTCCAATCGCCCGACTCCCGCCACGAGATCCCCCAACACCCCCTCCAACTGCGCCAGCCGACCCTCCAGCCCCCGCAGTTCCTGCTCGGTCTGCACCGGCTGCAGCGCGGCCGAGACCAGCTCCAGATGCGCCAACGCCCGCGCCGCCAGCTCCCGCGTCGACAGCGCCCGGCCCCCGCGCTGCAGCGCCGCCATATTGTCGCGGGCCACCCCCACCAGCCGCAGCGCGTTCTGCGCCTGCAGGGGATCCTTGATCTGCAGGTAGGCATCCGCCTGGTGCAGCATCGCCCGCACACTCATCTCCACTTGCGCGAACTGCCCCGCCACCAGCTTGACCTCCCCCTCCCGCTGCGCCGCGTACCCCGCCTCCTCCGTCCGCACGGTCACGTAAGAGAAGGTCGCCACCACCAGCGCGCCCACCGCCACCAGCAAAATGCCCACGACCCCGCGCAGGCTCAGCCCGCCTAGGCCGACCACCGCAGCCACGTCTGCCCGCTTCACGGGCCCGCCGGCGCCAGCGCCCGCCGATTCACCCGCCAAATCTCTTGCGTCAGCCAGATGGTCTTCACGCCCGCCGCCACCGCGCCCTCGACGAGCGTGGGGCACACGTCCCCTTGCCCCTTCCGGGACTGCAAATCCCGCAACCACTCGGCCGACCAACGTTGCCGCATCTGGTCCAACGTGAGCCCTCGCAGGACCGCCGCCAGCCGGGATTGCCCTAGCTGGTCCGCTCCGGGCTCCCGCGACCGCTGCACGCGGAAGTCGAGCAGCGCCAGCTGAGCATCCAGCGCCCACACATACTCGGTCAACCCCCACCGCGTCGGCTGGGTCCGCGCCTGCACGTACCCCGCGATCCGCTCACCCTCCATCACGATAAACAGCGGATGCCGCGTCACCTCCCGTCGGTCGAAGACAAAGGGGAGGTCCGCGGGCAACGTGGACGCGGTCTGCGACGTGATCTCCAGCATCTCGGTGCGGAACCCAGTGTGCCGCGGGAACATCTCCCGGATCAGCCGGCTCGGCTCGCGCACGGAACAGAAGGTCTGCGCCCCTGCCTGCCCCGCTCCCGCCAGCACCAGAACCAGCGGCGACCAGCGCCACGCCCGCAGCAAGAAATGGGAAAGGTTCATCGGCGAAAGGGAGCCCACGTTCACAGGCGACGGCGGACCTGGAGATTCAGGAACCCTTGCGGCGGCATGCCCCGCTGGCGCCAGATCCGCTCATCGCGCTGGGCACTCACGATCCAACCCGGCGCCGGCGTCCAGCGGACGCCCACCACCTGCGTCCAAGTTCGCGTGCCGCGGCCTCCCACCGAGGTCCGCTCGCCCACCAGCTGCACATACCCAGAAATGATTTCCCGCCGCGAGGTCAGGTTCGCCTCGGCCAACCCGTTTAGCACCCGGGCGCGGCCCGCGCCCTCCCCGTTGGAACCGGTGGAGAGCTCGCCCAACAAGCCCAGCGGCCCCAGGTACACTTGGCCATCCACCGCGACGCGCTGCCGCAGGTGCACCCCCGTGCGCGCCGGATTCAGGACCTGGGCCCGGAAGACACTGAAGCCCCACCCGTTCACGCCGCCGTAAGTCTCGTTGTCGACCGGCGAACCGATACGCCCAAACAGGGAATAAGGGTCGAAGTGATCCGCATAAAACATCCCCGAACCCCGGCCCACGCCCACCTCATATTGAAAACGCTCGAGGGTACCATTGAGGGTCGCAACCCAGTCCACCATCAGCGCCGTGTTGGGACCGAGCGTGAATTGGCGCAGCTCCCCCGCATTGCTGATCGTGGCCTCCAGCCCGTACGGCAACTCGAGGTGCCCCACCTTCAGGTTGAGGCGGCGATCCTCCGTCAGGTGCAGGTTGATCGTGTTGATCATCGGCAGGACCTCCGTGTCGGAGGGCCCATCGAAGAACGGCGGCGGGGCCGGATGACGTTGCGCGCGCGAAAGGTAAACTTGGGCCACCACGGTCGCGACGTCCCGCTGCGGCGTGCCCAGCTTGGCGTAGGCGTCTAGGGCCAGATCGTACTGTGCCCCCTGCTGGCCGCCGGTCTCATCCCGCACCCACCGCGCGGACACGTCCGGAGTCAGGACAAACCGCTCGCTACCCCAAGGCGTCGCCTCGGCCGGTATCCCGGCGAGCCAAGCCAGCAAAAGGAGCTCCCGGCGCAGGCCGGACCGAAGGAGACGAAGCCGAACGGGCGAAATCACGGGGTGGGAACCGGGCAAACCGATGACGCTAACAGCTCCCGAAGCAGACCACGGCGGCCTTCAACGGTGCAACGCCGGAATCTGTCCGCCGGGGACGGCACTCACCTACCGCGAGGCCGTGGACTAGGTCGCGGCACCGCCGCTCGGCGGCGGCGGCTGCCAGCTCAGCAGGGGCGGCCGGGGCCGGCTCCCATCGAGTCGCGCCAGAGTGAAAATCGGGAGCCAAGGCCAGCGGCTCGGCAACTGCGGCGCCAGCAGCGGCCGGCGGGGGCAGCGGCAGAAAAAACGGTGAAACCGGGGCTGGGTACCGTCCGTAAAAACCCCGTGAATTTAGTAAACGCCCCCCGCACGCCGCAGCCGTAGAGCCCGCCGCGGGCATCGGTGAAGTTACGCAGCCCGGGCCCGGAAAGGGCTCAAGGCGGTCCGAAACTAGGGCCTTTCGGGCCCTTGCCCTTCTTCTTGCCCCCGCCCGGCGGCGGCCCGCGCCGCAGGAAGGAAGAATCGGGCGTGCCTCGCCACAGCCGCGGCACAAACGGGAACTCCTCGGTCAAAACGTAATAATAGGTTCCCTCCGGAAAATCAGGCGTCCGGCCCCAGCGCCCGTTGCACTCGTCCAGATCCCCCGCACCCGGCCGGTATTCCCAGTCTTGGACGTAAGCCCCGTCGTGCCGCCCGCCCGGTCCGCCCGCGCGTTCGCCGGCGCGGAGGCGATAACTGGTCACCGCCGACCGCACGACCGCCGGCGCCGCCGGATCCGGGCTGATCCACGGGCCATAGATCGGAAACCCATCCGCCGCCCAGCCCACGAGCACCATCCGCGGCCGCCCGGCGGTCAAGCGCGCCAGCAGCATCTCCGGCAGGCCGTGATAGTGGTAGGTGCCGGTCGGCTGGACGTGGGCGTGCTCCAAATCGAGGCCCAGATTGCGGCCTCCGCCCAAGGCCTCGTACTGCCAGCCGGAGCCCCGATCGTCCCGCCACCATTCGGCGGCCGCAGGATCGAATACCACGCCGTTCACTGCCACCCCGAACAGGCTCATCCCGACCGGCGTCGACCGCTCGCCCGCCCGCGGCGCCGCCGGCACACGGAAGGCGTGGTTCTGGGGCACGATGCGGTTCGGGTTGCCCTGCACCGGGAAGGCCCCCGTGGGATGATCCGGCAGGCCGTTGGCTCGGATCCAGCGGACTTCCCCCTCCACGGTGATCGCCACCCGCGGCGCCTCGCCGGCCCACGGCACGGCGTCGAGGTTGGTGTGGTCCGGGTGGGCAGACAGGCCGCCGACCAACTGCAGCATTAGGGGGAGGAACCGGCAACGCATCAGATGGTCCCAGCGTAGACCGCACCCGAAGTGAATCGAGCCGATTCCCGGTCAACCCGGGATTGCAAGCGCGCCCAGCCTCCGCCACCACCCGCCTATGCCCGAGACCGCCGACGGCCGCGCTCGCCTGCTGATGATCGATGACGATCGGAAGCTGTGCCGCCTCGTCGCCACCTACCTCGACCCTCTCGGCTTCGACGTCACCGCCGTCCACACCGGCCCCGAGGGCGTCGAACGCGCCATCGCTCCTGGCGCCCTCTGGCACGCCATCATTCTCGATGTGATGTTGCCTGGGCTCGATGGCTTCGAGGTCCTCCGCCGCATCCGCGCCACCAGCGCCGTGCCCGTGCTGATGCTCACCGCCCGCGGGGACGAGACGGACCGCATCGTCGGACTGGAGGTCGGGGCCGACGACTATCTGCCGAAAACCTTCTCCACGCGGGAACTGCTGGCCCGGCTCCGCTCCGTGCTCCGTCGCAGCAGCCTCAACGCCCGCGGCCCCGCCACGCCCACGCCCCCCTCCGAACTGGTGGTCAGGGACCTGCGCCTCAACCTCGACGCCCGCTCCGCCGCCCTCGGCAGCCAGCCCCTCACGCTCACGCCGGTCGAGTTCGACCTGCTCGCCAGCCTCGCCAAGGCCCGCGGCCGGGTGAAATCCCGCGAAGCCCTCTTGGACGAGTGCCGCGACCGCAATTACGAGGTATTCGACCGCTCGATCGACGTCCATATCTCCGCCCTGCGACGTAAGCTCGGGGATGACGCCAAGGAGCCCCGCTACATCCGCACCATCCGCTCGGCCGGCTACCTGCTTGCCGGACCCGATTAACCCCTTGTCCGAGACCGGGCTTGCACAATCCGAGGCCCGACTTTCCCTCGACGTTATGCTGAGACCCCTGACCTCCGCCCTCGCGCTCCTGCTCCTGGGCCTGGCCGCCGGCTGCGGCCGCCCGGCCAACCCGCCCGTCACCCCGGCTTCCGGCCCCGCCGCGGCCGCCGCCCCCGCCAAGGGCGGACCGATGATCTGGCGCGTCGGCAACGGCGCGGAACCCCAGGACTTGGACCCCCACATCGTCACCGGCGTCCCGGAGCATAAGATCCTGATGGCCCTGTTCGAGGGCCTTCTCTCCGAAAACCCTCAGGACCTCAGCCCCGAGCCCGGCATCGCCGAACGCTGGGAAATCTCCCCGGACGGCCTCACCTACACCTTCCACCTCCGCGCCGGCGCGCAGTGGTCCGATGGCGTGCCCATCACCTCAACTACCTTCGTCCGCTCCTACCAGCGGATGCTCACGCCCGCCCTCGGCGCCGAGTACGCCTCGATGCTGCACCACGTGCGCAACGCGAAAGCCTACAACGAGGGCAAGCTCACCGACTTTAGCCAGGTCGGTTTCAAGGCGGTCGGTGAGCGCACGCTACGGGTCACGCTGAACCAGCGCACGCCCTTCCTCCTCAAGATGATCGCCACCCACTACTCCTGGTACCCGGTGCCGATCCACGTGATCGAGAAGTTCGGCGGCCTGGCCCGCAAGGGCACCGCCTGGACCCGCAAGGAAAACTTCGTGGGTAACGGCCCCTTCATCCTCAAAGACTGGAAGCCCCAGCAGGTCCTCCTCGCCGCCCGAAACCCGCGCTTCTGGGACCACGCCCGCGTCCGCCTCGACGAAATCCATTTCTTCGCGGTCGAGAACCAGGACAGCGAGGAGCGGATGTTCCGCACCGGCCAGCTCGACCTGACCAATGAACTCCCGGTGGCCAAGATCGACGTCTACCGGAAGGAGTTCCCCGAGTCTCTGCGGATCGACCCGTACCTCGGCCTCTATTTTTACCGCTTCAACGTCGAGCGCCCACCCCTGAACGACAAGCGCGTCCGCCGCGCCCTCGCCCTCGCCGTGGACCGCGAGAGCCTGGTCAAGAACGTCACCCGCGGCGGCCAAATCCCCGCCTTCAGCGTCAGCTACCCGGGCACCGCCGGCTACGCGCCCACCGCCAAGCTCACGGGCAAAGTCGAGGAGGCCCGCCAGCTCCTCGCGGCGGCCGGCTTCCCCGGTGGCCAAGGGTTCCCGAAGCTTGAGCTGCTCTACAACACCAGCCAGAACCACCGGCTCGTCGCCGAGGCCATCCAGCAGATGTGGCGCCGCCAACTGGGCATCGACATCGGCCTCCGCAACGAGGAGTGGAAGGTCTACCTCGACACCACCGACGCCCGGAAGTTCGACCTGCAGCGAGGCGGCTGGATCGCCGACTACGTCGACCCCCACTCCTTCCTCGAGATCTGGACCTCGGATAATCTCAACAACGACACCGGGTTCAAGAACGCGGACTACGACCGCCTCTTCGCCAAGGCCCTCGCCGCGCCGGATGACACTGCGCGCTACGCGGTGTACCAGGAGATGGACGCCCTCCTGGTCGAGGAACTGCCCGTGATCCCGATTTACCACTACACCCGGGTCGTCGCGATGAACCCGCGCGTGCAAGGCGTCTACCCGACGCTCCTCGACAACCACCCTTACAAGTACGTCTGGCTGCGCGACGCGGCCCGCTGAGCCGCGCCCGGGGGTGCCTACTGCGGGCTTCCCCCCGGCCGCCTTTGCCACTTCGCTCCCCCTCCCGATGTTCCGCTTCATCACGTCGCGCCTGCTGCAGTCGCTCCTGGCGCTGTTCCTCGTGATCACGGCCACGTTCTTCATGATCCGGTTTGTGCCGGGTGGCCCGTTCACGGCGGAGAAGGCGGTCACGCCGGAGATTTTGCGTAACCTTGAGGCCCACTACGGCCTCGATCGTCCCCTCTGGCGGCAATACCTCGACTACCTTGTTAGCCTAGGCCGCGGCGACCTCGGCCCCTCTTTCAAGTACCCGAACCGCACGGTCAACGAGATCATTGGGGATAAGCTGCCCGTCTCGGCCGAGCTGGGCGCCCTCGCCCTCGCCTTCGCCCTCGTGATCGGGATCACCCTGGGAACCCTGGCGGCAGTCTACCGCAACACTTGGATCGACTACGTCGCATCGACCTTCGGGATGATGGGGATCTCCATTCCCACCTTTGTCGTCGGACCCCTGCTCGTACTAGGGCTAGCCATCCATCTGGGCTGGTTCAACGCCTCTGGCTGGTACGGACCGGCGGACCGCGTCCTGCCGGCGATCGTACTCGGCTTCGCCTATGCGGCGCCCGTGTCGCGGCTGACCCGCGGGGGAATGCTGGAGATCCTCGGGCAGGACTTTATCCGCACCGCCCGCGCCAAGGGAGCCTCGGAACTGCGGATCATCACCCGCCACGCCCTGCGCGGCGGCCTGCTCCCGGTAGTCTCGTTCCTCGGGCCAGCGGTGGCGGGCATTTTGACCGGCTCGTTCGTGATCGAGACCATCTTCCAGATTCCCGGAATCGGGCGCGAGTTCGTGAACAGCGCCTTCAATCGCGACTACACCCTCGTCCTAGGCACGGTCATCCTCTACGCGGTGCTGATCATGGCCCTGAACCTGGTGGTCGACATCGTCCAAGCCTGGATGAATCCGAAAGTGAGGCTCGAAGAATGAGCGTGCCCGCCACCGCCACCCTGCCGGCGCCCGAGGCCCTCGAACAGGGCTCCTCGCTCGGCCACGATGCTTGGCTGCGCCTGCGGAAGAACCAGCTGGCCGTCTTCGGCCTCGTCTGCCTCGCCGTCGTGGCCGTCCTCTGCCTCGTCGGGCCCTGGCTGCTGCCGTACGGATACGAGGAACAGAAGTTGGAGCTGGGCGCCTCGCCCCCCGGCGCGATGCATTGGCTGGGCACTGACACCCTCGGCCGCGACCTGCTGGTGCGCTTGCTTTACGGCGGGCGTATCTCCCTCGGGGTCGGCCTTGCGGCGACCTTCGTGGCTCTAACCATTGGGGTCGTTTATGGGGCGGTGGCAGGTTTCTTCGGGGGTAAGCTGGACGCGGTGCTGATGCGCATCGTCGACATTATGTACTCTCTGCCCTTCCCGATCTTTGTGATCCTGCTGATGGTGTTCTTTGGGAAGAACATCATCCTCCTATTCGTGGCCATCGGGGCGGTCGAGTGGCTGACGATGGCGCGGATCGTGCGGAGCCAAGTGATGGCGGTGAAGCGGATGGAGTTCATCGAGGCGGCCCGCGCGCTAGGCTTCGGCAAACGACGGATCATCTTCCGCCATATCCTGCCCAATATCCTCGGGCCGATTATCGTCTACACCACGCTGACCATTCCGGCCGTGATGCTGCTGGAGGCGTTCCTCAGCTTCCTCGGACTCGGCGTCCAGCCCCCCATGAGCTCCTGGGGCGTGCTGATCAAGGACGGGGCCGAGAAGATGGAGGAGTTCTCGTGGCTGCTGGTATTCCCCGCCGCCCTGTTCTCGCTGACCCTATTCTCCCTCAATTTCCTCGGCGACGGCCTGCGCGACGCCCTCGATGTGCGTTCCTCCAAGGACTGACCCCTCACGGCCAAGGCGCGCGCCGCCTCCCCCCGCCGCGTGAACCGCTTCCGACCCTACTTCCGCTACCTAGCCGCCGTCCGCGGTCCGATCGCCGCCGCCATTGGCTGCGGACTGCTGTACGGGGCCGCCAGCGGCGCGGGACTACCCCTGCTGGTCAAGAACGTCTTCCCCCGGATCTTCCAACCCGGGCCCGAGGCGCTGCCGTTCCTGCAGGTCGCGCTGGTCGCGGCCTACATCCCGGCCATCTTCGCCCTGCGCGCCCTGAGCGGCTACCTGAACGGCTACTTCACCCAACTGGCGGGCGTCCGGGTGCTGGAGGCGCTGCGGCTCGACTATTTCCGCCAATTGCAGGCGCTGCCGCTGTCGTTCGTCCAAGGCAAGCGCACTGGCGACCTGATGTCGCGGGGCTTAGCCGACACCCAGCAGCTCCAGTATAGCCTCACCCTCCTCGCGAACGACGGCATCAAGCAGCCGGCAACGCTCGTCAGCGCGTTGGCCGCGGTGGCGTACCTAGCGGCGACCTCGGAGGGCGTCTGGCTGGCGCTGGTCTGCCTGGCGGCGGTGCCCTTGACTGTCTTCCCGGTGCGTTACGTGGGCAAGAAAGTGATCCGCCGCGCCGCGCAGGTCCAGGCCCAGCTGGGCGGCGTGAGCGGGCAATTCGCGGAGAACCTGGCTGCCTCCCGCGAGGTGCGCGCCTTCGGCTTGGAGGAGCGCGAATCCAACCGTTTCGCTGCCGCCTGCCGCGAGCTGGTCACCTCGCAGATGAAGATCGTCAAGTATGCTCAGGCGCTGACCCCCGCGATCGAGGTTATCTCCGCGATGGGCATCGCGGTGACGCTCCTCTATGCGTACCAGGGCGGACTAAAGCTGGAGACCTTCATCGCCCTGATCACGGCCCTGTACAGCAGCTACGAGCCGGTGAAGAAGCTGGGCGCCCTGAACAATGAGCTGAAGCGCGGCACCGCAGCCCTCGATCGGCTGGAGGTGATCCTGCGCGAGCCGATCCACCTCGCGGACCCCGCCCAGCCAGTACCGGTGGACCGCTTGCGCGGCGACTTGGCGTTCCGTGAGGTGAGCTTCTCCTATCCTGGCCACCCGCCCGCGCTGCGGGACGTCACCGTCTCGCTGCCCGCGGGCACCGTTTGCGCCTTGGTTGGTCCGAGCGGGGCCGGCAAGTCGACCTTCGCGCAGCTGGTGCCGCGGTTCCACGACGTGGATGCGGGCGTGATCTCGGTGGACGACCACGATGTCCGCCAGCTGCGGTTGCAGGACCTGCGGCGCAACATCGCGTTGGTGCCGCAGGACCCGGTGTTGTTCCACGACACTATCCGGGCGAACCTACTGGTGGGCCGGGCGGGGGCGACGGAGGCGGAGGTGGAGCAGGCGGCGAAGGATGCGTTCGCGCACGACTTCATCCGGCAGTTGCCGCAGGGGTATGACACGGTCGTGGGTGAGCGGGGGGCGACCTTGTCGGGCGGGCAGCGTCAGCGGCTGGCACTGGCGCGGGCGTTTCTGCGGGACGCGCCCATTTTGATCCTGGATGAGGCCACGAGCGCGTTGGACAGCGAGAGTGAGTCGTTCATCCAGGCGGCGTTGCGGAAGCTGATCGTGGGGCGGACCGTACTGATCATCGCGCACCGGTTCTCGACCTTGCGGGATGCGACGCGGATCCTGGTGTTTGAGGCAGGCCGGGTGGTGGGCGAGGGCACGCACGAGAGCCTGCACGCGGGGAATGCGCTGTACCGGAGCCTGTTCGACCGCCAGTCCGAGGGCCTGGGGCCGAGGTAAGGAGACCGAACTTACGCCTCGGCGAGGAAGGGCCACCCAGAGAAGACCGTCCGAGCCTTGCTCGACCTTTTCCCTAGGGTGGTCTTGGGCGGAGACGCAGCCTGGCATTAGGTCGAAATCCGGGCCCACTTGATGACGAAGGGCTAGCCAATTGGTCCCCTCGGCCTGCTGATCGCCGCGCGCACGCGCAGCCTCGGCGCGCCGCTGCTGAGGGCCAACTTCGGTGAACTCCGCCGTGTCCGGGGCCTGAGGAGCGCCCCGTAGGGCTGATCTATGGCCCAAGGACCCGCCCTGAGCTCGCCGAGGGAGCCGGGAGGCGGCGCAGGGAGGCGCCGGTAAATTCCGCGAAGTCGTCGTTCACCTGGTTCAGGGCGCGCACCGCCATCCCCGCCCAGCGCGTCCCCGGCGGCGCCCGCCCGATCAGGGTCAGCCACAGCGCCTGCTCCCCCGCCCCCGCCGGCACCCGGTCCACTCGGCCCGGATCGAGGAAGCGACCCCGCTCGTCCATAAACCGCAGCAGTAGGTGGACCGAGGTTCCCGGGCTCACCCGCGCCCGCACCTCGGCCGCGGCCTCGTAGACCTCGCCTGCAGCCGCCGGCACCCACTGGGTCAGGTCATCGCGGATGCACCCGGCGAGCCGCAGGACGCGCCGCCCGTCTGGGGCGCGGACGAAGGTCACCTGCCGCGTCTCCCAGGGCTCCCCGAAACCGCCCCAAGCGTTATCGTGGGCCGTCCACTCAATCACCGCCGGCGAGGCGACCGGCCGCGTCACCACAACCTGCTCCCAGCCGGCATCGCGCAGGGCCTCGCGCCCCTCGGTGGGCAGCAGGAGGATTTCCTCCGCGGTGACGGCATCGCCAACCGCGGACCGGCCCGCCCCGCCAGCCAGCAGCGCCCGGCCCTCCGACGTCGCGGCCAGCAGGCGGGCGACGCGGCCATCGGTCTCGGTGCGGAGGTACGGGGTGAGGTCCTGCGCCGCCAGCGCCAGAGGATGTTCGCGCCGGATCCGCGCGTAGGCCGCGCGGAAAACGCGCTCCGCCTCCTTGGCTTCGCGCCACGCCGCGGCCAGCCGGGCCGGCTCCGCCCCGGGCACGGCCAAGCGGGAAACCGCCCCGCGGGTCTCGCCGACGCGGGCGAAGGCCTCGCTCACGCCCAGTCCCGCAGCGGCGAAGGCCACCCGCGCGCGCACCCGCGGCGTCGAAGCGAGGGCCGCGGCCGCCCGCAGGTGCCCGGCCAGCAAGGCCCGCGCGGCCGGCGGGAAAATCCCCGTCTGGTCGTCGTCGCGGTAATGGCGCAGCCAGAAGGGCGGGCCAGGCTGCGCCTCCCAGACGCGGTCCGCCTCCGCGAAGAAGGCCCGCATCGGCGCGGCCGCCTCGCGCCAGTATTCCGCAAAGTAAAGGTCGAGCAGCGCGGCGGGATCGCGGGTCGGCTCCCACAGGAGTTGCGCGGCCAGCCACGCCTTGGGGCCGTCGATGGCCCAGTTCGGGTGCGCCTCGGCGTAGAACGCGCGCACTCCGGCCCGGTGATGGAAGGGGATGCTGCGGGCGACGGCGGGGAGCGTGGGCCGCGGGACCAGAAAGGGTCGCCCGTAAAAGTAGTCGTAGACCCCGACGAAGGCGGCGCCCGCGCGGCACCAGCGCTCGATCAGGTCCCGGTCCTCCCGCTCGAACTCCGGGTGCGACCACTGGCTGCGGTCCGCGGTGAGGAAGGGCACGACGTTGCGCTCGACCGGGAACGGCGGCGCGTCCTCGCACCAGTAGTAGGCGTAAGCGGGCAGCCAGCGGTCCGGGTGTTTCTCGGCCACGCGGCGGGCGACGGCATTGGTGAAGCGGAAGACAAGCGGGGCGTAATCCGGCCGGCCGCGGAAGTGGCGCAGCGGCGCGACCGCGGCCAGGGTGCCGGCGGAGTCGTCGTAGCGGATGGTGTCGTTGACGCTGAGCGAAAAGGACAGCCGGCTGGGCTCACGATCGAAGGCCCGAATGGCGAACGCGGCCGCGTGCTCGACGACCGCGGGGTGGCGCAGGTCGGGTTGCCAGTTGTCCTCGCCCGGCGCAGGGAAGTGCTTCCAGCCCCGGCGCTCGGGCGCCAGCTCGGGCCGGCGGCGGAAGTCCTCGGGCCTGAAGATCGTCGTGAGGTTGTGCCCGTGCTCGAACCGCGCCTCCAGGCGGTTGGCCGCGCGCCACGCCAGTTCCGCGGGCGTGGGTTCGACCCCCAGATCCCGGTGGACGAAGTTCGGCCGGAAGGTGCGTACCCCGGGCTGCAGGCTGAGTCTGGCCCGCCGCGGCACCTCGCGCCCAAGGGGCCCGGGATGGAACCAACGGGCGTCAGTCTCCCGCTCGAGGAACCACGAGGCGGCGGCGACCATAATCTCCGGGCGTTCGGCGCCCAGCCGGAGGCCGCGTGCGTCCACGGAGTACCCGACCCCGTTATCGCGGGGCGGGGCCGGCGCGGGCTCGGTCGCCCCGGGCACCGGTCCCCCGATCCGTAAGGCCACGGCCGGGGCCAGCCAACCTTCGGGCAACAGGGGAAAACGGGAGGCGGGCAGGCCGGAGGCGGCCGCCAGGGTCTCCCGCACCAGATCCGCCGCGGCCCGTTCCGCGTCCGTGGCGCGCAGCGGAAGCACTAAGGGCAGTCCTTGGCCCTCCCCGAAGTCGAAAACCCGGCAAATCGCAGCCGATGGCCCCCGCGGGGCCATCCCTCCCCCCGCCACCAGCAGGGCGCAGGCCCCGGCGGTGAGGAAGGCGGCGAGGGCGCGAGGCACGAGGGCAGACACAGTCCCGGTTCTGGAGCCCGGCCGGCCGTGCTCAAGGCCCAATTGCCGCCCAGCGTTTTCAGGCTGGCCCCGCCAGAGCAGAGCCGCACCGTGCCCGGATGGCCCCCCTCCCCCTCCGGCCCGCGTTCGCCTTCCTCGCGCTGGTTGCAACTTTGGCGCCCGGCCGCGCGGATGAGGCGCCGACTTTTCGGCGACCCTCCGCCGCTCTCGCCGCCCTCGTCGACGCCACTCTGTCGCCCACAGTCGTCCTCAGCCCTGACCGCACCCGCTTGCTGCTGCTCGACCGGCCTGGCGCGCCCGACCTCGCCGAACTCGCCGCGCCCGAGCTGAAGCTAGCCGGCCTGCGCCTCGACCCTGCCACCAATGGCCGGAGCCGCGAGGCGGTTCACACCGGCCTCGCCTTCCAGCCGATCGCCGGCGGGCCTTTGGTGCGCGTGAACAGCCTGCCGCCCAACCCGCGGATCAGCGGCTATGAATGGTCGCGGGACGGACGCCACCTTGCCCTCGCCCTGCTCGGGGACCGGGGCATCGAGCTGTGGCTGGTCGATGTCGCGGCGGCCACCGCGCGGCGCCTCGCCGCTACGTTCCTCAACGCCACCTTCGGGGAACCGATGGTCTGGCTCGACGACTCCACGCTGCTCCTCCGCCGGATCCCCGCCACCCGCGGCGCCGCGCCCGCCCCCGGCCAGGTCCCCGCCGGCCCCGTCGTGCAGGAGAACCGCGGCCGCAAGGCCGGCGCCCGCACCTTCGACGGCCTCCTTGGCAACTCGCACGATGAGGCGCTGTTCGCCCATTACGGGGACACCGAGCTCGCCCGCGTCACCCTCGACGGCCAGCTCACCGCGCTGCCCGTGCGCGGCCTCATCACCTCCGTCCAACCCTCTCCCGACGGCACCCACCTCCTCGTCGAGACCCTCCGGCGGCCCTTCTCGTACCTCGTCCCATACTCGCGCTTCCCCGTGGACATCACGGTCCACGACCGCGCCGGCCGCAAGGTGCACTCCGTGGCGTCGTTGCCGCTGAACGAGGGGATGGCGACCAACGCGGTCCGCCCGGGCCCCCGCGGCGTCGCGTGGCGCGCGGACGCCCCGGCCACCCTCAGCTGGGTGCGCGACCTCGGGCGCGGGGCCAAGCTCGCTGATGGCAGCACCCAGGCGCGGGACGCCTGGTTCACCCTCGCCGCACCCTTCAGCGGCCCGCCGGTGGAGCAGCAGCGCTTCGAGTACCGGGTCACGGGCGTCCAGTGGGGCGGCGACGACCTCGCGCTGGTGACAGAGAGCTGGACCACCACGCGGCGCCTGCGGACGTGGCGGGTGGCGCCGGGGAAGCCGGGCGGCGAGCGGACGCTCCTCTCCGACCGTACGAGTGAGGACCGCTACCGCGACCCGGGCCGGGGCGCCACGGTGCGCAACGCCTTCGGACGCCTCGTCCTCGCGCGACGCCCCGCCGACGGCCGGATCTTCCTGACCGGCGCCGGCGCCTCGCCGGAGGGCGACCGGCCGTTCCTCGACGAGTATGACCCGGCTACGCGCGCGAGCCGCCGGCTGTGGCGCTCGGCCCCGCCGCATTACGAGGAATTCGTGGCCTTCCTCGACGCCGACTTCAGCCGGGCGCTGGTGATGCGGGAGTCGGCCGACCGGCCCGCAGACTTCCTTGTGCGCGACTACGCGAAGGGCGAGCTGCGCCCGCTGACCAGCTTCCCGCACCCGCATCCGCAGCTGACCGGGCTCACCCCCGAGGTGATCCGCTACCGGCGGGCGGACGGGCTGGAGCTGTCGGGCACCCTCTACCTGCCGCCCGGCCACCGCGCCGGGGATCCGCCGCGCCCGGCCCTGCTTTGGGCGTATCCCCGCGAGTTCCTCGACCCCGAGAACGCGGGCCAGATGAAGGCAACCCCGGAGCGGTTCACCCGGATCAGCGTCTCCGGTCCCCTCCCCTTCCTGCTGGCCGGCTACGTCGTGCTGAATGATCCGGCGATGCCGATCGTGGCGGAAAAGGGGAAGAAGCCGAACGACACCTACCTGCCCCAGCTGGTGGCGAACGCCCGCGCGGCGATCGACGAGCTGGTGCGCCGGGGCGTGGCGGACCCGAAGCGCATCGCGATCGGCGGCCACAGCTACGGGGCCTTTATGACCGCGAACCTGCTGGCGCACTCCGACCTGTTCCGCGCCGGCATCGCCCGCAGCGGCGCCTACAACCGCACGCTCACGCCCTTCGGCTTTCAGAGCGAGCAGCGCACGTTCTGGCAGGCCCCGGAAGTGTACAATGAGATGTCGCCCTTTCACTACGCGGACAAGATCAAGGCCCCGCTGCTCCTGATCCACGGGGCCGCGGACAACAATTCCGGCACCTTCCCGGTCCAGACCGAACGGTTCTACGCCGCCCTGAAGGGCCACGGCGCAACCGCGCGCTACGTCGTCCTCCCGCACGAGAGCCACGGCTACCGCGCCCGCGAGAGCCTGCTCCACGTGCTCTGGGAGACGGAGGCCTGGCTGGCCGAACACCTCCAAGCGGCGGCGAAGCCGGCCGCCTCCTCCACGCGATGAAATCCCGGCTGCTCTGGCTCGCGGTCCTCGCCGCCGCTCTCGCGGGGTTCTACGAGGGCACCCTCGGGACCGCTCGCCGCGGCGCCCCCGCCGTGGTCGATCGCCAGCGCATCAACCGGGAATTCGCAGACTTCAAGCTCCCGCCTTTGCCGGTACCGGAGCTGCCGCGCGCCGAGATCAACATCCCGCTGCCCGAGCCCACCGCGATCGCTCCCCCCGCGCTCCCGGGCTGCTGACCCGTCCAGCATAGCGGCGGGGAGCGGTCTCAGCGCGCCTGCCGGATGCGCACGGCGTACTTGCTGGCCTGGCCGTTCATCGCGGTGAAGCGCACGGCCTCAGTCACATACTCGGAGAGGATCAGGGTCTGCCACGGCGTCTCGTCGCCGGTGGAGGACCCGGAGGCGTCCTTGAACACGCAGTTCACTTGGACCTCGAGCCGGCGGTTCTCGCGGTTCTTGACGTTCGCGACCACCTCTAGACGCCCGTCCGGCAAGATGACCTCCTGTAGGCCCGTGCAGGTCACGGACACCTGGGACGGCTGGTCCAGCAGAACGAAGCGCTCGGAGTTCTCGAGCGTGTACTTGGTGGTGTCGAGCGGGGGAAAGGGCCCGGTCGGGGTAGCGCAGCCCGCCAGCACGCCCGCGGCGAGGACGGCGGCGACGAGGGGAGCGGAGGTCAGGAGCATAAAGCGCGGCAGGGGATGAGGTAATGGACCGCGGGTCAGCGTGAAAGTTCGCTGAAAAACAGGACCGTGTCGCGGTCTCCGGGAGCGACGCTCAGGCTGACCGGGCGGGTGCGCGCCGCGAGGGCGCGGCCTTCGCGGTCGAGGAACTCGAGGCGGCCCGAGTGTTCGCCGGGAGGCAGGCGCAGCGCGGCGAAACTAAGCCGCTGGGGCAGGTTGTCCCATTGGCGGGTATCCGCCTCTGCCCGGGTGGCGGACGAAACGACCTTGCCCAAAATTCCCAGCACGCCCAGACCCACGGCCGCCGACTCTGATCCGCCGCCCTCCTTACCACGGAGCTCCCGTCGATGCGACTGGTCGGCCGCGATGACGCTCCCGGCAAGGGCCACATCAGCCGCCGCGTTGGTCGCAGCCTTAAAAACCGCCTTGCGGCCGAGAATGTGGTCCATCACCCGGCCCCCGCGCGTGGTCGCTTGGAATCCGAGGTCGTCGTAGGCCGGTAGCGGCACGACGGTGCGGCCCTCGTGCAGCACCAGCCGGGCGGAACGCGAGGGAGGGTCCTGAATCTGGAAGCGCAACTGTTCCCCGAAGCGGCCGGCCGCGACCTTGCGAGGGCCGTACCCGTATTCGGCGAAGATGAGCACGTTGGCGCCGGGCGCATAATCCGGCAGCCGGAAGCGCTCCCCGGCGAGCACCCGCGCCCGCGCCAGGGCATCCGCGCCATCCCCCTGGAGCTTCGCCGTGGCGAGGCCCTCGAGGTACTCCAACAGGACATAGTCGGACGAGAAGCGTTCGTCCTGCGCGCCCGCATCGTTGAACTGACCCGAACGGAAACACGCGCGGGCATTGTCCGGCTCGCCGTCCCGCCAGTACAGGATCCCGCGGTAATAGTAGACCATCACCCGCTCGTAGGGTTCACCGACGAAGACCTTCGTGTCCTCGGCCGCGAAGAGGCTGCGGGCCCGCGCGGCGGCGGCGTCATCCACAATCAGCCCCCCCAGCCGGGCGAGGGCGTCATCCAGCCGCGCCTTCGCGCCGGAATAATCCCCCGTCCGCAGGGCCGTGGCGGCCGCGCGGCAGGCGTGGAGCACCCGGTCGCGCTCCGGCACGCCCGCTTCCCCTCGGACAGCGGCGCGCGGCTCGTCCGGGGCGGTGGCGCAGCCCGGCAAGCCCGCCGCGGCCGTCAGCAGGGCAAACAGGGGACGGGAGAGGGCGGCGACGCCGCGGAAGGCGCGGGGCCTAGCGGTAGGCCGCATCCTCAAGGCCCTGCTTCTTGATCTCGGCGGAGTCCTCCCAGACGATCCGGCTGGTGCGCGCGTCGGTGAGGCGGAAGCTGTAGAGGACGTAGTCACTGGTACCGGCCGCGGTGCGCGTGCTCATCCCGTCGAGCTTCCCGGTCAGGAAATAATCCGCGCCCCCAAACTCGACCACGTTCGGGTCAGCGCTCGCCGTCACCTGGCCCGAACGCTTGAGCTCCCGCTCCCGCTGAAGGGTCTTCATCAGGTCGCGGTCGAGGAAGCTGACCCGACCGGAGGCCTTGCTGTTGAGCTGCGTCCGCAGGCGTGTGAGGAAGATGTCTTTGTTGACCGGGAAGCGGGTGTTGTTGACCACCGGCTCCAGCACGACGCTCGGGGGGGTCGCGGCGCGGGAGATCTGCGGGATGCCGAGGATGCTGCGCGCCATCCGGTCGGTGACCGCAACCATATCCTGCGCCTCGATGCCGGTGCCCGCCACGAAGCCGCGCTCATCGGGGCGCATTTCCGTGACCGGGACGCCGGAAGGGTTGCGCACCCCCTCTGAGGTGGCGCACCCGCCGAGCAGCGCAGCGGCGAGGAGGAAGGGCGGACCGGAGCGGAAGGGAAGCGACATAAATGATCGGGGAAGGACGCGGCGCGGGGCGGTTCAGCAGCCGAAGAGGGCGTTGGCTTCGGCGAGGGGAGAGGTGTCCCCGAGGGGCCGTACCACCCGGACGGGCACGTGGGCCGGCGCGCGAAACTCCAGCACCGGCGGGGCGGGCGGCGGGATCTCCCGATACGAGACGGGCGCGGTCCGGCTGGCCTCCACCACCGAACCGAGCAACAGGCCGGCCCCGGCACCGAGGGCGGCCTCGCGCCAGGCGTTGTGTCCGAGGTCGCCCCTGTTGTGCCCGAGAATGCGCCCGGCCAAGGCGCCGAGCCAGAAGCCGGTTGCCGCCGGACCCGCGGGAGCGGCCACCGGGGCCGGGTAAACCACCACGGGAGCCGGATAACGGAGCCCGTAATCGGCCCCGTACACCGGGTAGTAGTCGAAACGCCGGTTCGCCCCGTGATCGCGTGGATGGCCCCAATAGAAACGCGGGGCCGGCGGAGGGACGCGGTGCACGACGATCGGCGCGGGCACCCGAACCGTCACCCGTGCGGCGGGACCGGGCGCGGCGCGATCGCGGCGGCCGACCTCAGGGCGGTTAACCTGCGCGGAGGCGGACGCGACGGCGAGGCTGAGGAGCAGCGGCAACGCTTTCATGCGGGCAACGTCGTCCGACAGCGGCGGCGCGGCAAGGTTTCAACCGCCAAGCGTGGCAGTCGGCGGCGCGGCGGGAACGATCGCTCGGGCATCGGCGAGCAGGGCATCGACCGTCTCCTCCCGAGTGGCCCAAGAGCACATCAGGCGGTAGCCGTGCTCCCCGATAAAGCGGTAAAAGCGCCACCCGCGGGCCTCGAGGCCTTGGGCCAGCGCGGGGCTGAGTTCCACGAACACCCCGTTGGCCTCCACCGGGGCGATCAGGTGGGCTCCGAGGGCCTCCAGCCCGGCAGCGAGGCGGCGGGCCAGGCGGTTGGCATGCGCGGCGTGCCGGAGCCAGGCACCGTCACGCAGGACGGCCACCCACTGGGCGGAGGCGAACCGCTGCTTGGCGGCGAGCTGGCCTGACTGCTTGACCCGGTAGGCGAACTCGCGGGCAAGATCCCGATTGAAGAAGACTACTGCCTCGGTCGAAAGCAGGCCGTTCTTGGTGCCGCCGAGGCAGAGGACGTCAACCCCGGCGCGCCAGGAGAGGTCGGCGGGCGACCAGCCCCGCTCCCGGCCGGTCGCGGCGGCGTTGGCGAAGCGGGCGCCGTCCAAGTGCACCGCCAGTCCGTGTGCGCGCGCGAACTCCCCCAGCGCCCCCAGCTCCGCGGGCGTGTAGAGCGTGCCCAGTTCGGTGGCCTGGGTCAGCGAAAGGGCTCGCAGCTTCGGGAAGTGGATCCCGTGGCCGCGGCTGGGCAGCGGGGCCAGCGCGGCGGGCGTCACCTTGGCGTGCTCCCCGGGCACGGTCAGGAGCTTGGCTCCACCGGTGAAGAACTCGGGCGCCCCGCACTCGTCCGTCTCAACGTGCGCCAACGCGTGGCAGGCGACCGCATGGTGGCGCTGGCAGAAGACGGCGAGCACCAGAGCGTTGGCCGCGGTGCCATTGAAGACGAAGGCCACCTCGCATTCCCGCTCGAAGGTTTCCGCCAGCAGCCGCCGAGCCTCGGCCGTCGCCACATCGTCGCCGTAACTGGGCGCGCACCCGGTGTTGGCCGCGGCGAGGGCGGCCCAGGCCTCCGGGCAGACGCCCGCGGTGTTGTCGCTCGCCAAGGAGTAATCGGGGACCGGGTGGGATGAGGACATGGTTTCGCGGCTGGCAAACTAGCCGGACCCCGGCTCTCCTCAAGCGCCTGATGTCACCTGCAGACGTGAACCTTTATTTGGTCGGTTTTATGGGCACCGGCAAGACGACCGTCGGCCGCGTGGTTGCCCAGCGACTGGGCTTCGCCCTGCTTGACAGCGACCACGAGATCGAGCGAGTGCAACAGTTGACGATTCGGGAATTGTTCGCGCAGCGGGGAGAAGCCGCGTTCCGGGCCCTAGAGCGGGCCTTCATCGAGCAGGGGCACCCGCCCAGCCGCACGGTCGTCGCCTGCGGGGGTGGCCTGGTGGTGCCGCCCGGGATGTTGCCGCTGCTGCAAGCGCGTGGGGTCGTGGTGTGCCTCCACGCCTCCCTCGAGACGATCCTCGCCCGCACGTCCCGGGCGCGGAACCGCCCGCTCCTTGAGGTGGAAAACCCGGAGGAGCGGATCCGCATTCTCTACGCCGCCCGCGAGGCCGCGTACCGCGCCGCGGGCACGATGGTCCTCACAGACTCCCGCCCGCTCGCGGACATCGCCGCCCATGTCGCGCGCGTCTGGCAGCGAGACGCCCGGGATTTCGCCCGGCGGGCGTCGTGAGCCCCGCCGATCCCCGGCCCGGGGAACTTCGCCGCCGGCTCCTCGCCCTTGGCTTCGACGAGGCCCGCTTCGCGAGCATCCCGGGGCCGCTTCCCGATCCCCTGCCCGCCTGGCTCGCGGCCGGGCACCACGCGGAGATGCAATGGATGGAGCGCACCGCGGCCAAGCGCCTCGATCCCGGGCTCATCCTGACTGGCGCCCGGTCGGTCGTGATGCTAGGGGTGAACTACTGGGCAGACGCCCTTCGGGACCCGCCCGCCGGGGCCCCGCGCTGGGCCCGATACGCGCTGCACGAGGATTACCACGACACCATCCGGCCCGCCCTCGAGGCCGCAGCGCGGCTCCTGGAGGAACTGTTCGGGGCGGCCCCGGGCGACACCCGGTACTATATAGACACCGGGCCGGTGCTCGAACGCAGCTGGGCGGTCCGCGCCGGCCTCGGTTTCACCGGGAAGAACGCGATGCTCATCTCGCGCCGCCACGGCAACTGGCTGTTCCTCGCCGCCCTGCTCACCCGCGTACCGCTGCCCGCCGATCCTCCTGCGGCCCCACCCGGCGACCGGCCCGCCATCGGCACCTGGTGCGGCAAGTGCACCCGCTGCCTCGACCAATGCCCCACGGCCGCCTTCACCGCGCCCGGGGTCCTCGACGCCCGCCGCTGCGTGTCGTACCACACGATTGAGAACAAGGGCATCATCCCCCGCGACCTGCGCCCAGGCATCGGCAACCGCGTCTACGGCTGCGACACCTGCCTGGAAGTCTGCCCTTGGAACCGCTTCGCCCGGGCTGGCCGCGCCGTGCTGCTCTCGGCCCGGCACGACCTCGCCGGCCTCAGCCTAGCCGACCTGCTCGACCTCACCCCTGAGACCTTTGCGGCCACGTTCCGCCGCACCGCGGTCAAACGCCTCAAGCTGACCGGCCTGCTCCGCAACGCCTGCGTCGTCGCGGGCAACTCCGCCGACCGCTCCCTCCTGCCGCGGCTGCTCCGGCTCGCCCGCACCCACGTCTCGCCGCTGGTCCGCGCCCACGCCGTCTGGGCCGTCCGCCAGCTCGAAGCCACGGCCCTCCCCCCCCTTCCACCCGCGGAGGAAAGGGACCCCGCGGTCCAAGCGGAATATACCGCCTAGCGGAAGGCGGCGGCAAAGAGCGCCGCCACCGCGGCCGGCGGACGCACCGGGCGGCCCTGCAGGTCGATGAACGCGTGCACGCTGTGCCCGGTCGCCAGCAGTTCCTCGCCACGGCGCACCTCGTACTCTAAGCGGATCCGCAGCAAAGGCCGCTCGGTCAGCCGCGTCACCACAGTCACGAGGTCATCATACCGCGCCGGACGGAGGTACTTCAGGCTGACCTCCAACACCGGGAGCCGGAAACCCGACTCCTCCAATTGCCGGTACGGCAGCCCCAACTCCTTCAAAAGCTGCGTGCGCCCCACCTCAAGCCACGGGACATAACTTCCGTGGTACACCACCCCCATCATATCGGTCTCCGCGTAGCGGACGGTGAGCTCCGTGGTCGACGTGATCATAAAGCCTGAATCGGCCCGGGGCCGAACAGGGCCGCCGCCGAGGCTGCCCACGACGTGCGCCCCGCCCAGCGCCGGCCCTCCTCGCCCAAGCGCCGCCGCAACGCCCCATCCGCCAGCACCCGCGCAAAGGCGGCCGTCAGATCCTCCGGCCGGTCCGGCGGCACCAGCAGGCCGGTTTGGCCATCCGCCACCGCCTCAGACACCCCACCTACGGCGTGCGCCACGACGGGCAGTCCCTGCGCCGAGGCCTCTAGGTACACAAGGCCGAAGCCCTCGACGCTGTGCCCGTGCTGAATGCTGGTGAGGGCGAAAACGTCCGCCCCCGCATAGATGGCCGGCAACTCCGCGTCGGGCACGTCTCCCCAAAAGGTCACCCGGAAATCGGAGCGCGCCGCCTCCGCCCGGAGGGTTTGGGCGTAGCCCGGATCCGACTCCGTTCCCACCACGCGGTACTCCAATCCTGCCCGCAGTGCCTCCGGCAGCCGTTGCAGCGCCTGCAGCGTCCGCAATTGCCCCTTCCGCGGGTGCAGGCGACCGACCGTCAGGACCACGCTTCCGGCTCCCTTCCGGGTCGCTGCCCGCGGCGCCACCCCAAAGTCTGACCGTAACGCCCCGGGGGTCAGGACCAATTTGCCCTCCGACTCCGGGAAATGCCGGCGCACGAGGTCCGCGGTGAACGCCGTGAGGGTGCTGATTCGGTCCGCGCGCGCAAACAGGCACGCCGCCAACCGCCGTCGCCAAGGGTGGTGGGCGAACCGTAGCACCTCGGAGCCGTGAACCGTCAGCACCAGCCGCCGCGGCCGCAGGGCGCCAGCAAATTGCAGTAGCATCCAAACCAGCATCGGTCCCGGCTCCGCGAGGTAGATCGACGACTGCCGCAGCCGGCGCCGGTCGCGCAGGAGCTCGCGCGCGAGGCGCATTTGGCATCCCCAGTTGTGAGTCCCGGCGAGGGGCAGGTGGCGGATGGGGAAGGGCCAGTCGGCTTTGGTCACCCTGGTTTGCGGAGCCCAGACCTCCACCGCGTGGCCCGCGCGGGCGGCCGCCCGGGCCATTTCCTCAGCGAATGTCGCGATCCCCCCGCGTTGCGGGAAGAATTCATGGGTGATCACGCAGAGAGGCGGGGAGCCGATGGGCGGGGCGCGCATGCGCGGAGTAAAATCGGGGCCGCCGCGGCCCCGGGACGCAGGGCTACGGGACGCCCCCGCCCGGCGCAAGCGTCCTTCCACGGTCTGGCGAACTGCGCCAATTCGACACCCAACGTGGCGAATCCACGAGAATAATGGGGTTTACTTTCGTGCCCTCCGCGACATAACCCCGATGGACGATGTCAGAAGCCACCGTTAAGCCAACGCTGCCGAACCAACCGGTCGCACCCGCGCCCAAGCCGTTCGCGCCGGAGGACGAGGTGATGCTCCGGGAATCGCTGAAACGCTGCTCCCCCTCCACCTTCGAGGCCGCCATCCAGTTCCGCAAGACGGGCAATCCGGACCACGTCCCAGCGGTAGTCATCGGAGTCATCGAACGCTTTGTCGAGCCGGACCTTCGGGTGAAGCTGAAGGACGCCGACGACGACCTCCGTCTCGTCGAGGACCTCGGGATCGATTCGCTGACGATGATGGAGATCGTGATCCTCGTGGAGGACGTGCTCCAGATGTCGATCAACAACGAGGAATTGCGCAATCTCCGAACGGTTGGTGACGTTAAGACATTCATCGACTGCAAGGCCCGTGGGCTGCCCCTGCCGAAGCCGACCAAGTTCCTGCCCATCGAGCACATCGGCACCGTGATGCCGATCCAACCCCCCTTTCTCTTCCTCAACGAGGCCTCCGTCAGCTCCACCTCGGCGAGCGGCAAATATAAGATCACCGGGCAGGAGTTCTTCCTTCAGGGTCACTTCAAGGACAACCCGGTGATGCCCGCCTCGATCATGCTCGAGGCCTTGGGCCAACTCGCGGTGCTGTACCTGCTCGAGGGTGCCCCGGCGGATCCCGGCAAGCGGGTCAGCCCCCTGACCATCTTTTTCACCGGCTGCGAGGGCGTGCGCGCCCATCGCGTCTGCAGGCCGGGTGACATCCTGTCCCTCTCGGTGAAACCGAAACGGATGAAGATGCCCCTCGCCACCTTCGAGGGCTCCATCCGCGTGGGCGCCGACAAGGCCGTCATCGCAGAGGAAATCACCCTGACCTTCGGCTTCGTGGAAATCGCCGAGGCCCCGGCCCCCGCCGCCGCGGCGCCCACCATTACCGCCCCCGCGCCCGCGGAGGCCGCCCCGCTGCGAGCGGCCGTCAACGCCTGAGTCCGGGCCATCCGGCCGGCACCCGCCTAGGCCCTATGCCCAGAGTCTTCATCACCGGGCTCGGGTTCGTCACCAGCATCGGTAACGACGCCGCTACGGTCGTCGACCATCTCTACGCGCTCCGGCACGGATTCGAACTTTACCCGCCCTTCCAGACCTCGGATATTCCCTGCAAGGTCGTTGGCACGATCAAGGGGTTCACCACCGACTCGACGGACCCCGAGGACTGGACGTTCCCCGCCGCCTACGCAATCAAGCGGGAACTCCTGCGCTCGATGGCGCCCAACGGACTCTACGCCCACTGCGCGCTCCTTCAGGCAATCGCGGACGCGCGTCTGACGCCCCCGGACATTTCGAATGCGGACACCGGCCTCTACGCTGCCTCCGGCGGTTCGCCCTACCTCACCCACCACCATCACGGGCGCTTGCAGAAGGTCGGCGTGATGCGCTGCTCACCCCTCGGCATCGTCGCGTCGATTGTGGGGACACTGAATTTCAATCTGGTGGCCGCTTTCCGCATCCACGGTGCATCCTGCGGGTTCTCTTCCGCCTGCGCCTCCTCCGCCCACGCCCTCGGCTTCGCCTTCGACGATCTGGTGCTCGGCCGACAAAAGCGGATGTTCATCGTCGGGGCCGAGGACGGCAACCGCGACGCAATTCTGCCCTTCGCCGGGATGCGCACGCTCTCCCTGCAGACGGACCCCGGGATAGCCTCGCGACCCTTCGATGCGGCACGCGACGGCTTCGTCGGCACTGGCGGGGCCACGGTGATGGTGCTCGAGACGGAGGACGAGGTTGCTCGCCGCGGCGTCACGCCCTACGCGGAAGTGCTCGGCTGGGGCCAGGCCTCGGACGGGCACAACGTGGCCATCTCGCACCCCGAGGGCCTCGGCTCCGCCGCCGCGATGCGGCTCGCGCTCGAGGCTTCCCGGGTCGAGCCCGCGGACGTGGAGTACGTCAACGCCCACGCCACCTCGACGCTTATCGGCGACATTTCCGAGGCGCGCGCGCTGCGGACCGTGTTCGGCCCGGCCCTGCCCCAGGTGGCCGTTAGCAGCACCAAGGCCCTCACCGGCCACGGGCTCTCCCTCGCCGGGGTAATGGAAAGTGCCTTCTGCGCCCTCGCCCTGCGCCACGGGTTCATCCCCGGCTGCGCCCACCTCCGCACGGTGGACCCGGAATGCGCCGGTCTCAACCTCCCGCGGGCGACGGAGGCGCGGCCGGTCCGCACCGTGCTGAAGAACAGCAGCGGTTTCGGCGGGGCCAACGTTGCCGTCCTCTTCCGGCGGGCCACCTGAGCCGACCCGTGGGCCGCGTCGCCGATCTTTACCGCACGGCCTTCGTCACCGGGGCCTCCACCGGCCTCGGCCGGGAATTTGCCCGGATGCTGCTCGCCGAGGGTGTCACCGTCTGGGGCACCTCCCGAGATCCCACCCGCCTCGCCGACCTTGCCCGCGAACTCCCCGGCCGGTTCCACCCGGTGGCCCTCGACCTGCGGGACGCCGCCGCGGCCCTCGCGACCTTCCGCCAGATGGACGCCGCGGCGGGCGGCTGCGACCTCCTCCTGAACAACGCCGGCTTCGGGGTCTTCGGTGAGTTCAGCGCCGCGGACTTCACGGTCTGGCGCGAGCAGTTGGAGGTGATGCTGGTGCTGCCCGCGGCCCTCGCCCACGCCGCGCTCCCGGGAATGCGCGCCCGCGGCCGCGGCGCCCTCGTCAACATCTCCTCGCTCGCGGCCGAATTCCCCCTGCCCTACCAAGCCACCTACAACGTCACCAAGGCCGGCCTCACCGCCCTCAGCGAAAGCCTGATGCTCGAGACCGCCGGCAGCGGGGTGATCGTGCTGGACATGCGCCCGGGCGATTACCGCACTGACTTCGAGACGTCCCTGCGGCGCCTGCCCGGGTCCGATTCGCCACGCCTAGACCGGGTCTGGCGAGCCTTCGCGGCGATGATGCGCTCGGGCCCCGTCCCCGCCGCCGCCGCCGCCGACCTGCGGCGCGCCCTCCGCCGCGGCCGCAGCGGCACGCTCCGCACCGGACGGTTCTTCCAGGCTGTCGCCGGGCCCCTGCTCGCCCGCCTCGGCTCGCTGCCACTCCGGCGCCGCCTGCAGGCCGCCTACTTCAACCTCCGCTGACCGATGGCGCAACTGCGGATCCTCGTGCTCACCTCCAGCACTGGCGGCGGCCACGACGCCCGCGCCGAGGCCTTCGCGGAATGGTGCTTCCAACTCTACCGGCACGACGTCGACGTCCGCATCGAGCATATGCTCGAGCGCTCTTCGGTCGTGCACCGCTCGGGGGTCTGGTTCTACAACAACATCCAGCGCACCGCGCCCTGGGTTCATACCCTTTTCTATGCGGCCGTCGAGCTGCTTAGCCTGCTCAACCGCCGCTCGGTCAGGCTCGGCGCCGCCTATTATCGGCGGGTGCTGGAGGAATACCGGCCGCATCTGATCCTCAGCGTCCACGACTGCCTCAACCTGGGGTACTTCCCCCTCGCCCGCCGCGTGCTCGGCGCGGAGCGCGTCCGCTGCGCCACCTATTGCGGGGAGTTCTCCGGCGGCTGGGGCTACTCGCGCAACTGGATCGAACCGAGCGTGGACCTGTATCTCTCGCGCACCCCGACCGCGCGCGACTACGCGGTCAAGCGCGGCATCCCGCCGGAGCGGGCGCGGGTCCGCGGTTCCCTGATGCGGCCGCAGGCGCACCTGGAGGTGCTGGACGCCGCCGGCCGCACGGCGCTACGCCGCCGGCTAGGCCTCGACCCGGACCGCTTCACCGTCTTCCTCGCCACCGGGGCCAACGGCGCGAGCAACCACCTCGCGCTCCTCCCAGTCCTCCTCGCCCACGCGGAGCGCGTCCAGGCGATCCTCATTTGCGGCCGCAACCGCGAGCTGCACCACGAGCTCCTCCATTGGCGCACCGAGCACCCGGAGTTCCCCTGCTACGTGGAGGGTTACTCGGACTCCGTGCACCTGCTACTGCAGGCGAGCGACGTAATCGTGACTCGCGGCGGCACCACCACCTGCGCCAAGGCGCTGCACTTCGGCTGCCCGATCGTCTTCAACGCCTTCGGCGGGATTATGCCCCAGGAGAGCCTGACCTGGAAATTCTTCCGCAACGGGGCCGCTTCGGAGAAGATCGGGGACGCCGAGGACTTCGCGCGGGTGCTGGGCCGCTGGCTTGAGGAGCCGACGACCTATGCGGCCGTGCGCGAGAACTTCCTGCGCCTCCGCTACGAGGAGGATCCGACCGCGGTGATCGACGAGCTGGTGGCCCTAGGCAACGAGGTCGCGCACGCCGAGCTGCGCCGCCAGCCGTTCCCGCCCCCTGAGTCCGGGACCGCCTGAGCCGCCGCGCGCCGTGGCCGCAATGCGCTTGGCCGCGCGCCGCGCGCCGTTCTAGCCTCGCCCGAACTTGCCCGCGCCGACGCCCCTCATCGCCTACCTCTTCACGACCTTTCCGCTCGGCACGGAGACGTTCCTCCAGCGCGAGATCGTCGCGCTGCACCGGCGCGGCGTCCCGCTCCGCCTCTATTCGCTTTGGGGCGGCGGGGGCACCTTCCGCGGCCTGCCGGTATACCGGTTCCCCAAGTGGCGCCTGCTGCTGCTCCCTTGGGTGCTCCCGCGTGAGGCCTGGCGCCGGCCCGCGGCGCTGGCCGAGCTGCTGCGCGGTCTCGCCTCCCGCAGGGCCCCCTCGTGGCTGAATTTTTGGGAGAATATGCTTGGCGCCGGCTTCGCCTGCCTCTTCGCCAGGGCCTTCCGCCGCGACCCGCCCGCCTTGGTCCACGCCGCGTGGGGCGGCGCCCCGGCCACCGCCGCTTGGATCCTCTGGCGCATCAACGGCCACCGCTACAGCGCCGCCGCCCACGCCTACGACCTCTACGAGCATGGGGGCGACTGGTGGCTGCGGGAAAAGCTCGCGCCCGCCGCGTTCGTTCACACCTCCACCGAGATGGGCCGCCGCGCCCTCTTGGCCCGCGGGCTCAACCCCGCCCGCATCGCCTGCATCCGCCGCGGGCTCGATCAGTTGCCCCCGCGCAAGGCCCTCCGCGCCCTGCGCACGCCCCTCCGCTTGATCTGCGTGGCCCGCCTCGTCGGCAAGAAGGGCCTCGACCATCAGCTCCGCATTTACGCCGCGCTCAAGGCGGCCGGGGTACCCTTTTCCGCCCACATCATCGGCGAGGGGCCGCTGCGCGCGGAACTCGAGCGGCTCGCGGGCCAGCTGGGGGTGGCCCCGGAGGTCACATTCACCGGCCACCTGCCCCAGCACGAGGTCTGGAACCAGCTGGCCTGGGCCGACGTACTCCTCCACACAGGCGTGATCGCCGGAAGCGGCGACCGCGACGGCCTGCCTAACGTGATCCCTGAGGCGATGGCCGCCGGGGTCCTCGTCCTGACCTCCCCCGCGGCCGCCACCACCGAGGCCGTCACCCACGGCGTCTCCGGCCTCGTCGCCGAGGTCACCGCCCCAGCCGACTGGGTTGGCTGGCTGGACCGCCTCTCCCGCGACGACGCCTTCGCCGAACGCCTCCGCACGGCCGCGCGCGCCTGGGTGGAGGAACACTTCGACGCCCACCGCAACGCTGCGGCACTGTGGGAGCGGTTCCAGGCCGCGCTGGCCCCGGACCGATGATCCTCTTCGACGTCACCAAGGCGGCCGAGGACCGGCACGCCTCCGGCCTGCAACGAGTCAGCCGGCGGCTCCGGGCCGCGCTCGGGCCGGCCGCGACACCGGTCCGCTGGCACCCCGGGAGCGGCAGTTTCCGTTCCGCGGCCGGGGCCGAGCCTAGGGCGGGCGACTGGCTGCTGACCCCGGAAGTATTCGCACCCGGGGAACGCCCGGGGTTCGCCGCGTGGCTGGCGAGGCGTCCCTGCCGGTGCGCGGCCGTCTACCACGACGCGATCCCGCTGCGGCTGCCGCACGTCACCTGGCCACGGAGCGTGGCGCGGCACCCGGCTTACCTGCGCTGCCTCGCGGAGCTGGATGCGGTCTGGGCGGTGTCGGCGGCCAGCCGGGTGGAATTAGAGGGGTATTGGCGCTGGGCAGGGGTCGAGCGGCCACCACCGGTGGCGGTGTTACCCCTAGGGGCGGACTTCGACGGCTCGCCGCGCGCGCCAGCGGGAGTGCCGGAGGACCCGCCGCGGCTCCTCTGCGTGGGAATACTGGAGCCGCGCAAGCAGCAGACCCTGCTCGTCGAGGCCGCGGAACGGCTCTGGGCGGAAGGCCGGCGCTTCGAGCTGCACCTGGCGGGGCGGGTCAACCCGCACTTCGGGGCGCCCGCGCGCGCGCGGATCGCGGCGGCGGCCCGGCAGCACCGGGGGGCGCTGCAGTTCCACGAGGCCCCCAGCGACGCGACCCTGCGCCCGCTGCTGGACGGGGCGGCGGCGACGCTGTTCCCGAGCCTGGCGGAGGGCTGTGGCCTGCCGGTGCTGGAGTCCCTGTGGCGGGGCGTGCCGTGTCTGGCGAGCGACCTGCCAGCCCACCGGGAGCACGCGGCGGGGGGCGGCTGCCGCCTGTTCCCGCCCGGAGACATCGACGCCTGGACGGCGGGCCTGCGAGGTTTTTTGGACGATCCGACCGGCGCCGCGGACCTGCGCCGCGGGGCGGCAAGCCGGAGTCTGCCGACCTGGGCGGAGGCGGCGGCCGGCTTGCAGGCGGAGCTGGCGACCTGCCAGGGACGGGGAGAGGGGGAAGGCGGAGCCGGGGACGCCAAATCCAACCCAATCTTTCCGCCGCAGGCGGGCCCAGCCTGAACCACGCCGCCAGCCTGCGGGGTCAGTTGCGCCGCAGGCTGCCGCGGGGGTGGCCCCGAACACATCCCAGGAGCAACGCCCCGCGAAGCGCCGGGGGATAACTGCCGGCAGGCTCCCGGCTCAGCCTTGGCCGTCGTCGGGGATCCGTGTCCCGTAGAAGGACCGGTAGACGAAGAACAGGGCGATCGCCACCAGCACGCCGCCGATCATGTTCTTCACCCCCTGGTCCTTCATCGTCACCGCGATTTCCACCGCCAGCAGGCCGAACAGGGTGGTGAACTTGATCACGGGGTTCATCGCTACCGATGAGGTATCCTTGAACGGGTCGCCCACGGTGTCGCCGACCACGGTCGCCGCATGCAGGTCCGTTCCCTTCTGACGCAGCTCCACCTCGACGATTTTCTTCGCGTTGTCCCAGGCGCCGCCGGCGTTCGCCATGAAGATCGCTTGGAACAAGCCGAAGAACGCGATCGCCACTAGGTATCCGATGAAGAAGTACGCGTTGAAAAACGGCAGCGCTAGGGCGAAGCAGAATACCACAATGAAAATATTCCACATCCCCTTCTGCGCGTACTCGGTGCAGATTCGCACCACCTCCTTACTGTCCTTGTCCGACGCGGTTTGTTCCTCCAGCCGCATGTTCTCCTTGATGTACACGACCGCCCGGTAGGCGCCGGTGACGACGGCCTGGCAGGAGGCACCGGTGAACCAGTAGATCACGCTCCCGCCCATGATGAGGCCGAGGATGATCTCCGGCTGCACGATCGAGAGGCGCGGAATGACCCCGCCGAACAGGTTCTCGAGCAAAATGATGATGCCAAAAACCATCGTAGTGGCCCCGACCACCGCGGTGCCGATCAGCACCGGCTTGGCCGTCGCCTTGAAGGTGTTGCCCGCGCCGTCCCCCTTCTCGAGCTGGTACTTCGCGTTCTCAAAGTCCGGCTTGAAGCCGAAGGTGTCCTCGATCTCCGCGGCGATTCCCGGGCGCGACTCGATCCGCGAGAGCTCGTAGACTGACTGCGCGTTGTCCGTCACCGGCCCGTAGCTGTCCACCGCGATGGTCACGGGGCCCATCCCGAGGAAGCCGAAGGCCACGAGGCCGAAGGCGAAGATGGGGGCCGCGAAGAGGAACTTCTCGGGCATTATCTGCAGGAGCGCGGGCTCCTGCGAGAAATGGTACGAGGTCCACATCAGGGCGATCAGCACCATCCCCATCCAGAAGGCGGAGAAGTTGCCCGCGACGAAGCCGGACAGGATGTTGAGCGAGGCGCCGCCGTGGCGGGAGCAGCTGGTGACCTCCTTCACGTGGCGGGAATTGGTGCTCACGAACACCTTGGTGAACTCCGGGATCAGCGCGCCTGCGATGGTGCCGCAGCTGATGATGACCGAGAGCACCCACCACAGGTCGGGGTGGATGCCCGCCTGGCCGCGCAGCAGGTAGTAGGAGGCGAGGAAGGTGACGCCGATCGAGACCGCGGAGGTGATCCACACGAGGTGGGTCAGGGGCGCCTCGTAATCGAAGTCCTTGCGCTCGGCGTAAAGGGCCCGGCTGAGGGCCTGGTTGCCGCCATAGGAGAGCAGCGAGGTGAGGATCATCAGGGCCCGCATCACGAACAGCCAGATGATCAGCACGGCGCAGATGGCGGGGCTGCCCGCCAGCGCCAGGGCGAGGAACGCGATCAGCGCCACGCCCGTCACGCCGTAGGTCTCGAACCCGTCCGCGGTCGGCCCGACGCTGTCGCCGGCGTTGTCGCCCGTGCAGTCCGCGATCACGCCGGGGTTCTTCGGGTCATCCTCCGGCAGCTTGAACACGATCTTCATCAGGTCCGAGCCGATGTCGGCGATCTTGGTGAAGATGCCCCCGCAGATGCGCAGCACGGAGGCGCCGAGCGACTCGCCGATGGCGAAGCCAATGAAGCAGGGCCCGACCAGCTGCGGCGGCAGGAAGATCAAAATGCAGATCATGAAGAACAGCTCCACGCACACGAGGAGCAGGCCCACGCTCATCCCGGAGCGGAGCGGGATGCCGAGAGTCGCGAGCGCCTTGCCCTGCAGCGCAGAAAAGGCAGTGCGGGAGTTGGCCACCGTGTTGATGCGGATGCCGAACCAGGCGACGCCGTAAGATCCCAGGATGCCCAGCACCGAGGAGAGCAGGATCACGACCACCTGCCCCACGGTCATATGGGAGAGGATCCCGAAGTAGTAGATCATCGCGGCCGCGATCAGCAGCCACAGCACGCTGAGAAAACGGCCCTGCGTGAAGAGGTAGGTCTTACAGGTTTCCCAGATGGTGTTCGAGACGTCCCGCATCGCCGCGTGCACCGGCAGCGCCTTGGTCTGCTCGTACTGCACGAGCCCGAAGAGGGAACCGATGAGGCAGATCGCGAGGCCCGCATACATCAGCGCCTGGCCGCTGACGCCGCCAAGGCCGGGAAAGACGACCTGGGAGAGGTCGGGGATCTTAATGTCAGCCTCGCTGGCGCGGAGGGAGGGGGCGACGGCCAAGGCAAAGGCCGCCGCCGCCCAAGGGGCGGGGAGTCTCGGGATCATCAGAGGTTGCGCGTGGGTTGAACGAGCCCGGGCGATCGCCGCTCCGGGCGGAAACCCAAAACCCTGACCCCGGCCCGCCCGCCGCGCCAGCCAATAGTGGCGGCGGCTCAGCCCCGGCGGGGGGCCGCGATGGCCTCCCGTGCCGCGGCCACCATCCGCTCCTGCCGCGCCCCCACCAGCCCTTGGATCACCCGCACCTGCGCCCGCGCCCCCGCCGGATCCCGGTGGATCGCCGCCAAACGCCCCCAGAGCCGCGCGCCGTCGGTCTCGTCCATCTCGAAGAACCAGTCCCCCGCCCCGAAATCGCGGTACATCTGCCCCTTGCAGGTGTCGGTCGGCTGCCGGACGTAGAACGCCGGCGTGCCTTGGTGGTAGGCGATGAGTGGCAAGTGGCACTCCACGCTCACCACCGCCAGCGGCGGCGCGGAGGAGCCGGGGCGTGAAGGGGGCGGCCAAGGCGGCGGCGGAACGGAGGAGGAAGCGGCGGCGGGACAGGACGACAAACGACGCTCCGGCAGCACGGCCGAGTCCGTCCCGCAGGCCCAGACGGGCGCCGCGCCCCGGATCAGAGTCTCCGCACCACCTCCTCGAGCGCGGCGGAGAAATCCGGCAGCTGTTCCCGGCGCGCGAACGCCCGGACCCGCCGGATCGCGGCGGGGGAAAGCTTCACCGTCTTGCGCACCTTGCCGGAAGGCTTCCGCCCCGCGCCCGGCCGCG
>Ga0194116_10000587_pt1 | contig 61706 bp, 55 predicted proteins | sample TA2MahsurfametaG_4_FD_148617 | JGI IMG/M metagenome (GOLD analysis project Ga0194116, IMG submission 148617) | Freshwater microbial communities from Lake Tanganyika, Tanzania - TA2015008 Mahale S9 surface | ecosystem: Environmental > Aquatic > Freshwater > Lake | place: Tanzania: Lake... | reverse complement strand
AGGTGAAGGGGTGGTGCATCGCCACCCAGCGCTTCTCGTCCGCGTCGAACTCGAACATGGGGAAGTCGATCACCCATAGCGGTGCCCATGCGCCGCTCAGCAGCTTCATGTCGTGGCCGATCCGCAAGCGCAGCGCGCCCATCGAGTCGTTGACCACTTTGACGCTGTCGGCACCAAAGAAAATGAGGTCATCGTTCTGCGCGCCGCTGCGCGCGAGGATCCCGGCCACGGCCTCGTCGGACAGGAACTTGATGATCGGCGACTGCAGGCCCTCGCGGCCCTTGGCGATTTCATTGACCTTGATGTACGCCAGACCACGCGCACCGTAACGCGCGACGTAGGCCGTGTAGTCGTCGATTTCTTTGCGGGTCAGCTTGCCGCCCGCGGGCACACGCAGCGCAACTACCCGACCGTTCGGATCTTTGGCAGGCCCTGCGAACACCTTGAAGTCACAGGTCGCGACGAGATCGGCGACGTCAACGAGCTCGAGCGGGATGCGCAGATCGGGCTTGTCGCTCGCATAGCGGCGCATGGCCTCGGCATAGGTCATGCGCGGAAAAGGATCCGGCAGCTCGACATTACCGACGGTCTTGAAGATGTGGCGGATCAGGCCTTCCATGATCGACATGATCTCGTCCTGCGACAGGAACGAGGTTTCGATATCGAGCTGGGTGAAGTCGGGTTGGCGATCGGCGCGCAGATCCTCGTCGCGGAAACAGCGCACGATCTGGTAATAACGATCGAAGCCGGACACCATCAGCAACTGCTTGAAGATCTGCGGCGACTGCGGCAACGCAAAGAATTTGCCGGCGTGAGTGCGTGATGGCACGAGGTAGTCGCGCGCGCCTTCTGGCGTGGCCTTGGTCAGCATCGGCGTTTCGATGTCGACGAAGCCCGCATCATCGAGGTAGTTGCGCATCGAGCGCGTGATTTGATGACGCTGGCGCAGACGCTGGCTCATGACGTCACGACGCAGATCGAGGTAGCGATACTTCAGTCGCACTTCTTCCGAGACGTTCTCGTCGAGCTGGAAGGGCAAGGGCTCAGAGCGGTTCAAAAGTTCGATGCGCCGCGCGAGCATCTCGACCTTGCCCGAAGCGAGGTTCGCATTCGTCGTGCCCTCGGGGCGCGCGCGCACCAGGCCGGTGATGCTGACCACGTATTCGTTGCGCAGTTTCTCGGCCTCGGCGAACACCTCGGGCGCGTCGGGGTCACAAACCACCTGCAGCAGACCCTCGCGATCGCGCAGGTCCACGAAAATGACGCCGCCGTGATCACGACGTCGATGAACCCAGCCTGCAACCGTGACGGTGCTGCCGATGAGGGTCTCGTTGACCTGTCCGCAGTAATGTGTGCGCATAAGGGGGCGGGATGTTACAAACTCGGCCGCCCCGCCGCCACTCTCGGGCAGGGTCAAAGGGTCGCCGGCCTGTCGGCCGAGCGCCGCAGCACGTACAAGCCGCCAAAACTACCGACATTGATTCGCAGATCGTCATCGAGATAAATGACGTCCGAGTGCAGCCTGGGCGGCGTCAGTTCGTGGATCAGCGGGGTGTCGGCCGGCAACTCCAAGGCCGCCCGCAATTCGGCCTCGGTGACCCCCGCCGCCGGGCGCAGCTCGATACGATGAAAATCGACCGCAAACCGTTGCCGATTGTCGGCCTCCTCGCGATAGCGGCCGTGCATGATGATCAGCCCGCGCGTGCGTCCATCCATCGCCACGAAGTCGATGACGTTGTTGTAGGCCGAACCCGTGCGGGAGATTTCCTGGCAGATGCGCTCGATGCGCACCGGGGTCGGTGGCAGCAAGTTGAAGCTCTGAATCTTGAGGTTGGACTCGTGCACCTTGGCCTTGAATGCCGAGTGCCGCGCGCCGAAGTGCGCGAACAGGGTCTCCCAGCGCCCTTCAACGCGCTCCTGGGCATCCATGGGCGCCGGGATGGGCGTGTGCGGCTTGAGCGCGTCGACCAGTCGCCCGAGCTCGGCAAAGGCCTCTTCGCTGTAGCCGCCCGGCCCGCCCTGCACTTCGCCCTGCGGCGAATCGTGCAGGTCAATATGACTCAATAATCGCGCTCGAGCTTCCGCTCTGGCGGCTGCGGGGGTCTGGTTAATGGGGTTACTGCTCATGTGCTGTGTAGATACCACGATCGATCGAGCTCGGTCACCTCTGCCGAGAACCGATCGCACTCCTGGCGCTTGATGGCCAGAAATATTTTGAGGAAATCTTCGCCGAGCGCATCGCGCAAAAATCGGGACTCGGCGGCGCGGTCGATGGCCTCCTGCCAGGTCTGCGGCAATTCGTGCTTGACCGCAGGGTCGCGGTAACCGTTGCCGGTGACGGGCGGCCCGGGATCGAGCTCCCGGGCGATGCCGTACTCGATGCCGGCCAGCACGGTGGCGGCAGCGAGGTAGGGATTGGCATCGGCGCCGGCGATGCGATGCTCAAGGTGACGCGACGACGGCGGCCCCAGAGGCACCCGAATGGAAACCGAGCGGTTATTGATGCCCCAACTCGCGGCGACCGGCGCATAACTTTGACTCCGGAAACGCCGATACGAATTGCCGTTCGGTGCGAACACCAGCAGGCTCTCGGCCATGGTCGCCTTCAGCCCTGCGATCGCCTGGCGCATCAGCGGCGTGCCCGCCGGATCTTCGGCGGCAAAGAAATTGGGGGATGCCGAATTGCGCGATGCCAAACCGCCTGATGCGATCGCGTCAGTGCCGGCCTCGGCGAGGCTGACATGCAAATGCATGCCGCTGCCGGCGAGATCGACGAACGGCTTTGCCATGAAAGTGACCACCAGCCCGTACTTGGCCGCGACACCCCGCAGCAATCTTTTGAGCAGGATCGCCTCATCGACGGCGCGCAATGCATCGTCGCGATGTGCAAGGGTGATCTCGAACTGCCCCGGCGCATACTCGGACATCAAGGTTTCGGCGGGAATGCCCTGCAGGCGTGCCGCGGCATAAACCTCATCGAACACAGGCGCGAGCTCCTCGAGCCGCGCGAGTCCGTAAGCCTCGATGCGGCCGTCGCCACGCGCAATCGAGCCCGCCGGCTGCCCATCGCGCAGGACATAAAATTCGAGCTCCACGGCGAACACGGGACGCAGGCCGCGCGCGAGCAGTCGCTCGATGGCCCGCGCCAGCACGTGGCGCGGGTCGGCAGGTGCCGGCGTGCCATCGATGGCGTACATCGACAACATCAGCTGCGCCGTCGGCCGCGACAGCCACGGCGCTCGTGACAAAGTGCCGGGGACCGGTCTGCAGATGAGATCGGCATCGCCGGTGTCCCAAACGAGCCCTGTGCCATCGACATCTGTGCCCGTGATATCAAGACCCAGGATGGATCCTGCCACCGGCCGCCCCTGCGCGAACAGACGCTCCAGCTCGCCGATGCTCGCGGTCTTGCCACGCGGCACGCCCGAAGGGTCGGTGATGAACAGCTGCACGGCCTCGAGATTGCTGTTTTCTTTGAGGAACGCCGCCGAAGTTTCGCTAGGTGGCATCGATGAAGGCTCCGAGCTCGTGGCAAAGCGTGTCGATCGCCGCTGTCGGCAGCATCGGCGCAGTCAGCATCATGTTGTGGAAGGGCGTCACCAGCAAGCCGCGATTGAGCAGCCATAGGTGCAGCGCGTGCTCATACTCGGGACGCATCGCTGCTTCGGCCTCGCTGCCATTGCGTGGCGCTCGGCCGAAACCGAACTCGAGGCGCGCACCGACACGCGACACATGCCAATCCAGCCCGCGCGCGTCAAAGATTTTGCGCAGGCCACGCTCGAGATACCGCGCCCGCTCGCCCATCGCCGCGTGCGTCGCATGGGTATGCAAATGCGCGAGCGCCGCCTCGAGCGCGGCGAAAACGAGCGGATTGGCAGCCAGCGTCGTCCCCATGCCGGAGTGGCCCGCCTCGCGAGTGTGCAGCAGTTGGCGCATGCGCGACTCGATCTCGGCGGTGAAGCCAAATACGGCGCAGGGCAGACCGCCCGCGATCGCCTTGCCGCAGACCCAGAAATCGGGCGCGAGGCCCTGCGCTCCCGCATCGCCGGCGCTGCTCGCGTAGCCCGCGGGGCCCGAAGAAATAGTGTGGGTTTCGTCGATGACCAGCGGTACGTCATGGCGCCGCGTAAGCTCGCGCAGCGCCGCCAGAAAACCCGGCGCCGGCAGCACCATGCCGATGTTGGTCATCACCGGCTCGGCGATCACCGCCGCCACATCACCCACCGAGAGCGCGGGCTCCAGCGCATCGAAATCATTGAACTCGATGACTTTCGCTGCTACTGCGTTGTCGAAGGGCGGACCGATCGCACCTTCGCGCGCCACGGTGCGACCTGCGCGCAGCCGGACCATCGTCTCGTCTACGGTGCCGTGATAGCAGCCCTCGAAAACCAATACTTTGGGTCGTCCGGTGATCGCTCGCGCCCAGCGCAGCACCGCGCGGTTGGCCTCGGTCGCGGTTTGCGTCACCTGCCAGAACGGCAGACCGAATCGCGCCGCCAAGGCTTCGCCGACGGTGGCGACGCGCTCATCGGGCAGCATGCAGGTAAGCCCGCGCGCAGCCTGCCTGGCGACCGCCGACGCGATCGCGGGCGGCGAGTGCCCAAACAGGGCCCCCGTGTCGCCGAGACAAAAATCGATGTATTCGATGCCATCGACATCGCGCAGCGACGTGCCTTCGGCTGCGGCGAAGGAGACCGGAAAAGGCGTTCCCCAATCGGCCATCCAATGCATCGGTACGCCTGAGAGCCAATGCGCCTGCGCGCGTTCGGCGAGCTGGCGAGAGCGCGCTCGGCGCTCAATGAATCGCTGGCGCTCGCGTTCGACGAGCCGTGACAAGGTCGACGCCGGCGGCGTCGAAGTCATTTGCCCTTGCGTGCCTTGGTACTGCGCGCCGTTTTGGCAGACGACTTGCTCCCGACTTTGGCCGCGGTTTTGGTGGCGGCTTTGCTCTCGGCTTTGGCGTCGGCCTTGGCGTCGGCTTTGCTGTCGGATTTGGCGTCGGCTTTGGCTTCTGTTTTGGCGTCGCCTTTGGTGTCGGTAGCCGCCTCGCCTTTGCTCTCAGCCTTGTCGTCCTTACTCTCGGCGCCGGCGAGATTGCGCTTCTTGTCTTGTTCGGTTTTGAAGTCGGTCTCGTACCAGCCGCCGCCCTTGAGCCGAAAAATCGGCGCGGACACGAGCTTGATGAGCGTGTTCTTGCCGCACTCGGCACATTTGCGCAGCGGTTTATCGGTGATTTTTTGCAGGACCTCGGTCTGCGCGCCGCAGGCCTTGCACTCGTATTCGTAGAACGGCATTGACGAAATTATACCGCCTTGCTGAAGCTCAGCCGACCGTCTTCGCCGACCCCGACCCTAATTCTCTCGCCTGGCGCATATCGCCCCTGCAACAGCTGCTGCGCGAGCGGATTTTCGATCTGTTGCTGAATCGCCCGCTTGAGCGGCCGGGCGCCGTAAACCGGGTCGAAGCCGGCCTCACCTAGCAGATCGCGCGCGACATCGTCGAGCAAAAGATCGAGGTTGCGTTCGATCAGCCGCTTGCGCAGCTGACCGAGCTGGATGTCGACAATGGCACGAATTTGTTCGGTGCCGAGCGGATGGAAGACGACGATATCGTCGATGCGATTGATGAACTCCGGACGGAAGTTCTGTTGCACGATCTCGAGCACCGCGCTCTTCATGCGCACGTAGTTCTTTTCGCCGGCGTGTTCCTGAATCACCTGCGAGCCGAGGTTCGAGGTCATGATCACGACAGTGTTGCGAAAATCGACCGTGCGACCTTGACCGTCAGTCAGGCGGCCGTCATCGAGCACCTGCAGCAGCACGTTGAAGACGTCGGGATGCGCCTTCTCGACTTCGTCGAGCAGGATCACCGCATAGGGTCGCCGCCGCACGGCCTCGGTCAGGAAGCCACCTTCCTCGTAACCGACATAGCCCGGAGGCGCACCGATGAGTCGCGCCACGGAATGCTTTTCCATGAACTCGGACATGTCGATGCGCACCATCGACTCTTCGGTATCGAAGAGAAATTCGGCCAGCGCCTTGCAGAGCTCGGTCTTGCCGACGCCCGTAGGACCGAGAAACAAAAATGATCCGTTCGGGCGACGCGGATCGGCGAGTCCGGCGCGCGAGCGACGAATGGCGTTGGCGACAATACGCACCGCCTCCTCCTGCCCCACCACGCGGCGCGACAGCGCCTCTTCCATGCGCAGCAGTTTTTCTTTTTCGCCCTCGAGCATTTTGCTGACGGGAATGCCGGTCCATTTGGAGACGACCTCGGCGATTTCTTCGTCGGTGACCTTGTTGCGCACGAGTTGCGTGGCGCGGCCCTCGGCCGCTTGCGCCGACGCGAGCTTCTTTTCGAGCTCGGGAATGCGGCCATACTGCAGCTCGGCCATGCGCGAGAGATCGCTCTTGCGACGCGCGACGTCGAGCTCGTTCTTGACCTTCTCGAGCTCTTCTTTGATGCCCGAGGCACCCTGCAACGAAGCCTTCTCGCCTTTCCAGATTTCTTCGAGGTCGGCGTATTCCCTCTCGAGCTGCGCCAGATTTTCTTCGAGCGCGGCGAGCCGTTTGCGCGTGGCCTCGTCTTTTTCTTTTTGCAACGCGACCTGTTCGATCTTCAGCTGAATGATGCGCCGCTCGAGCTTGTCGAGGGCTTCGGGCTTGGAGTCGATCTCCATGCGGATACGCGCCGCCGCCTCGTCGATGAGATCGATGGCCTTGTCGGGCAACTGCCGATCGGCGATGTAACGATGCGAAAGCGTCGCCGCGGCGACGATCGCCGGGTCGGTGATGTCGACGCCGTGATGCACCTCGTAACGTTCCTGCAGGCCGCGCAGGATGGCGATGGTGTCCTCGACCGAGGGCTCATCGACCAGCACTTTCTGAAAACGACGCTCGAGTGCGGCATCTTTTTCGATGTACTTACGATACTCATCGAGGGTAGTCGCCCCGACGCAGTGCAACTCGCCGCGAGCGAGCGCGGGCTTGAGCATATTGCCCGCATCCATTGCACCCTCGGCCTTGCCGGCGCCGACCATGGTGTGCAGCTCGTCGACGAACAGGATGACCTGCCCTTCCTGCTTGGCCAAATCATTGAGCACGCCCTTCAGCCGCTCTTCGAATTCGCCACGGAATTTGGCACCGGCGATCAGTGCGCCCATGTCGAGCGCGAGAATCCGCTTGTTGCGCAGACTCTCGGGCACTTCGCCGTTGATGATGCGCTGCGCAAGACCTTCGACGATGGCGGTTTTGCCGACACCCGGCTCACCGATCAGCACCGGGTTGTTTTTGGTGCGCCGCTGCAGCACCTGGATGGTGCGACGGATTTCGTCGTCGCGCCCGATCACCGGATCGAGCTTGCCATCGGCAGCGCGACGGGTGAGATCAACCGTGAATTTTTCGAGCGCCTGACGACCTTCTTCGGCGCTGGCATCCTGCACGCGCTCGCCGCCGCGAATCTCGTCGACCGCCTTGTCGATGGCGGCCTTGGAAAAGCCCGCGTCCTTCAAAAGTCGCGCGAGCAGCGCCTTGTCCTCGAAGGCCGCGAGCACATACAGCTCACTCGAAATATATTGATCGCCTTTGTTCTGCGCGAGCTTGTCGGTGACATTGAGCAGACGCTGCAAATCATTGGAGATGTGGATTTCGCCGGGCGTACCCTCGACCTTGGGCAAGCGCTCGAGTGCGGCCGTGAGATCGGTTCGCAGACGCGGCAGATTGCCGCCCGCCTTGACGAGCAGCGGGCGAACCGTGCCCGCCTGCTGATCGATCAGCGCGAGCAGCACGTGCGCGGGCTCGATGATCTGATGATCGCGACCGAGCGCAAGTGACTGCGCCTCGCCGAGGCCTTGACGGAATTTTTCGGTGAATTTGTCCTGACGCATGGGCCCTGCCCTCGCAAAAACCGCCTGATTGCCCGGATAAGTTAGGGCATCGGCGCAGCTTTCAAGGGTGCGACAGGCACCACTCGCGCAGCTCTGCGGCTATCGCGGCTGTCGCGGATATCGCGGATGCTGCGCGTGCCGCGAGACTAATGCAGCTGAGACTCGGCGAAGGCGACGAGGCCGATACCGACGCCGATCCACAGCATCTGATATGCCCCCGCGCGCAGATCGGTGCGTTTGTGCAAACCCGGGATCAGATCAGCGACCGCCACATAGAGCAGGCTGGCGGCCGCCACCGCGAGCGCATAGGGCAAGAGTGACATCGCAGTCCCCAACATCCACCAGCCGACGATCCCGCCCGCCACGGCCGTGAGACTCGAGAGCACATTCCAGAGCAAGGCCTTGCCGCGACTGAATCCACCATGCAACAACACCGCGAAATTACCGACTTCCTGCGGGATTTCGTGGGCCATGATGGCAAGCGTCGTGACGACACCCAGATGAAAATCGGTGAGAAAGGCGGCGGCGATCAGCACGCCGTCAATGAAATTGTGCAGCCCATCACCCACCATCACGAGCCAGCCCGAGGCCCCGTGGCGGTGATGCTCGTGGGTATGGGCCGTCTCGACCGCCTCGGTGTGACAGTGTCGCCAGAGCAGGAATTTTTCGAGCACGAAGAAAAGCCCGATGCCGGCCAGCAGCGCAATACCCACGTCATGCACGCGGAAGGGACCGGCACCCGCCACTGAGTGGGGAATCAGCGCGAGCAGGGCCGTGGCGAGCAGCGTGCCGGTGGCAAAGCTCACTGAATGCGGCAGGATACGGTCGCGGGTCGCCTGCGGCAGCAACAAGCTCAGGCCGGCGATCAGCGCCGAGAGCACTCCGCCCAAGGCCGTAAAGAAGACGATATTGGCGAGCACCGCGGACTCCGGCCTGACAAAGCGTTATATTCTAACACCAGATCAAGGCCGCCATTCGACCCGTCCGCTGATCGCGCCGATGCGAGTAGAACCGTACCGGGTCGGCAGCCGTGCACCACTCGGCCCCCGCAATCTGCGTGACACCTAGCGCCTGCAAGCGTACTCGGGCGAGCTGCGGCAGGTCGCATTGCCAGCGCCCGTGGACGTTGGGCTCGAAGGCAGCCGCCGCCGCAGGGTCAGCCGCCAGAAACGCTGCACGCACCTCATCGCCCACCTCGAAGTGGGCAGGACCGATGCACGGCCCGAGCCAAGCGACGAGCCGCGATGGCGGCACCTGCATCGCTGCCACCGTGGCCTCGATCACGCCGGCTGCAAGACCCCGCCAACCGGCATGCGCAGCGCCGAGCACGGAGTCGTCACTCGCGAGCAGCACCGGCAGACAATCAGCGACCTGTACCGCCAGCACGACGCCGCGCTCACGCGTGACGGCGGCATCGGCCCGAGCTCGGACGCCGTTTTGCGGTCTGTTCGCAGAATTGATGTGGACGACCTCGATGCCGTGCACCTGATCGAGCCAGATCGGCTCGCTCGGCAGATCGAGGGTGTGGCTCAGGCGACGACGATTCTCGGCGACCGCGGCCGGATCATCGCCCACATGCACACCGAGATTGAGGCTGTCCCAAGGCGGCGCGCTGGTGCCCCCGCTGCGCAAAGAAAACACGGCCTGCACGCCGGCAGGCGCCGCCCACTCGGGCTCGAGGATGGGCACGGTCACGCGGCACCCGCTTCGGCTGCAAGCGCCTCGAGCAAGCTCGCCAAATCTTTGGGCAGGGGAGCCTCGAAGGCGAGCGGACGACCTGATACCGGATGCGCGAATTCCAGCCGTATTGCATGCAGCGCCTGACGCTTGAAGGCGGCGAGTGCCGCGAGCACGGTCGGGCTCGCGGCCGCGGGAGCCCGTTTTCGTCCGCCGTATACCGGGTCGCCGATGATCGGATATCCCGCGTGCGTGAGATGCACGCGGATTTGATGGGTGCGTCCGGTCTCGAGTTGCACGCGCGCGAGCGTGTGCGCACGAAATCGGCGTTCGATGCGATAGTGGGTCACGGCCTCGCGACCATCGGCGCGTACCGCCATGCGCGTGCGCTGCGTGCGATGCCGACCGATCGGTTCAGCGATGGTGCCGCCCCCAGTCATCAGACCGTGGCAGAGCGCGAGATATTCGCGGCCGACCTCGCGTGCGGCAAGCGCTCGCACCAGCGCCGCGTGCGCGACGGGCGTGCGTGCGACTACCAGCAATCCTGAGGTGTCTTTGTCGAGCCGGTGGACGATGCCGGCGCGCGGCACTTTGGCAAGCTGCGGATCAAGCGCAAGCAGCGCGTTTTGCAGCGTTCCCGAAGCCACGCCCGCCCCCGGATGCACGACGAGCCCAGGCGGTTTGTCGATGACGTAGATTGCTGCGTCGCGATGCACCACCCGAAAGGGCACCGCAGGTTTGCCGGGCTGCACGCGCTCATCAGCGATGAACTCGGCCTCGACGCTCGCCTGTTGCGCTTCGCGTACCCGCATTCGGCGCGAGGGCACAAGACCATCGACACGCACCCGCCCCTCGTCGATCCAGCGTTGCAAGCGGGCGCGTGAGTACTGCGGCAACAGCCGCGCGAGCGCGACGTCGAGCCGTTCACCCGCCTCGTCGGCCGAGAAAGCCAACTCGTGGCGTTCGACGTCCGGCAACTCGACCGCTGGCTTGGCTTTTGCCTTTTTTCCGGGGGGCGACATGGGCTTGGCTATAATGCCTGTCTTGGCCACCGCGAATCCAACCATGACCATGCCATCGGGCAACCGGCCTTTCGGCCTGCGTCGCGCCCATTTGCCGCTGTTTTTCATCCTGCTTGCCGTGCTGCAGCTGCTCGCCAGCTGCGCCTCCAACCGCGAAGATCTCGATCTCGCGCGCGGCGGTGCCGGTGTCGTTTACGAGCGCGCACGCAAGTCGCTCGATAATCAGGACTACGAGAACGCCATCCGCCTCTATGAGGCGCTGGTAGCGCGCTATCCCTTCGGTGCCGAGGCGCGACAGGCGCGGCTCGACCTGATCTACGCCTATTTCAAGGGTCGCGAGAGCGAGTCGGCGCTCGATCAGGCCGACACCTTCATGCGCGAAAACCCGACCCATCCGCGGCTCGACTATGCGTGGTACGTGAAGGGCTTGGTCGATTTCGAGCGCTCGGCGAATTTTCTCGAGCGCTGGCTCGACGTCGATCTCGATGCGCGACCGCCGCAGACGGCGCAGCGCGCCTTCAACAGCTTCCGCAAAGTGGTCGAAGATTTTCCGAAGAGCGAGTACGCCCACGATTCGCGGCGGCGCATGATCCATCTGCGCAATCGCCTCGCCGACTACGAGCTCCACGTCGCCAAGTACTACGTCAAGCGTGGTGCGTGGGTGGCTGCGGCACGCCGCGCCAAAGAAACCATCGAACAGTACGACGGCGCGCCCGCCGTGCGCGAGTCATTGGAGATTCTCATCCAGTCTTACGAGCAGCTCGGCATGAAAGAGCTCGCCGCACAGGCCAGAGAAATTTACGCTGCCAACTACGGCGGCACGGCCGACAAGGTCGTCCCGGTGAGCAAGCCTTGGTGGCGCATCTGGGGCTGACAAGCAGGGGCTGACAAGCAGGGGCTGATTACGGTGGGGCCGAAAAGCCCGCCTGCTCAGCGCCGATAACCGCTCGTGATCGGATAGCGCCAGTCGCGGCCAAAAGCGCGGCGACTCACGCGCACGCCGGGCGGGGCCTGACGACGCTTGTATTCGTTGCGCTTGACGAGATCCAGCACGCGCCCGACAGTCGCTTTGTCATAGCCGCGCGCAACGATTTCTTCGACGGACTGGTCGTGCTCAATGAAGGCCTCGAGAATCGGATCGAGAATTTCATAGGGCGGCAGCGAATCGACGTCTTTTTGATCGGGACGCAGCTCCGCAGAGGGTGCGCGCTCGATGACTCGCGCCGGAATGACCGCTGTCTCGCCTGATGCGAGCGCGGCCGCGTTGCGCCACTCGGCGAGTCGATAGACAAGCAGCTTGCTGCAATCTTTGATGGGTGCAAAACCGCCCGCCATGTCGCCATAGAGCGTGGCATAGCCGACTGCCATCTCGCTCTTGTTGCCGGTGGTGAGCAGCATCCGCCCGGTCTTGTTCGAGATCCCCATCAATAATTGCATGCGGCAACGCGACTGGATGTTTTCTTCGGTGGCATCGACTGGTCGACCGGCAAACTCCGCGGCGAGTGCGGCGAGCGTGGCCGCGAACATGCCCTCGATGGGAATCACCGAATATTTGACGCCGAGCCGCGCGGCTTGCAGGGCCGCATCATCGAGACTCATCTGCGCGGTGTAACGCGACGGCATCATCACCGCCTGCACACGCTCGGCACCGAGCGCATCGACCGCGATGGCGAGCGTCAACGCGGAGTCGATGCCGCCCGAGAGGCCGAGCACCACGCCCGGAAAGCGATGCTTGCCGACGTAGTCACGCACGCCCTGCACCAGAGCGCGATAAACCTCTTCGGCCTCGGCTAGCGGCGCCGTGATGGCGCCTGCCGCCGCCCGCGGCAACGCGCGGCCGTCAGCGTCGCGCGTGAACTCGATCATGGCGAGCGCTTCGACAAAGGCCGCAGCGCGTAAAACCACACCGCCGTGTCGATCGACCACCACGCTTTGACCATCAAAGACCAGTTCGTCTTGCGCGCCGACCAAATTGACATAGACGATCGGCAGACCGGTTTCGATGGCGCGCTCGCGCAGCATCGCCTCGCGCGCGGCTTGTTTGCCCTGCTCATAAGGCGAGGCATTGGTGACGAGCAGCAACTCGGCGCCCGCGGCTCCCGCCGCCCGCGCGGGTGCAGGCTGCCAGATGTCCTCGCAGATCAGCAGACCGAGACCAAAGCCACGCAACTCGACCACGACCGGCGTGCTGCCACGAGCGAAATATCTTTGTTCATCAAAAACGCCGTAATTCGGCAGACAAGCCTTGCGGTAACGCGCACGCTCGACCCCCGCCGCCAACAGCGCGACCGAGTTGTAGATGCCGGCGTCGGTGTACTCGGGAGAGCCGAGCAACATCGCAGGCCGATCGGCCGCGCGCGTGCAGCGCGCCAGCGCGCGTTCGATCTGATGACGAAAGCCGCGATGAAAGAGCAGATCTTCCGGTGGATAGCCGGCGAGCGTGAGCTCCGGGAAGACAACGAGATCGGCAGCGCCCGAGTCGGCAGCGCCCGAGTCGGCAGCGCCCAACTGCGCCGCAGTGTCGAGCACGCGCGCCGCATTGCCGTCGATATCGCCGACGAGCAGGTCGAGCTGCGCGAGGGCGATCTTCAGGCTGCCAGCGGTCAAGCCGTCCGGCGCTTGCGCAGCTGCTCTTCGATCGCCGAGCCGAGTTCGGCGGGCGAACGAACGGTGCGCACACCCGCCGCCTCGAGAGCGCGGAACTTGTCGGCGGCCGTGCCCTTGCCACCGGCGATCACGGCGCCGGCGTGGCCCATGCGCTTGCCGGGCGGTGCGGTGACGCCTGCGATGTAGGCCACCACCGGCTTGGTCACGTGCTGACGAATGAACTCGGCACCCGCTTCTTCGTCGCTGCCGCCGATCTCGCCCACCATCACGATGCCTTCGGTTTTGGGGTCATCCTGAAACAGCGCGAGCACATCAATGAAATTCATGCCGCGCACCGGATCGCCACCGATGCCAACGCAAGTGCTTTGCCCGAGCCCGTTGTTGGTGGTTTGGAACACGGTCTCGTAGGTGAGCGTGCCCGAGCGCGACACGATACCGACGCAACCCGGCTTGTGAATGAAGCCCGGCATGATGCCGATCTTGCATTCGCCCGGCGTGATGATGCCCGGGCAGTTGGGACCGATCAGTCGCGACTTGGAGCCCGCGAGCGCGGCCTTCACGCGCACCATGTCGTTCACCGGAATGCCCTCGGTGATGCAGACAATGAGCTCGATGCCGGCATCCGCAGCTTCGAGGATGGCATCTGCGGCAAAGCCGGCAGGCACGTAAATCATTGAGGCGTTGGCACCGGTCGCCGCCACCGCATCGTGCACGGTGTCGAACACCGGGCGGCCGAGGTGGGTGTCGCCGCCGCGGCCGGGCGTCACGCCGCCCACAACTTGGGTGCCATAGGCGATGCACTGTTCGGAATGGAAGGTGCCCTGCTTGCCGGTAAAGCCCTGGCAGATCACTTTGGTGTTCTTGTCGACGAGAATGCTCATGGGTCGAATCCTGTCAGCTTGTAGCGGCGCGGGTGACGAACGATGTGCGTCAGCACGCGGCGGCCACGACTTTTTGCGCGGCGTCGGTGAGATCTTTGGCGGCGATGACCTTGAGGCCACTCGCTGCGAGCATCTCGCGGGCTTTTTCGGCATTGGTGCCCTCGAGGCGCACCACGACCGGCACCTTGACGCCGACGTTCTTGACTGCGGTGATCACGCCTTCGGCGATCAGATCGCAGCGCACGATGCCACCAAAGATATTGACGAGAATCGCCTTGACCTTGGGGTTGGAGAGAATCAGCTTGAAGGCCACGGTGACGCGCTCAGCCGTGGCGCCACCGCCGACGTCGAGAAAGTTCGCCGGCGAGCCGCCATGCAGCTTGATGAGATCCATCGTGGCCATCGCGAGGCCCGCGCCGTTCACCATGCAGGCGATGTCGCCGTCGAGCGACACGTAGTTGAGATCGTGCTGACTCGCCTGCAGCTCCATCGGGTCTTCTTGCGCGGTGTCGCGCATGGCGGCGAGCGCCTTCTGCCGATAGGTGGCGTTGGCGTCGACATTGAACTTGGCGTCGAGCGCGACCAGATCGCCGGCCTGGGTGACGATGAGCGGGTTGACTTCGAGCAGGCTCGCGTCTTTGTCGAGATACAGCTGGTAGAGCGCCATCGCAATTTTTTGAAACTGCGCGATCTGCTCGCCCTTGAAGCCGAGTGCGAAGGCCATGCGGCGGCACTGGTTGGGCTGCAAGCCGGCCGCCGGATGAATGTTGACCGTGGTGATCTTCTCGGGCGAGTGCTCGGCGACTTCTTCGATGTCCATGCCGCCCGCGGCTGAACCCACCATCGCGATGTATCCCTTCTCGCGGTTGAGCGTGAGCGAGAGGTAAATTTCGCGCTCGATCGCCGAACCGGTTTCGACGTACACGCGATCGACCGGCAAACCCTCGGGGCCCGTCTGCTTGGTGGCGAGTCGGGTGCCGAGCATGGCCTTGGCCGCTTCGCGCACCGCAGCCGTGTCGCGAGCGAGCTTGACGCCGCCCGCCTTGCCGCGGCCACCCGCGTGAACCTGCGCCTTCACGACCCAGATCGAGCCGCCAAGAGCCTCGGCCGCAGCCACCGCTTCGTCCGGCGTAGCCGCTACGCGGCCAGCCGGCACGGGGATCGCGTATGCGGCAAAGACCTCTTTGGCTTGATATTCGTGAAGATTCATCGAGACCCCCGTAATCACTGGACTAAACTCGTATTTTGGGCGAAGTGGGCACATTAGGGAACCGCCAATGAGGGGGGATTTCGGATGACGGAAGTCGGCTGGCCGATTCCCCAATCGTGGTTACTGGCGCTCGCGCTGCCTGGCGTATTGCCTGCTGTCGCCGCGCTTGCGGGTCTGCTCGTCGGCAGCTTTGTGAACACCGTGATCCACCGCTTGCCACGCATGCTCGAGCGCGACTGGCGCGCGCAGTGTGCAGAACTTGCGGGCGAGCCCGCCGCACCCAGTGCACAGCGCTACGACCTCATCGCGCCGCGTTCACATTGCCCGGCCTGCCAAACGCCGATTCGAGCGCTGCATCTCGTGCCGCTGATCGGCTGGCTGTGGTTGCGCGGTCGATGTGCCGCCTGCGGCACGCGCGTCTCGCCGCGCTACCCGCTCGTTGAACTTGCAAGCAGTCTCGCTTTTGTCGCGGTCGCGCTGCGCTTCGGTCCGACGGTCGAGTGCGCCGCCGCACTCGTGATCACGAGTTTTTTGATCGCACTCGCAGTGATCGACTTAGACACGCACTACCTGCCCGATCAACTGACGTTGCCGCTGCTGTGGTTGGGGCTTGCGGCGAGCCTCGCGGGGGATGTGCGTAGCGCCGTGATCGGCGCGATCATCGGCTACCTCGTGCTCTGGTCGGTGTATCAGGCGTTCAAGCTCGCCACCGGCAAAGAGGGCATGGGCTATGGCGATTTCAAGCTGCTGGCCGCGCTCGGCGCGTGGCTGGGTCCTGCGGCGCTGCTGCCGATCGTGCTGGCGTCATCGATGGCCGGTGCCGTGATCGGTCTCGTGCTGATTTTTTTCTTTGGCCGCGGTCGTGAGCAACCCCTCGCCTTCGGCCCCTATCTCGCCGCGGCAGGTTGGCTGGTGATGATGGCGGGTGATGCCCTGCCCGGCGGCCTGCTGCTCGGCCTACCGCTCGATGCCGCGCTCGGCGCTCCGCTCGACGCGCCCCTCGACCCGTGGTCGCTGGACCCTTAGAGGCGAGCGGCCATGTTCAAAGTGGGGCTTACTGGTGGCATTGCGAGCGGCAAAACCCGCGTCGCCGAATTCTTTGCTGCGCGCGGCATCACGGTGATCGACAGCGACCAGATTGCGCGCGAGGTCGTGGCAGCGGGCACTCCGGCGCTCGCTGCCATTCAGGCCCGCTTTGGCGATGGTGTGATCGCGGTCGACGGCAGCCTCGATCGGCGGGCGCTGCGGGCGATGGTCTTTGCGGACCCCGCCGCGCGGCGCGATCTCGAGGCCATCACCCATCCGGCCATTCGCGCCCGCATGGCCGAGCTCAATGCCACGGCGACCGGCCCCTATGTCATCAATGCAATTCCCTTGCTGACCGAGGGTGGCGGTCGCCGCAACCTCGATCGGGTGCTGGTGGTCGATTGTCCCGAGGATATGCAGGTCGCGCGGGTCATGACCCGTGACCGGGTAGACGAGGCCGGGGCGCGTGCCGTGCTCGCGGCGCAGGCGAGCCGGGCGGCAAGGCTCGCCATTGCCGACGATGTCATCACCAACGACGGCAATCTCGCGGCGCTCGAGTCCGCGGTCGCGGTCCTGCACGAGCGCTACCTGCAGCTTTCGGCAGCCCGTTAGCGAATAGTGGCGGTCCTGCTCCCGCTGTAACAGAATAATGTGATGTCCGAGGTGCCTGCAGATGAAGCGGCCCCGGCGCCTGCGGGCAACGGGGGACCGCTGGTTTTCGAGCAACCGCTGAACGAGCGGATGCGCGCCTATTTGCGCATCGATTTTCTCTACAATCAGGCGCTCTTTCACGCGCACTCGCGCTCGCAGTGGGGCAGTCGCGCCGCGATCACGAGTCTGCTCGACATCCTCGCCATCATCACGCGCAGCGATACCCGTGCCGATGTACTCAAAGAACTCGAGCGGCAGATCGCCGTCTACACCGAGTTCCAACGTCGTCCCAATATCGACGTCGATCGGCTGCAGGCGCTGGTGGCCAATCTCGGTCGTCTGCGCACCGAGTTGCTGAGCGCGGACGCCGGCTGGATGCAACCGCTGCGCGATTCGAACTTCCTCGCGGCGATTCGTCATCGCAGCTCCATTCCCGGTGGCACCTGCGATTTCGACCTGCCCGATTTTTCGTATTGGTTGAGTCAATCCGGCGAAGTGCGCGAGCAAGCACTGGCCGATTGGCTGAGCTTGCTGCGGCCGCTATGCGATTCGATCGCCGAATTACTTTGGCTGACGCGACAAGGCGGACGCGCTCGCAGCGAAACCGCGACTAATGGCGTGTTTCACATCACTTTTGATCGCGGCAGTCATGTGCAATTGTTGCGCGTGGCAGTGGCCGCAGAGCTTGGCCTCTTTCCGGAGATCAGCGGCAGTCATTACCGCGCGAGCGTGCGCTTCGTCAGCTGGCAAGGACTAAACGAGCGCGCGCGGCAGATCGAGGCCGGCGTGCCCTTCGAACTCATCTGCTGCAACTGATGAAACTTTACGACAACGATTTCGCGCCGAGTCCGCGCCGCGTGCGCATGTTCATCGCCGAAAAAGGTCTCGAATCTCGGGGAGTGCGTATCACGCGAATTCCCGTGGATATCGCCGCCAATGAAACGCAGTCGGCGGCTTATCTCGAGGTGAATCCGCAGGGCGAAGTCCCCGTCCTCGAACTCGACGATGGCACGCGACTGCAGGAGTCGCTCGCCATTTGCCGCTACCTCGAAGCGCTGCATCCGGAGCCCTGCCTGTTCGGCGCAACCCCGCTTGCCCGCGCGCGCATCGAGGCCATGACTCTCGGACTGATGTTCCGCGTGTATGTGCCGACGACTCATGCGTTTCGGCACACCCATCGTTTTTGGCAGGGTTGGGTCACGCAGATTGCGGAATATGGCACGCTCGCTCGTGATCAGGTGTTGGCTGAATGGCAGCGCATCGACAGTCTGCTCGCGAGCCGGCCTTTTGTCGCCGGCGATACCTTCAGCTTTGCCGACATCGTCGCCTTCACCACGCTCGAGTTCGGCAAACCCTCGGGGATTCGTTTGCAGCCGGCGCAACAACATCTGTCGCGCTGGTACGCGGAGATCGCCTCGCGGCCGAGCTCCAAGGCCTGAGCCGGGCCGCTCTCGCATGGAAGCGGCGTTCTGGCACGAGCGTTGGGCGAAACACGAGATCGGTTTTCACATGCCGCGGCCACACGCGGCACTCAAAGATTATTGGTCAACACTCGCTCTTTCGCCGGGCGCTCGGGTCTTCGTGCCGCTCGCCGGCAAGAGCCTCGATTTGATCGCCCTCGCAGAGCTCTGTCACAAGGTGGTGGGTGTCGAGCTCTCGGCGGTTGCGGTGCGCGAATTCCACGAAGAGCACCCTGAAGTGCGCAGCGTCGATCTGCGCTGCGTCGATTTCTTTGCACTCGATGCGGCGTCACTGGGTCCGATCGCGGCGATTTTCGATCGGGCTTCGCTCGTGGCCTTGCCGCCCGCGATGCGTCGCGACTACGTCGCAAAAATGACCGAGCTCAGCGCCCCCGGTACCGTCACCCTGCTCGTCAGCATGGAATATGACCAGCGCGAGATGCGCGGACCGCCGCATGCCGTGATGCCCGATGAAATTCACGCGCTATACGGCGCCACGCACGACATCGTCGAGCTCGGCTGCTATGGCGCGCTCGATGATTTTCCGCGCATGGCGGCGCGCGGCGTGACGGCGCTTGGCGAGCGCGTCTACCGACTGCGTCGCCGATAGCTGCTGCGACCCTGCGCCGTGAGGGCAGACCGGCTAGTCAGGCCGGTCGGCGCTCAAGGCGCGCCGGGTGCCGCAACGCCGAGCATGGCCGCCGCGAACGCCCACTGATCGGCGAAATCTTCGATCTGCATCCACACCGGCTTGCCTGCCCCATGTCCGGCGCGGGTCTCGACTCGCAGCAAGATTGGCGCTGCACAGCCCTGCCCGTGTTGCAGCGCCGCGGCAAATTTGTAGCTGTGCCAGGGCACGACACGGTCATCGCGATCGGCGGTGGTGATGAGCGTCGGTGGATAGCAGCTGCCGGGCTTCACGTTATGTACCGGCGAATAAGCGCGCAGCGCCGCGAATTCTTCGGGGTTTTCGGAGAGCCCGTAATCGGAGGACCACTGGCGGGCGTTGGCGCTCGCGGTGTGATAACGCAGCATGTCGAGCACGCCAACGCCGGGCAATGCGGCAGCAAAAAGATCAGGTCGCTGCAGCAAGGTCGCACCCACCAAGAGTCCCCCGTTGCTGCGCCCGGAGATCGCCAGATGCTTCGCCGAGGTGTAGCCCTCGCGGATCAAAAATTCTGCGGCGGCAATGAAATCGTCGAAGACGTTTTGCTTGCGCGTCTTGGTTCCCGCCTCGTGCCAAGGCTCGCCATACTCGCCACCCCCTCGCAAATTGGCCTCGACGTAAATGCCGCCCATTTCGAGCCAGGTAATGACGGTGGGCCTGAAGCTCGGTGTTACCGAAACATTGAAGCCACCATAGCCATATAGCAGGGTCGGCGTCTTGCCGTCGGGCGTGAAGTCGCGACGGTAAGTGATGAACATCGGTACGCGCGTGCCGTCGCGGCTCGTGTAAAAGAATTGCCGGGTGACATAACGCGAGGTGTCAGCGCCGAATTTTGGTGCGCGCCAGACCGACACCGAGTTGTCGACGAGATCGAGGCGCATCACCTGCCCTGGGCTGAGATAGTCCGCGTAGGCAAAGAAAGTTTCTTTGTCGGTCGAGTTACCACCGAAGCCGGCGATGGTGCCGAGGCCGGGTACCGCGACTTCACCCTGAGCGCGACCGTCGCGATCGAACATGCGGGCGACACCGTGGGCATCGCGCACATAACGCACGATGATGCGACCGCCCACAAAACTCGCCTCATCAAGCGCCAGACTGTCTTGCGGCACGAGCTCACGCCAGTTGGCAGGCGCCGGGTCGGTCGCATTGACGGCGATCACGCGACTGCGCGGTGCATTGTTGGTGGTCACGACATAAAGGGTGTCGCCTTCACTGCCGATCACGTTGTAGCGCGCATCCCAAGCGCCAAAGAGACTGCGTACTCCCGCGGCAGGATTGCGCAAATCGATGAGCTCGATTCCGTTCGTGCGATAACCGTCGAACAAAATGATGAAGAGCCAGCGGCCATCATCGGAGACGCTCGCCGAGGGCGTGCGCGTCGGATGATTGCTGACGCGATAGACCAAGGCGTCGCGATTTTGTGGTTCGCCAAAGCGATGAAAGTACACCGCGGGCTGACCCTGGTCGTCACCGCGCGCCGCATCGTCCGCACGGCGGGGGTAACGGCTGTAGTACACGCCCGAGCCATCGGGCGCCCACGAGAGCTCCCAAAATTTGGTGAAGCGCAGTTCGTCCGGCAAATCGACGCCATCGGCGACGCGGCGGAACTTCCAGATTTCCCAGTCGGTGCCGCCGTCGGATAGTGAATAGGCGACGATCTTGCCGTCTGGCGAAGGTTCGAAGCGCGCGAGCGCCACCGTGGCATCGCGACTCGCGGCATTCGGGTCAAACAGCACGCGCGGCGTGCCCTGCAGAGTATCGGCAAAATACAACACGCTCTGGTTCTGCGTGCCATCGTTACGCACAAAGAAATATTTGCCGCCCTTGAGGCGCGGCACACCCACACGCTCGTAGTTCCAGAGCTCGGTAAGGCGCTGGCGAATCCAGGGGCGCTGCGGCAGCGCCTCGAGCCAAGGCTGCGCCAGCGCATTCTGCGCGCGTACGAATTCGCGGGTCGGCGCCGCCGCGGGATCTTCGAGCCAACGATAAGGGTCGGCAATCGAGGTGCCGTGATAGTTGTCGACCACATCGCCGCGCACGGCCGACGGATACGCCAGCGTTTCTGCGCGGGGAGTTGCAGCCTGATCTTTGGCGGTGGTGTCTTTCGTAGGCATGGCAAGACAGGCGGTCAGGATGGGGGTAATCAGCAGGGCCAGCAGGACGGCGCGCGCGGACGCGGCGCCAAAGGGCCGCATTCGGCTCGGGTGGCGATGGTGCATGTTCCTCTCTACACTGCGGTGGGAGTTTCCGCAGATGGTACTAGACGGGCATCGATGATGTGCAGCACTTTCAAACGTCGGTTGAATCCTCGGGCTTCGGTCGTGGCGACCCTCACCGCACTCCTCGCGGCAATCGCCTCAGGCGTAGCACTCTCCGAGCCTGCCAAACTCAGCATCGACAGGCTGTTCGCGGCGCCCGATCTCTCCGGCCCCACACTGCGCGGGGCACGCTTCTCGCCCGACGGCAAACTGGTGACGTATCTGCAGGGCAAGGCGGAGGCCAAAGATCGTCTCGATGTCTGGGCCTATGACACCGCCACCCAGCAGAGTCGACTGCTGGTCGATTCGGCAGCGCTGGTCGCCGATGAAGGCAAGCTCTCGCCCGAGGAAGAAGCCCGGCGCGAGCGCGCTCGGACCTCCTCACTCGCCGGCGTCGTCGACTACGAGTTTTCGGCGGACTCGCGTTATCTGTTGCTGCCACTCGCCGGCGATTTGTTTTTGTACGACTTGCGCGCAAGCGCTGACAGCTCGCCGGTGCGTCGCTTGACCACGACCGCCGCTGCTGAAACCGACGCCAGATTTTCGCCGCGTGGCCGCTACGTCAGTTTCGTGCGCGATCAAAATTTGTACGTGATCGACTTGCAGTCGGGTCGCGAGACCGCGATCACCCGCGATGGCGGCGGACTCGTTTCCTTCGGTGCAGCGGAGTTCATCGCCCAGGAAGAGATGGACCGCAGCACCGGCTATTGGTGGTCGCCCGATGAGCGACGCATTGCTTACACACGCGTCGATGAATCACCCGTCGATGAACTCGAGCGCTTCGAGATCTACGCCGAGACCGTCAAAGTAATCCGCCAAAGATATCCGGCAGCCGGACGACCGAACGCGCGCGTCGATTTGCGCCTGCACGAGCTTGGCAACAGCAGCGATCGCGAGTTGCCCGCGGCAGCTGCGGGCGATGGCTATCTTGCCCGGGTCAGTTGGTTCCCGGACTCATCGGCGCTGGCGGTGCAGCGGCAACCGCGCGATCAAAAAATGCTGCAGCTGCTGCGCGTCGATGCCGCAACCGGAGACGCGCGCGTACTGCTCGAAGAACGTAGCGACACTTGGGTTGATCTGCATGACGAGCTCACTTTTTTGCCAAAGCGTCGCGCATTCATCTGGTCCTCGGCACGCAGCGGCCATGACCATCTCTACCTCCATGACTACAACGGCAAACTGCTGCGCCCGCTCACGGCAGGGGCGTGGATGGTCACCGGCAGCGGCCGCGAGCGGGCCATCGAGGTTGTCGACGAAACGCGCGGTCTCGTCTATTTCACGGCCAATCGCGATACACCCATCGAGCGGCATCTCTATGTCGCTCCGCTCGATGGAGCTTCCGATCCGCAACGCATCGAAGCGGGTATCAAGCGGCTCAGCAGCAATGCCGGCTGGCACGCGAACGCCATGTCAGCTGATGCGCGTCTCTGGCTCGATACCTTCTCTACACCGGACGAACCGCCCTCGCTCAGCCTGCGCCGTGCAGATGGCAGCCTCGTCGATGTGTTGGTGGCCAACAAACTCGACGACGCGCATCCCTATGCGCCCTATCGAGCGGCGCATCAGGCAACCACTTTCGGCACGCTGACCGCGAGCGATGGGCAGGTGCTGCACTACCAACTCACCAAACCGCAGGGACTCGAAGCCGGCAAAAGATACCCGGTGATCGTCGAGGTTTACGGCGGCCCGGGCGCGCAGCAGGTTCGCCGCGCCTGGGGTGGTCTGTTCCGGCAATTTTTGGCGCAGCAGGGCTATGTGGTCTTCACCATCGATAATCGCGGCTCGGGTTTTCGCGGTCGCGCCTTCGAAGCTGCGATCTATCGGCGCATGGGCTCGATCGAGGTCGAAGATCAGAAGCTCGGCGTCGACTTTCTGCGCACGCTGCCCTATGTCGATGGCACGCGTATCGGCGTGTGGGGCTGGAGTTACGGCGGCTACATGGCACTGATGTGCATGATGCGCGCGCCCGGGCATTTCACGGCGGGCGTATCCGGAGCGCCGGTGACGGACTGGCGGCTCTACGACACGCACTACACCGAGCGCTTCATGAGCACCCCGGCCGACAACCCTGCGGGTTATCGTGATGGCATGGTCATGACGCACGCAGCCGATCTCGCAGGGCCCTTACTCGTCATGCATGGCATGGCCGATGACAACGTGCTCTTCACTCACAGCACGGCGCTCTTCAAGAAGCTGCAGGATCTGCGCAAGCCTTTCGAGGTGATGCCCTACCCTGGCAGCAAGCACGGACTGCTGCGCTTCGGTGCCACCGGGCCACACGCCTACGACATGATCGCCGATTTCTTTGCCCGCACGCTGCGGCCCGATCGCCCCAAACTCGATCGACCCGGCGGCGAGCCGATCGCAGCACATTGACCCACAGCCGGAGCCGCCCCATTGCGCAGCCTCAAGCCCCTGTTCGATCGCAACAAGATCTGGTCCGCGGAGATCACCGCACAGGATCCGGAATTCTTTGCCAAACTGGTCGGTCAGCAATCCCCGGATTATCTTTGGATAGGTTGCGCGGACAGTCGCGTGCCAGCCAATGAAATCGTCGGGCTGCTGCCGGGCGAGCTCTTCGTGCACCGCAACGTCGCCAACGTGGTGGTGCACACCGATCTCAACTGCCTGTCAGTGCTGCAATATGCGGTCGATGTGCTCGATGTCAAACACGTGATCGTCTGCGGGCACTATGGCTGTGGTGGCGTGCAGGCCGCGCTCAACAATTCGCGTCTCGGCCTGATCGACAACTGGCTGCGCCACGTGCAGGACGTGATGAAAAAACACCACGCGCGACTCGACGAACTACCCGACCAAGCCAGTCGACTGCACCGACTCTGCGAGCTCAACGTGATCGAGCAGGTGCTCAACGTCGGTCAGACCACGATCGTGCAAAGCGCTTGGGATCGCGGCAAGGCGCTCGAGATCCATGGCTGGATCTACGATCTGCACGACGGGCTGCTCAAGGACCTCGCCGTGTGCGTGAAGTCCCCGGCAGAGTTCGCAGAGGTGTATCGGCAGGTCGCCGAGTCCGCCTGATCGCGCCCGGCAATCAGGGTAGCTTGATCTTGCTGCCTAACGATTGACCGAGCGCCGCGCCCCCCTCGGGCACCACGATGCGCGAGGCGGCCTCGCGCCGCATTTGCTGCGCTTCTTCGATGGCGTCTTCGAGCGCTTCACGCACGGCAGCCGGGAATTTTTCGATGGCTTCGGCCAGATTCGCCGCCTCGATCTCGAACCCGAGCGGCAGCACGCCGCCCGGCGTCATCAACTGCGTCTGCCCCAGCCAAAGCACCGGACGCGCCGCATCAGGCGAGCCGTCTGCCGTGATCGGCAACAGGCGACGCAAAGTGCCCGCCCGGCGATCCGTGAACACCTCTTCGCGGTAGAGGCTGGTGGCATCGATCTTGATGTCGGGCAGACCAAGGTCCTGAGTGCTCATGATTTTTTTCCTGTGCTGAGATTCGATTCGGCGATATTCGCCATGGTAGCGGGTTGTCCGTGCTGGCGGATGAGCACCTTGCGACGGAAGAAGCGAGTGTAGCCCGCCGCACCCATGCGCGAGCCACCAAGGCCGGAGAGCTTGAAGGAGTGCTTCTCCATTTCGTGGCACATGGCCGTGAGCGAACCGTCATTGAGACTGATGCCGCCGGCATCGATACGCCGACCAATATTCTCGGCTTCTTCGAGGGTACCGGCGATCACGCCCGCCGAGAGGCCGTAAACCCCTTCGTTGGCGAGATCGATCGCTTCATCAAGGTTGTCATAGGCCATCACCGGAATCACCGGACCAAAAGTTTCGTCGACCATGATGCGCATGTCGTGATTCACATCGACCAGCACGGTGGGTCGCAACCACTTGCCGCCATGATCTTCGATGCTGCCGCCACAGAGCACACGCGCACCCTTGGCAACAGCATCGGCAATCTGCGCGGCGACAATGTCTGCCTGTTTGGCAAAGATGAAGGGGCCGATCGTGCCCGCATGAATATCGGGCCAATTGGGTTCGATGCGCTGGGCCTTCTCGACCAGCATGGCGACAAAGGGTTCGTAAATTTGCCGATCGACATAGACGCGCTCGAGACTCTGGCAGGCCTGACCGGTTGCAAGACAGGTCGCACGCAGGGCCACGTCGGTCGCTCGTTCGAGATCAGCGCTCGCGGTGATGATGAGCGGATCGTTGCCGCCCAACTCGAGAAACGCCGGAATGAAATTGCGCGCAGCATTTTCGGCAACGATGCGGCCTGTCGCCACGCTGCCGGTGAAGCACACCACATCGACGCCGGCCACGAGCTGTTCACCGGTCTCGCGGCCGCCGGGCTGCACCTGCAGCACCTCGGCAAGTTCGGGGACGGCAGCGATGCTGCGCATCACGGGCTCGACGAAACGCGGCGTGACTTCGCTCGGCTTGATGTACACCGCACAGCCTGCGAGCAGCGCCGGAATGGCGTCGATGAAACACAACGACACCGGGAAATTCCAGGGACTGATGATGCCGACGAGCGGATACGGCAGGTACTGCGAGCGATAAGAAATACTCGGCATGGTCGCCGAACGCAGTTCTTCTTCTTGTGCAAGGCTCGGCGTGATTGCGATCCAGCGATCGATCATGCCGAGTACCGAACCGACCTCGCTGGTCGCGATCAAAAATCGGCCCGTGTCGTGAGCCAGTGCACCAATGATTTCGGCTTGCCTTGCGACCCACTTGCCGCGCCAGCGCTTGAGAATGGCGATTCGTTCCTCGAGCGGACGGGCCGCCCAGCGCTGCTGCGCGTGACGCATCGCGCCAAGCCGCGTGGCGAGTTCCAGCTCGTTCGGCGCGTTGAAGTCGTAGTCGATTTGACCCGTGCGCGGGTTACGCACCTCGATGAATTCGCCACTCAGCCGTGGCGGCAACTCATCGGGCTTGGGATTGCTTTCTGTGATGCTCATTATTTTGGTCACCATCCGGATTTTGGTCACCATCAAGCGACGGGCGGTGCCTCGGCAAGCGACAGTTTGCCGTCCTGCGCACGTTGCTGCAAAGCGCGAATGAAAGGCAGGTCCGCTTCGAGGATATCGGCGTGGTCGAGTTCGGCGGGCGTCAGCCAGCGCAACCGCTGACCGTCGAGCGCCCGTGGCTCACCGACAAAAGAATCGACCACATAAAAGCGCAAATGCACTTCGCGGTCCGGATAGGCGTGCACGAGTTCCATGACGAACTCGGCCTGCTCGACTTCGATACCAAGTTCTTCGCGCAGTTCGCGCCGCAAGGCTTGCTCGGCGGATTCGTCGGCGGCGACCTTGCCACCGGGAAATTCCCAGCGGCCAGCCATGTGCTTGCCCGGCGGACGCTCGGCGATCAGCACCCGACCATCGTGATCGAAGAGCGCTCCCGCGACGACGATCAGGCCTGCAACGCGCCGTGACACTGCTTGTATTTGCGACCCGAGCCGCAGGGGCAGGGCTCGTTGCGTCCGACTTTGCGCTCGCCGCGCGTCACAGGCGATTGCGGCACGGCCTCGGCGGTGAAACCGTCTTCGCCCTGCGCACCGGCCGCCGCATCGGCAACCGGCGCCGACAGCACGGACTGCGCCTCGGCATGCTGCGCCTGCAACGCGGCGAGCAAGCGGCGTTGCCGCTCCTCTTCTTCGCGCTGCAACTCGGCCTCGCTGCGAATCTCGACGCGGGTCAGCGTGGAAGCCGTATCGAACTTCACGCGCTCAAGCATGCTCGCGAAGAGTTCGTAGGCTTCGCGCCGGTACTCGTAGCGGTAATCTTTTTGCGCGTAGCTGCGCAGGTGTATGCCTTGGCGCAGGTAATCCATCGCCGCCAAATGTTCGCGCCAATGCTGATCGAGCGTGCGCAGCATGATGTCCTTCTCGAGCGCCTGCATGAGATCGACCCCATAGCGCTCGGACTTCACTGCGTAATTCTTTGCCACGGCATCGACAACGCGGGCGCGCATGCTGACTTCGTCGAGCTCGGGCTCTGCAGTGAGCCAGCTTCGCGGGTCGATCTCGGCATTGAAATCTTTGCGGGTCGCCTCACGCAGCCCGTCGAGATCCCAGTCCTCGTGCGGCACGTTGCGCGGCAGGTGCTCATCGAGCAGGCGGCCGACGACATCAGCCTGAATTCCGCGAATGGCCGGGGCGAGATCATTCGCGCCCATGATCTCGGTGCGCTGCTGATAGATGACTTTGCGCTGATCATTGGCGACGTCATCGAACAGCAGCAGCTGCTTGCGGATGTCGAAGTTGTGCGCCTCGACTTTGCGCTGCGCCGCCTCGATGCGCTTGGTGAGCATGCGGCTCTCGATGACCTCGCCTTCTTTCATGCCGGCCGCAGACAGCAGCCGCTTGGTGAAGTTCGGATCACCGAAGATTCGCATCAAGTTGTCTTCCATCGACAGATAGAAGCGCGATGAACCCGGATCTCCCTGACGACCTGAACGACCGCGCAGCTGATTGTCGATGCGGCGCGACTCGTGGCGCTCGGTGCCGATGATGTGCAGACCACCCGCAGCAATGACTTGATCGTGACGCTGCTGCCAATCGGCGCGCACGCGCTGTCGATCATCATCGCCGGCTTCGGCTGGCAAGGCGTTGAGCTCGGACTCGAGACTGCCACCGAGCACGATGTCGGTACCGCGGCCCGCCATGTTGGTGGCGATGGTCACGGCGCCGGGACGACCGGCTTGCGCGACGATCTGTGCTTCTTTCTCGTTCTGCTTGGCGTTCAATACCTCGTGCGCAATGCCTTCTTGTTGCAGCACGCCAGAAATGAGTTCGGAGGTTTCGATCGAGGTGGTGCCCACCAGCACCGGCTGCTGTCGCGCCGCGCACTCGCGAATATCTTCGACGATGGCCTTGAACTTGTCGCTCTGCGTCAAATGCACGAGATCGGGCATGTCCTTGCGCACCATCGGTCGATGGGTCGGAATGACATTGACCTCGAGGTTGTAGATTTGCAGGAATTCCGGCGCCTCGGTGTCGGCGGTGCCGGTCATGCCCGACAATTTTTTGTAGAGCCGGAAATAATTTTGAAAAGTGATCGAGGCGATGGTCTGGTTTTCCTCGCGGACGCGCACGCCTTCCTTGGCTTCGATGGCCTGATGCAGGCCCTCGGACCAGCGACGGCCGGGCATGGTTCGCCCCGTGAATTCGTCGACGATGATCACTTCGCCACCGCGCACGATGTACTCGACGTCGCGCTTGTAGAGCGCATGCGCGCGCAGCGCGGCGTTCAGGTGATGCATCAGGCGAATATTGGCCGGGTCATAGAGGCTTTCGCCGTGCCGCAGCAATCCGCCTTCGATCATCAAAGCTTCGACTTTTTCGTGACCGACTTCGGTGAGATGCACCTGCCGCTGTTTCTCATCAACCATGTAGTCGCCGGCGGGTTCAGGCTCAGCCTCGCCCGAGAGCATGCCACCGGAGCGCGGCGGCGGTCCCTCTGCGCGATCAAGGCGCGGCACGAGCTTGTTGATCGAGACGTAGGTGTCGGTGCTTTCTTCGGCGGGACCCGAAATGATCAGCGGCGTGCGCGCCTCGTCGATCAGAATCGAGTCGACCTCGTCGACGATCGCGAACGACAGCGCACGCTGCACGCGGTCCTCGAGCCGAAAAGCGAGGTTGTCGCGCAGGTAGTCGAAGCCGAATTCATTGTTGGTGCCGTAGGTGATGTCGCAGGCGTAGGCGGCGCGCTTGTCGGCCGCACTTTGCCCGTTGCGGATCACGCCCACCGTGAGGCCGAGAAAGCGATAGACCTTCCCCATCCAATCGGCGTCGCGCTGCGCGAGGTATTCATTGACGGTGACGACGTGCACGCCCTCACCGGTCAGCGCGTTGAGATAGGCAGGCAGCGTTGCCACCAGCGTCTTGCCCTCGCCCGTGCGCATTTCGGCGATGCGACCCCGATGCAGGGCCATGCCGCCGACTAACTGCACGTCGAAGTGACGCATGCCGAGCGAGCGGCGCGCGGCTTCGCGCACGGCCGCAAAGGCTTCAGGCAGGAGCGAGTCGAGGGTCGCGCCCTGTTGCAGACGCTCACGGAACTCGGCGGTCTTGCCTTGCAGCGCCTCGTCGGAGAGGGCCTGCATCGCCGCTTCATGGGTCGCGGCCGCGCGCACTTCGCGGGCCATGAGCTTGAGCATGCGGTCGTTGCGACTGCCGAAAATACGCGTAAGGAAATTGAGCACTCTGGAAGCCCTGCCGGGGAAGCCGGTAAAAAGGCGCGTATTTTACGCGCTGAACTCAACCGCCGATATAGGACAGCGGATTGACCGGATTGCCGTTGCGCAGCACTTCGAAATGCACATGAGGACCGGTGGAGCGGCCCGTCGAGCCCATGACTGCAAGCTGTTGACCGCGAGTGACGGTGTCACCCGACTTCACCAGCAGTCTTTCGTTGTGCGCATAGCGGGTGATGTAGCCATCCCCGTGAGTCACTTCGACCACATTGCCGTAGTCGAGCTTGTATCCTGCCCACGTGACAACACCCGCGCCGACCGCAATGACGAGATCGCCGCGATTACCCGCGAAGTCGATCCCGCGGTGAAAAGCGAATTCGCCGGAGAGCGGATCTTGTCTTACGCCGTACCCCGAGGACATGAATCCGCGCACCACAGGACGTCCCTCGGGTACCGTCTGTTGACGAAGTTCACGCTGCAAAATCAACTGCTCGAGTACGCTGAGCTGCGACTCGCGCTGCGAGAGTTTCGACTCGAAATCATCGAGCATCCCCGATAAATCGGGGGCGGCAACCGGCACCGCAGATTCGGACTCGGGGCCGCCCGCGGCAGGGGCCGCCGAAAAATCGAATTCGCTGGAATTGACGTCCGCCATCTCGGCGAGCCGCTTGCCGAGCGCGTCGAGGCGGATCACGTGAGCGTTCAGCTGACCGATGCGCGCCGACATCGAATCGACGCGTTCTTGCACGCGTTCGCGAAGCTCATCCAAGTCGCTTTTTTGTTGTAGTGCAGCACGGGCGAGTGCAGCGGGACTGCCGTCACCGAGATCAACACCACGACTGCCCACATTGAAACCGGCAACAAACGCAACGATGAGTAGCGACAGCACGGCCACGGCCGAAAGCCCCAGCGCCCAAGGCCCGGAAACATTGAAGCTCGCAGCGCCCGCGGCGCGTCGTCTGAGAACCACTAGCCTCACGTCACTTCCCCCGACGGAAGGCGCCGACGACCATGTGGTCCGACTTCGTGAAGAAGCCGGTGACATAATCCATCGACTGTTATTGGACGGTAGCCGACCGAAAGACAGCCGCGACTATGCCCAAACCGCCCCCCCGAAACAACCCAAAATTACCCAAGTTGGCAGGAAATGGGCTCCCCAGACCCGGAAACCCCAAGGATATCAATAGCTTATTGGCAGGTTCGGGGCTTGCAAAACAGGCCCGGGAGTTTGTCCGCAGACAGGACGACTGGGGCAGTTTCTTCGCTGGGCGCCTTGATCCCATGTTGCTCGAGGCCATCGGGCACTACGTCGAGAAGGACGGAACACTCACAATTTTTGTGAATTCTGCCGCTTGGGCCGCCCGCCTGCGCTTTGCCTTGCCCGAACTCTGGAGTGCCGCGCGAGAATTCCGCCCCGGGACCGAACGCTGGACGGTGAAAATTCAGCCAGTCGCCGCGAGGACCGGCGCGCGCACATAAGAGATCGGCGCGTCTTCCGGCCGTTCGAAGACGATCGCTTCCCATGCAGACTCGTCGGCCAGCAGCGTGCGCAGCAAACGATTGTTGAGACCATGGCCAGACTTGAAGGCCGAGAACTCGCCGATGAGGCTGTGTCCGAGCAGGTAAAGATCACCGATGGCATCGAGGATTTTGTGCTTCACGAACTCGTCTTCGTAGCGCAAACCACCCTCGTTCAATACCTTCGAGTCATCGAGCACGATGGCGTTGTCGAGATTGCCGCCGAGCGCCAGGTTGCGTGCACGCATGGTCTCGAGATCGCGCATGAAACCGAAAGTGCGTGCGCGGCTGATTTCTTTGAGAAACGAGGTGGTGGAGAAATCCATGCTGGCACGCTGCGCGCGTCGCTTGAAAATCGGGTGGTTGAACTCGATCTCGAAGTTCACCTTGAAGCCGTCGAAGGGATCGAACTGCGCCCATTTGTCGCCGTCTTCGACTCGAACCGACTTGCGAATGCGCACGAAGCGCTTCGGTGTGCGCTGCTGCTCGATTCCCGCCGATTGCAGCAGGAACACGAACGGGCCCGCGCTACCGTCCATGATCGGCACCTCGGGGCCGGTCACTTCGACCAGCGCGTTGTCGATGCCGAGCCCGGCAAAAGCCGAGAGCAGATGCTCCACCGTCGACACGCGCACATCATCTTTGACGAGCGAGGTGCCGAGCGTGGTCTCGCCGACGTTGCCGGCACGCGCCGGCACATCGACGGGCACGGCAAGATCGGTACGCCGAAAGACGATGCCCGTATCGGGCGCCGCCGGACGAATGGTCATGAGGATGCGCTTGCCGGAGTGCAGGCCGACACCGCTCGCGCGAATGACGTTTTTAAGCGTTCTCTGTCCGACCATTGATGTCTCCGGTTCCGCCCGTGCCCGCCGCCGCAAAGGCAGCGGGCCGGGGGATCACAGAAGGGCGCGAGTGTACCCGAAAAGTCCCGACATCAATCGGCCTGCCGACGCAGGAACGCCGGGATGTCGAGGATCTCCTCGGCGACCTCGGCCTCGTGACGCAGACCATCACCGGCCGCGGCCTTGAAGCGCTCGTAGGCGGGAACATCGAGCTTGCTGTAGTCGGTTGGCACCACGACCGGCCGGCGTCCGGCGCGCAGCCCTTCGAGACCCGAGCGCGCAGCGCTTGTGCGCGCAACACCCGCGGGCGCAGCCGGGGCAGCGGCCATGGCCGGGGCGATGGCGACCGGAGCCGCCGTGACCTGCGCTTGCGGACGGTCGAGACCCGTTGCCACCACGGTGACGCGCAGCTCGTCGCTGAGGTTCGGGTCGATGACCGTACCGACCACCACCGTCGCGTCTTCCGAGGCGAATTCTTTGACGATATTGCCGACTTCCTCGAACTCGCCGATGCCGAGATCAAGACCCGCAGTCACATTGACCAGAATGCCGCGGGCGCCCGAAAGATTGACGTCCTCGAGCAGCGGCGACGACACCGCCATCTGCGCAGCCACTCGAGCGCGATCCTCACCGCTCGCAAATCCGGTACCCATCATCGCCATGCCGGTTTCGCCCATCACAGTACGCACGTCGGCAAAGTCGACATTGATGAGACCCGGTCGGGTGATGAGATCGGCGATGCCCTGCACCGCACCCTGCAGCACGCCGTTGGCGCGCTTGAAGGCATCGAGCAGCGTGGTCTTGGGACCGAGTACGGTGAGCAGCTTCTGGTTCGGGATGGTGATCAAAGAATCGACATGCTTGGCGAGTTCCTCCATGCCCTGATCCGCAATCATCGAACGCTTGTTGCCTTCCATGTTGAACGGCCGCGTCACCACGGCGACGGTCAAGATCCCGAGTTCTCTGGCGATATGCGCCACCACCGGCGCAGCGCCGGTGCCGGTGCCGCCGCCCATGCCCGCGGTGATGAACAGCATGTCGCAGCCCTCGATCAGCTCGATGATGCGATCGCGATCTTCCATCGCGGCCTGGCGGCCGATGTCCGGATTGGCACCCGCACCGAGACCCTTCGTGATGTTGGAACCGATCTGCAACGCCGTCTTCACGTTCGAGTTCTTCAGCGCCTGCGCGTCGGTGTTGACGCACATGAATTCGACGCCCTCGATGCCGCTCTGCACCATGTGCGAAACCGCATTGCCGCCGCCGCCACCCACGCCCAGCACTTTGATCACTGCGCTCTGGCTGTATGAGTCCATGAGTTCAAACATGACGTGACACTCCTATTTCAAAAATTTATTTCAAAAATTGCCCTGAAACCAATCCCGCATCCGCTCGGCCATGCCGCGCGCCTTGCCGCTGATTGCACCGGCGCGCGAGCGCTTCGGCGCGAGGTGATCGCGCCCGTACAGCAAAAGACCCACCCCGGTCGAATGGATGGCGTTGTTCGTGACGTCCGCGAGGCCACGCACGCCGACCGGCATGCCGAGTCGCACCGGTACATGAAAAACTTCTTCGGCGAGTTCGATCGCGCCTTCCATCTTCGAGCTGCCACCCGTGAGTACGATGCCGGCGGCGATGGTTTCTTCGAAGCCGCTGCGGCGCAGCTCTTCGCGGATCAGGCTGAAGAGCTCTTCGTAACGCGGCTCGACGATCTCGGCGAGCGTCTGACGAGCGAGTCTGCGCGCCGGTCGATCACCCACGCTCGGCACTTCGATGGTTTCATCCGGATTCGCCAGCTGCGACAGCGCACAGGCATAACGCAGCTTGATGTCTTCGGCGTTCTGTGTCGGCGTGCGCATCGACACGGCGATATCGTTGGTGACCTGATCGCCAGCAATCGGAATCACCGCGGTATGACGAATCGCGCCATACGAAAACACGGCGATGTCGGTGGTGCCGCCGCCGATATCGACGATGCAAACCCCGAGATCTTTTTCGTCTTCGGTCAGCACGGCATAGCTTGATGCCAGCTGTTCGAGCACGATGTCATCGACATCGAGCCCACAACGCTGGATGCATTTTTCGATGTTCTGCGCAGCGCTGTCCGCACCGGTGACGATATGTACCTTGGCCTCGAGGCGCACGCCGGACATCCCGACCGGATCGCGGATGCCCTCTTGCCCATCGATGATGAATTCCTGCGGCAGCACATGCAGAATTTTTTGATCAGCGGGAATGGCGACCGCTTTCGCGGCGTCGATGACGTGCTCGACGTCGGCGAGCTGAACTTCCTTGTCGCGGATCGCCACCACACCATGCGAGTTGAGGCTGCGCACATGGCTACCGGCGATGCCTGCGTAGACCGAGTGAATCTCGCAACCGGCCATCAGCTCGGCTTCTTCGACGGCGCGCTGTATCGACTGCACGGTCGACTCGATGTTGACCACCACGCCACGCTTCAAGCCGCGCGAAGGCTGCGAGCCGATGCCGATGATCTCGATGCTGTTGTCGGGCGCAATCTCGCCGACCAGGGCGACCACTTTCGAGGTACCGATGTCGAGTCCGACGATGAGCTGTCTTTCCGGTTTCTTTGCCATGCCTGTTCCGTCCGTCAACCTTCGGTGGACTCGTCGAACTCATCCACTGCCGCAACCTTGGTGCTGCCACGCCAGCCGACCGAAAAGCCGTTGGTGTAGCGCATATCCACGTAATTGATTTCCGCCGAGCGCTGCACGACGAGGCGCAAAGCTGCGGCGACGAAGCGCTCGAAGCGCTCATCGACCTGCCGCCGACCGAGTCGAATGCGCACGCCGTTGTCGAGGTCGATTTCCCAGGCACCGCGCGCATCGAGTCGCAGCGCGGCAATCCGCACACCACCCTCGATCAGCCGCCCCTGAATCGCGAGGTAGCGCTGGGCCACCATGCTCTCGCTGCCCTTCGGGCCGGAGAGTCGCGGCAATTCGGGCGGGATGAATCGCGACTCCGACAAGAACAATTCACCGCGGGCGTTCAAAAGTCCGTTGGCGCCCCAGCGAGCTGCCGCGACCTGCTCGACGACGCGAACCTCGAGGCCGCGCGGCCAGGCGCGGCCCACGCTCGCGCTGTCGACCCACGGCAGTGATTCGAGGGCGCGCTGCAGCGTGCCGAGATCGGCGGTGACGAGACCCGCGTCATGCAGACGATCGCGGACCGCCTGCTCGACTTCCAGCGGCGAAACCCGCTGGAAGCGACCCTGCACCAACACACGATCAATGGGCTGATCGAGTGCCGTGACGATCAACCAAAGAAATGCGCCGACCACGGCAAGACCGGACGCCGCGGAAGCGAGACGCTGCCAATCGATCTGCGGCAGTTGCCAGCCGGATTCCTCGGCGCGTTTGCGATTGCGGGGTTTGCGGCTACCGAACATGGCCATGCGCTGCACCCTCCCCCGAGTTCTTGGGCCGACGCGTGAAGCTCGTCTCGAGCACGCGCCAGACCAGCGTCGGAAAATCGATGCCGCTCGCCCGTGCCGCCATCGGCACCAGACTGTGATCGGTCATCCCCGGTACCGTGTTGATCTCGAGCAGCAGCGGTCGCGCAGTTTTATCCATCATGAAATCGACGCGTCCCCAGCCCTCGGCACCGGTGGCTGCGAACGCGCCGAGCGCGAGTGCGCCGAGGTGCCGCTCCGCTTCGGGCGCGAGGCCCGACGGGCAGTGATACTGCGTATCTTCACGGAAATATTTGGCTTCGTAGTCGTAGAAATTCTTTGCTGCGACGATGCGGATCGAAGGCAGCGCGCGGCCGTGAAGAATGCCGACCGTGTATTCGGCGCCGCTGATGAAGGCTTCGGCCAAGACCACGGCATCGGTTGCGGCAGCCGCCGCGAAGGCCGCGGGCAAGTCAGCGGCGCGTTCGACCTTACTCATACCCACCGAGGAGCCCTGAGTCGCCGGCTTGATGAACATCGGCAAACCGAGTTGTGTGAGTGCGGTATCGAAATCTTCGGGACCTCGCAACACGACGAAATCCGCCGTACTGATCCCGACCGCTGCCGCGAGCCGCTTGGTGCGGACTTTGTCCATGCACAGTGCCGAGCCGAGCACGCCGCTGCCGGTGTAGGGAATGGCAAGGCACTCGAGCGCTCCCTGCAACGTGCCGTCTTCGCCGCCCGGGCCATGCAGGGCGATCCAAACACGATCAAAGCCCTGCGCCACGAGAGCCGAGAGCGGCTGCTCGCGAGGATCGAAGGCCTGGGCATCGACACCGCGCTGCTGCAATGCAGCGAGTACAGCACGACCACTCAACAAAGAAATCTCGCGCTCGCTCGAGTCGCCACCAAGCAAAACAGCAACTTTGCCGAACTCGCGAGCGTCGCTGATCTCGCGCAAGGCGCCGGGATCGTGAACGAGATGCATCAGGCCGACTCCCCCACGATGCGTACCTCGGTTTGCAGCCGTACACCGCAGTGCTGCTCGACCGTGCTGCGTACATGCACGATCAATTGCTCGAGGTCGGCCGCGCTGGCCTCGCCCTCGTTGACGATGAAATTGGCATGCTTGGGCGACACCAGCGCACCGCCGATACGCGTGCCCTTGAGACCCGCCGCCTCGATGAGACGCGCGGCGTGGTCACCCGGCGGATTGGTGAACACCGAACCGCAGCTCCATTCGCCAATCGGCTGCTTTTGCTTGCGCTCGACCAGCAGATCACGAATGGCGTCGGTGCTCGCTCCCGCGCGCTGTTCGAAGTGCAAGGACGCGGCCAAAAAAGCCTCGTTCGCAACGGGCGGCTCGACATGCCGATAAGAGACGCGATACTCGCCCGCGCTGCGCAGCCTGATGCTGCCGCTGCGATCGATGACTTCGACGTTGCGCACGTGCCGCCAGGTTTCACCGCCGAATGCACCGGCGTTCATCGCGAGGGCACCACCCAGCGTCCCCGGAATTCCGGCAAAGAATTCGGCGGGGCCGAGGCCCCAGCGTACGCACTGCCGAGCGATACGGGCGCAGGGCACACCGGCCTCGCACCAGACCTCGGTAATGCCGCGACGTTCGAGCGCACCAAGCGCGCCATGCAAGGAAATCACCACGCCGCGCAGACCGCCATCGCGTACCAAAAGATTGCTGCCAAGGCCCACCCAGGACACGGGCGTCGTCACCGGCAACACCCGCAGGAACTCCGCGAGGTCTTCGCGATCTTTCGGCTCAAAGAAAACCTCGGCCGGTCCACCGACATGCCATGAGGTATGCCGCGACATCGGCTCAGCGAGCGCCACGCGCTCGGCAAAATACTGCTGCAGACTGTTGGTAAAGGCCGAGTCGAGGGTGGCGCGCATCAGGCGTGCTCTCCACCGAGGCGCTTGGGCAAATCGTGGGCGACGGCGCTGATGCTGCCCGCGCCCATGGCGAGCAGGACATCGTCCGCGCGCAGCAGATCACGCAGGTTGTCGGCGAGTTCTTCGACGCGCGCCACGAACACGGGCTCAATATGCCCGCGACTGCGCACGGCACGACAGATGGCGCGTCCGTCGGCGCCCGTGATCGGCGCTTCGCCGGCGGCGTAAACCTCGGTCACGAGCAACACATCGGCGGTCGACAACACGTTCGCAAAATCATCGAGCAAATCGCGGGTGCGCGTATAGCGATGCGGCTGGAAGGCGAGCACGATGCGCCGACCCGGATAGGCCTGACGTGCGGCATCGAGCGTGGCGCGGATCTCGGTCGGATGGTGGCCATAGTCATCGATCACCACCGCGTTGCCGCCGCCCGCAGGCAGACGACCCACATACTGCAGACGCCGATCGACACCTTGGAATTTGGCGAGTCCGCGTTGGATGGCGACATCCTCGACGCCGAGTTCACTCGCCACCGCAATCGCCGCGAGTGCGTTCTGCACGTTGTGGCGACCCGGCAAATTGAGGCTGATCGCAAGCGGCGCGGCACGGCCCGGTCGCAGCACATCGAATGAGGACAGCGGTCCGTTACGCACCACGTTCACCGCGCGCACATCCGCGCCCTCTTCGATGCCGTAGGTGGTGATCGGTCGACCAACGCGCGACAGGACGCCGCGCACTTCCGCATCGTCGGCACACAACACCGCGAGTCCGTAAAAAGGCAGGTTGTGCAAAAAATCCACGAAGCTCTGCCGCAGCCGATTGAAGTCGCCGTCGTGAGTGGCGAGGTGATCGTTGTCGATATTGGTGACCACGGCGATGAGCGGCTGCAGATGCAAGAACGAGGCATCGCTTTCGTCCGCTTCGGCGACCAGATAGCGACCGGCACCGAGACGCGCATTGGTACCTGCACTCTTCAAACGACCGCCGATCACGAAAGTGGGATCTTCGCCGCCTTCGGCGAGCACCGAAGCAACCAGGCTCGTGGTCGTGGTCTTGCCGTGCGTTCCGGCGACGGCAATGGCAGAGCGAAAACGCATCAGCTCGCCGAGCATCTCGGCGCGCGGTACCACCGGAATGCGCTGCTCGAGAGCACGCGCCACTTCCGGGTTCTCGCGCGAGACCGCGCTCGACACCACGATCACGTCCGCGCCGACGATATTCTTTGCATCGTGCCCGAAGGCGATCCGCGCACCGAGCTCGCCGAGGCGCGCCGTGACGGTATTCGGCTTGAGGTCACTGCCCTGCACGAGATAGCCAAGATTGAGCAGCACCTCGGCGATGCCGCCCATACCACTGCCACCAATGCCCACAAAATGGATGGTGTTGATGCGCCGCATGCGCTCCATGCCACTCGCGCTGCTCATGCTGCGACCTCTATCGTCAGACCGCCCGCAGCCAAGCACGCTGCGCCGAGGTCCGCCGTCGATTCAGGACGCGCGATGCGCCGTGCCCGCTCAGCCATCGACAGCAGCGCGCTGCGATCCGTTGCAAAACGTTTAAGCTCGGTCGCCAATTTCTCCGCGGTCAGATCACGCTCGGGAATGAGGATGGCCGCACCTTGCGCGACCAAAAATTGCGCGTTGCGGGTCTGATGGTCATCCACCGCCGCCGGAAACGGCACGAGTAGGGAGGCGACGCCTGCGGCGGCGATCTCCGAGACCGTAAGGGCACCCGCGCGACAAATGACGAGATCGGCCGCGCCATAGGCCATCGCAATATCGTCGATGAACGCGCTGACCTCCGCTGCGATGCCGCGACTCTGATACGCCTGCTGGGTCCCCTCGAACATGCGAATACCGCTTTGGTGACGGACATGCACCGTGCCCGCCGCAAGCTTCGCGATCGCCTCCGGAACGACATTGTTGAGACGCTGCGCACCCTGACTGCCGCCCACGACCAGCAACTGCAACGGGCCACTACGCGCGCCGTAGCGCGTCGCCGGCGGCGCCAGAGCAAAGAAATCGTCACGCACGGGATTGCCGACTTCGGTCGCCGTGACACCCGCCGCGAAGCTGCCGGCGAAGGCTTCGAGCACTCGAGTCGAAATCTTTGCCAGCGTACGGTTGGTGAAGCCGGCGATCGCGTTCTGTTCGTGGATCACGAGCGGTCGACCTGACAACCAAGCCGCGAGACCCCCGGGACCTGTCACATAGCCACCGAGGCCGACGACCACCCGCGGGCGGTGACGGCGGACCGCCGCAAGCGCTTGCCACAGCGCGCGCAACAAGCGCAGCGGAGCAGCGAGCAGCGTGGTCAACCCCTTGCCGCGCAAGCCGCCGATATCGATCCACTCCACCTCGATGCCCGCTGCAGGTACGAGACGTGCTTCGATACCCGCACGGGTGCCGAGCCAAACCACGTCAAAGTTTCGAGCTCTTAACCAAGCCGCGAGCGACAGCGCCGGAAACACATGTCCACCGGTGCCGCCCGCCATGATCATGACGCAGGGTCTGCTCACGCTTGCAGCGCCTCCGCAGTCCCGCCGTCGCGCGCCCGTGCCGCATGACTGCCGCGCAAGCTCGCCGCTGCCGTGCCGCGCGAAGCCTGCACGGCCTCGTGATACACACGCAGCACCATACCGACCCAAGCAAGCGTGACGATCATGCTCGAACGGCCATAACTCATGAACGGCAGCGTCAGACCTTTGGTCGGCAGCAAACCCATGTTCACGCCCATGTTGATGAACGCTTGCATCGCCACCCAAAGACCAAAGCCGGCAGCAAGATAAGCGGGAAATTTCAGGCCGGCATCGCTCGCGAGACGCGCAACCCACAAGGCACGCAGGGCGAGCGCAACGAAGAGCCCGATCGTCAGCAAGATGCCAAGCAGACCAAGTTCCTCGGAGAGCACGGCAAACAGAAAGTCGGTATGCGCCTCGGGCAGATAGAAGAGCTTCTGCACGCTCTCGCCGAGACCGACTCCGGTCCAACCGCCGCGACCAATGGCGATCAAACTTTGAGTGAGCTGGAAGCCGCTATTGAAAGGATCCTGCCACGGATCCAGAAACGAAGTCAGACGTCGCAGTCGATAAGGCGATGAGATGGCAACGGTCGCGAGCAACCCTGCGCCGACCACTGCGAGTGCCAGCACATCGCGCAATCGAGCACCGGCGATGAAGAGCACGCCAAACGCGGTCGCCGTGAGCACCGTGGCGGCGCCGAAGTCGGGCTCGAGCAGCAACAAGACAAAGAAAACACCCACCAAAACCAGTGGCTTGGCGAGGCCCATGAAGGAACTGCGCAACTCCGCCTCGCGCCGCACGGCATAACTGGCGATGAACACGAGGACCATCACGCGCGCTGCCTCGGAGGCCTGAAAGTTGAATCCGGCGAGACGAATCCAGCGGCGGCTGCCATTGACCACATGACCCACGCCCGGAATCAGCACGGCCACCAGCAACAGGAATGCACCAACGAGCAGCAAAGGCGCGAGACGCTCCAGCCACTCGGTACGCACCACGAGCGCGCAAGCGGCAGCAACACCGCCGACCATCACCAGCACGAACTGCCGCTCGAGATAAATAAACGGATCGCCGGATTCTTTGGTGCCGATCGACATCGAAGCCGAGGCGACGACAATCAAACCGAGCAGCACGATGCTCGAGACCAGGAGCAGCATGACCGTGTCGATGTGGATGGTGGTCGGTCGAGCGCCGCCACGCGCGGGCAGAGTGAAGGAACTCATGCGGGCAACCTCCGCACGGCAGCGGCGAAGCGATCGCCGCGTTCGGCGTAATCACGAAACATGTCGAGGCTCGCGCAAGCGGGCGACAGCAGGACGATCTCGCCGGGCTTTGCCTGACTGGCCGCAGCCTCGACCGCCTCTTCGAGCGAGCCGCAGTGCTGCCACTCGCAGGTTCCCTCGAGAGCCGCAGCCAACTGTGCTGCGTCGCGACCGATGAGCAAAGCGCGCCGAACGCGACCGCGCAGTGCCTCGGCGAGCGGCGCGAAGTCCTGACCCTTGCCATCGCCGCCGGCGATCAGCAGCAAGCTGCCCGGCATGCCGCGCACTGCAGCGGCCGTCGCACCGACATTGGTGCCCTTGGAATCGTTGATGTAGCGCACACCGCGCTTCTCGCCCACCCACTGCGAGCGATGCGCAAGCCCGGTGAATTCGCGCAATTCTTCGAGCATTGGCGGCAAGGGCAAACCGCTCGCCTCGCCAAGCGCAAGTGCAGCGAGCGCGTTGGCCGCATTATGCAAACCGGCAATCCGCATCGCCGACACCGCAAGCACGGGCGTGCCACGAATGGCGAGCCAGCGCTCACCCGCATGCTCGATCAAAGAATAGTCGGCTCCGCTCGCACCTGCGACCGAGAAGCCGACCACCCGCTTGGGGCCGGGTACCGAGGAATCGCTGCTCGCGATGACCTCAGGCATGGAGCGCGTCCACGGGTCGTCGTAATTGACGACGGCCGTGCCGCAGTGACGGAAGATGCGGGCCTTGGCCGCGCAATAGGCCTGCATGCTGCCATGACGATCAAGATGATCAGCCGTGAGATTGAGTGCGGCACCCGCCAGCAGGCGCAGCGAAGACGTGCTCTCGAGTTGAAAGCTCGAAAGCTCGATCACATAGAGTTCGGGAGCCGGCTGCGCGAGCAGATCGAGCACCGGCGTACCCAGATTACCGCCAACGGCGACACGGCGACCTGAACGAGCGACCATGCGACCGACGAGGGTCGTCACGGTGCTCTTGCCATTGGTACCCGTGATGCCGACTACGGGCACCGCCGCCTCGCGAGCGAAGAGCTCGACATCACCGACGATTTCGATGCCGCGCCCGCGGGCCGCAGTCATCAGTGGTTCATCGAGCGCGACTCCGGGCGAGGCCACCACGAGCGCCACACCGTCGAGCAAACTCAGATCGAACCGACCATACGCGGCGCGCGCACTCGGCTGCAGCGCGCTGACGGCCGACTGTCCGGGTGGCGAGTCACGACTGTCGGTGACCGCAAGATCCCAACCGCGCGCCGAAAGGTGGCGCGCAGCCGACAGCCCCGATTTGCCGAGACCGACGATGAGCGCCCGCGGTGAGGATGGAGTGTCGGTCATCGCAGCTTGAGCGTCGCGAGACCCGCGAGCACCAGAAAGAAAGTGATGATCCAGAAGCGCACGATGACTTTAGGCTCGGCCCATCCTTTCAGTTCGAAGTGATGATGGATGGGCGCCATGCGGAAAATGCGTTTGCCGGTCAGCTTGAAGGAAGCCACTTGCAAGATCACCGAGGCGGTCTCGAGCACGAAAATGCCACCCATCACGAGCACGACCAGCTCCTGACGCACAATCACCGCGATCGTGCCGAGCGCGGCACCGATCGACAGCGCACCGATATCCCCCATGAAGACCTGCGCCGGATAAGTATTGAACCAAAGAAATCCGAGGCCGGCGCCGACCAACGCGGCACAGAAAATCAGCAGTTCGCCTGCGTGAGGCACAGCCGGGATGCCGAGATAGCCCGCGAACACGGCGTTACCCGCCGCGTAGGCGAACACGCCGAGCGCAGCCGCCACCATGACGGCGGGCATGATCGCGAGACCATCGAGCCCATCGGTGAGATTCACGGCATTGCTCATGCCGACGATCATCAGGTAGGTCAGCAGCACGAAGCCGAAGATGCCGAGCGGCAAGGCGAAATTTTTGACGAACGGCAGAAAGAGCGTGGTGTCGACCGGAGTCCTGGCGGTGTACCAAAGCGCCAGCGCCGCAGCCAAACCGCCGATCGACTGCCAGAAATATTTGTAGCGAGCGATCAGCCCCTTGGGGTTCTTCTTGACGAGCTTCAGATAGTCGTCCCAGAAGCCGACCATGCCGAACAGCAGAGTCACGCCGAGCACGATCCACACGAAACGATTATCGAGATCGGCCCACAACAGGGTCGACATGGCAATCGCGACGATGATCAACAAGCCGCCCATGGTCGGTGTGCCGACTTTCTTTTGGTGTGCGGCAGGGATGTAGTCGCGAACCACCTGACCGATCTGATCGCGCGTGAGCTTGGCGATCATCCACGGCCCGATCGCCAAAGAAATGGCGAGTGCAGTCACCGCGGCGAGGATGGCGCGAAAAGTAAGATAAGAGAAAACATTGAACAGCGAGACCGTTTCAGCCAGGCGTTGCGACAACCACAGCAGCATCAGTGCACCCCCTCTGCAGCAGGTTCGCGGTCGTCCATCGGAGTCGCGCTCTGCTCGAGCGCTGCGATCACACGCTCCAGCCGATTCATGCGCGAGCCCTTGATGAGCACGCGCGTGCCACCGGCGAGTTCCCGCTCGACAGCGGCAGTCAAATCTGCCGCGTCGGCATGCCAGCTCGCACCCTCGCCGAACGTTTCGACGGCGTGGCGCGTCGCTTCGCCGAGCGCAAACAATCGAGCGACGCCGTGGTCTCGTGCGTAGCGACCCGCCTCGAGATGCGCCTCGTGCGAGAACGCGCCGAGTTCGGCCATTTCGCCGAGCACGAGCAAACCTCGTCCACCGAGTGACTCGAGCACGTCGATAGCCGCCTCCAGCGAGCTGGGATTGGCGTTGTAGGAATCATCGATCAACCACGCGCCTGCACGCGCGGGTCGCAGCTGCAGTCGGCCGGTGACCGGCCGCATGTGCGCAAGACCGCGCGCGATGTCGGTCAGCGTCGCGCCTGCCGCGCTCGCCGCTGCGGCAGCACCGAGCGCGTTGAGTACGTTGTGCTTGCCAGCGAGCTGCAGCTCGATTGCGGCTTCGCCTTGGGGCGTGACCAGCGTGAAGCGTGTCGAAAAGCCGCGGTGGGTGGTTTCCGTGTGAATGTCGCGCGCCGTGAAATCCGCCTTGGCACCGAGTCCGAAGGTGACGATGCGCGCCACGGTCATGTCGCGCCACAAAGGGGCGAAGCGGTCGTCGGCGTTGAGGATCGCCGTGCTATCGCGACCGAGTACAGCAAACAATTCGCCCTCGGCGCGCGCCACGCCCTCGAGCGAACCGAAACCCTCGAGATGCTCCGCGCCGGCATTGGTGACGATGCCGATCGAGGGCGAAGCAAACGCCGCCAGCTGCGTCACGTCGCCGGCGTGATTGGCGCCCATCTCGATCACCGCATGCCGGTGCTCAGGCGACAGACGCAGCAGCGTAAGCGGCACGCCGATGTGATTATTGAGGTTACCGACCGTCGCCAGCGTCGGGCCTCGAACCGCCAGAATGGCCGCGATCATTTCTTTGCTCGTGGTCTTGCCGTTGCTGCCAGCCACCGCCACGAGCGGCAGCGCGAACCGCTCGCGCCAAGCCTGCGCGGCGCGCTGCAGTGCCGAGAGCGCATCGGTCACCACAATCACCGGGAATCCCGGCGGACCTTCGCGTTCGGCAATCGCCCCGGCAGCACCGCGCGCCGCCGCTTCGGCAAGATAAGCGTTGCCGTCGAAATTGGGGCCGCGCAACGCGACGAAGAGTTCGCCCGGGGCGAGTTTGCGCGTGTCGGTGGTGACGGCGACGACTTCGCAGTCCGCGCCGACGAGACGGCCTCCGCAATCGACGGCGATGTCCTGCAGCCGACGCATCAGTGCGCACCTTCGGACTGCAATTCAGCGGGGTAATAAATACTTTGAACGAGCTCGCGATCGCTGAAGTGGCGCCGCTCGGCGCCCACGATTTGATAATTCTCGTGTCCCTTGCCGGCAACGAGTACCACATCGCCTGCGGCGGCATGGTCGAGTGCATGCTGGATTGCAGCAGCGCGATCATGGATCACTGTCGCCCGTCGTCCCTGCGGCAATCCCGCAAGAATGTCGGCGACGATCCTGACGGCCGGTTCGCTGCGCGGATTATCGTCGGTGATGACAATGTCATCGGCCATCGCCGCCGCCACGCTCGCCATGAGCGGCCGTTTGCCCGCATCACGATCGCCCCCACAGCCGAAGACAACATTCAAACGGCCATGACAATGCGAGCGTGCCGCACGCAGCGCTTTCGCCAGCGCATCGGGCGTATGGGCGTAATCGACGATCGCGAGTGCGCGTCCCGGCGCAACCATCGCCTCCATGCGCCCGGGCGGTGCGCTGATGCTCGCAAGCGCGCTCAGCGCATCGACCAAGCCGACACCCAGCGCGTCGAGAATACCGAGCGTGACCAGCACGTTATCGACATTAAACTCGCCGATCAGCGGCAACGTGACCGCGTGACGCGTCATCGCGCCCTCGCCGAGTTGCGCCTCAAGCGTAAACACCAGCCCCTCGGACTGACTGCGAACCTCAAAGGCGGTCAACGAGCGCGTCGCCGGGTCGATCGCGCGGCATTCATCGATGACCGCCAAGCCAGCCGCCGTGCGTGCAGTCAGCACGAGCGGCAGCGTATGCACATGTCGCAGAGACAGCGTGGCACCGAAGGCGTCATCGACATTGATGACGCCGCAACCGAGTTGCGGCATGTCGAACAAACGCGCCTTGGCGGCCCCGTAAGCCTCCATGGTGCCGTGATAATCAAGATGGTCACGGGTCAAATTGGTGAATGCGGCCACCCGAAAATTCACGGCGGCGACACGATGCTGATCTAGAGCGTGCGATGACACTTCCATCGCCACGCACTGCGCCCCGGCTGCCTGTATGGCAGCCAGCTGGCGCTGCACGCTGACGGCATCGGCGGTGGTGTACTCGCCAGGCATGATCGCCTCGGGCACGCGACCGACGCCGAGCGTGCCCATGTAAGCGGCCGGCAACTGACAGCGGCTCAAGGCCTGCGCGAGCAGCCACGCCGTGGTCGTCTTGCCATTGGTGCCGGTGATGCCGGCCACGGCAAGCTGCGCGGAAGGACGGCCAAAGAATCGGCCGGCGATCTCGCTGGCGTGCTGCGATAAATCTTTGATCGGCAGCGCGACAACATCATCAGGTAACTTGGGCTCGGCGATACCCGGGGCCGGCTCCCAGAACACGGCGCGAGCGCCGCGGGCGAGCGCCTGCGGCAGCGCGGCAAGACCGTGGGTGCGGCGCCCTGCGCAGGCGAGAAACAAGCCCCCCGCCGCGACGGTCCGACCGTCGAGACTGATGTCGTCGACGACGATGTCGCTGGCGGCATCGTCGCTCGCGACACGGTCGACGCGCAATTCACCGAGCCGACGCGCCACCAAGGCGCCCATCAGCGCAACTCCCCGTTCGCAGGACGTGCCGATGCTGCAGCCGTCGCGATATTTTGCGGCAGATCTGCAGGCAGGGACTCGGTCTCTGGCAGCGCATCAAAGAATTGATCGACGGGTGTATCGGGCGCGACCGCCAGCAGCCGCAATGCACCACCCACTACCGACGAGAAAGTCGGTGCCGCCACATCGCCGCCGTAGTAAAGACCCGCCGAGGGTTCGTCGATCACCACGACCGTGGCGAGACGCGGATTGCTCGCCGGCGCGAGCCCCGCAAACACCGCAAGATATCGATTGGTGGAATAGCCACCCGCACTCGCCTTCCAGGCCGTGCCGGTTTTGCCCGCGACGCTATAGCCCGGAATCGCCGCGCGCTTGCCAGTGCCGACCTCCGAGACCACCGACTGCAGCATGCGGATGACATCGCGACTCACCTGCTCCGGCAGCACACGCTCACCCTCCACGGCATGATCGATGCGTGTAAATGACACCGGTCGCTGCAGGCCATAAGCGCCCAGCGTCGCGTAGGCATGGGCCAGCTGCAGCGGCGTAGCGGATAAACCGTAACCGTAAGACACCGTCGCTGTGGTGATCGGTCGCCAGTGCGTGTACTGCGTGAGCAGCCCCGCCGATTCGCCCGGGTAACCACTGGTCGTCACACGTCCGAAACCAACTTTTGACAGCGTGTCGTGCAAGGTCTCGGGTCCGAGCGTGAGCGCAATACGCGTCATCGCCACGTTCGAACTTTTGGCGAGTGCCGTTGCCAGGTCGACGGCACCGAGGTTGTGCTTGTCCTCGATCATCTTGATGCCGACTTTCACCATGCCCGGATTGGTATCGATGATGCTGTCGGTGCGGAACTTGCCGGAAGCGAGCGCGGCCGCTACCACGAAAGGTTTGATGGTCGAGCCCGGCTCGACGAGATCCGTCACCGCGCGATTTTTGTAGCCAGCCGGTTTCAACTGTGCGCGGTCGTTCGGGTTGAAAGTCGGCTGATTGACCATCGCCAACACTTCGCCGCTCGTGACATCGATCACCACGACTGACCCTGCACGGGCGCGATGCACTTGCATCGCCGCCTTCAACTCCCGATACGCGAGATACTGAATGCGCATGTCGATCGACAACTGCATGTTGCGACCCGCACGCATCGGCTTGATGCTCTCGACCGTCTGCACGGTGCGGCCGAGGTTGTCCTGAATCACGCGCTTGGCACCGTTGTCGCCGGCGAGCCAATGATCGAACGCGAGCTCGAGACCTTCCTGCCCCGCATCGTCAACGTCGGTGAACCCGATGACGTGACCGGTCACCTCGGCAGCCGGGTAGTAACGACGGTATTCCCGCGTCAAATGCACGCCCGGGATATCGAGCGCTCGCACTTTGGCGGCATCGGCCGGTTGCAGATGGCGCGCGACGTACAAAAATTTGCGATCGAGTTTGGTGGTGACAAAGCGCGCAAGCTCATCAGGATCACGATTCAGGGCGCGCGCAAGATTGGGAATCTGCTCGTTGGCGAGCGTCAACTCTTTCGGATTCACCCACACCGAATCGACTGGCGTGCTGACGGCGAGTGGCTCGCCGGAACGATCGCTCACACTGCCGCGATGCGCCGCAATGGTCGCGACGCGCGTGAAGCGCTCATCGCCCTGCCCGCGCAGGAACTCGCTCTCCACGAACTGTAGAGTCGAGGCTTTCCAAATGAGCGCACCAGCACCGACGCCCACGAGCACCGCAACCGTGCCGAGACGCAGCCCAAAAGAGGCGCTTGGCGCATCCGGTTTGCGGGTGAGGCCGCTGCGCGACTGCCGCGCACCGCCGCGCTGGCCTGCAGCAGGCTTGCCCGAGGCACGCTTGCCGAAAGGCCAACGGATCATGGTGCAACCACCTCGATCTGCTTCGGCGGCGGCGTGCGCATGCCGAGGTTGGTGGCGGCCACGTTCTCGACGAACGCATGCGTCGACCAGGCACTCTGCTCGAGCTGCAACTGACCCCACTCGATTTCCAGCTGATCACGCTCACGGTTCACTCGCTCGAGCTCGACGAAGAGTTCGCGCGCCCGGTGCTTGATGAAAATGGCACCTGCCGCCGAGCCAAGTACGGCCAGCCAAAGAATTGGAATGAGCATGGTGAGGGCGCGTTGCGAGGGCAGCTTCATGCCAAGCCTCGTGTCGCAACTTGCGCAGGTGCCAGTTTCTCGGCGCAACGCAGTACGGCGCTGCGCGAGCGCGGGTTGCGCGCGAGCTCCGTCTCGCCAGCACGCCGCTTGCGCCCCACTTCGCGCATCACCGGCTGCGCCTGCGGCGGAATCACCGGCAGACCTGCAAACACGGGATCCACGCTGCTCTTGACCCGGATGAATTGTTTGACGATGCGATCTTCGAGCGAGTGAAAACTGATCACCGCCAATCGACCGCCCACCGCAAGCACTTCGAACGCCGCCTCGAGCGCCGTACGCAGCTGCCCGAGTTCGTCGTTGACGTGCATGCGGATCGCCTGAAAGCTGCGCGTGGCCGGATGCTTGCCATCGCGGGTCCGCACCGCGCGTTGCACAATCGCCGCGAGCGCTGCCGTGCGGGTGATCAGCGTCTCGCTGCGAGCCGCCACGATCGCCGCAGCAATCCGTCGCGCAAAGCGCTCTTCGCCGAGCTCGTAGATCACGTCGGCGATCTCCCGCTCAGTCGCGCGGGCCAGCCAACCGGCTGCCGACTCGCCACGGCTCGGATCCATGCGCATGTCGAGCGGGCCGTCCTGCGAGAAACTGAAGCCACGTTCGGCCTCATCGAGTTGCGGCGAAGAGACGCCGAGATCGAGCAGCACGCCGCGAACCGCGCGCCCGCGCGCGTGCGTGGCGACTGCGGTTGCGAGATCAGAGAATTCGGCGTGCAGCAGTTCGAGTCGAGGCTCATCGGCAAAGCGACGACGCCCTGCCTCGATGGCTGCAGGATCGCGATCGAGTGCCAGCACGCTGCCGCTCGGACCGATCGCCTCGAGCAGGCGCGCCGTGTGTCCGCCGCGTCCGAAAGTACCATCGACAAAGAAATCGCCGGCGCTGAGCGCCAGCACTTCCAGCACTTCTTCGACGAGTACCGGGATGTGCTCATCCACCTGTCCATCCGCCTCAAAGCGACAGCGAGTCGAGTTCGGTCGACAGATCGGTGGCGGTTTCCTCGCTCTTCAGCCAATAGTCGCGACGCTCGATCCAGCGCGCTTCGTCCCACAGCTCGAGCCGATTCCCCTGACCGATCAACATGGCGTGCCGCGTCAGCCCCGCAAATTCGCGCAGCTCCGGCGACAACAACAACCGGCCCTGGGCATCGAGTTCGATTTCGGTCGCATGGCCCACCATCAGTCGCTGCAGACGCCGTGAGCGCTCGTGCAGCGAGGGCAGGCTCATCAACTTGCGTTCGATCTGCTCCCAGTCCGGCAGCGGATAAATGAGCAGGCAGGGGTCGCGATCGACGGTGACCACCAACTGACCCTCGCTACGCTCGAGCGCGCGCTGGCGTTGCCGGGTGGGCAATACCATCCGACCTTTGTCATCTAACGTGACTTTGCTGGCACCGCGAAACATGACCCCGACGGGTGCAATTGCACCCATTTCGCCCCACTTTTTACCACTTGGCGCCACTATAGGAATCGGCCGAGCGGGGTGTCAACGGTTTGGCGGTAATTTTTTTCAGTTACGCCAATAACTTACATTCGCCGAGGTCGCTATTCAACAGCCGAAACGACGCAAAGTTTTAAGGGTTTCAGGGAGTTGCCCGCGAATGCTTACGCGGGCACTTAGGAAAGAGGGGGAGTCGGCCTATAAGCCGGGTTCTGTCGTGGACGACCATTCCTCTGGGACACCCGTCACCGGATGCCTCTAGCAGCCTACCCGGAAGTCACGCTCGGACACCGCGCTGCAGGTTTCCCTGCGACTTCCCTATTTGGCCTTGCTCCCGGCGGGGTTTGCCATGCCACAACTGTTACCAGTCGCGCGGTGCGCTCTTACCGCACCATTTCACCCTTGCCTGCGATCCCTCCCGCAAGGGGAGTTTGCGCATCGGCGGTATCTTTCTGTTGCACTTTCCGTGGGCTCGCGCCCCCCAGGCGTTACCTGGCGCCGTGTCCGAAGGAGCCCGGACTTTCCTCCGCATCTCGTGAGATATGCAGCGATCGTCTGGCCGACTCCGAGGGTGACGATACGCGTCGATGCCACCGATCACAAATGCGCCATCGCACGCTGCCGCGATGAGGGACTCAGCGTCGCGCCGCGGCAAGCTCAACGGCGCGCGCGTAAGCCGCATCGCGCCCGAGGCCGCTCGCGGCCGCGGCGATCGCTGCGGCCTTGGCTGCCGGCAAGTGCGCCAACGCCGCCCGCAGCACCCGCTCCATCACTTCCTCGGCAGCAATCGCCGCGCTCATCGCCGCACCGCCCTCACCTGCCGTCTCGACGACGGCACCGGCAATCACCAAGGTGATCTCGCCGCGCTCGAACGCCGGCTCCTCTGCCGCGCGCTGCGCGAGTTCTTCGAGGCGACCGCGATAAACACTCTCGTGCATTTTGGTGAGCTCGCGCGCTACCGCAGCCTGCCGCGTCCCGCCGAGCACCGCCGCGCAATCCTGCAGTGCCGCCACGATGCGATGCGGCGCTTCAAAGAAAACGAGGGTCCGCGGCTCACGGCGCAAAGACTCGAGGCGCTCGCGCCGCTCGCGCGGTTTCGCCGGCAAAAAGCCCTCGAAACAGAAGCGATCAGTCGGTACTGCGGCAACCGACAGCGCGGCGGCGATCGCCGTCGGCCCGGGCACACTACGCACCTCGATGCCGGCGGCAGCGGCCCGCTGCACAAGATCAAAGCCCGGATCGCAGAGCAGCGGCGTGCCGGCATCGCTCACGATCGCGATCACCTCGCCCGCCAGCAGGCGCGCGAGCAGCGCATCGCCGCGCTCGCGCTCATTGTGGGCATGCAGCGAGATCAGAGTCTTTTGCAGACCGAGCGCCGACAGCAACTGACTGCTGCGGCGGGTGTCCTCGGCGGCGATCAGATCGGCGCCGGCCAAGGCCTCGCGCGCCCGCGGCGACAGATCGGCGAGGTTACCGATGGGTGTTGCCACCACTTCAAGCCGGCCGCGACCGGTTTTGGCGGGTTCACTCTGCGCGATCTCGCGCTTGCCGCCCGCCGCCTGCTCTGCAGCCACTATAATTTCGCTCCCGTGATTTGGCGCGTCTGCATCGTGCCCGCGCCCAACGCGGTATTCAATCGGCACGCTGCCGCGCAGGCAGCCGGAGTGCATCGATGACCTCTCGAGCCCTGATCGCTGTGCGCCGCGCCCCGCTGCTGTTGCTGGCGCTTGCGCTTGTGAGCTGTGCCGCAAACACGCGACCCACGGCGAGCGTCGAGCGCGCCGCCGCTTTCGCCGTGCGTGGCGATCACGTCGCTGCCGCCCGCGAATACGAGGCGGTCGCCGCGGCGACAGCCGAGTCGGTGCTCGCCAATGCGGCCTTGCTGCCGGCTGCCCGCGAGTGGCTGCGCGCGAGCAATGCCGATGCCGCCTCCCAGGCCCTCGGTCGCTTGCTGCCCCCGCTCGATGAGCTGCAGATTTTTGATCGCGACCTCATCGCCGCCGAGATTGCGCTGCGACGCGGCGAGAGCGCTCGCGGTTGGGAGCTGCTCGCGGCCCTGCGCGCGCCGAGCGGCAACGAGCGTATCAATGTTTACCACGCGCTGCGGCAGCAGTTGGCGCTCGCCACCAATCGACCACTGCAGGCCATCCGCAGCCAGATAGAGCGCGAGACCCTGGTCGCAGATCCGGCCGGCGTCGCGCAGTTGCGACGCGAGTTTCTGGCCGAACTGCAGGCGACCGTGGAGCGCGGTGCCCTCATCGATCCGCGGCTCGCGGGTCGCGATGCGCTGGCGAGCGGCTGGCTCGAGGCCGCGCCACTCGCCGCGCGTGCAGCCCGTGCACCCATTTCTGCCAATGCAGGGATCACGGCGGCTTGGCGCAAACGTTATCCGAATCATCCGGCGGCAGCGGCGTTGGCGCTGATCGGGCAAGCACCGCCACCGCAGCCGGCGGTCGCAGCCGCGAGCAATGCGCGCCCCGTTGCTGCGCCCGCCGCGGATCTCGAAGCGGGTGCCGCGCCGGTCACGCCTGCCGGTCAGCCGCTGCCGCGCGCGGCGCACGTCGCCGTGTTGCTGCCGCTCAGCGGACGCAATGCGAGTGCAGGAATCCAGCTGCGTGATGGCATTCTCGCAGCACATTTCTTTGAGCCCGAAGCCACCCGTACACCGGTGCGCTTTTATGACACCGCGCGGCAGAGCGTCGAGGTGGCCTTCGCCGCTGCAACTCGCGCAGGGGCGGTATTCATCATCGGTCCCTTGGTTCGCGAAGAAGTGGTCGCTGCCGCCGCGAGCGCCGCGCAGCCGGGTGTGCCACCCGTGCTCGCGCTCAATTTTTTGCCCGTGGAGCAATCGGCACCGCCCGCGGGGTTCAAACAATTCGGTCTGTCACCCGAGGACGAAGCGCGTACGGTCGCGCAACGCGCGCTCGCCGAAGGTCGACGTCGTGCCGTGGTGCTTGTTCCTGCGGGCGACTGGGGCAATCGCGTGCTCGCAGCGTTTCGCGAGACGCTCGAAGCGGGCGGCGGCGTGATCCTCGCCAGCGAATCATTGAGCGGTCGTGAAGTCGGGCCAGCCTTGCAATCGGCGCTACGCGTCGATGACAGCATGGCGCGGCATCGACGCATTCAGGCCGTGCTCGACACCCCGCTCGCCTTTCAGTCGCGGCGGCGTGCCGATATCGATTTCGTGTTCATGCCGGGTCAAGCTGCCTCGCTGCGACAATGGCGGCCGCAGCTGCGATTCCAGGGCGGCGGCGACCTGCCCGCCTACGCCACCTCGGATGCCTGGGACGGACGCGCGGGCGCCGAACTCGCGGGCCTCGTTTTTCCGGACATGGATTGGTCGCTCGCCACCCTGGCGCCTGCGGTCGCCGCGCTGCGCGCGGACACTGCGGCCGCCTTCGGTGACAGCAGCGGTCGCAGTCGTCTGTTCGCCTTCGGGCACGATGCCTGGGTGCTGCAGTCCGCGCTGCGTGTGGGCAAAACACCGACCGTGGAGTCACCGCTCGTCGGTGCAACCGGGCAGTTGTCGATCGATGCTGCAGGACGCGTGCAACGCAGCCTGCGCTGGGCCGAGATCGGCTCGAGCGGCTTGCGCCTGCTCGATGTCGACACCAAGCCGAACAACGGCGGTGACTGAGTCAGGCCATTCAGGGCCGCCGGCGCGCCATCCCGGGCTGCGCTCCGCTCGGCATCTTTGTCTTGGCCGCGAGGCCGAAGATTTGGCCGCCGCACATTTGATCGCTGCGGGTGCCGAGATCGTGTTGCGCAATTATCGACGCCGACGCGGTGAGCTCGATATCGTGGCGCTGCATCGCGGCGTGGTGCTGATCGTCGAAGTGCGCCTGCGCTCGACCGCCAGTCACGGCGGCGGCGCGGCCAGCGTGAATCGCTGCAAGCAACGTCGGGTGATACACGCGGCACGACAACTGCTGCAGCAAAGACGCGATCTCGCGCGTCATCCGGTGCGCTTCGACGTTATCGCGCTGTCGCCTGAAATTGCGGCCGGCGGCTCATCGGCTTGGCATATCGATTGGCTGCAACACGCCTTCGAGGCGCAGGGCTGACGGGAACGCGCCGTTATTTGACGACTTTCAGGCTCGGGCGCTTCGGCCGGGCGCCCGCCGCGGGCGCTGGCCCGGCGCCGCCAGTCGGCAAACCGCGATCGGGAACCAAGGGTCCGGGTGCAGGATCGGCCGGCGACGGCGGCGGTGCGTCTTCTTCGGCCGGGAACATCAACCCCTCGCCCGTCTCGCGCGCATAGATGCTGAGCACCGCCGCGTTCGGAAAGCGCAGCTGGCGCGGCACGCCACCAAAACGCGCTTCAAAGATTACCCAGTCGTTGCCGAGATCGAGATGGCGCGTGGCGTCATAGCTGACATTGAGCACGATCCGTCCCTCGCGGATGTGCTCACGCGGCACCTCGACGCCCTCATGCGCAGCATCGACGATCAGGTGCGGCGTGAGCCCGCTGTCCGTCATCCACTGATGCATCGCCCGCAATAAATACGGGCGTCGTGGAATGCGGTTGGCGCTCAAGCTTATTTGACGTCCTTCCAGTATTCGAGCTTGAGCAGATACGCGAAGCCCGTGAACACAAGCAGGAACAGAATCACCCACACGCCCAGCGATTGCCGCGTGGCCTTGTAGGGCTCACCCGCGTATTCGAGGAAGTTGGCCGTATCGCGCAGGAACGCATCGTACTCGACGGCCGAGAGCTGCCCCGGAGACGCGAGCTCGAACGACTGCCAGTGCGATTCAGTGACCTTCGCACCATCGACGGTTTTTTCGACCGTCTCGAACTTCGCTTCTTGCAAGCCCTGCAGCGCCGACAACACGTGCGGCATGGCTGTGCCCGGCAGCGCGAGATTGTTGGTACCGTTCGGATGCGTGGGGTCGACATAAAACGTCTTCATGAATTGAAAAACGTAATCGGAACCCTTGGCGCGCGTGATCAGCGAAAGATCGGGCGGCGCCTTGCCGAACCACGCCTCGCCATCGGCGGCCTGCATCGGCGAGATCATGTAGTCGCCTTTCTTGGCACCCGGCAACAGCAGCAGTTTTTCCATCTGCTCTTCCGGAATGTTGAGATCGGTGGCGACGCGCGAGTAGCGGTTGTACTTGAGCGAGTGACAGCCCGCGCAGTAGCCCATGAAGTTGGCCGCACCACGCTGCAGCGAAGCGACGTTACTGACGTCGTTGCCCGGCTTCCAGTCCATCCAGGCGGCGTGCGGACCCGCACTGGCAGCAAGACCGAGGGAGCTCGTCAGCGCAAGCGCGAGCCCGAGAGCGGCAGTGACTACGGACTTACGCATGGTACGAAACCCTCTCCGGAGCAGGCTTGCACTTCTCGATGCTCGTGTACCACGGCATGAGGATGAAGAACGCAAAATAAACGGCAGTGAAGATGCGGGCGAGAATGACGTAGAGCCCGTCCGCCGGCTGCAGGCCGAGGTAGCTCAGCACCACGAACGCCACCACGAAGAGCGCGAGCGCCACCTTCGAAATCCAGCCCTTGTAGCGGACTGACTTCACCGGCGAACGGTCAAGCCACGGCAGTAAGAAGAGCACGACGATGGCGAGCAGCATGAGCAAGGCACCCAGTTGCTGATCGGGAACCGCGCGCAGCATGGCGTAGAACGCGGTGAAGTACCACACCGGCGCGATGTGCTCGGGCGTCGACAGTTCGTTCGCGGGTTCGAAGTTCGGCTTCTCGAGGAAGAGACCGCCAAACGTCGGCACGAAGAAGATCACGCCGCAGAAGAACACCAGGAACACAGCAACGCCGAAAGTATCTTTGACGGTGTAGTACGGGTGGAACGGAATGCCGTCGAGCGGTTTGCCGTCCGCGCCCGTCTTGGCCTTGATCTCGATACCGTCCGGGTTGTTGGAACCTGTCTGCCGCAGCGCCACGAGGTGCATGAGGATCAGGAACGCGATCGCGAAGGGGACGGCGATGACGTGCAGCGCGAAGAAACGGTTCAGCGTCGAGTCGGCGATGCCGTAGTCACCGCGGATCCATTCGACGATCCCCGGACCAATGACCGGGATCGTGCCGAAGAGATTCACGATCACCTGTGCACCCCAATAGGACATGTTGCCCCAGGGCAGCACGTAACCCATGAAGGCTTCAGCCATCAGCGCGAGATAGAGCAGCATGCCGAGTATCCACAGGAGTTCGCGGGGTGCCCGGTAAGACCCGTACATCAGCGCGCGGAACATGTGCAGATAGACGACGATGAAGAAGAACGATGCGCCGGTCGAATGCATGTAGCGAATCAGCCAGCCCCATTCGACCTCGCGCATGATGTACTCGACCGAATCGAAGGCCAGTGCTTCGCTCGGCTTGTAGTGCATGGTGAGGAAGATGCCCGACAGAATCTGGATCACGAAAACCAGCAGCGCCAGCGCGCCAAAGAAATACCAGAGGTTGAAATTCTTGGGCGCGAAGTAGCCGATCAGCTGCGAGTCTATAAATTCGTCGACAGGCAGTCGCTTGTTCAGCCAGGCACGGAAGCCGGCCTTGCCGGCGGTGGTGTCGGTCGAGGCGGCCATCAGGCAGCTCCTTGGGTGGCATCGACGCCGATGACGAGCATCGAGTCAGACTCGAACTTGTGAGGCGGAACGCGCAAGTTGGCCGAAGCCGGCGAACCGTTGAAGACGCGACCCGCGAGATCGAAGCGCGAACCGTGGCAGGGACAAAAGAAACCACCCGGCCAATCTGCGCCCATCGCCGGGTCGGCGACGGTGAAATACTGCTTCGGCAGGCAGCCGAGGTGGGTGCAGGCCGCATAGAGAACCAGCACCTCGGGCTTGAGCGAACGCATTTCGTTCTTGGCGTACGTCGGCTGGTCTGAGGATTCTGAGTTCGGATCCTTGAGGTTCGGCGCGACAGTTGCCAGTTTGGCGACGGCATCCGGCGTGCGGCGCACGACATAGATGGGCTGTTTGCGCCAGCTCTTGGTGATCATTTGACCCGGCTCAAGCTTGGCGACGTCAATTTCGAGCGGCGAACCAAGCGCGCGAGCGCGTTCGGACGGCTTCCAGGACGCGATAAAGGGCACCAAAGTAAATGCGGCACCGACCGCACCGGTCGCCGCCGTTGCCACCGTCAGAAATTTGCGCCGACTCAGATCGGCGTCATCGGGGGTAGCGTTCTCGTCGCTCATGCCATGGTCTCCCGGCCCGACCACTCCGTCGGGGCGCTATCCGTTATGCGTGGAAGCGCGGCATTATACACGCGAGTGCTCCTGTGGAGCCGCGGGCTGTGCTAGCGAGGATCACTAGCGAGGATCAGATGAGCGGATGGAAAAAAGCTGTCATCTTCCTGACCGGGTCGCTGGTGGGCGGACTCGCACTCGCCTTCCTGGCGGTGGCGGGTTTGTATGTGTGGCGACCGGAGATTCTTGCAGGACTGACCCGAACCGGAACGCCGCAGACGGTCGAATTGCCCGACGCCAGTGAGCCGATGGGCCCTCTGCCGACCACCGACAACGAGTCCGCTCCCGCCCTCGTTGCACCGCAAGTCGCTCGCGAAGCAGGGTCGGCGAGCTACGCCAACGCGGTGCGGATCGCTGCACCCGCCGTGGTCAATCTCTATGTCACCCGCATGGCCACCGAACGCGTACTGCGCAGCTTCCTCGATGATCCGTTCGGCGAATTCGCGCCGCGCTACCGGCGTCGCACCGAGCAGACTCTCGGCTCGGGGGTCATCCTTGATGCCTCGGGTCAAATCGTCACCAACCATCATGTCATCGACAATGCGACCACCATTCGCGTGCAGCTCGCCGATGGCCGCTCCGCCGAGGCACAGATCATAGGTCGCGACCCGGATACCGACCTCGCGCTGCTGAAGATCGACTTACCCAACTTGCCCGCCATTCGGCTTGGTCGCTCGGATCTGCTCAACGTCGGCGATGTGGTACTCGCGATCGGCAACCCGATTGGTCTTGCGCAAACAGTGACGCAGGGCATCGTCAGCGCCACCGGTCGCGATCAGCTCGGCATTGCCACCTTCGAAAACTTCATCCAGACCGATGCACCGATCAACCCGGGCAACTCCGGCGGTGCACTCATCAATACGCGCGGTGAATTGATTGGCGTCAACACGGCCATCATTGCTAAAAGTCTCGGCATACAGGGCATAGGCTTCGCGATACCGGTCAATCTGGTGCGCGGCGTTGTCAATGAAATCGTCACGCGTGGCAAGGTGTTGCGCGGCTGGATTGGCATCGGCACCGAGACCATCGACGCAGAGCGGGCGAAGGTCGCGGGCTTTGATGGCGCCGTGGCGCGCATCACGCGTATTGCAGGCGGTAGTCCCGCACAACAAGCCGGGCTGCTGCCAGGCGATGTCATTTTGACGATCGACGACAAGGCGGCGCGCAGTTCGCGCGAGGTGCAACTGCGGATCGCCGACACCTCGCCCGGACAAACACTCGCCATCGAGGTTCAGCGTGGCAACGAGCGCGGCACCGCGCGCATGCGGGTCGACGAAGCGCCGCAGCAAGTCAGGCCGCGCTGATGAGTCGACCGCAAACGGGCCGTACAGATCAGCCCGGGGCGCGCTTGATCGCGGCGCCGAGCGCCGCCAGCTTCTCTTCGATGGCCTCGTAGCCACGATCGATGTGATAGATGCGATCGATCTCGGTGCGTCCCTCGGCCACCAGACCCGCGAGCACGAGTGATGCCGAAGCGCGCAGATCGGTCGCCATCACCGGCGCGGCCTGCAAACGCGCCACACCCTTGATGATGGCCGTGTTGCCCTCGAGACGAATCTCGGCGCCCATCCGCCGCATCTCGAGCAGGTGCATGAAACGATTTTCAAAGATTGTTTCGATGATGGTGCCCACGCCTTCGGCTACGGTGTTGAGTGCCGCGAACTGCGCCTGCATGTCGGTGGGAAACGCCGGATAGGGCGCGGTACGCAAATCGACCGCTTTGGGCCGGCGGCCGCGCATGTCGATTTCGATCCAGTCGCTCCCCGTGACGAGCGTCGCACCCGCCTCCTGAAGCTTCGCGAGCACCGCGTCGAGATGCTCGGGTCGCGTGTTCTTGAGGCGAACCTTGCCGCGCGTGATCGCACCGGCAACCAGATAGGTACCACTTTCGATGCGATCGGGCAGCACACGAAACTGGCCGCCATGCAAACGCGGTACACCGTCGATGATGATTTTGTCCGTGCCGGCACCGCGAACCTTGGCGCCGATGGAATTGAGGAAATCTGCGAGATCAACGACCTCGGGCTCGCGCGCCGCGTTCTCGAGCACGGTCTGACCCTCGGCCAAGGTTGCCGCCATCATCAAATTTTCGGTGCCGGTGACGGTAACGGTATCGAGCACCAATCGCGCGCCGCGCAGACGCTTGGCGCGAGCGCGGATATAGCCGTTCTCGATCGACACTTCTGCACCCATGGCCTGCAGCCCGGCCACGTGAATGTTCACCGGGCGCGCACCGATCGCGCAGCCACCGGGCAAAGAAACATCCGCCTGCCCGAAGCGCGCGAGCAAGGGCCCGAGCACCAAAATCGAGGCACGCATGGTTTTGACCAGATCGTAGGGCGCAATTGGCTGCTCGAGCGTGCTCGCCTCGACCTCGACATTCATGCGCTCATCGACGGTGACCGTCACGCCCATGCGACCGAGCAGCTCGATGATGGTGGTGACGTCCTGCAGATGCGGCACGTTGCCAATCGCCACGGGCTCGGAGGCCAGCAACGTACCCGCCAAAATGGGCAGCGCGGCATTTTTGGCACCCGAGATGCGAACCTCGCCCTCGAGCACTGCACCGCCGTCGATCTGCAGTCTGTCCATCAGCGCGCCCCGGCCTCCTCAGGCGTCAGCGCTTCGATGGAAAGCGCGTGGATCTCGCGACCCACCAGCTCGCCGAGGGTGCGGTAGACCATCTGGTGCCGGGCGATGCTGCGCTTGCCGACGAAGGCCACGCTGACCACTCGGGTCGCAAAATGGGTCTGATCCTCGGACTGGACCACGACGAGGGCGCCGGGCAGGCCGGCACGGATAAGTTCAGCTACTTTTTCGGGGTGCATGCAGGGGCGCTATGATGCCACCTCATGAAGACTCCTGCGCAATCGGCCGCTGAACACCCGGCCGCACCAACAGAACCGACGGGCGAGGCCACCCGGCTGATCGCCGCCGGCCGCCGCGCCCTGGGCATCGAAATTCGCGGGCTCGCCGCACTCGAGGCCCGCATCAGTGACGCCTTTGCGGCGGCCTGTCAGCTGTGCCTCGCTTGCCGCGGCCGAGTGGTCGTCACCGGCATGGGCAAATCCGGACACGTCGGCAGCAAAATCGCTGCGACGCTTGCCAGTACCGGAACACCCGCCTTCTTTCTGCATCCGGCCGAAGCCAGTCATGGCGATCTCGGCATGATCACCCGCGACGATGTCGTGCTCGCGCTGTCGAACTCTGGCGAAACGCCTGAGCTTCTGACCCTGCTCGCGTCGATCACCCGGCTCGGTGTGCCGCTCATTGCGCTGACCGGCAATTCGCAATCGACGCTCGCACGCGAGGCGCGAGTGCATCTCGATGTGGGCGTCGCCGAAGAGGCTTGCCCGCTCAATCTGGCGCCGACCGCGAGCACCACGGCAGCGCTCGCCATGGGCGATGCGGTCGCGGTCGCCCTGCTCGAGTCGCGCGGCTTCACGGCCGAAGATTTTGCACGCTCGCATCCGGGTGGTGCGCTCGGGCGCCGTCTGCTGCTGCGCGTTAAAGATGTGATGCGCAGCGGGACCGCGGTGCCGCGCGTCGGGCCCGACACCGCGCTCGCCGATGGTTTGCTCGAAATCTCCAGCAAGGGGCTGGGCATGACCGTGGTGGTCGATGCCGAGGGTCGCGCGATCGGCGTGTATACCGATGGTGACTTGCGGCGCTCGCTCGATCGCCGGGTCGATATTCACGGCGCGCGCATTCGCGACGTCATGACTCACCCTTGCAAAAGCATTGGACCGGGCGAGCTCGCGGCCGAGGCCGTGCATCTCATGGAGACCCATCGGATCACCTCGTTGCCGGTGGTCGATGCGAACGGTGTGCTCGTCGGCGCACTCAACGTGCACGATCTGCTGCGCAGTGGTGTGATGTGAGCGGATGATTCGCGCATGACATTCGCTTCGAAGATCGCGACACCAAAAATTTTGCTGAGCTTGCCGCTTGCGGCGCTGCTCGCTGCCTGCAACCCGACGGCACGCGATGCGACCACGCGCTTGCCCGAGAGCGAGCGTGACCCGGGCTATTCCGCGACCGATGCCGTGATCGTGCAAACGGGCACCGACGGCTTGCCGCGTTACCGACTCGAGGCCGAGCGCGTCGAGCAAGACCCCCAATCGCTCAAAGTCAGCCTGCACGAGCTGCGCTTCGAAACCCGCACCCGTGACGGCGAGCCCTGGCGGGTACGCGCACCCGACGGTTCGCTCTCCGCCGATGCCCAACGACTCGATCTTTCGGGCGGCGTGACGGTCAGCACCCAGGGCAATACGCCAGACGGCGCTCGTGGATCTTTGCAGATGGTGACTGCCCGTCTGCAGTACGACCTCGAGTCGTCGCAGATGCGGGCGCCCGGTGAGGTCAAAGTTTCGTTGCAAGGTCATGAGCTCGCGGCCAAGGGTCTCGAAGCCAATCTGCGCAGCGGACAAGTGCGCCTGCAGTCGCAGATCCGCGGACGCTTTACGCCATGAAGGTGAGCAGATCCGTGGCATTGAGTCGGAGCGCAGCGCCGTTGGCGGTGCTGTGCGCGGG
>Ga0194116_10000582_pt1 | contig 62040 bp, 44 predicted proteins | sample TA2MahsurfametaG_4_FD_148617 | JGI IMG/M metagenome (GOLD analysis project Ga0194116, IMG submission 148617) | Freshwater microbial communities from Lake Tanganyika, Tanzania - TA2015008 Mahale S9 surface | ecosystem: Environmental > Aquatic > Freshwater > Lake | place: Tanzania: Lake... | reverse complement strand
TATTGCGCCAGCCCAAAGGCATATTCGCCCGGGCCTGTGCGTTCGCGTAGCGACAGCAGGGCGAGATCGAGATGCGGCAACAGGATCAGCCCGAAGAGCCAGATCAGCGCCGGCGCCAGCAGCAACCAAAGAACAAGCCGCTGCGAGGCGCTGGCCGTGGCCTCAGCCATGGGAAGACCCGGCGGCAAAGCACACGGCACGGTCCGCAGCGAAGCTGAAGAACACGGGTTCGTTCACCTTCAAGTCGGCATAGCGTCCGGTTTGCGGAAGAGCCACGCGGAATTCGCAGAGACTCGCCTGCTCGCGCAGCAGCACCGCCGAATTGGCGCCATCGAACAGCAGGCTCTCGACCGTGCCTTGATGCACCGCTGCCGGTTCCGCGAGCGCAAGGTCGGCCGTCGAGCGAGCGAGCACTGCGACTTCGGGGCGAACGAAGGCCGTTGCGGCATCTCCCGGCTTGAGCGTGCCATGCCGACGGGCTTTCACGGTCCAGCCTGCTGCAGAGCGAATCTCTGCAAGGTCGCCATCGATCGCGGACACCTGGCCGTCGATGCGATTGTTGGCGCCGACAAAACCGGCGACAAAGGGCGTCGTGGGCAAGTAATAGAGTTCCTGTGGCGTTCCAAGCTGTTCGAAGCGGCCGCTATTCATGACGGCCACTCGATCAGAGAGCACGAGTGCTTCGGATTGATCGTGGGTGATGTAGAGAAAGGTGGTACCGAACGCCGCTTGCAATTGTTTGAGCTCGATCTTCATGCGCTCGCGCAGTTTGAGATCGAGCGCACCGAGCGGTTCGTCGAGCAGCAACAGCGTAGGCTCGACTACGAGACTGCGTGCGATGGCAACGCGCTGACGCTGTCCGCCCGAGAGCTGATCGACCCGCTTCGCGGCTGAACCCGGCAGGCCGACACGCTCGAGCATCTCAGCCGCCTTGCGCTCGCGATCGATACGCGAGACGCCGCGCCTCGCGAGGCCATAGGCGACATTTTCGCCCACCGACATCATCGGAAACAGCGCGAGCTGCTGGAACACCATGTTTACGGGTCGGCGATTGGGTGGCACGCCGCGCATGCTGCGACCGCCGATCTCAACGTCGCCGCTGTCAGGTTCGATGAACCCCGCGATCATGCGCAGCAGGGTGGTTTTGCCACAGCCTGAGGGGCCGAGGATTGAGAAAAAGCTGCCGCGTTCAACGCCGAACGACAGCGCATCGACCGCGGTGTGTGTAGCGAACTGCTTGCTGAGGGCCTTGGTTTCGAGATCGAAGGTCGTCATGCAAGCGGCGATTTATTTGGCCGCCTTAACGCGATCGAGTATGCGGCCTTCGATTTCTTCGAGACCGGGCGGGATCGCCGGATACCAGCGTACGCTCTGGAAGCCCTGCGGAAAGCTCGCCGCGAACTGTGCGCGCAGCATGGGATCGGTGAGTTGATCGGCGCCCTTGGCGGCCGAGAAATTGCCAATGGACTTTGCGATGCGCGCCGCGATCTCGGGTCGCAGGGTGAAGTTGATCCAGGCGTAGGCTGCCGCCTCGTTCTTGCCGCGCGCCGGCAGGGCGTAGGTGTCGAGCCAGCCGAGCGCACCCGATTTCGGCGCAATGAATTTGATGTCGGGATTTTCGCGGTTGAGTTTCCAACCGCCGGAGTCCCACATCATCGCGGCGTGCAATTCGCCAGAGCGCATGCCGTTCAGGAGTTGATCGCGATTGTCGAAAAAGAACCGGAAGTTGGCCTTGCAGGCGATGAGCCGCGCACCGACTTGTTCCATCAGTGCGGTATAGGCTTTGGTGTCGCCGTAGAGCGCAAACGGATCTTTGTCCATCGCAAGTGCGAAGGCCATCAACGTCGGACGACGCAAGCGCACCGAAGTACGACCGCGCAGATCGGCACGGCAGAGATCGAGATAATCATTGATCTGCACGCGCTTGGTATTGACCACCAGTCCTTCGGCCCCCCAAACATAGGGCAGGGCATAGAGACGGCCGCCGACCGTGGCGTTACGACGTACCGTCGCGAGCAGATCGGGTTGAATACGATCGACCTGAACCTTGGCAAGATCAATCGGCTTGTAGATACCGAATTCTTGTTGGGGTCCGAGGATGCGATCTTGCGAGGGTTGGGCCAGATCGAAGCCCGCGCCGCGTGTCGCGCGCAACTTGGAGATCATCTCTTCGTTATTGGAGAGCGCAACCTCGACCTTGATGCTGGTTTCTTTGGTGAACTGCGCGACTACATCAGCGGGCACATAATCGGCCCAAGTTATGATACGCAGCGTACCGCCGGCTGCGTTCGCAATCGACGCGCAGCAACTCAGCAAGCCCACCCATAGCGCCTTGCGCAAGATCAGGGGCCACCCGGTCATGTACGAGCCTCGGCAATCGGATCGATGCCCGTGGCCCGTACTTGATCGCCGACGATTTGCCGTGCCGACCAAAAATAATGGAAGGTGGCCCAGAGTCCCGTGGGCACGAGCCACAGCATCGCGCTGCGCAGGGATTCGGCGTTGTTCATACCGTCTGCGATATACGAGTCACTCAGCCAGCCGACGAGCTGTGGTGCGATGATCAGATTGCCCACATTGGCGACGAACAAGGTCGACGCACAGAAGATGGCCCGCATACGGGGTTCAGCGAGATTGTTCAGCAGGCCGAAGCAGGGCCCGATGTAGAAATAGATCGCGGGGATGAAGATCCAGAACAGGATCTCGATGGTGGCCAGCGACTGGCTGGTGTAGATGAACCACGAGACGACCGAGGCCATGCCGATGACGGCGCCCATCAGCCAGACCACGCGTCGCGGGTCGGCCATGGAGGGGCGTGCTACCAACCAGGCGGTGAACACGGTGGCAAGGCTGCCCCCGATCAGGTGCATCGGGCCGGTCAAGGCCCCGGCTTCGCCCGCCGTGAGCCCGAAATTACGCATCAGGAAGGTTGGCGTCCACCAAATGAGTCCCCAGCCCCAGAGTGCGGTGAGGGCGCTGCCGATCATCACGTGCACTGCCGAGCGCTGCGTCCAGAGATAACGCATCGTGGTCATAAAGTCCGGCGCTTGTTCGGCTGCATTAAGATCGAGTTGCCCGCGGCGCGGTTCACGGATGGTGAAGAAAATCAGCAGCCCAAAGATGACGCCTGGAATGCCTAACCAAAGAAATACCGAGCGCCAGCCGTAAAGGTCGGCGAGTTGTCCGGCGACGTCGGCGCCGACCCAGGCGCCGATGGATGCGCCGAGCGCGAACACGGTGAGCGCCATGGGTCGCTGCGAGGCCGGGAAGTAATCGGAGAGAATCGAGCTCGCGCCAGGTGTGCCACCCGCCTCACCCACTCCGACACCGATACGCGAGATCAGCAGTTGCCAGTAATTTTGTGCAAGACCGCAGAATGTGGTCATGGCCGACCAGGCGATGACCGAGAGCGCGATGATGTTTCGCCGGCTGTAGCGGTCGATGAGCCAGGACATCGGGAAACCGAACAGTACATAAAACAGCGCGAGCGACACACCGGTGAGGAAGGCTATTCCGGAGTCGGTGAGTTGCAGTTCGAGACGGATCGGCTCGAGCAGGGTGGAGATCACATAGCGATCAGCGATGCTGAGCGCATAGACCCCAACCATGGCCAACAGCACATACCAACGCGTGAAAGCGGAGTCGGACGCGACGGGTACGGTGGGTGAGGCGTTTGACGCGTTTTTATCGTTCTCTTGCACGAGTCAGTCCCCCGAATATCAACGAGTTAATCATAGCGACTTTCGGCGAGTTACGGTCGTGGTAGGGTTTATCTCCAGTAGGGGCGATCTAGTACGGGGTGGGCGGTGCTGACGATCATCATCTCGGTGGGTGTATTGCTGGTCTTGTCGCTGGTCGCATTCTGTCTTTGGAAATGGGGCGACGTTCGCTGCGTCGGGGTGACCCCGGTGCCCTTGTTCACGTTCATCGCGATCCTCTTCACCTCCGGGCTCGACGTCGGTCTGATCATGTTCCCGCTGACCGAATTTCCGGTCTATGCCGACACGGCTGCCAATCCGGAGTACGCCTTCACCAACCCGCTTGCGATCGAATTCGGTTTTTGGGGATTCATGATCTGGTCGTTTTACTTTCTGACCAGTTTCTACTTTTGTGTGATCGAGCCACGCGTCGGATTTTTCGAGATCCCTGCCGTCAAGTGGCTCAATAATATTGTGATCATCGGCACCTGTGCGTTCACGGCTTCGTTATTTCTCAGCTACCTGCCGAGTTACATCCCGGCGGCGGGTGACGGCAAGACGGTCATCGCTGCGTTTTATCTAATCGCTCTTTCGGTGATTTTATTGGCGTCGATATCAGCGACTGATTTAAAATTCTTACGCTTTCTCAGCGTTGGATCGGTATGGTTGTTTCTCACGTTGATCGTCGGCATGGCCATTTACGCTGGTATGACGCCGACAATCTTGGGCGAGCATCTGCTCGATATCAGTGGATACTTCGAGAACCTCGATAAATTCGTGCTGCCGATGAACGAGTACCACGAGTTTTATCTTTTTTGGTGGTTTGCCTGGTCGATCATGATCGGGCAGTTCACGTCACGCTTCGTCGGGGGCTTGCGTACTTGGCAATTGTTGCTCGCGCTGCTGACGATTCCGTCGATTCCGATCGCGATCTGGTTTGCCGTGCTCTACCACTATCACGTGAATGCGATCGCGACCGCAGGACTCGTGAATCTCTCGATGATCGTCGTCGGTATCACTTTCGTGATCAACTCGCTCGACAGTCTGATCCGTCTTTACAGCGACAACTTAGGGCTTACGGTCAGTCGTCTCGGCCGCGCCAGGCACATCACCATGAACGTGGTTCTGTTATTTGCGCTCGCGGTAATGTTCCAGACGCAGTGGTTACGCATTCAGTGGATCGGTAGCGTGGTGGTGGCCATTTATCTCGCCTGCATCGCGTATCTGCTCTACGCCCACCGCGAGCGGGTGGCTGCGATCAACTCATCGCCAGAAGACCGGACGCTAGATTTCGATCGGATCGAGACAACGCACTGATCAGCGGCCGAGTGGGCCCAACACTTCTTTAAGCGGCCCAAGCCACGGCTCGTATGGGCGCCACTGGTCGACGCCATCACGATTGATGGGCCGTCGCACTTGCTCGGCGCTGGCGGTGTGGACGCGACGCTCATTGCGGTGGAACTCGATGCAGCCTTGCTCGAAGGGCAGCCCGCAATAATCGAGGATGCGGCGTACGCTGCTCTCGAGATCTGCGAGTACCTCTTCGTGGCGAACGCAGAGCACGCGCCCGGGCAGGACAGTGTCCCAATGGGTCATCAGTTCGACATAGGCGCGGTAATACCGGCCGATATCTTCGAGGCCGTACGAGAACGGATGTCCGTTCGCATAGAGCTGTTTAAAATTGCTGAAGCAACAATCCATGGCATCGCGCCGCGCGTCAATGATCTTGGCATTCGGCAAGATGAGCTGAATAAGCGCGATGTTGCGAAAATTGTTCGGCATCTTGTCGATGAAGAACGGTGCGCCGCTGCGGTATACCCGCGTGTCACGAATATAGGCTTCGCCAAACTCACGGCATTGTTCGGCCGTGAGTTCGGTGAGCACACCCGGGTAATGTGTGTCGCCGAATTTTTCGCCACTACCTAGCGAGCCTACGAGTCGCGGTATGTTCGCGAGCTCCATCGTGCCCTCGACCTGCGAGTGCGAGGCGAGAATTTGCTCGAGCAGTGTCGAGCCTGCGCGCGGCAGGCCCAGCACGAAGATCGGCGAGGCGTCTGGGTAGCCCCAGCCGCGTCGCTCGGCAAAGAATTTGGGTGTGCAGATATCTATCTGCCGGCGCACGGCACGTTCCTGCGCCGCGGCGCGATACAGGCTGCCCTCTTTCTTGAGGGCGTTGCCGCGCTCGTAATACCTGAAAGACTCGGCATGCTCTCCACGATCTTCGAGCGCCTTACCCAACGCAAAACACAGGTGGCACCGGTCGGCGTGTTGCAGATAGGGCTGCGCCTCGAAGTGACGCATCCGTTCGAGATCGGTCTTAGGGAACTGGTAGGTTTTAAGATTGGCCAGACTCCAGTAAGCTTCGCCAAAATCGGGGCGCTGTTCGACGGCCCTCCGATAGCACTCGATGGCCTTCGCAGCCTCGCCGTTGGTCTTGAGAGCATGGCCGAGTGACTGGTGCAGCTCGGCATCTCGCGGCATTTCCTTAAGTAGCTGCTGATAGCGCTCGATCGACTCATCGACCTGTCCGAGTGCCATGAGAATCCCTGCATAAGTGACACGGACGCCTGGATTGCGCGGTTCGGCACCCAATAAAATCTCGGCTTGTTCACGAGCTCGTTGATGTTTGTGCAGATCCACGAGCGTGAGCACGAGGTCGTAGCGCGCCGAGTTGTAGGTGGGGGACTTGGCGAGCAGCTTGTCGAGCAGCACCTCGGCATCGGTGTTGTATTCGAAATGGCGAGCGATCATCGACAGCACCCTAAGGGCCTCGACATCGTCCGGATGGGAGGCGAGGTAGGCGCGCGTCGTGCGCTCGGCATCTTCGAACTCGCCATCGGCCACCATGCTGCGCGCGGCGACTACTTCGCTCGGCAGGCTTGCGAGCTTGGCCACGTGTCCTGCCGCATTGGCTGCGTCCTGGGTTCGACCCACGATGCGATAGAGCTTCTCCAGCGCCTGCCAACTTGCAGGCAACGCCGGGTTGTAGCGAATGGCCTGTTCGAAAGCTTCGACGGCTTTTGCGGCATCGCGCGTGTACACATGACAGTGCCCACGCTCCTGAAAGAGCCGCGAGAACTTTGGATGAAAGGATTGCAGCGTAGCCAGAGTACCCAAGGCTGCGGGAATACGCTGCAGCATGCGCTGCGCGACCGCGACGAGATAAAGCAGCTCGCGATGCCCAAGATTCCCGCCTAGGTAGGCATCGGCCACCTGCAGAACCTCGGCATATCGGCCACACCCCAGCGACTGCCGCAGCACAGGCAGAATATTTTCGAGGTCGGGAAGGGCTGTGGTGGTTTCGTTGTTCAAAGCACGAAGTAAAAAAAAGCGGCGGACCGTTGCCGATCCGCCGCCTTGTGTTGTCTGAGCATTACTCGCCGAAGTTGTAGCCGAACTGCACGCCAATCGTGCGCGGACGCGGCGGGTTACGCGTCTCGACGAACTGCGAGCTTGAGGCGAAGTCCGCCTCACGACGATCCGTGAGGTTGCTCACGACCAACTCCGCTGTCCATTTATCTCTGGCGACACCGGCTGACAGGCTTACATCGGTGAAGGACTTCAGCTGAAAGGTCTGTAAGCGATTCGCTGCGGATCGACGGTCATCCATGTATACGAGACCGAGCTGCCAGTAGTAGTCGTACTCGTTCGCGCTCCACTCGTAACGCGAACGGACGTTGGCTTGAATCTCAGGTGCGTTCGCCGCAGGATCACCCTCGACGCCGAACACGTTAGCCACCGACACTGGCCCGCCGACCCAGGATTCGGTGATCGGCTTACCGAAGCCCGGCGTGCCCGCGATGTTGTTGATGAACTGCGGGTTATTGGTGAGTTCCGCCTTGTTATATGACGCCGCACTCTCTATTGTCAGAGCGTCAGAGACCCGAGCGCTCAGACTCATCTGGATGCCCTGAGTTTCGTAGCTCGGACCGTTGACGCTCACTGTCAGGTTGCCGAAGCCCGCTTGCGGGGCAAATATACCCGACTGAGCATTTTCCCACTTTACCTGGTAAACCGCCCCATTGAAGACCACACGATTTTCCATGATCGTGCTCTTCCAACCGAGCTCGTAGTTCACGAGATCGTCAGACTTGAAGAACAGTGGTATCTGGAACTGTCTGGAAGTGCCAGCCTTCGCTACTCCAGAGCTACGATCGACCGACTGCAGCACGGCGCTTGAGCCCCGATTAAACCCGCCCGGACGGAAGCCCTCCGACCACGTGGCGTAGAGCAGGAGGTCATCCGACATCCTCCAGCTCACGTTGACGCGACTTCGAAAGCCCTTATCGGTGAAGCTGTTGATAGCCTGATTGTTAACGTTAGTCCCGTAGGGTGCTAGCCCGGTGGCGGGACCCGTACAGATACCGGTCTTGTCGGAGAGTCCGGTGCCGTACTGTTTACAATAAAAGCTGCCTACGTTACCGCCTAGCATCTGGTTGTAGCCGTCAAAGTAGCGAGTACCCGCCGTCACGGTCACGGAGTCGGTCAGTTTCCAGTCGACCGAGAGGAACGCCGCCTTCTGTTCATAAGTGCGCTTGAAATCATTAAAGAACCCCGTCGACGAATTACGCAGACCCGGATTATTGAATGACGCATTTGCAAACTTTGGCGTGGCGCCGGGGTTGAGAGCGAAGAAGCAGCTTTTTGGGCCGCCGATGGTGCACTCAGGCACCGACTTATATAGCCACTCGGTATCGTCGTTGAGTTTGCGCTCTTCGTAGAAAGCGCCAGCGATGGCGGCGATGTTCCAGTCGGAAGGTGTGCTCAGACGCAGCTCGTGACTGACGTTGGTGTTATTAATAGTGTCCTGCCAAATCGACGAAGGTGTGTAGCACTTATCAACCGATGCGCCAGAGTAACCCGTGCACTGGTAGTAAACGCCATAGAGGCCGCGTGCGTAGTTTGTGTAGTCGCCTTGGATGAAGTTGTCCCGGCTCAGTCTCGAGCCCGAGTACACGAGATCTAACTCTCCCACCCTCCCGGTAACGGTGATGGCCGTGTTGCTGTAGCTGTCTTTAGTAATACTGTCGTTGAACAGCGTGACTTGATAGGGACCCAGAGGTTTGCCGCGAACAGCGGCATTTTGAGGACCACCTTGCGTGCAGGTGGCTTCCCTTTTCGGATCTGGGCAATCTGAGCCGAAGGGCATCTCGTAGAACACGCCGCTGCTGTCAATATCTTGGAAGCTCTGAGCGACGAGCACATTCCAACTGTCGTTAAAATCATAAGACACCCCGAGCCGAGCGCCTTTATAAGTAACGGGATTGATGTTGTCCCGGACAATTTTAAAGTTGTCGATAGCCACAGAATCGGTTGGTACGCGACCACCGGTGCGCACTCTGAACGCAGTATCCGTCGTGCGACGCGTGAAGGTCGAGGCCACGTTATCAATGTAGCCTCCGCGCGAGTCGTTATAGGCAACAAGGCGAACAGCCATTCTGTCGGACACGGGCAGATTTAGTACGCCCTGCACGTTTGAGCTCTCGTCGCCCCCCGCGGTGGTCGAGTAACCCGCACGGAAGTATGACTCAGTAATACCCTGCTTCGGTTTGTTGGTGATGTAGCGCACGACGCCGGCTTGCGCGCCCGCACCGAACAGCGTGCCCTGCGGACCCTCCAGCACCTCGATTCGCTCAAGGTCGGCTGCATAGACGTCGAGGTTACGGCCGGGAAGCTGTACCGCCTGTTCGTCGAGGTAGAGCCCGACGGTTGGCCATTGACCCACAGTGCCGCCGCCTTGCAGAACGGCGGCGCCGATACTGAGACCCCGGATCGAGAAGTTACCGTGGGTCGGACCCGCCGACGCCGCCTGCACGTTGGGCAGGAACTTCACGAATTCATCGATCGTCGATACTTTGAGGTTCTCAAGCGTTTCGGTGGTCAGGGCCTGCACCGTGATCGGCACATCCTGAATATTTTCATTGCGGCGCTGGGCCGTTACGACGATTTCATCGAGCCCTAGGCTGTCTTCGCCGCCGCCGGTTTGGGCGGTGGCGTTCTGGCCTTGCGAGGCGAGGGCGGCGAATACGGCTGCCGAGATCTTTTTGTTCACGGTGTCTCCCCTTGGCAACAGAGCGCTAGCGCTGTTTGATTAAGTTTTCCCACGTTTCGGTTTTGGCGGCGACGTCGGGGCCGACGCCGAAACCCACGCTCTGGAGGATAAAACGAGGCCTGCTTGATTAACAAGGTACCGTGATTAACAAGGTACCGTGCACGTGCTGTTCGAAACCGACGCCCGGACTCAGACCATGGAGTGAAATCGGCGAGGTCAAAATGCGACATCAATGCAGGGCTTTACATCGTTGAAGAGAACATTGCGCTCCGCTGGGTTGCGGATTTTAAACGGGTCGAGGTCGAGGATTGCCTGGAAGACCTGATTGTGCATGTCTTGATAGGTGCGATTCGGCAAACCATCGGCGCCGCGCACCACCTGCGTGAGTACCACGGCGACCACGCCGGTGCTCGGACTCACCATCCAGTTGGTGTCGAGTATGCCGGGCCAGGTGTAATCACCATTGCGGTTCGCCTGCGGCATACGCCGAAAATCGATGACGGGCGACACGCCAAGACCAAATCCTAGTCCGCGCCATTTTTCGCCGTAGGCTTTGGCCTGCGCATCATCGGCGACTTGTTGGCTCGTCATCAACTCGACCGTTGCCGGCGCAAGGTATTGGCGGCCGGCAAGTTGGCCGCCATTGGCGAGCATCTGCGCAAAGCGCAGGTAATCACCGGCGGTCGAGATCAGACCGCCGCCGCCCGAGGGCAGCGCGGGCGGTGATGTGGGTGGCGTCGCGAACGGACCATCGACGCGCTCGAGTTTGCCGACTTTGCTGCCGTTGCTTGCCACGCGCCGATACACCGTGGCCATGAGCTTCAGTTCCGATGGCGCCAAATAAAAACCGGTATGCGACATACCGAGCGGATCGAAGAGACGTGTCCGCAAAAATTCCGCAAAAGGCACACCCGAGACCACTTCGACGAGATAACCTAGGACGTCGGTCGCATAGCTGTAGCGCCACTCCGTGCCAGGCTGAAAATAGAGAGGCAGTGCGGCGAGCTTGCGGATTTTTTCCTCGCTCGTGAGCTCGCCGCCGAGATTGACCCCTGCCCAGAGCGGACCAATCGGCGATTCTCGATCGTAGCCGGCACCATAGCCGAAGCCGCTGGTATGCGTGAGCAGATGCCGGATGGTGATCGGTTCGCGCGCGGGCTCGGTCTGGATGTTGCCCGCAGCATCCACACCGGTGAACACGCGCATGTCGGCGAAGGCCGGTAGAAAACGCGTTACCGGATCGTCGAGCTGTAATTTGCCCTCTTCGTAGAGCATGAGTACGGCCACCGAAGTCACGGGTTTACTCATGCTGAAAATTCGAAAACGCGTGTCAAGTGACATCGGCACGGCGCTCTCGCGATCGCGCAGGCCGACCGCAGCCGAGAAAACGAGCTTGCCATTGCGGGCGACGAGTATCGTGTATCCGCCCGCTGCGCCGCGCTCTGCCTCGCGCTGGAAAAATTCGCCCATGGCGGCGAGTCGCGTCGATGACATCCCCACGGTCTCGGGTTTTGCGCGGGGTAGTGCCGAGCGGTCATCGGCTAGCGAGGTGGAACACAGCGAGATCGCCATGAGCCCGGTCATCAGCAAAGATCTGGTTTTGATAATTCGCATTGCGTCGTTCGCTCCACCCAACGGGCCGCGCGTTTCGTTGCGCTCTGGCAGTATAGCTACACCAACCACGGGGTCCTGATTCATGAAGATATTGCAGCACTACATTGCCGGTCGCTGGGTTGCGCCCGTCCAGCCCGGCGCGACTTTTGCCGTCATCAATCCAGCCGATGACATGCAGGTCGCCGAGATTCGCATGGGTTCAGCGGCGGATGTCGATCTTGCCGTGACCGCCGCCGCGCGCGCTTTTCCGACTTGGTCGATGACGCCACTCGCCGAGCGCCTCGAGGCGCTGCGCCGCTTCAAGGCCGTGTTCGTGCGGCGCTTCGAAGAAATGGCCGATGCCATCACCACCGAGATGGGCGCGCCGCGCGACATGTCGCGCGAAGCGCAGGCGGCCTGCGGCCCTGATCACATCGAAGCCACCATCGTCGCCGCGCAGCAGCTCGATTGGGAAACCCGCTTGAATGGCTCGAACGTGGTACGCGAACCCGTCGGCGTCTGTGGTCTGGTGACGCCCTGGAACTGGCCCATCAATCAAATCGTGGCCAAAGTGGCGCCCGCGCTCGCCGCCGGTTGCACCATGGTGCTCAAGCCTAGCGAGCAGGCGCCACTCTCGGCGCAGCTGACGGCCGAATTCATTGACGAAGCAGGTCTGCCGAGCGGCGTATTCAACATGGTGCACGGCACGGGTTCTGCGGTCGGCCACGCGCTGAGTGTACATCCGGATATCGAGATGATGTCGTTCACGGGTTCGACTCGTGCGGGTATCGATGTCGCAAAAACCGCAGCAGATACCGTTAAGCGCGTCGCACAAGAGCTCGGTGGCAAGTCGCCCAATTTGATTTTCGCCGATGCCGATCTTGAACGCGCGCTCGCCAATTCGGTACGTCGCTGTTTCTACAACACCGGGCAATCATGCAATGCGCCGACACGCATGTTGATCGAGGCCAGCGTGTACGAGCAGGCCGTGGCGATCGTCAAGCGCATCGCCGAGGCCACCAAGGTCGGTGACCCGCAGCAAAGCGGTCGTCACATCGGACCGCTTGCGTCGCGCATCCAGTTCGAGCGTGTGCAAGCCTACATGCAGATCGGTATCGATGAAGGCGCGCGCCTCGTCACTGGCGGCCCGGGGCGCCCGGCCGGGTTTGAGCGCGGATTTTTCGTCAAGCCCACGGTGTTTGCCGATGTCAATAATCAGATGCGTATCGCCCGCGAGGAAATCTTTGGGCCGGTGCTGGCGATGATTCCGTTCACGAGCCTGGAAGAGGCCGTCGCCATCGCCAACGACACCCCCTATGGGCTTGCGGCCTATCTGCACACGGGCGATCTCGACAAGGGGCGTGCGGTCGCGCGCCGGTTGCGCGCGGGCAGTGTGCACATCAATGGCGCTTCGCAAGGCTATGCCGAGCCTTTCGGCGGTTTCAAGCAGTCGGGCAACGGACGCGAGTGCGGTGCCTACGGTTTGCTTGAGTTTCTCGAGCTCAAGTCGATCAACGGATTCTACGCAGCATGATTCTCAAAGATATCGAGACCTTCGTCGTCGGCAATCCGCTGCCGGCTTTCGGTGGTCGCTACTTCGTGTTCGTGAAGCTCACGACCAATGACGGCATCTCGGGCGTTGGTGAGGCCTATTGTGTACCGTTTCATCCCGATCTCGTGGCGCGCATGCTCGAAGATGTCTTCGCGCGCTACATGGCGGGCCAAGATCCGCACTCGATCGAGACCATGTGGCGTCGCGTGTATTCGAGCGGCTTCACGCAGCATCCTGACCTGACGCTCATGGGCGTGCTGAGCGCGCTCGAGATGGCTTGCTGGGACATCATCGGCAAAGCGGCGGGGCAGCCGGTCTATCAACTGCTCGGTGGGCGGGTGCACGAGAAAATCCGCACCTACACCTACATCTACCCGACGGCGAGCGAAAACGACTCGATTTACCACAACGCCGAGCGCTCAGCCGAGCGCGCGGTCGAGTACCTGCAGCAGGGTTTCACGGCGATCAAATTCGATCCGGCGGGTCCCTACACGGCTTTTGATGGGCGGCAGCTTTCGTTGCACGAGCTCGATCGCAGCGAACGGTTCGTGCGCCTGATTCGCGAGGCGGTCGGCAGCAAGATGGACTTGCTTTTCGGTACGCACGGGCAGATGACCGCCGCGGGCGCGATCCGCCTCGCCAAGCGCCTCGAGTGTGCCGACCCGCTCTGGTTCGAAGAGCCCGTGCCGCCCGATTCGCCCGAAGAAATGGCGGTGGTAGCGCGGGCGACCAGCATTCCGATCGCAGCCGGCGAGCGGCTGACCACCAAATACGATTTCGCGCGGGTACTGCGCGCTGGGGCGGCGGCGATCCTGCAGATGAATCTCGGTCGCGTCGGTGGTCTGCTCGAGGCCAAAAAAATCGCGGGAATGGCCGAGGCGCAACACGTGCAGATTGCACCGCATCTTTATTGCGGGCCGATCGTTGGCGCGGCGAATATTCAGCTTGCCACCTGCAGCCCGAATTTTTTGATCCTCGAGGGTATCGAGCGTTGGCAGGGGTTCCATGCCGACATTTTGCGCAAGCCGATTACTTGGCAAGACGGCTATGTCATTCCCTCGCGCGAGCCCGGGTTGGGGGTCGAGCTCAACGAGGAGGTTGCGCGGGCCAATCCTTATCGAGGGCAGATGCTGCATCTCGAGATGACACAGCAGCCGTCGGTGGGCTGAGATTGGCGATGACGCGGGAAGCTTGATGGCGCAGGAAACTTTTGACTACATCGTCGTGGGCGGTGGCACCGCAGGTTGTGTGGTAGCCAGCCGGCTCGCGTTCAATACCGATGCGAGTGTGCTGTTGCTCGAAGCCGGCGGCAGCGATCTGCGGCCGTATGTTCAGCTGCCGATCGGTTACGCGCGTTTGTTGTTCGCCAACAGCGTGAATTGGCTGTACGAGACCGAGCCCGATGCCGGACTCAACGGTCGACGCAGTTTCTGGCCGCGCGGCAAGGTTTTGGGTGGCTCGGGTTCGATCAACGCCATGGTTTACATGCGCGGCCTGCGTCACGACTTCGACGACTGGCGTGATCTCGGTAACTCCGGTTGGGGCTACGACGACGTGCTGCCGTATTTCATCCGCGCCGAAGATCATGATGACGGCGACCCTGCGTATCACGGGCGCGGCGGTCCGATTCACGTCAGTGACGTGTCGCGCGATGTGCACCCGCTCTGCGATCGCTTCCTCGCCTCCTGCGAGGCGCTCGGCTTTGCGCGCACGCCCGATTTCAACGGCGCGCAGGGCGAGGGCGTCGGCATTTATCAGATCAACACCCGCAACGGCCTGCGCTCCTCGAGTGCCAACGAGCATTTGCGGCGCGCTCGCCAGCGCAGCAATCTCACCGTACGCAAGCACGTGCTCGCCTCGCGTATCCTGTTCATAGACAAGCGTGCGGTCGGCGTGCGCTACCTGCAAGAAAATCGCGAAGTCGAGGTGACTGCGCGGCGGCAGGTAGTGCTGTCTGCGGGTGCCATCAACACGCCGCAGTTGCTGCAGCTGTCGGGGGTGGGTGATGGCGCGCGGCTGCAGACCCTCGGAATCAAGACGCTGCAGGACAGTCCTGCGGTGGGTCGTAATTTGCAAGATCATCTCGCCGTCAGCTATTTCTACGGCTCGACCGTGCCGACGCTTAATGATCAACTCGGGCCTTTCTTTGGCAAGGTGCGTGCGGCCTTGCGTTATCTCCTGACGCGCCGTGGTCCGCTCGCCATGAGTGTAAACTCCGGCGGGGGGTTCATCCGCAGCGACCCTGCGAAGCCTGTGCCCAACTTGCAGCTCTACTTCAATCCCGTGAGCTACACGCGCACACCGCTGTCCGATCGCAAGATTCTCAATCCCGATCCATTCTCGGCGTTCCTGATTTCGTTCAATTCCTGCCGACCCACGAGTCGCGGTGAGTTGCATGTCAGTTCCAGCGATCCGCGAGTGGCGCCGAGCATCAAGCCGAATTATTTGTCCACCGAGCGCGATCTCGAGGAAGCGCGGACGGGCTGTCGTCTGCTACGCCAAATTGCCGCTACACGTCCGCTTGCCGACATCATTACCGAAGAACTCTACCCGAGCCCCAAGGTGGTCAGCGATGACGAATTGCTCGACGACTTCCGTCGACGCGCCGACACCGTCTATCACCCGACCTGTGCCTGCCGCATGGGCGTTGATCCGCGCGAGTCCGTGGTCGATTCGCGTTTGCGGGTCCACGGGCTCGAGGGCTTACGCATCATCGATGCCTCGGTCTTCCCGACCATCACCTCAGGCAATACCAATGCGCCGACGGTGATGGTGGCCGAGAAGGGCGTAGAGATGCTGCTCGAAGATCAGCGCAGTCAGGACAGGTAAGGCTGAAATTCACATGTCGAGTTATCGCAGCGAGCATCGGATCGGTGAACACAACCTTCGGTGGCTTGGCCTCGATGTGCATCGGGTAGTATTTCCGGTCGCGGCGGCCGTTATCGTGCTCATCGTCGCGCTCGTAATCGCTTTCCCGAAGCCTGCTGTCGAAATCTTTGACACGGCGCTCGGGTTCATTACCCGCGAGGCGGGCTGGCTGATGGCCTCGCTGGCCAATTTCTTTGTACTGTTCTGCATATTCTTGATGGTGACACCCTTTGGCAGCGTACGCCTCGGTGGCGCCGATGCGCACCCCGACTTTTCGAATATCGCCTGGTTCGCGATGCTATTCGCGGCTGGTATGGGTATCGGCATGGTGTTTTATTCGGTCGCCGAGCCGATCTCGCATTTCTCGAGCTCGATAGCGGCCGTGGGTGATACGACCGGGGCCGCGCCCTTGGGCGGCGCGGCAGGCGACGTCAAAGGCGCAACCGACCTTGCGATGGCAGCGACGATATTTCATTGGACCATTCATCCGTGGTCGATCTTCGCGGTGGTGGCGGTCGCACTCGCACTTTTCTCCTATAATTACGGTTTGCCGCTCACCATTCGCTCCAGTCTTTATCCGCTTTTCGGCGAGCGCGTCTGGGGTCCGCTTGGGCATGTCGTCGATGGGCTTGCCATCGTCGCGACGGTTGCGGGTCTTGCGACTTCGCTCGGACTCGGAGCGCAGCAGGCGCTGGCGGGTATGGGTTATCTCTTTGGCATCGAATTCAGCCCGCTCAATCAGATTCTGCTAATCGTCTTGATCGCCGCCGTGACCACGCTCTCCGTGGTGTTGGGTTTGGAAATCGGCGTTAAATGGCTGAGCCTGATCAACATTGCTCTCGCGGTAGTGCTCTGTGTGTTCGTGATCGTGGTCGGCTCCACCAGTGCCATCATCGCGGGATTGGGCGAGTCCGTGGTGGCGGTCACGCGCGAGTTCGATGATCTCGTCGGTGTGAGCGGTCGCGGGGATGGCCCGTTCTTCCGTGATTGGACGATCTTTTATTGGGCGTGGTGGACGGCTTGGGCGCCGTTCGTCGGTATGTTCATCGCGCGTATCTCCCGTGGGAGAACCGTACGCGAGACGGTGTTTTACATCGTGCTGTTACCGTCAATCGTCTCGGTGATCTGGTTCACGGCATTCGGCACGGTAGCCATCGAACAGATCGTGAGCGGTGGCCATCAGGCGCTGATCGACGCCGAGCTGCCGCTCAAACTATTCGTGATGCTGAGCGACTTGCCGCTTGCTCACATCTCGAGCCTCATCGGGATCGTGCTCGTCATGGTGTTTTTCATCACCTCCTGGGACTCAGGCACGCTGGTGCTCGACGCCTTGAGCGCCGGCGGCAAGACCGACACCCGCAAGGTCCAGCGCGTGTTCTGGATCGTCGTTGTGGGGGCGGCGGCGGTTGCGCTGCTGCTTGGCGGTGGCCTGCGCTCGCTGCAGTCGGGTTCGGTGGTCACCGGCCTGCCATTCATGATCGTGATCACGCTGATTTGTGCCGGTACGCTGCGCGGCCTCGCCAAGGCGCGTCGCAGCGAAGAGCAAGTGGACAAGCGTTGAGGTAGAGTTATGCGACGAGGCATTTTTTTGGTCTGGCTGCTGGGAATCGCAATGTTTGCGACCAGCGCGGTAGCGGCGGATGCCACCAAACCATGGGGCGCTGAGCGCAAGAGCACGGTGCTCGCGAGCGGTATGCGCATGGGGTACGTTGAGCTCGGTGAGCCCGGCAAACCAGTGCTACTGTTTCTGCATGGTTACACCAACAGCTCGCTCGGTTATTTACCGCTCGGGCGTTTGTTGGCCGCGCGCTATCACGTTTTTCTACTCGATCAGCGCGGTCACGGCGAGACCGATAAACCCGAGTGCTGCTACACGCGCCTCGATTACGCCCATGATGCCAAGTTGTTTCTCGACAAGATGGGGATTTCGCGGGCGCACGTCGCCGGACACTCGCTAGGCGGTATGGTGGCGCAAACGTTCGCAGCCTTTTGGCCGGAGCGCCTGGATAAGTTGATGGTGATCGGCTCGACCATCGGGCGTCGCAGCCTACCGAGTCCCGATTCACCAGCGTATTTGCCAACGTTTGGTCCGTTCGATGCCGAGATCCGCGTGCTCAAAGATCCCATCGATCCTGATTCCGCTTTCATGAAGGCGTGGTGGGAGGTGCCGGGGCTAGACCCGCAGATCCAGTACCACATGCGACGTGAGTCCGCACGGATCCCGGCGCATCTTTGGCGTGCGATGCTCGATCAGGCTGAGGTTTCGCGTGACCTGCGAACGACCGCCAAGAAAATCACGGCGCCGACTTTGCTGCTGTTCGGCGGCAAGGACGCGCTCTTCAAAGCAGCTGACAACAAAGAATTGATGCTCTGGCTGCCACACGCCGAAGTGGTCACGCTAGAGCCCCTGGGGCACTCGTTGCCTGAGGAGGACCCGAAAGCGGTCGCTGAGGTGCTGTTCCGTTTTTTTCAGTAGCGCAAGCGGGCCTTAGTCGGCCTCGTCGAGTCCCAGAGACATTTGCGTGCTCGCGCTAGTCGTAGCAACAGTTGCGGCTTTCGCTTTAGTCGTCGCCCGAGCTTTGGCTCGGCGACGGGTCTCGGTCGGTCGGTTGCGACTGCCGAGCTTGCGGAACACCTCCCGCGCCTGATCGCGAAATTCCTTCCCGCGCCAATAGGGCGCCATTTTTTGGCGAGCGTCTCGCGCGGCCGCTTCGTGCTCAACCACGGGCGGCGGATAGTCGCGCGGCGGGCTGTCGGCTTTCCAGGGTTCATGGATGAGTTCGTCCGGCAGGTCGCGCAGTTCCGGCAGATAGCGACGGATGAATTTGCCCTCAGGATCGTGTTCGATCGATTGCTTGACCGGGTTGTATATGCGCACGGCGTTGATTCCTGTGACGCCAGACTGCATCTGGAATTGGCTGTAGTGAATGCCGGGTTCGTAATCGGTGAATAGCTGCGCGAGCACCGGTGCCGTGAGTCGCCAATCGAGCCACAGGTGATAACTGGCAAATGACACGAGCAGCGCCCGCATGCGAAAGGTGATCCACCCATTCGCTTGCAACGAACGCATGCAGGCGTCGATGAGCGGATAGCCGGTGCGCCCCTCGCGCCAGGCATCAAAAAAATCAGCACGTGACTCGCTACCGCGCATGCCCTCGAACGCCGGGTGCATGCAGCGGAATTCGATTGCGGGCTGCTGCTCCAGCTTTTGTACGAAATGACAGCGCCAGGCGAGCCGCGATCGAAACGCCTGCAGCTGCCGCGCCCATTCGGCGCTGCCTGGGTTGGGTTCGTCCGCGAGCAGTGCTTGGCGCGCGGCGGCCGCCTGGTCGATCTCGCGCACCGACAGGGTGCCGTAAGCGATATGGGCACTCAAACGCGAGCAGTGACGCGCCGAGATTCCGGGCTTGGAGATCGTGCGCATGTAACGACTGGAGCGCGACTGCAAAAAACTCTCGAGTACGGCGAGGCCCTCGCGCCGACCCCCGGCTTGCACGCGACCTGCTGAGGCCATGCCGACGATCGGCTCTTCGAGCGCAGCCGAACTTCGGTCGTTCGCCAGCTCTTCGTTAGCGAAGGCGAGGAAACGGAGTTGAGTCGGGGCCGGTACGCAAGGTGCCTGCATCACGGCGTTACGGGCCGCCGCCCAGCCGTCGCGATTTCGCAGGCGCCGTACGACGCCATTCGCCGGCAGTTCATGCCAGCGTATGCCCTCGGTACGACACCAAGAAACAACTTGACGATCGCGCGCGAATGTCCAAGCGTTGCCAGTCTCTTCATACGACCAAAGTTCAAAAGGGCCGATCCGTTTTTTGAAGTGGCGCAGAACTTCGATGACTTCGCCGCGCTCGATCTGGAGCACGCCGCCAAGTGATCGCAGGGCGTGTTGCAGATCGCGGAGTGAACTTTGAATAAACTGCCAGTGTCGGAACGAGCGGTCGGCTTGTGTCCAGAGTTCGGGTTCGACGATATACAGGGGCAATACCGGGCCGTGCGCGGCAGCTGCCAGGAGCGGCGCGTGGTCGTGGAGGCGCAGGTCGCGCTTGAACCAGACAACTTGAGGGTGCATCGGAAGATCAGGATTCTCCACTGTTGCACTTCCACTTGAAACCGCGCGTTCATGTCTTTCGTGGCCCGCCCCCTGAGGCCCTGTCGTAAACTCGGCTCCAGCAACCGGCGTAGGGGGTGGATCATGTTGGGTTTGATGCAGGATCAACCGCTATTGATTTCGCGGTTTATCGATTTTGCGGCGCGGCACCACGGCGATGTCGAGATGGTGTCCCGACGGGTCGAAGGTGACATTCACCGCTACACCTATCGCGACGCACGGCGTCGGTCTCAACAATTGGCTAAAGCCATCGATGCCGAGGGTCTCACGCAGTCAGCCCGTGTCGCGACACTCGCTTGGAATGGCTATCGGCATTTCGAGCTGTATTTTGGGGTGAGTGGCAGCGGTCGCGTGGTGCACACCATCAACCCGCGCTTGAAGCCGGAGCAGATCGCCTGGATCACCAACGACGCTGCAGACGAAATTTTTTGCTTCGACATGACTTTCCTGCCGCTCGTGAAGGCGATCGCGGCGCATTGCCTCACGGTGCGGCGCTGGGTCGCGCTCTGCGAGGCCGATGCGTTGCCGGCGGACACGGGTATTCCGGGGCTCGTGAGTTACGAAGCCTGGATCGGCGCGCAAAATTCCGATTACCAGTGGCCCGAGTTCGACGAGCGCCTCGCGGCTGCTCTCTGCTACACGAGTGGCACGACCGGCGATCCGAAGGGCGTGCTCTACAGCCACCGCTCGACGACTTTGCATGCCTACGCGGGTGCGCTGCCCGATGCCACGGGTCTTTCGTCGCGCGACTGCACTTTGCCCGTGGTGCCGATGTTTCATGTCAACGCTTGGGGTGTGCCGTACGCCGCCGCCATGACCGGGGCAAAAGTGGTGTGGCCTGGGCCCGCGCTCGATGGCAAGTCGGTGTACGAACTCATGGAGAGCGAGCGCGTGACCTGCGCGGCGGGTGTGCCGACGGTTTGGCTCGCGCTGCTCAATCATTTGCATGCCGAGGGCAAACGTTTCAGCACTTTGCAGCGCACCAGTGTCGGTGGCTCGGCTTGTCCGCCGGCGATGATCGAAGCCTTCCATCAGCTGGGCGTCGAAGTTTTGCACGGCTGGGGTATGACCGAGATGTCGCCTCTTGGCACGGTGTGCCGACTCAAGGGCAAGCAACTGGCGCTGCCTTGGAGCGAGCAGTTACCCATCTTGGCGACACAAGGTCGCGCCGTGTACGGCGTCGACATGAAGATCGTGGATCCGCAGGGTAAAGAATTACCTTGGGACGGCAAAAGTACTGGCGATCTGCTGGTCCGCGGTCCGTGGATCGTTTCGCACTACTTCAAGCACGAGCGCGAAAAACTTTTGCTCGATGGGTGGTTCCACACTGGCGATGTGGCGAGTATCGACCCCGATGGCTTCCTGCAGATCACCGATCGCAGCAAAGATGTGATCAAGTCGGGCGGCGAGTGGATCAGCTCCATCGAAGTCGAGAACATCGCGATGGCGCATCCCGCCGTCGCCATGGCCGCTTGTATCGCCATGCCGCATGAAAAATGGGCAGAGCGACCGCTACTCGTGATCGTCAAAAAAACCGGGGTCGAGGTCGGTCGCGACGAGTTGCTGGCGTTCTACGAGGGCAAGGTTGCCAAGTGGCAGATCCCGGACGATGTCGTATTCGTCGATAGCATTCCGCTCGGTGCGACTGGCAAGATGCAAAAAAACCTGTTGCGCGAACGCCTCCGTGATCATCGGCTGCAAGCCTGAGTTCGATGCTCGCGCTCAAAATAATCTTGGCACCTGCGTTGATCGGCCGTACTACGCTTGCGGGTTGGCGGTGCGGTCAGGGGTTTGCCGGGTGGCTCGGCAGTTTCCCGATCGTTGCCGGGCTTGTGCTGCTCATTTTGGCGCTCTCGTTTGCGCTGGCGACGTTGCTGGCGTTCGTCACCTAGGCGGCGTTTCGACCACGGGTCTGACAACATGAAATCGCTGACTCGTCGGGCATTGATTTTTTTGAGTGGCTTTCTGGCGAGTCGTCAAGCGATCTCGCTGTAGGCGCCGAGGACTCGCCTTCGACGGGTGGTCACCAGTCGGGATCCGCAAGGGCGCGCGATCGTGATCGCCGACGTCGAGCCGACCAACGTCATTTATTGCGGCGGTACGCGTGTCACCCGACTCTGGGAGAGCGCGGGACTCCCCGCAGGGCTGCCGTTGCGTGCTGACGCGGGGCTGACCGCTGGTAACGCTTACCGCGAGAACTTTGCCGGGACCTCGTTTTACGTCACCGAAATTCCCGGGGGCGAGCGCGCACCGAAAATCCCCATGCACAGCAACCTCACGCTCGACTACATGGCTATTCTGTCGGGGCGGCTGCGCTTGAAGCTACCGGGCCGAGATTTCGACTTGCGACAGGGCGACACCCTGATACAAGGTGGTAACGAGCACAGTTTCGAAAATCCGTGGCCCAAGCCCTGTCTGCTTTTGTTCGTCGTGGTCACCGGGCGCAACACGGTAACCGAACCGCTTGATAAACTGTACACCCATGACGACTCCGCTCCCGCGTTGCTGCGGTCTCGCGGCGATGCTGCGGGCCCCGATGCTGGCCACCTTGTCTGCCGCAGTCTCGAGCGGGCTGTTCGCAGGCTGCGCCACGTCCGAAAGCGCCGCGGGCGTGCGCGAGGTCAATCGGCAGCTGGCGACTTTCACCGCCGAGAATCTCGAACTCGCGACGGATGCCGAGATGCTGCGCACGCGCCGTGAAGGTCTTGATGCCTTGCTCGCGGCGCCGCTTGCTCAGGACGCTGCGGTACGCGTGGCACTTCTCGGCAGTCCCTCGCTGCAGGCGCTGCTCGCCGGCAAGTCCGAGGCGATTGCTGGGGCTGCACGCGCAGGACGCATCAGCAATCCCATGTTCAACTACGAGCGGGTCCGGCACGGCAGCGAGATCGAAATCGGTCGCTTGCTGAGCTTCGGTTTGCTTGAACTACTTACCCTGCCGCAGCGACAGCGGGTGGCCACGGCGGCCGTCGAGGCCGCGCAGACTGAGCTCGCGATCGCGGTGATCGACGAGGTCACGCGGGTTCGCCAAGCCTGGGTGCGTGCCGTGGCCGCTGAGCAGCGCCAGCGTTATGCCGCGCGGGTCCTCGAGAGCGCGGCGGCGAGTGCCGAGCTCGCGCGCCGTATGGAGGCCGCGGGTAACTTTAACAAAATGTCGCGCGCGCGCCAGCAAGCCTTTGCGGCGGATGCGCGTACTCAGGCCGTGCTGGCGCGGCAGCAAGCGAGCGTCACTCGAGAGGAGTTGGTGCGCGCACTCGGGCTCGACGACGAATATGCCAAGCGTCTGCAACTGCCCGAGCGACTGCCGGAGATGCCGCAGCAAGCACTCTCGGCCGATGCCGTTCGCGCGCGCGTGAATGCCGAACGTGTCGATGTCAAAGTCGCTGAGGCGCAATGGCGGGCTGCCGCGGCACGCCGTGGGCTCGGTAAAGTCACTACGCTCACCGATATTGAGGTGGGTTTGCGCCGCGATCCTGAGGCACGTGGCTACGAGATCGACGTTCGGTTGCCTATCTTCGACGCCGGTGAGCTTGACCGTCGGGCGCTCGACGGCGAGACACTCGCTGCCGCTGGTAACCTCGAGGCCACCTTACGGGCTGCCAGCTCGCATTTGCGCGAGAGTTATTCGGCTTATCTCGCGGCCTATGATATCGCTCGTCACCATCGAGACGAGCTTGTGCCGCTGCGCAAGACCATCGCCGAGGAAAGCCTGCTGCGCTACAACGGCATGATCGTTGGCGTTTTCGAGCTGTTGACGGATGCGCGGGAACAGATCACGACCGTGATGGCGGCCATCGACGCGGAGCAGCAATTCTGGCTTGCCGAGGCGTCGCTGCAGTCGGCGTTCGCGGGGCGACCTGTGGAGGCGGTGACGCGGGGCATGGCCGCTGCGAAACCTGGCGAGGCTGCTGGCGGACATTGAGCAGGAAACCGAGTCCATGAAATCACGGCGTCAATTTTTTCGAGCAGCGGGTGTAGCGGGTTTCGCGGCGGCAGCCGCCTCCGTAGGGCGCGCGGCGCTCGCGGCTTTGCCCGAACCCGTGATCGAGACCTCGGCGACCACGCAACCGCCTTTGCAGCCCTCTCGCGGCCGGCCCTACAACCCGGTGGTGACGCTCAACGGATGGACCTTGCCGTTTCGTATGAAGAACGGGGTCAAAGAATTTCATCTCGTCGCTGAGCCCGTGATCCGCGAGTTTGCGCCGGGCTTCAAGGGAAATCTTTGGGGCTATAACGGCCAGAGTCCGGGGCCCACCATCGAGGTGGTGGAGGGCGACAAGGTGCGGATCTTCGTCACCAACCGACTCCCCGAAGTGACCTCGATTCATTGGCATGGTCAGCGACTGCCCAATGGCATGGACGGGGTCACGGGTCTCAATCAGCCGCCGATCCCGCCAGGCAAGACTTACGTCTATGAATTCACGGCGCGTCGACCGGGTACGTTCATGTATCACCCGCATGCCGATGAAATGGTGCAGATGGCGATGGGCATGATGGGTTTCTGGGTGACGCATCCGCGCGAGCAGAACCCGCTGATCGATGCCGTCGATCGCGACTTCTGTTTTCTGCTGAGTGCCTATGACATCGATCCGGGCAGCTACACCCCGAAGATCATGACCATGCTCGATTTCAATATTTGGAGTTGGAATAGTCGGGTTTTTCCGGGCATCGATCCGCTGGTAGTGCGTAAGAACGACAAGGTACGCATCCGTATCGGCAATCTGACGATGACCAATCACCCGATCCACCTGCACGGCTACGAATTTTTGATCACCGGCACTGATGGCGGGCCGACGCCGCGCAGCACGCGGCAGTACGAAGTCACCACCGACATCGCAGTGGGGCAGATGCGGCAAATCGAGTTCCGCGCTGACGAGGAGGGTGACTGGGCGTTTCATTGTCACAAGAGTCATCACACCATGAACGCCATGGGTCATGAAGTACCGACGATGATTGGTGTGCCGCAAGACGATCTCGCGCAAAAAATCAGCGATCTCGTGCCAGACTATATGGCGATGGGCGAGAGCGGCATGGATGAGATGTCGACCATGCGTATGCCGCTACCCGAGAATACCTTGCCGATGATGACGGGCGAGGGTCCTTTCGGCGCGGTCGGCATGGGCGGCATGTTTTCGGTGCTCAAGGTTCGCCGCAACCAGAAACCGGGCGACTATCGAGATCCAGGTTGGTATCAGCACCCACCGGGCACGGTCGCCTATGAATATACCGGCCCGCTGCCGGAAGCACTGCAGGGCGGTGGCCCGGGTAAGGGTTCGATGCGGCGCGCGTCGTCTGGCGAAGCGACGGTGACAGTGCGTAAGCCGGGCTCACACTCTGGGCACTAATGCTCGACTTGGTCTCGCCAGACCGAGCCTATGAATCTGCCGCACGACATCGATCCTGAAGAAACTGCTGAGTGGCTCGAAGCGCTGCAGGCGGTAGTGGCCACGGGCGGGCGTGAACGGGGTCTATTTCTACTCACCCAGCTTGAGCAGCAGGCGCAGCAGTTAGGTGTGCTTGCCCATGTCATGCCCTACTCGGCATACCAGAACACGATTCCGCTTGGCGATCAGGCTGTACACCCCGGCGATGTCAAGCTCGAGGAGCGACTCACGGCGATCATGCGTTGGAACGCACTCGCCATGGTCGTACGTGCCAATAAGGCCTACGGCGAATTGGGTGGGCATGTCGCCACCTACGCCTCGGCTGCGGAAATCTTTGAGACGGGATTACATCATTTTTTCCGCGGCCCCGAGTCCTCGGACGGTGGCGACCTGGTGTTTTTTCAGCCGCACTCGGCACCTGGCGTGTATGCGCGGGCGTTTCTCGAGGGTCGTCTGAGTGAAGATACACTCGCCCGTTACCGCCAAGAGGTAGGTGGCAACGGTCTCTGCTCTTATCCGCATCCTTGGCTAATGCCCGACTTTTGGCAGTTTCCGACGGGCTCCATGGGAATTGGTCCCATCAACGCCATTTATCAGGCGCGCTTCCTGCGTTATCTCGAGCACCGTGGTCTTGCGCCGACGGCCGAGCGCAGAGTCTGGGGAATCTTTGGCGATGGTGAAATGGACGAGCCCGAGTCCATCGGTGCGCTTACTCTTGCGGCTCGTGAGCGCCTCGACAATCTTACCTTCGTCATCAACTGCAATTTGCAACGGCTCGACGGCCCGGTCCGCGGCAATGGGCAGATTATTCAGGAGCTCGAGGCGCTCTTCACGGGTGCGGGCTGGAATGTTATCAAGGTGCTCTGGGGCTCCGACTGGGACGCGCTTTTCGCACGCGATCGCAACCACGCCCTGCTACGCGCGTTCTCGACGACGGTTGATGGGCAGTACCAAACCTTGGGTGCCAACGATGGCGCCTATAACCAGGAACATTTCTTTGCACTTGACCCCGAGCTGCGCGCCCTCGTTGCACACATGTCGCTGGCCGAGATCGATGGCCTCAAGCGCGGCGGTCATGATTTCCGCAAACTCTACGCCGCCTACGCGGCTGCGGCGGCGCACGGCGGTCAACCGACCGTGATCCTTGCCAAGACTAAAAAAGGCTACGGAATGGGGCGCGCCGGCGAATCGCGCATGACTGCGCACCAAGAAAAAAAGCTCGACATTGAGGCGCTGCTTGAATTTCGAAATCGTTTCAATTTGCCGCTCAGCGATGAGGATGTCGCCGTGCTGCGTTTCTACAAGCCTGCGGAAGACAGCGTCGAGATGCGCTACTTGCGCGAGCGGCGGCAGGCGCTCGGCGGCCCCTTGCCGCAGCGTCGAAGAAGCGTATCGTCTCTTGCCGTGCCACCGCTCGATGCCTATGCGGCTTTTGCGCTGGCAGCCGACGGCAAAGAAATGTCTACGACCATGGCCGTGGTGCGACTCATCGGCAATTTGTTGCGCGACAAGGCGCTGGGACCGCGCTTGGTACCCATCGTCGCCGATGAGGCGCGCACCTTTGGCATGGCGGCACTGTTTCGGCAGATCGGTATCTATTCGCCGCTTGGCCAGTTGTATGAGCCCGAGGATGCGGGCTCCTTGCTCTCTTATCGCGAGAGCCGTGACGGTCAGTTGCTCGAAGAGGGCATCACCGAGGCCGGAGCGCTCTCCTCGTGGGTCGCTGCGGCGACCGCCTACAGCGCGCACGGCGTGGTTTTACTACCCGTCTACATATACTACTCGATATTCGGTTTTCAACGTGTGGGTGATCTCATCTGGGCCGCTGCTGATCAACGTGCACGCGGATTTCTACTCGGTGCGACGGCTGGTCGAACCACCTTAAGCGGCGAGGGTCTGCAGCACCAGGATGGCTCCAGTCACCTGGTGGCGGCGACTATCCCGAACTGCCGAGCTTACGATCCCGCCTTCGCCGGTGAGCTCGCCATAATCTTTGACCATGGCACCCGCCGCATGGTCGAAGAGGGTTGCGACGAGTTCTACTACCTCACGGTCATGAACGAGAGCTACGCCCAGCCGTCGCTCCCCGATGAGGCGCGCGCGGGGGTGATCCGCGGCATGTATCGCCATGCGAGATTCGGTGGGGCCAAGGCGCTACAGCAACCCTGCGTGCGCCTGCTCGGGGCGGGGGCGATCCTTCGCGAGGCGCTCGCCGCGGCGGCTATGCTTCGCGACGATTTCGGCATCGCCAGCGATGTCTGGAGTGTGACCAGCTTCAGCGAACTTGCGCGCGAGGCGGCGGCAACCGAGCGTGCTAATCGACTCTCGCCATCGACGGCAGCGGTCGCGAGCTATCTCGAGACCTGTCTGCAAGGTGATGCGCCCATCGTTGCGGCTTCCGACTATGTACGCGCCGTGCCCTTGATGCTCGCCGCCTACCTGCCCGGTCGGCGCTACGTGGCTTTGGGTACCGACGGCTTCGGCCGCAGCGACACCCGGGTCGCCTTGCGTGATTTCTTCGAAGTGGATCGGGCGAGCATTGCGCTCGCCGCCATGCAGGCGCTGGCCGATAGCGGGCGAATACCCCGCGAAAAGTTCGTCGCGGCAGCCGAAAAGTTGGCGCACGGTCAAGGTGAGCCGCCGCCGTGGCAGCGTTGAGTCACCGCGGTCGGCGTACACGCCAGTTGCCGTGAGTGAGTACTACTCGAGGCTGAGCAACGCCGTATTGCCACCGGTGGCGGTGGTGTTGATGGTCAGCGTGCGCTCGGTGACGAAGCGCGCGAGGTAGTGCGGGCCACCGGCTTTCGGCCCCGTCCCCGACAGTCCGCTGCCACCAAAGGGTTGCACGCCGACCACGGCGCCGATCATGTTGCGATTGACGTACACATTGCCGGCGTTCGATTCGCTGTAAACGATCTCGCGGGTACCCTCGAGTCGAGTTTGTATGCCGAGGGTCAGTCCGTAGCCGTTGGCGCGCAGGTCAGCAAGCACCTGCGGCAGGTCGCGCGCGGCGTAGCGCAACACATGCAAGATCGGGCCGAAGGCCTCGCGATCGAGGTCGCGCGCCGATTTGATTTCGATCAGTTGCGGCGACACGAAGCGTACCGGGTCGATGCCCGCAGTGGCTGCCGCGGCGGGGCCGCTCTGCAAAAGCCGCCCGCGACGCGTCATTTCTTTGATATGCGCACGCAAGCCATCGGCAGCCGCAGCAGTGATCACCGGGCCCACATCGGTACGCAGTTCGGCAGGATCGCCGACCACGAGCGCTTCCATGGCACCGCTCAGCATTTCGATTACGCGATCGGCAATGTCTTCTTGCAGGCAGAGCAAGCGCAGCGCCGAGCAACGTTGGCCTGCGCTGCCAAACGCCGATTGGATGACATCGTCGACCACTTGCTCGGGCAGCGCAGTCGAGTCGACGATCATGGCGTTGATGCCGCCGGTTTCAGCGATCAACGGCAGGATCGCGCCGTCGCGTTCGGCGAGACGTTGATTGAGCCAGCGTGCGGTAGCGGTCGACCCGGTGAACACCACGCCGGCCAGAGTTGGCGCGACGAGGGCCGTCTCGCCGAATTCGCGACCGAGCATCGGCAGCACCTGCAGAAGGTCCCGCGGTACTCCGGTCTCGTACAAAAGTTCGGCGCAGGCGAGTGCGATCCGCGGCGTGGTTTCTGCAGGCTTGGCGAGCACACCGTTACCGGTCACGAGCGCGGCCACGACTTGTCCAGTAAAAATTGCCAGCGGGAAATTCCACGGACTGATGCAGGCGAAGACCCCGCGCGCCTCGAGGCGCAATTCATTGGTTTCGCCGGTGGGACCGGTCAGACGCCGCGCCGCGCCCTGCAGTTGCCGCGCTTCGGCGGCATAGTAGCGACAGAAATCCGCAGCTTCGCGTACCTCAGCCAGCGCGTCGGCCAAGGTTTTCCCGGCTTCGTGGACGAGCAGGGCCATCAGTTGATCGCGCTGCGCTTCGAGCAGATCGGCCGCGCGCTCAAGGCACTTGGCGCGGGCTTCGACCGGTAGTCGGCGCCACTCACGAGCGGCCGCCTCTGCGCTGGCGAACGCCGCGGTAACGGCGGCGGCATTGACGAATTCCGGCGCGGGCTCCGTGGCAAGTTGCAGCCGCGAATATTGCCGCAACGCGTTTTGCCAAGCGTCGAGGGTCTCGTGCCGACCCAAGTCGAGTCCGGCTGAATTGCGTCGCGCCGCGGCGAACAAATCCCGGGGCAGCGGAATGCCGCGATGGGCGAGGGTGTCTTCGCGCAGTCGCCGTTCGACCTCGGTAACCGGGTCGGCGACGATTTCCTCGACGGCGACTCGTTCGTCCATGAACCGGTTCACGAAGGAGGTGTTCGCGCCGTTTTCGAGCAGGCGCCTGACCAAATAGGCGAGCAGGTCGGCGTGCGGGCCCACCGGCGCGTAGACGCGGACGCGCGGAAAATCTTTGATCTGTCGCCGCGCCTCGTCGTAAAGCAGGGTGCCCATGCCGTGCAGGCGCTGGAATTCGAGTGCCGGCGGCTCTGCCGATGCCGCCCGCAATGCCAGAATGGCGCCGATGGTGTGCGCGTTATGGGTTGCGAATTGCGGATAGATCAGCGGCGCGGCAGCGAACAATTGGCGCGCGCAAGCGAGATAGGCGAGGTCCGTCGAGGCCTTGCGGGTGTAGACCGGATATTCCTGCAGGCCCTTCTCCTGCGCGCGTTTGATTTCGCTGTCCCAATAGGCGCCTTTGACCAGCCGCACTGCGAGCGGGCGCCGCAGCGCGCTCGTCATCGCCGTCAGGTGCTCGATCACCGCGGGGGCGCGACGACCATAGGCCTGCACCGCGAGGCCGAGCCCCGGCCAGTCGCGGGTCGCGGAATCTTTGGCCAGTGCCTCGATCAGTTCCAGCGAGAGTTCGAGACGATCTTGCTCCTCGGCATCGATGGTGAGGCCGAGTCCTTTCGCGGCGGCGAGCCTTGACAAGTCGATGACACGCGGCAGTAGCCGCTGCAGCGTGCGCTCGCGCTGCAGCAGCGAGTAGCGGGGGTCGAGCGCCGAAAGCTTGATCGAGATGGTGTGCCGGGCATGCAGCGAAGCTTGATCTTTGACCGCGCGGGCAATGGTCTCGATGGCCTGCGCATAGGCGTCGGTATAGCGCGCGGCGTCGGCATCGGTGCGCGCGCCTTCACCCAGCATGTCGAAGGAGCAGAGCGCGAGTGAGGCTTCGCGAGTGCAGCGTTCGAGGGCTTCATCGATGCTGCGGCCGACCACGAATTCGCCACCGATGATTTGCATCGCGCGGTGTAAAGCGTTGCGTACGATCGGCTCGGTGACGCGCTGGCTGAGACCGCGCAGCCAGCCGCCGGCGTCGGTGGTGAGGTCGCGTGGCAGCTCCACCAATTTGCCGGTAAGCATCAAGCCCCAAGTGGAGGCGTTGACGAACAGCGAGGCCGACCGACCCGCATGGGCATCCCAATGGCCACTGGCGATTTTTTCGGCGATCAAGCGATCGGCCGTATCGTCATCGGGAACGCGCAACAGCGCTTCGGCCAGGCACATGAGTGCGATGCCCTCCTGATTGGAGAGTCCGAATTCCTGCAGGAAGGCGTCGAGGTAGGGCCGCTCGTCGGCACGCCGCCGTGCGCCGTGTACCAGCGCTCGTCCGGTGTGCAGTGCCGAGGCGCGCTCGTCGGCCGTCAAGGTGGGCAAGAGCGCTTCGACGTCGGTGGTTTCGGCGCGCAGGGCAGGGGAAGCGAATGTCATGCCCAATATTATGCAGCCGGGTATAATGCCGCATCTTCTGTACAGACAGGTTGACGATGTCGAATCCCGCAAATCCGACCGAGGCCACCCCAGCCAGTCGCAAGGCGCTGTTGCTCGCCTTCGAAAACGCCGGCTTCCTGCGGCCCTTCATGGCTCTCGCGATCGATCTTTCGCTGTTCGCTGGCGGTCTTGCGCTGGTGCTCATCGAATCCGCTATCTGGCTAAAATTTCTGGGTTCGGTGCTGATCACTGCGGCAATCGTGCGTCTTTTCCTCATCGGCCACGACGCCTGTCATGGGTCGTTCTTCAAGAGCGACGTGCTCAACCATATTTTTGGTAGGGTTGCGTTTCTGCCGTCGATGACCGCCTTCAGTCTTTGGGATGTCGGACACAATGTGGCCCATCACGGCTTTAATAATTTGAAGGGTCGCGATCAGGTCTGGGCGCCGTTCTCCAAACAAGAGTTCGATGCGCTGCCGCGTTATCGTCGTCTGCTCGAGCGGGTCTATCGCAGTGGCGCGGGTTGGGGTCTGTATTACTTCCTCGAACTGTGGTGGAAGAAGCTTTACTTTGCGACCCGCAAGCAGATCGGTGCGAGTCGGGCCAAATATCATTGGGACAGCGCGCTCGTGACCGTGACCATGGCCCTCTGGATCACGCTCGTGGTGGCGGTGGCCATCGAAACCGAGCAGAACGTCTGGGTGCTGCTGGCACTCGGCATCGTCGTGCCCTTTGCGCTCTGGAACACCATCATGGGTTTCGTGGTGTTCGTGCATCACACGCACCCGGCGATCGCCTGGTTCCAGAAACGTCACGAGTGGCAGCGTTACCGTGCCTACCTCACGGCGACCGTGCAGGTGGGGTTTCCGTTCGGCATCGATCGTTTGATGCACAACATCATGGAGCACAACGCGCACCATCTGAATCCGCGTATTCCCATGTATTCGTTGCGTCGGGCGCAGGCGGTGCTGACTGAGCGTTTCAACGATCAGTTCCAGGCCTATCGCATGACCTGGCAGAGCTACCGAGATTGCGTGCGTCGCTGTAAGTTGTACGACTTCACGAACCACGCTTGGCTCGACTTTCGCGGCCAAGTCACCTCGCGCGTACCGCTGTCGAGCGCAGCCGCCTAATTCCGCAACTCGATTGTCACGCTATCGCCGATGCGTAGCAGGCTCCCGGCGCCGGTCGCGACCCGTGCGTTCTGACCAAAAGTGACGCCACGCAGGTTTTCGTCGAAACGAAATTCGTGCAGCACCGGCAACGGGTCGAGTCCCCGCTGACCGGTCGCTTGGTCGATCCGCGTCATCACGCAACGCGTGCAGGGCTTCACCAGTTTGAGGCGCAGACTGCCGATACGCAGTTCGCGAATGTGGTCTTCCTGCCAAGCCTCGGCGCCCGACAGCACGATGTTCGGGCGAAATCGGCTCATCGGCAGTGCTGCGGGCAGTCGACGATTGAGATCGTCGAGCGAGGCCTGCGTACAAACGAGCAGCGGATAGCCATCAGCGAAATGATCCGAGCCGCCGGCGACGATGCGCGCCGGCTCGCCGATCAGCGCACTTGCGAACTGCGCGGCGTGCTCGCCCGCATCGATCGCCTCGATCTCGCGCTTCCAGACGGTGACGCGTCGCCAATCGTCGGGCTGCGTGCTCATCGGCAGCGGTGCTTCGATGCGCAGTTTGCCCGCTCGCGGATGACTGAGCGTGATGCCTTGAGCATCGGGCGCAGCGCGCAGTAACGCGAGCGTCGGGTGACTGCGCTGCGTGACAAAGCGACCTGCGGCGGTGATCAGCATCCATTCCCGATCGTGCTCCAATCCGCGCGAGCCGACGCGCACCACATCGAGATCGATGGCGCGACAGGACTTTAGCGGATGTATATGCAACGACTGGATGCGCAGTTCGCCCGTGCTCATGCATGGCATGGTAACCAACTTCGCCAAAGTCAAGGTGGACGACGAGGGTGTCCGCCATCGACAATCGATCAATGAATCTTGATCTGGCGCAAGCCGAGTTCGAGGCCAGCGTCGTCGCAGCGCTGCCGGCTGATGTCGACAGCAGCAACCGGCCGCGCGCCGTGGCTGATGCTGCCTACACGTTCGTGACGCCGACGCCGGTGTCGGCGCCGCGATTGCTCGCCTGGTCCGACGATCTCGGCGCAGCGTTAGGGCTTGCGCGGCCCGCTGCGACCGGGCCCGCAGTCGATATTCTTGCAGGCAACGCGCTCGCGCCCGGCATGCGCCCGTACGCCGCTCGCTACGGTGGCCATCAGTTTGGCAATTGGGCGGGGCAGCTCGGCGATGGTCGTGCGATCACCTTGGGTGAGCTCGTCACGCCGACCGGCGAGCGCCAGGAACTGCAACTCAAGGGTGCGGGGCCAACGCCGTATTCGCGTTTCGCCGATGGCCGTGCCGTACTGCGCTCGTCGTTGCGCGAATTTCTTTGTAGTGAGGCCATGCATCACCTTGGCGTACCGACCACCCGCGCGCTTTCTTTGGTCGCGACCGGCGACGAGGTGGTACGCGACATGTTCTATGACGGCAATGCGCAAGCCGAGCCGGGCGCGATCGTTTGTCGGGTGGCGCCGAGTTTCACCCGCTTCGGTAATTTCGAGATCCACTCGGCGAGTGAAGAGCTCGAGCTGCTGCGGCGACTCGCGGATCATGTGATCGCCGCTCATTACCCGGAATATGCCGGGGGTACACCGCGCGCCTATGCGCGCTGGTTCAGCGAGATCTGTCGACGTACGGCGGTCATGATTGCGCACTGGATGCGCGTCGGTTTCGTGCATGGCGTGATGAACACCGACAACATGTCGATTCTTGGCCTGACGCTCGACTACGGCCCTTATGGCTGGCTAGAAGGCTACGACCCAGCGTGGACCCCGAACACGACCGATGCTGCAGGGCGTCGCTACGCTTACGGCAATCAGCCGCAAATTGGCATGTGGAACCTTGCGCGTCTTGCTGGCGCCTTGTTGCCGTTGATCGGCGACAAAGATTGGCTGCAAGAGGGTTTGGAGCGTTACCGCAGCACCTACACCGAAACCTGGCGCGCGCTGCTGGCCGACAAGCTCGGTCTCGAAGCGCTCGGGCGCGAAGGTGACGAAGCCATGATCGATGAGCTTTTCGCGCTGCTGGCAGCCGTCGAGACCGACATGCCGATCTTCTTTCGTGCGCTCGGCGAGCAGGTGGTGGGCGCGGAGCCGCACAGCGGCGCCGCGGCGACATCGCTACCGCAACCCGTAGCCGCCGCGCTGTATGACGGTGCCGCTCTCGACGAAACGCAGCGCGCACGTTGGCGGGCGTGGTTTTTGCGCTGGCACGAACGCGGTGCGGGTTGCGGCCTCGCTGCCGGCGAGCGCAGGCGTCGCATGCAAGCCGCGAACCCGCTGTATCTGCCGCGCAATTATCTCGCGCAGCAGGCGATCGATGCGGCAACCGCTGGCGATCTCGCACCGCTGCAGCGTCTGTTGCAGGTCATCCGTCGTCCTTACGAGGCTCAAGACGGGTGCGAGTCTTTTGCGGCGCGACGACCCGAGTGGGCGCGCCATCGCGCGGGTTGCTCGGCGCTGTCCTGCAGTTCCTGACCGCCGTTTTTAATTGTCTCGCCAAGCGGTCGTCCGAACATTGACGTTGAACTGTGGCTGGGCGTAATCTCTCGACCGTTGTAGAGGTGCTCGTGGCGCGTTGGTCGCGTCATGGGTGAAACGGGAAGTCGGTGAGTGCGCTACGGTGCGCGATTCCGGCACTGCCCCCGCAACGGTAAGCGAGGCACGGCGATCTTCGGCCACTGACTCCACTGCAACGGTGGAGATGGGAAGGCGACCGCCTCAGCGCTGCACGCAGCGCCACTCGCAAGTCCGGAGACCGGCCTCTCAATTTCAACCCGCGCTCGGGTGAGAAGCGCGCAAGGAGTGTTGATGAAAGCCCGTGTTCCGGTCCTCGTGGCGCCGTTGGCGACTATTTCTTTACTGGTCTCTACCGCAATTGAAGCGGCGCCGGCTGTGACTGCCGCAGCGTCCTCAACGAGTTCGAAAAGTAAAGCGGACAATGAGCTCTACGTCATCACCGCTAATCGGACGCTCAGAAAACTCGATGAGACGCCATCGTCGGTGACTGTCATCGATCGTGTAGATATCGAACGCTCACAGGCGCGTACGCTGGATGAATTGCTGGTTGCTGTGGAGGGTGTGGCGATCGCGCGGCAGGGCGGAATTGGTCAGCCGACCTCGGTCTATCTTCGTGGAGGCGAGTCCGATCACGTGCTGTGGATGGTCGATGGCGTGCGCATCGGCTCGAATACGACCGGCATCCCAGCGCTGCAGGATCTGCCGCTCGATACGGTGGAGCGCATCGAAATCGTTCGCGGGCCGCGCTCCAGTCTTTACGGTGCCGATGCGATGGGTGGCGTGGTGCAAATCTTTACGCGCCGTGGCGGCAACGGCACGACGTCGCTGCGCGCTACCACCGGTTCGAACGGCACTCGCCAACTCGCCGCAGCCACGGGTCTCGGCGATGACAACGCTTGGCTTGATCTTCAGGTTTCGCATCTTGAGACCGACGGCATCAACTCCTGCCTTGGGCGACCTTTTCCGCCGGGCGGTGGCTGCTTTACCTCGGAACCTGATCGCGATCCCTATCGTAATACCAGCATCAATGTGGGCGCGGGCGTGCGCACTGAAAGCGGTGCAAGCTTCGAGGCCCTCGTGCAGCGCGCCGATGCTCGCGTCGCCTTCGACTCATCGTTTCTTAATCAATCCGATTTGATCAACCAAGTGGCGGGCATCAAGTGGATTGCTGAGCCTGTAGCGAGTTGGCGGAGCACGGTCACGGCCGGTCGTTCTTGGGACGAGTCGACGAGTTTCCGTAAGGGGTCGACCACCCGCAGCGTGTTCGATTCCTCGCGTGATTCTTTCAGCTGGCAGAACGAGCTGCAGCTTGGTGGTAGTAGCGCGTTGGTGTTCGGGACCGATTGGTTGCGCGATCGAGTCGCGAGTGACGTGCGCTACGACCGTGTCGCGCGGGACAACCGCGCAGCCTTTGCTCAGTACTCTTGGGCCGAGGGCGCGCAGAGCTTCGTTGTGGCGGCGAGGCTCGACGACAACGATCAATTTGGGTCCAACGCGACCGGCAGTTTTGCCTGGGGTTGGCGCTTTTCGACTGGTGTGCAGGCCTACGCCAGCCTCGGCAGCGCGTTTAAGGCGCCGAGCTTCAACGAGCTCTATTACCCAGGCTTCAGCAATTCGAAGCTCGATCCAGAGCATGCGATGACCCGTGAATTCGGCTTCAAGCAGCAACTCGCCTCGGCTCGATGGTCGCTAAGTGCGTATCAGACTCGCGTGGATGATCTGATCGCCTTCGATGTCGCCACTTTTAAGCCGCAGAATATTGCCGAGGCGGATCTCGAGGGATTCGAGGGTAGTATCGAGTGGCAGCGTGGCCCGTGGCGTCTCGAGCAGACCCTCGCGTGGTTGTCGGCAGAAGATCGCGGCAGCGGAGCGAATCGCGGTCGCGAGTTGGCACGCCGTCCGGCCTGGACGGGTCGAACCGCGCTCCTATGGGCGGGCGAGCAGATCGATGCGGGTGCAAGTGTGCAGTTCACCAGTCGCAGGTATGATGATTTAGCCAACACTCGGCGTCTCGGCGGCTATGCCGTCGTCGACCTTACGGGGACATGGCGCCTGTCGGCGCTTACCGAGTTGCAACTGCGACTCGCGAATGCGCTCGATCGACGCTACGAGACGGCGACCCTGTACCCTGCGCTTGGCCGCGAGGTTTTCCTGACGCTGCGAAAGCGTGTGCAGCGTTGAGTGTGACGGGGGTTCAGCAGCGTTTTTTTTGGAGAATTTTAAGATATGGACGACAAAATGATGCAAGGGGAACCGGGCCTGGTGTCGGCAGATCACCGCTTCTGGGTTGTGGCGGCAGCGTTGGCGCTGATCATGGCGGTCACGCGTCTTGGCCACTTTGGCGAATACGGCGGACCGGTTGATGCGTCTTGGGCCGTGTTCTTCCTGGCTGGTCTGTGGTTGCGCGACTTGCGTTTGTTCCCGGGGTTTTTCTTGCTGGCCTGGATTACCGATCTCGCAGCGTTCGCACTCGGCACTCCGACCAACTGCTATTCGCCGGCGTATTTCTTTTTGATCCCGGCCTATGGGGCCCTGTGGATTTCTGGCCGTTGGGCCGCCCGGGGTGGCTACGGTCGCGTAGTGCTGGGCGTGGCGGGCGGTGCTACCGTGACCTTCGTCATCGCCAACTTCGGCATGTATTTCTTTGTAGCGTTGCCCGAAGCGGCTACGCCCGAAGCGTTCGCTTCAGCGGTGGCTGGGTATTTCCCCGGCTATTTGCTGACCATGATCATGTACAGCGCATTCGGTTTGCTCGCCGAGGCGGGATTCGGGCTGCGTCGTCGCGTCATGGCCTAAGTCGGGAGTCGCGGCAGTGTAAACAGCTCCAGCGTCGAGCCGCGGCGCTTTTTAGGTTCCGCCTGAGCGGAATCGTAAACGTGCTCGGCGTGCTTACGTCAAGATCTCAGTTGCCCCAAGGCAGTGTGGTGGCAACCGAAAACACCACCTTCGCATCGGATGTGAACACATCGCCCGGCGCTTTCTGCGCAGACTGCAAGTCACTGGCGTCGACCCACTTAAGCGAAAGTGCAAAGTTGCCGACCGACTTGGCGATACCGATGGAGTAATCGAGATAGTTTTCGGTCCAGTATTCACCGCTGCTGTAGCCACCGTGCAGGGTCAGGCTGAAATCATTGGGCAGGGGTACGGCGCTGTTGAGCTCGAAATACGAGGCCGCGCTGCCGGTGTTACCGTAGTCCCAGGCGTAGGAGTACTTGGCGGTCAAGGCCTTATAGGTGAGGCTGGCGTAGGTTTCGGTGAAATCGACATCGTCACCGCTCGGCTGGTAGGTGTACTGAACGACACCTACGTCAAACGCCAGATCGTCGTTAAAGCTGCCACGGAATCCGGCATAAACATCGACCTCAACATCAGAGTCGGTGTCCTCCCCGAAATCCACGTTGCTGGCCCAGGCGCCAACGTATAGACCCGACTCGTTCGCCCAGTCGAGGCTCGCCTGCAGGGCGGGGTCGCGCGCTGTCTGGGTTAGGCCACGGAAGTCGTAGTCGGAGGTGAGCGTGATGGTCGATGTCACTTCCGCTTCGGCCGTGGAGGCTGCGGCGCCGAGCGCGAACACGGCGAGTACGGGGGCGATTTTCATGTGTGCTAGTCCTCGAGGAGTGGTAGGTCGGCTTTTTCAGAGCAAGGCCCATGCCAGCGCATGAGTCGCCCGGTTCAGGCCGCCTGTTACTATTTTAGCCTGAAAACAGCAGGTTGCCTGCACTTTATTAGTGCGGCGTATCCATTGGTCGCCGGTCGATGGTGCAGCGGCTGCTAAACTCGCGGCGTGCAGTCCGGGCGTACGACATCTTCTGCCGACCTTGCGGCCGGCGCGATCGCGTTCGTCGATGTCGAGACCACTGGCGGTCATCCGGCATGGCACCGCATCACCGAGATCGCCATCGTCGCCATGCGCGACGGCGTCACCGAGTGGGAATGGAGTTCGCTCGTCAATCCTGGGGTGACGATCCCGCCATCGATCCAACGGCTCACTGGCATCAGCAACGAGATGGTCATGGCCGCGCCCGCGTTCGATGCGCTCGCCGATGAGGTCGAAAGTCGACTCGCGGGGCGCCGCTTCGTGGCCCACAACGCGCGCTTCGACTACGGCTTCGTGCGCGCCGAGCTGCGTCGCAGCGGTCGCAGTTTCAGCGCGCCATTCACATGCACGGTGCGCTTATCGCGGGCTCTCTATCCGGAGGCCGCCAGACACAATCTCGATTCGATGATCGAACGGCATGGTCTCGAATGCAGTTCGCGTCATCGTGCGTTGCCTGATGCGCAGGTACTCGCGCAACTTTGGCAGCGGCTGCGTAGCAGCTGGTCAGCTCCGGTTCTCGATGCGGCGATCGAGCGGGTGGGGCGCCGTCCTTCGCTGCCTGCGCACCTCTCGGCGGATTTGCTGGACGATTTGCCTGAGGCTGCGGGGGTGTATCGTTTCTACGGCGAGGGCGATGTGCTCATCTACGTGGGCAAAGCCAAAAATTTGCGCGAGCGCGTGCTCAGTCATTTCATGGGGGCCACTCGCGATTCGAAATCGCAGCGCCTCGCGGCGCAGACCCGGCGTATCGAGTGGACCGAAACCGCCGGGGAGCTCGGGGCGTTGTTGCTGGAATCGCGGCTCGTGCGCGAACTGCAGCCCGTCTACAACCGTCGCTTGCGTGGCGGCGGCGAGACTTGGACTTGGTTGATCGATGACGCGGGTGGTGCGCCCAAGCTTCACGAACTCGCCGGGCCTGTGCCGCAGCAGGCAGACGCCTTTGGTCTCTATCGCAGTATCAGGCAGGCGAAGACCGCACTCATGCAACTCGCCCGCGATCATAAATTGTGTTTGCGCGTTCTGGGTCTCGAGGCCGCGGGCACGGGTTCTTGTTTTGCCTATCAGGTAGGGCGTTGTGCGGGCGCCTGCGTCAACAAAGAGCCGATCGCCCGCCACGGCCTGCGCCTGAAACTACTGCTAGCGCCGCTGAAGCTGCGCAGCTGGCCGCATAGCGGCGCCGTGGCGATCGAGGAGACGAGCGCCTTGGGGATGCGGCACTGGCATGTGGTCGAGGATTGGCAGTATCTCGGCACGCTGGTGACCGACGAACACGAGGAAGGTCGTGGCCTCGCCAACCTTCGCGATGCGCCGGTGCCGGGCTTCGATGCCGATGCCTACCGCATTCTTTGTCGTTACCTCAAGTCCAACGCGCGCAATTTACGTCCATGGCCGAGGGGATGAACCGTCTGCATGCCATGGTGGCGAGCGTGCCGCGCGGCTTCGGCGATTTGCTCGCCCGCGAGCTGCAGGGGTTCGGCGCGCTCGATGTTCGCGAGCGGGGCAACACTGTCGCCTTCACCGGGACGCTTGAGGTGGCTTATCGCGCCTGTCTCGAATCACGTGTGGCGAGTCGCGTGCTTCTAGAATTGCTACGCTGCGAGGCGGTGGATGATGCTGGCATCTACGCGGCATTGCGTGGCATAGACTGGCGACAGCATGTTGACCCAGCGAATACTTTGGCCTGTGAGTGGTCGGGTCGGCACCCGGCGATTTCCAATGCGCACTACGGCACCTTGCGGGTCAAAGATGCGATCTGCGATTCGCTGCGCGAATCGGTGGGGTTGCGTCCTGACATCGCAACCTTCGAGCCCGGCGTGCGCGTCTATGCCCATGCAGTGGGCACGCAGGTGACCGTGTCGCTGGATCTTTCCGGCGAAGGCTTGCATCGGCGTGGTTGGCGTGGCAACGCCGGCGAGGCACCGCTACGCGAGAATCTTGCGGCGGGAATTCTTTTACGGGCGGGTTGGCCGATCTTGGCTGCGGCGGGCGCGTCATTTCTCGATCCGATGTGCGGCTCCGGCACGCTTGTCATTGAGGCGGCGCGGATCGCGGCCGATATCCCTGCCAACTACCGGCGTCGTTACTTTGGTTTCTTGAATTGGAAGGGGCACGACTCGGCCCTGTGGTCGCGGCTGGTTGCCGCGGGCGAGGCGCGGGCAGTCGCGGGTCTTGCGGCCTGCGAGCAACGCGGACTGCGCCTTATCGGCCGCGATCTCGATCGCGCCGTGCTGCGTGAGGCGCGCCTGAGCGCGTCCCATGCGGGCGTTGCTGCGATTACCACGTTCGAGGCACGCTCGCTCGCGGAGGCGACGGCCCACGCCGCGCATGGTCTGCTCTGCACCAATCCGCCCTGGGGATTGCGCCTCGGCGATACGGCAGCCGCTACCGCTGTCTTTCGCGAACTCGGCCAAGTGTTACGCGAGCGCTTCGCGGGCTGGCAGGCTGCGGTGCTCACGGGCGAAGCTTCCTTGGGTCTGGAGCTCGGGCTGCGTGCGCATCGTGTGCATCCGTTCTGGAACGGTGCGCTCGAGTGCCGTCTGCTGCGCATTCGTGTCGGCAGCGAGGCCGAGCGCGACCTGCGACCGAAGCAAGGGATGCAGATCGATACTGCACTCGCGAGCAGCCCGGGCGCGCAGATGTTTGCCAACCGCATTCGTAAAAATCTCAAACAGCTGGCCTCTTGGCGCCAGCGCGCTGGGGTGTCGTGTTTTCGTCTTTACGATGCTGACATGCCGGAGTACGCCTTCGCCATCGACCTCTATGAATCGGCGACGGCCCGTGCGGGCGACGTTGGTGTAGCTGAGCGTTGGCTCGTGGTGCAGGAGTACCAGGCGCCTGCTGCGATCCCGGAGGAAACCGTGCGTAAGCGTCGCAGCGAGGCCCTCGCGGGGCTGGTCGAGGCGACGGGGATTCCTGCCGATCACGTGCAGCTGCGCACGCGACGGCGCATCAAGCGCGGCGAGCAGTACACCAAGCGAGACGAGCGCGGCGAATTCCACGTGGTTGCTGAAGATGGTTTGCGTTTTCGGGTGAACTTTGCGGATTACCTCGATACGGGGCTTTTCCTTGATCATCGCCTGACGCGCGCGCGACTGCGCGCTGCGGCGCCAGGCAAAAGATTTTTCAATTTATTTGCCTATACCGGCACGGCTACGGTCCATGCGGTTGCTGGTGGCGCAAGGGCAAGCACCACGGTAGATTTATCTGCGACCTATCTTGATTGGGCGCGCGCCAACTTGGAGCTCAACGGGCTCGCCGGACCGCAGCATGAGTTCGTACGTGCCGATGTGCGCGAATGGCTCGATGAGGCGGCGCGGCGCAACGAGCGTTACGGCCTCATCTTTTGCGACCCGCCTACTTTCTCTAACAGCAAGCGCATGGACGGTGTATTCGATGTGCAGCGTGACCACGTGGCGTTGATCGAGGCCTGCATGAGCCTACTCGAGCGCGATGGCCTGCTGATTTTTTCGACCAACGCGCAAAGGTTTCGTCTCGACCCGGTGTTGTCGTCTCGATATCAGGTAAGTGACGTGACGAGGGCCACCGTGCCCGCGGATTTCTCGCGGAACTCCAGTATCCACAGTTGTTTTGAGCTGCGGTAGCATATGATGGCCTCACCATGGTCGCCTGGGTGACCATGGTGGCGGTTGTCACCGAGAGGTGCGTATCGTGTCGCCACGCATGTCCCCGCGAATTACTCGACTTGCGGCCGTAGCCGTTTTCGCGCTCGCGTCGCTCACGCTGGTCGGCTGCTCGCGCGGTAGTAAAACGCCGCCACTCGCGGCCTCGTCCCTCACCGTCACTTTGGTGGTCGCCGAGCGGCGTGCCATCGACCGCGAAATCGTCGCCTCGGGTTCGGTGGCGGCGTGGCAAGAGATGTCTTTGGGAGTCGAGCTCGCCGGTATCCGTGTGGCCAACGTGCTGGTCGAGCCGGGCGATCGGGTGACAGCCGGGCAGGCGCTGGTCGAACTGGATCGGCGGACGCTCGAGGTGCAGGCGCGACAGGCCGACGCCAGTCTCGCGCAGGCAGCCGCGAATGCGGAGCTCGCCGTGTCCCAAGAAAATCGCGGTAAGAGTCTGCTCGAGCGCAATCTCATCTCAACCAATGATTTCGAAGTGCTTCGTGCCAATCGGGCGCGCGCCGAGGCACAGCGTCTTGCCGCCGAGGCCGAGCGTGAGGCAGCCCGTCTGCGACTCGGGTTTGCGACCTTGCGCGCCCCCGATGCCGGGATCATTTCGGCCCGTAACGTGCAGCCCGGACAGGTGGTCGCAGGGGGAGAACTGCTGCGGCTCATCCGTCGCGGTCGTCTCGAGTGGCGGGCGCAGGTGGCCGAGAACGATCTGCCGCGCATCAGGCCGGGCGCCACGGTCGATCTGCGCGGACCGGGCGGCGAAGCCGTACAGGGCATGATTCGCGCCGTCTCACCGTCGCTAGACCCGCAGACGCGCACTGCGCTCGTCTACGCGGATCTCAAGCAACCCGGCGCGTTGCGGGCCGGCATGTTCGCCGAGGGTCGCCTGCGGGTCGGCCAGGCTGAGGTAACTGTTGTGCCGCGTCAGTCAGTCGTGTTTCGCGACGGCTATCCGTATGTCTTCGTGATGGGCGAGGGCAGCAAGGTCGTTCAGCGGCGAATCAGCTCGGGTCCGCCGCAGGGCGATCATATTGAGGTGCTCTCGGGTGTGAGAGCCGGTGAGCGCGTGGTCGCTCGTGGCGCCGGATTTTTGAGTGACAGTGACATCGTCAAGGTCGTAAACGGCAACGCGTCGTGAGGTCGCGGCGATGAATTTGTCACGCTGGGGCATCAAGTACCCGCTGCCCTCGGTCCTGTTGTTTGTCGTGCTGGTTCTCGCGGGCTTTTGGGGCTGGCGGCTGTTGCCGATTTCGCAGCTGCCCGATATCGCACTGCCGACTATTAGAATCACAGTTAGTTACTCGGGCGCGCCGCCGGCGACCATGGAGACGGACGTCACGCGCAAGATCGAAGATGCCGTCGCTTCGATTCCGGGTATCGACCGTATCAATTCCTCGATCAGTGAGGGCACGACGGTCATCAATATCGAATTCGAATTGGGACGCGATCTCGATCGTGCGCTCGATGAAGTCAAAGATGCAGTGGCTCGCGTGCGACGCGACCTGCCACAGGACATGGACGAGCCCATCATCCAGCGTATTTCTTTGGTAGGCGGGACCTTGATGGCTTATGCCGTTGAGTCCGATCGGCTCGCCCCCGACGAACTGTCGTGGTTCGTCGATGACAACGTAGCCAAGGCGATTTACGGCGTGGCGGGGGTGGGTTCGGTCACGCGGATCGGCGGTGTCGATCGCGAGGTGCGCGTCGATTTACGCCCGGAGGCGCTGCAAGCGCTAGGCGTGACGGCGGGCGCGGTTTCCGGCCAGCTAGCCCGGTTGCAGGTCGAGCGCCCGGGTGGCCGCACCGAGGCGGGCGGTGCCGAGCAGTCGGTGCGCACCGTGGCGATCGTGCGCAATGCGCAAGATTTGGCCGATTATCCGATCTATCTGCCCGACGGACGTACGGTGCGACTGTCGGCCATCGCCACCGTCACTGACGGGGCCGCCGAGCCGCGCGCGGCGGCGATGCTCGATGAAAAGCATGTTGTCGGATTCTCTACGCGCCGTACGGCGGGCTCCGGCGAAGTCGCCGTCGGCGAGGGCATACGCAAGCGGATCGCGCAGTTGCAGAGCGAGCATCCCGAGGTGCGCTTCACCGAGGTGCAGGCCACGGTCGAGAGAGCAGAGAATTCTTACGACGCCTCGATGGATATGCTGCTTGAGGGTGCGCTGCTGGCGGTGATCGTTGTCTGGTTCTTTTTGCGCGAGTGGCGCGCCACCCTGATCTCGGCGCTGGCCTTGCCGCTGTCGGTGATTCCGACTTTCGGCGTCATGCACTTCCTCGGCTTCTCCTTGAACCTGCTCACCCTGCTTGCATTGGCCGTGGTGATCGGCGTGCTGATCGATGATGCGATCGTCGAAGTCGAGAATGTAGCGCGGCATCGTGCGATGGGCAAGCCGCCCATGGAGGCGGCTGTCGATGCAGCCGACGAGATTGGCATTGCGGTGATTGCCACTTCGGTGACGCTGGCTGCAGTGTTCATTCCGGTGGCGTTCATGCCCGGAGTCACTGGTAAGTTTTTCCGCGAGTTTGGCTGGACAGCTGCGGCGGCGGTGCTGTTCTCGCTGCTGGTGGCGCGCTTGCTGACGCCGATGCTCGCCGGCTATTTCATGCGCGGCGAACCGAAGGTGGCCACCGATTCACATTTAATGCAGCGTTATCTTCGCTGGGTGGAATTTGCCATCCATCACCGGGCGCGCGTACTCGCGCTCGCCACGGCGACGTTCGTAGGTTCACTGGCCTTGATCCCGTTGATCCCGAAAACATTTCTTCCAATAACGGATAACTCGCGCGCGCAATTGCAGGTTGAGCTGCCGCCGGGGGTGCGCCTCAGTGATTCGCTCGAGGTGGCGGCCGAGGTGCGGGCGCGTCTCCGGGCAACAGTTCCGGACGTGGTTCGTGTCTTCACCACGGTCGGCGGCGAGAGCGGCGACACCATGAGCGCGGGCATTAGCTTCCCCGAAGTACGGCGCCTCAGCATGACGTTGCAGTTCGCCGAAGATCGCACCCGTACGAGTTCCGAGATCGAAGATTCGGTCCGCAAGTCACTCGCTGACTTGCCTGGCGTCCGGGTGGGTTTTACCGCCGGTGGCCCGGGTGATCGGCTGACGCTTGCGATTGGCGGTCGAGATTCCGAGCAACTGGCCGTGGCTTCGCGCGAGATTGCCGCGGCGATACGCACCGTTCCCGGCATCGGTTCGGTGACCACCACAGCGGCCTTGCTGCGCCCCGAAATCGTCATTCGACCTGACCCCGCGCGCGCGGCGGATCTCGGTGTCTCCACCGTCGATATTGCAGATGCCGCGCGAATTGCGACCAGCGGCGATATCCGTCAGCGTCTGGCCAAACTCAATTTGGCCGAGCGCCAGGTGCCGATCCGCGTGCAGCTCGCGGGCTCATCGCTCACCGACCCCGCCGTGCTGCAGCAGTTGCGGGTGCCCGGTAAAAGCGGTCCGGTGCCGCTGTCGTCGGTGGCAGACATCACCGAGGGCAGTGGTCCGGCGCGTATCGATCGCCTTAATCGCGAGCGCACGGTCACGGTCTCGGCAGAGCTTAATGGATTGCCGCTAGGCGACGTCATGTCTAAAGTGAGCGCCATGCCCGCGATGCAAAATCTGCCGCCGGGCGTGCGCATTCTGCCGGCCGGCGATTCCGAGGCTTTCGTCGAGCTATTCGTCGGCTTCGTGCTCGCGTTGCTCGCCGGGATCGTTTCGGTTTATTTGGTCTTGGTGCTGCTATTCCACAGCGGCACGCAACCGATCGTCATTTTGGCCGCGGTACCGCTATGTGGCGGCGGTGCGTTCGGTCTGCTGCTGCTCACGGGCACCGCGCTGTCGCTGCCGTCCTTGATCGGCCTACTGCTGCTCAATGGTATTGCCGTCAAAAATTCCATCCTGATCGTCGATTACGCGATTCTCGGCGAGCGGGCCGGGATGTCGCGCGACGAGGCGTTGATCGATGCCTGTCGCAAGAGGGCCCGCCCGGTGATCATGACCACGCTCGCCATGGGCGCCGGCATGTTGCCGATTGCCTTGGGTCTCGGTGCGGACGGCAATTTCCGTACGCCACTCGGGGTGTCGGTGATCGGCGGTCTGATCACCTCGACACTGCTCTCGCTGGTGGTCGTGCCCTCTGCGTATTCAGTGGTGGCCGAGATTACCGAACAGCGACTCAGACCGATGCTGCGCCGCTTCGCTCATCATTAACCACTTGTTTAAAGCGCGCATACCGCGCACGCGATAGCCATCCGCGCTACATCAGGTCACGCAGGCGATACCACAGCATCGCCAGAACGAGGGCAGGTCGGCGCAGCGCCGTGCCCCCGGGAAAATCGCGGTGCCGAATGCGCGCAAAGATATCGAAGCGTTCGCTTTGACCACTGATGGCTTCGGCCAATAGTTTGCCAGCAAGACCGGCGAGCGCAATGCCGTGGCCGCTGAAGCCCTGCACAAAATACACGTTAGGCTCAAGTTCGCCAAAATGCGGCGCGCGATTGATCGTGATGTCGACGAGTCCGCCCCAGGAGTAGTCCACGCCCACCTCGGCGAGCTGCGGGAAAACTTTGAGCATTCGCGCTCGTGTCGCGCGGCGTGTGCCCAGCGGATCGAGACCCGAGTAGCTCACCCGCCCACCGAAGAGCAGACGATGATCTGCTGAACGCCGAAAATAATCGATTACCCAATTGATATCGGTGACCGCGGCATTGTTGCGAATGAGTGCCGCAGCGCGCTCGGCCCCGAGGACTTGCGTCGCGATGATGTAGGTGCCGACACCGATGATTTTTCTCGCGAGCGCCGGCGCGGTGGATCCGAGCCAGGCGTTACCGCAGAGCGCGAGCTGCCGGCAGCGGAGCTCGCCTTGGGCGGTTCGGACGGCCAGGCCCGTCCCCCGCGTGTAACTCAGCGCCCGCGAGTGCTCGAATATTTTAACGCCGAGTCGCTCGGCAGTCGCGGCCAGTCCCTGCGTATATTTGAGCGGATGCAGATGCCCGCAGAGCGGGTCGAGCGTACCCGCGATATAGAGGTCGGTGGCGATCAGGCTACGAAGCTCGTCGCGTTCGACCATGCGCACTGAGTGATAGCCGTAGCGTCGATTCAGCATTTCGACTTCGTCGCGTAGCTCGCGTTCCTGCCTCGGCTTGAGGGCGACATGCATTTGTCCAGTGACGTAGTCACAATCGATCGTATATTTTTGAATGAGCTCGCGCTGCAGGGTGAGCGCCTCAACACTCATATCCCATATCCGCCGCGCATCGCCGGCACCGACCAAAGATTCGAGCTTGCTTTGCCCGCAGGCGACGCCGGTGATGGCCTGCGCACCGCTGCGTCCCGAGGCGCCCCAGCCGATGACTTCGGCCTCGAGCAGTGCGACGCGATAGCCGCGCTCGGCCAGATGCAGTGCGGCCGAGCAACCGGCGATGCCGCCGCCAACCACACCGACATCGACCTCGACCAAGCCTGTGAGGGTGGGGCGCGGCGGCGTTGCCGCGGCGTTGGCGGCAGCACTGGCGGCGTACCAGGAGTCGACGTGCGGGCTCATAAGCTCAGATCGCGCCGAGGTACCACTGCATCTCGAGCGGCGTGACGTAAGAGTTGAACTCGTCGGCTTCGGCCTGCTTGACGGTGGCGTAGTGGTCGCGGAAAAGTCGGCCGAGGTAGCCCTCGGCGAACTCGCTTCGACGGAAACGTTCGATGGCGCTCGCCCAATGGGTGGGCAGCGTTTCGCCGCTTTCGCGATAGGCGTTACCACGGACCGGGGCGATCGGCTCCAGCCCCTCGGCGATGCCGTGGTGGATGCTGGCCAGCACCCAGGCCACCACCAAATATGGGTTGGCATCCGCCCCCGCGAGGCGATGTTCAATGCGCCGATTACGCTCGTCGCTGACCGGTAAGCGCAGCGCCGAGCCGCGGTTATTGACTGACCACGAGGGGGTCATCGGCACGTAGGCCTCGGGTCTAAAGCGTCTATAGGAGTTCGGGCCAGGCGCACATACGGCGACGCTGTCGCCCATGGTGCGCAGCAGACCGCCCAGCGCATGGCGCAGGGCGCTGCTTTCGACGCCGTGATACGGTGCGTCCTCACCCGCAGCCGCGGGATCTGGGCAGGCAAAGAGGTTTGCACCCGCCGCATCGAGCAGGCTGACGTGTACGTGCAGACCAGAGCCCGCCATCTCTCGGTAGGGCTTCGGCAGGAAGGTGGCATCCCCACCCTGCTCGCGGGCGACGCCGCGTACCACACGCTTAAAGCGCAGGGCCTCATCGCAGGCCTGCAGGGCGTCGGCGCGGTGGGCGAGGTTGACCTCGAATTGGCCAGGCCCATATTCCGCTAGGGCGCTGGTCACGGGCAGACCTTGGGCACGCGCGACCTCGTCAATGCGCGATAAAACTTTCGAATACTCACCGAGATCCGACATCGAATTGATCTGAGTTCTAAACTCTCTTCGACCGCTGAGCGGAAGCGGTAGAGGCTGAGGCTGGCCCGCGGACGTGCGGGCTCGATCGATGAGATAGAACTCGTATTCGATCGCCACCACCGGCGTGAGGTTCAGTCGGTGGAACTTGTCCATCACTCGCGCGAGCACGTTGCGCGGGTCGGCGAAAAACGGCCGACCATCGTGTTCGTACATCGAGACTTGCAGCTGAGCGATATCACCACTTTGCCAAGGTACCGGCACCAAGCTGCCGGGCAGCGGTTTGCAGGGGCGGTCGGCATCGCCCTCGTCGAAGCCGAGACCGGTTGCCTGAATGGTGCCGCCCAAAACGTCGAGGGCGAACATCGAGCCGGGCAGCAGCATGCCCTGGGCGTAGAGGCGCTCGAGTGCCTCGCGCTCGATCCGCTTGCCGCGCTCGACGGTATTGAGATCGCTCAGGAAGACGTCGACATGACGCGTCTGCGGGTAGCGTTCGAGGAAGCGCTCGAGTTCTGGAAAAGCCGTCATGAGGCCCCGCAAGAAAAACGCAGCATAAGTGTAAGGGCCTCTGAACGGCAACAACTTACATGAATATAGATTCAATAAAAACAATAACTTACTGCAATAATCTCAATGGCTGGACGGGTATACAGGGGTCTGCTGTGTTTTAATACGTGTGGTCTCGGCTCGTCTCCGAGCGCCGTCTCCCTTATGTCCGCGCGCCCAGTCATTGGTATACCCGCCGACCGTCGCATGGTCGGTCCGCATCCCTTCCACATGGTCGGGGAGAAGTACGCGCATGCCGTCGTCCGTGCTGCGGGTGCCCTGCCGCTCGTGATCCCCGTGCTGCCCGAGCCGCTTGCGGTTGTCGAGTTACTCGCGGGTTTGGATGGTCTGCTTTTTCCGGGTAGTCCCTCGAACGTGGAACCGCATCATTACGAAGAGGGGCCGAGCGAGCTCGGTACGTTGCACGATCCCGAGCGCGACGCGACCACGCTGCCACTGATTCGCAGCGCAATCACGGCAGGCGTGCCGATCCTCGGCATCTGTCGCGGGTTTCAGGAAATGAACGTCGCCATGGGCGGCAAGCTCTGGCAGCGCGTGTACGACCTGCCGGAATTACTAGATCACCGCGAGGATAAATCGGCGCGACTTGATTCGCAGTACGCACCGGCGCACGAGGTGCTGCTCGAGCCCGGGCGCCTGCGCGAGTGGGCGGGTGGGGCGGAGCGGATTGCGGTGAACTCCCTCCATTCACAGGGGGTCAAGGAACTCGCGCCGCGGCTGCGGGTCGAGGCGCGCGCGGTTGACGGCCTAATCGAGGCGTTCTCGCTGCCCGATGCCAAGGCCTTCACCTATGCGGTGCAGTGGCATCCGGAGTGGCGCGTGATGGCCAATGATTTTTCGGTGGCGATGTTCGCCGCTTTCGGCGAGGCCGCCCGGGTGCGCGCCCGCCAGAGGTTCGTATCATGACAGATCAGATTTCGGAGTTTTTCCGTGAGCACAACATTCAGGAAATCGAGGCGATCGTGCCTGACATGGCCGGAATCGCTCGCGGCAAACTCATGCCTGCGCAAAAGTTTCAGGCCGATCAGGGCATGCGCCTGCCTGAGAGCATTTTCCTGCAGACGGTGACCGGCGATTACCCCGAAGAAACTGCTGCAGCAATGAGTCCGGCGGAGATCGACATTGTCCTGAAGCCCGATCCAAACACCATTCGTCGCGTGCCGTGGACGCCAGAGCCCACGGCGCAGGTGATCCACGATTGTTTCTATGCCGACGGTCGGCGCGTGAAGATGGCGCCGCGTGAAGTGTTGCGCTACGTGCTCGATCTTTATGCGCAAAAAGGCTGGGAGCCCGTCGTGGCGCCCGAGCTCGAGTTTTATCTCGTCGAGCCGAATATCGATGCCGATTATCCGCTCAAGCCACCGATCGGACGCTCGGGGCGCGCCGAGCCCGGGCGGCAGTCCTACAGCATTGCGGCGGTCAATGAATTTGATCCGCTGTTCGATGACGTCTATCAATTTTGCGAAGAGCAGGATATCGCAATCGACACGCTCATCCACGAGGACGGGCCGGCGCAGATGGAAATCAATCTGTTGCATGGTAACGCACTCGATCTTGCTGATCAGGCCTTCATGTTCAAACGCACGGCGCGCGAGGCTGCGATGCGTCACAAGATGTATGCGACCTTCATGGCGAAGCCGCATGCCAAGGAGCCAGGCAGTGCGATGCACATTCACCAGAGTGTTGTCGATCGCAAAACCAGCAAGAACGTGTTTTCTAATGGCGACGGCACACCAACGCAGTTATTCTTTTCGCATATTGCCGGCCTGCAACGGTATTTACCGGCGGCTATGGCGCTGCTCGCGCCGAACGTGAATTCGTATCGGCGCATCACGCGCTTTGAGGTGGCACCGATCAACGTGCAGTGGGGCTACGACAATCGTACCGCAGGTTTGCGCATACCCGGGTCGGACCCGAAGTCGCGTCGTGTCGAGAATCGCTTGTCGGGTGCCGATGCCAACCCCTATCTCGCGAGCGCCGCCTCGCTCGCCTGCGGTTACCTCGGCATGGTTCAGGGGTTGTCGCCCACCGAACCGATCACCGGCAGCGCCCACGATTTGCCGTTCTCGTTGCCGCGCAGCCTCGATGAGGCCGTTCGCTTGCTGCGCGAGTGCGATCCCTTGATCGAGATTCTTGGCGAGAGTTTCGTGTCGGCGTTCACGCTGGTGAAGGAGGCCGAGTACGAGGTCTTTCTTCAGGTGATCAGTTCCTGGGAGCGCGAGCACTTGTTGCTCAACGTCTGAGTAGACCTCGCGACGGCGCGCCCAAGTCGACTTTATAATTAAAATGGGGCGATGACTGCTTCCTCTAAAATGCGCACGACGCGCGAGTGGCAGGCGCTAGACGCTGCGCACTATTTGCATCCCTTCACCGACACAAGCGCCCTCGCGGCCCGCGGCACGCGTGTGATCACGCGCGCTGAGGGGATTTATTTGTATGACAGCGAGGGCAATCGGATTCTCGATGGCATGTCGGGATTGTGGTGCGTTGCGCTCGGCTATGGGCGGCGCGAGCTCGCCGAGGTCGCCTATCGGCAAATGCAGGAGCTGCCGTACTACAACAGCTTTTTTCAATGCGCCAATCCGCCGGCGATCGAACTTGCCGCGCGACTCGCCGAGTTGTCACCGCCGCACTTCAAACACGTGTTTTTCACTGGCTCGGGCAGCGAGTCGAACGACACCTTTGTACGGCTCGCTCGTCGCTACTGGGCGCTGCGCGGCGAGTCCGAGCGCACGGTGATCATCAGTCGCTGGAACGGCTACCATGGCAGCACCATGGCGGGCGCATCGCTCGGCGGCATGAAAGCCATGCACGCACAGGGTGGACTGCCGATTCCAGACATCGTGCATATCGGGCAGCCCTATTGGTTCGAGTGCGGCGGCGATCTCGACCCGTCCGAGTTCGGCTTGCGCGTCGCGCGTGAGCTCGAGGCCAAGATTCTCGAGATCGGCCCGCAGCGTGTCGCCGCTTTCATCGGCGAGCCGGTGCAGGGGGCGGGCGGGGTGATTATTCCGCCGAAGACCTACTGGCCCGAGGTGCAACGCATCGTCGATAAATACGGCATTTTGTTTGCTTCGGATGAGGTGATCTGCGGCTTCGGGCGCACCGGTCGCTGGTTTGGCTGTGAGCACTTCGGCACCCGTCCCGATTTCATGACGCTCGCCAAAGCGATCACCTCGGGCTATCAGCCCTTGGGCGCGCTGATGGTGAGCGATCGCGTGGCTGAAGTTTTCATTGAGACCGGCGGCGAGTTCGCACACGGCTACACCTATTCAGGGCATCCGGTAGCGGCGGCGGTGGCGCTCGCCAATCTCGACATCCTGCACCGCGAGCGGGTGATCGAGCGGGTACGCGAGGATCTGGCGCCGTACTGGGCGGCACGTTGGCGCGAGCTGGCCGCGCATCCTCTTGTCGGCGAGGCGCGGGCCTTAGGGCTTTTCGGCGCACTCGAACTTGTACCCGCGAAACCCTCGAGACAGTTTTTTAAGGAGCGCGGTACCGTCGGTTCGCGCGGCCGCGATCTTGCAATCCGCAATGGGCTTGTGATGCGCGCAGTTTGGGATACCTTGATCGTGGCGCCGCCACTAGTCATTACCCGCACCGAGATCGAAGAACTCATCAGCAAGGCAGCGCTGACGCTCGACCAACTGTACGCCGGCCTCGCGCAGGACGGCTGGTTGCCACGCTGAGGCAGGGCAGGCTTTCCTAGGTCCGAGGGCTGCGTTATAAAAGCGACTTCGTCGCCGCATCATCGCGGTTTTTCACCGGAGTCCGCTCGAATATGGAAAACGCTGTCCGTACGGTCATTGCCGCTGTGTCGGCGGCCGTCCTGCTCGCTGCCTGTGGCGGCAAGAAGGAAGAGGCTGCAGAGGCCCAGGTTCTCAACGTCTACAACTGGTCCGATTACATCGACGAATCGGTGATCGCCGATTTTGAGAAGGAAACCGGCATCGATGTGACCTATGACGTGTTCGACTCGAATGAGTTACTCGAGACCAAGTTGCTCGCGGGCAGCACGGGTTATGACATCGTCGTGCCCTCGGCCTCGTTCCTCGAGAGGCAGATCAAGGCGGGCATTTTCCAGAAGCTCGATAAGAGCAAGCTGCCGAATCTAAAGAACCTCGATCCGGAGCTCACTGCGCAGATTGCGCGCCACGATCCGGACAACGAGCACTCGGTGAATTATCTTTGGGGTACTTCGGGTGTGGGGTTCAATGTCGCAAAGATCCAGGCGCGCATGCCTGACGCGCCGGTCGATAGCTTTGCGATGTTCTACGATCCGAAGATTGTCTCCAAGTTCGAAGATTGTGGCGTGTCGGTTCTCGATGCCCCCTCGGAAGTACTCGGCACCGTCCTCATTTATCTTGGCAAGGATCCGAACAGCGAAAGCCCTGAAGATTTGGCGGCTGCGGAGAAGACGTTGATGTCGATTCGTCCGTTCATCAAATATGCACACTCGTCGAAGTACATCGACGACCTCGCCAACGGCGAGATTTGCTTGACGCTCGGCTGGTCGGGCGATGTGTTGCAGGCGCGTGATCGTTCCGCTGAGGCCAACAACAAGGTTGAAGTGGCGTACAAGATCCCGCGCGAAGGTGCGGTGATGTTCTTCGACATGCTAGCAATTCCGAGGGATGCGAAGAACGTCGCTAACGCCTATGCGTTCATCAATTATTTGTTGCGTCCTGATGTCGCCGCGAAGAACACCAACTACGTCAACTATGCGAGTAGTAATGCCGCGTCGGTGTCGATGGTCAAGCCGGAGATTCTTGCGGATCCCGGCATCTACCCGACTGCCGAGGTCAAGCCGAAGCTCAACGTGGATCTCGCCGAGAGCGACGCGTTCACGCAGCAGCTGACTGCCACCTGGACGCGCTTCAAGGCCGGTCAGTAAAGCGGGCCAAAAAAGCGGCTGCGCGGAGCGCAGGTTCCGCGCAGCCCTGACATTCTCGAGGGGGCGGGATATGTCGTACAAAACGGTCGACCGCGGGCAGGAATACGTCCGTATCGAAGGCGTCACCAAGCGTTTCGGGGAATTCGTCGCCGTCGACAGCGTCTCGCTCAGCATCTTCAAAGGCGAAATCTTTTGTCTGCTCGGTGGGTCTGGCTGCGGCAAGACCACCTTACTGCGCATGCTCGCGGGCTTCGAATCGCCGACCGCAGGGCGCATCCTGATCGATGATCAGGATATGGCCGGTATCCCGCCCTATGAGCGGCCTGTCAACATGATGTTTCAGTCATATGCGCTGTTCCCGCATATGACGGTGGCGAAGAACGTGGCATTCGGACTCGAGCAGGAGGGGCTCGGCAAGACCGAGATTGAACGACGCGTCGGCGAGATGCTCGAGATCGTCAAGCTCGGCGAGTTCGCACGTCGCAAGCCGCATCAGCTATCGGGTGGCCAGCGACAACGCGTGGCACTCGCGCGTGCGCTCATCAAAAAACCTAAGCTCCTGTTGCTGGATGAGCCACTCGGTGCACTCGACAAGAAGCTTCGCGAGCACACGCAGTTCGAGCTCATCAATTTGCAGGAGCAACTTGGCGTTACCTTCGTCGTGGTGACCCACGATCAGGAAGAGGCGATGACGCTCGCGTCGCGCATCGGCGTCATGAGCAAGGGGCAGATTGTCCAGGTCGGTACGCCCACCGATATTTACGAATTCCCGAGTTCGCGCTTCGTGGCCGACTTCATTGGTTCGGTGAACATGTTCGAGGGGCAGCTTACCGAGGACGAGCCCGGTCATGTACGCATTCGCTGCCCCGAGCTCGACGCCACGGTCTACGTGAGCCACGGCATCAGCGCTGCGCCGGAGGCCAAAGTGGCGGTCGCCATACGCCCTGAAAAAATCGAGCTTACGCGCAGCGAACCCGCCGGTAGCGAGAACCGGGCGCGCGGTACGGTCAAAGAAATCGCCTACATGGGGGATATGTCGGTGTATCTCGTGCGCCTCGACTCCGGGCGTCTGGTGCGGGGGACCATCCCGAATACCGAGCGTCATGCCGACGAACGCATCGTCTGGGACGAAGTGGTGTATCTGTCCTGGCACCCTTCGAGCCCCGTGGTGCTGACGGTCTGAGCCGGTGAAACGCCAGCCATGAACAAGGCGCTCGAGACGCTGCAGGCCTGGTTCGGCAAACGCCTCGTCATCGGCGTTCCCTATTTTTGGCTGTTGCTGTTCTTCGCGATCCCGTTCCTGATCGTCCTAAAGATCTCGTTCTCGTGGATGCAGCCGATCCAGCCGGGCTATGCGCCGCTCTTTTCCTGGGTCGAAGAAACCCAGCGCTTCGTCGCCACGCTCAATGTTTCGAATTACGAGGTGCTGCTCGACGATCCGCTATACCTCGGGACCTTTCTGTATTCGGTGAAGGTCGCGGCGATCTCGACCGTGCTCTGCCTGCTGGTTGGCTATCCGATGGCCTATGCGATCGCGCGCTGTCCGCCCACCACCCGCAATCTGTTTTTAATGCTGATTATCTTGCCGTTTTGGACCTCGTTTCTGCTGCGCGTCTACGCGTGGATCGGTTTGCTGAAAACTAACGGGGTGATCAACAACAGCTTGCTCGCGCTCGGCATCATCGATCAACCGCTCCCCTTGCTATACACCGATTTCGCGGTCTACATCGGCATCGTCTATTCGTACCTGCCGTTCATGATCTTGCCGCTGTATTCCAACCTCGAGAAGCATGACCTCACCTTGCTCGAGGCCGCAGCCGATCTCGGCGCTTCGCCGATCAAGACTTTTTTTCGGATCACGCTGCCGCTCTCCATGCCCGGCATCGTGGCCGGCTGTTTGCTGGTGTTCATCCCGGCGGTCGGTGAGTACGTGATCCCCTCGCTGCTCGGGCGAACGGATCAATTGATGATCGGCACCGTGTTGTCGGCACAATTCTTTAGCGCGCGCAACTGGCCGGTGGCGAGTGCGGTCGCGATCGCACTGCTGATCATGTTGTTGATTCCAATAATGCTTTTCCAGCGTTACCAGCGACGCGAACTCGAGGCGGCACGACGTTGAAGGTGCGCTGGTGAGACACGGTTGGTTCCGTAACGGCATGCTGGGGCTCGGGCTCGCGTTTCTCTACGTGCCTATCCTTTCGATGATTTTCTTCTCTTTCAATAATTCGCGACTGGTCACGGTGTGGGACGCGGATAACTCGCCGACCTTGCGTTGGTATGTGCGCTTGCTCGAGAACGATCAGTTGCTGGGCGCCGCATGGATCAGTTTGAAGGTGGCAGCGATGACCGCGACCGGCGCGGTAATTATCGGCACGATCGCCGGTCTGGTGCTTACACGTTTCCGGCCGTTTCGCGGTCGTGCGTTCCTGTCGGCGATGACTACGGCGCCGCTCGTCATGCCCGAGGTCATCACGGGTATTGCGATGCTGCTGCTGTTTGTCTCGCTCGAGCAGCTGATTGGCTGGCCCGAGGGCCGCGGGATGCTCACCATCACTATCGCGCACATCACTTTTGCCATGGCCTATGTAACCGTGGTCGTGCAGTCGCGACTGGCAGGTTTTGACGACGCACTCGAAGAGGCGGCATTGGATTTAGGTGCCAGACCTGCGACGGTGTTTTTCCGTATTACCTTGCCGCTGATTCTGCCGGCGCTCGTGTCGGGTTGGCTGCTCGCCTTTACGCTCTCTTGGGACGATGTGGTGATCTCGCAGTTCGTCGCCGGTCCGGGGTCGTCCACCTTGCCCATGGAGATCTTCTCGCGGGTGCGGCGCGGCGTGAGCCCTGATATCAATGCGCTGGCCACCATCATGGTCTTGATCGTCGCCACCGGTGTGGTGCTGTCGACGCTCTACATGAAGCGCGAAGAAAAGCGCCGCGAGTGTGAGGAACAAATGGCCCGACGTGACGGTAATTGATGAAAGACGAAACACGGGTCAATCACCCGCCCGACATTGAACTGCCGGTCGATAACCACCCGTTGAACCTGCCGGTTTTCCAAAACGTCAAGTGGGAAACCGACAGCATCGAGGAGGGGCTGCGTCTGTTGCGCGGCGAACGGGCGGGGTTCTTTTATTCCCGAGTCAGCAATCCGACAGTTCGTCAGCTCGAGTTGTTGCTGGCAGGTTTGCAAGGACGCGAGGACTGTCTGGCGAGCGCCTCCGGCGTCAATGCCGTCACGCAGACTCTGTTTGGTCTGACCGAAGCGCGCGATCACGTGATTTTCTTCGTCGAGGGCTATGGGCCGACGCGGCAGATCATTCGCAAGATGCTGACGCGGTTCGGGATCACGTACAGCATGCTGTCGATCGACGATTTCGAGGGGCTAGAGAATGAGTTGGCCGCGCGGCGTGCCAAGCTCGTCTTCTTCGAGAGCCCGACTAATCCGGTTAATAAAATCGCCGATATCGCGACTATCACTCGACTCGCGCAGACGTACGGTGCTCTGACCGTGCTCGACAATACGGTGGCAGGCTTTCACCAGCACGGCGAATTTCCGGTCGATTTCTTCGTACACAGCCTCACCAAATTCACCACGGGTGCGGGTGATGTGATGGGCGGTGCCGTAATCGCCGATCGTGCGCGTCTCGATCTTTTACGGGCCGACTACCGTCTGTTCGGTGCCCAACTCGATGCGCTCTCGGCGTCGCTAATGGTGCGTGGCATGAAGACCTATTTCGTGCGCTATCGGGCGCAGTCAGCCGCAGCACTCGAGATCGCGCGATTTCTCGAGCAACATCCGGGTTGTACGAAAGTACGCTACCCGGGTCTCGAGTCGAGCCCGAAGCACACACTGGCGCGACAGCAGATGCGTGATTTCGGTACGGTGATTTGTTTCGATCTTAAGGCGGGCTACGAGGGTGGTCGACGCTTCGCCGAAGCTCTAAAACTGTTCGCTCGTACACCGAGTTTTGGCTCCACCGAATCGCTCGTCATGCCGCCGCAGATGATGCAACCCGAAGATTTCTCTGCCGAACAGCTAACCGCAGCCGAGATCGGAGAGGGTACCGTGCGCCTTTCGGTCGGCCTCGAGAATGTCGAAGATTTGAAGGTGGACCTCGCGCGCGCTCTGGAGATTGCCGCAGCAGGGCCTGGGGTATGAAGCGACGCGTCATGAGGCGAGGGGTCATGAGGCTTGCGGTGGCTGCGCTCGCACTGCTCGGCTGGCTTGCGGGCTGCGGCCAGCGGTCGTCGGTCGAGCAGGCAGCGGTTGAGCCCGACCATTTTCAGCGCGAGCTGCAGGAAAAACTGCTCGATGCCAAACCGGGTGAGATCATCGAAATACCGGCTGGCAGACACGTGCTTGATCGCAGTCTCAGCCTGCGTGGGAGCGGCGTGACGATCCGCGGGGCGGGTATGAACGCGACGGTGTTATCCTTCAAAGATCAGCGCGTGGGTGCCGAGGGGCTACTGGTCAACGCCAGTGATTTCACGCTCGAAAATCTCGCCATCGAAGACACCCGCGGCGATGCGGTCAAGATCAACGAGAGCGAGCGTATTACCTTGCGCGGCCTGTCATGCCAGCGACGTCAAGCGTGCGACGCTGGCGCCGATTGGTCTGAAGTTCCGTCACCTCGATCGCGATCATGACTATGGCGGCGAAGTGGGTCAAAAAAATCAGCTGACTCATCTGGAGCACCTGGGGCTGCTGGACGCTGCCGCCCGCGCAGGTTCAGCGTCGAGCGGTGGGTCGCGCGCTGCGCTGTGGGGCGACGAGTTGGCCACGCTCGAGGCGCGAGCCCGCGCCTATCTCGATATCAATTGTGGGCATTGCCATAACCGTCAGGGACCAGCGGACACCTCGGGCCTCGCCCTCGATGCCGCAGAAACTTCGCCGATCGCGCTTGGGGTCTGCAAATCGCCGGTAGCGGCAGGCCGTGGTACCGGCAATAAAAAATTCGACCTCGTTCACGGTCGGCCTGATGAGTCGATCATGGTTTACCGACTGGCCGCGCATGACCCCGGCGAAATGATGCCGGAACTCGGCCGCAGCCTCGTGCATCGCGAGGGCCTCGAGTTGATCAGACGCTGGATCGCCGAATGGCCGGGCGCACCCGGCTGTGCTCAGGAGGCGTCGAATTCCGCGCGCCAGTCGGCGAGCTCGGCGCGGTTGTCGAGATCCCAGGGGTGAAAGCCCGGGCGGTACCAGGCGATGTAGCTGCGCCAGCCGCGACGGAAGAGACCGGGGTCGCTCCAAAGAAAACGGCGCACGGCCTTGCGGGCTTCGCGCGCGCTATAGCCGTCGGCCTCGAGCAGGCGTGAGGCGTGGTTCGCGATGTTGCGCGTGAAATGGAAGGTGATGTACGCCATCGAGAGACAGCGCAATCGATAGCGCTTGAACGCCGACCAGTGCCGGGTTGCCTCGAGGAAGACGTCGTAGGCCACCGCCTTGTGTTCGGTTTGTTCGAGCGCATGCCAACGCCACAGACGGACGATCTCGGGGTCGGCGTTGGCAAACAGGCCGCGGTTCTGCATGTGTATGTCGGCCATCATCGCCGTGAAATGTTCGAGTGCGATCGTTGACAGCAGGATCGCGTAGGGACCTTTCGAGCGAGTGAAAGCGATGCGCTCGCGAACCTTGGTGAGGATTTCTTCGACAGGATATTTGGTCGGGTCGACGATGGCGTTGAGCGCATGGTGTTCGCGCGCGTGGGTGGCTTCCTGCGCCAGAAAATGCCTGACGTCCTCGGCAAGCTTGCCGGAGAGCTGGCCGCGAAAATGCCGTACGGCATCCATGAACATTTTTTCGCCGTCGGGAAAAGTCAGCGACAGGGCGTTAAGAACCGCCGTGCCCACCGGGTCACCGCCGAGCCAATATTGATTGCGCGCCTGCTGCGTGCTGAAGCGCAGATCGCGAGGGGTGACCACAACGTCATCGGGGGTGCGGGCTTGCATGTCCCAATCCTAGCGTCGAGTGCGGGGGCGCGCCACCGCAGCGTGCCGGCTTGGTGATTTGCCAAACCGGCTCAGGGCCGCGAGCGCGGCGGTCGACCGTCGGGATCCGTGATCGATCAGGACCCCGGCGGACGCCGTGATGCGCTTACAGGTTGGCGATCAGCGCGTCGCCAAACTCGCTGCACTTAACCTCTTTAGCGCCGGCCATCAACCGCGCGAAATCGTAGGTCACGGTCTTTTGACCGATGGTGCGATCCATGGCGGTGATGACGGCGTCGGCCGCCTCGTTCCAGCCCATGTAGCGCAGCATCATCTCGCCCGAAAGCAGCACCGATCCCGGATTGACCTTGTCGAGGTCGGCGTATTTCGGCGCCGTACCGTGCGTGGCTTCGAACACGGCATGACCCGTGACGTAGTTGATGTTGGCGCCCGGTGCAATGCCGATGCCACCCACCTGAGCGGCGAGCGCGTCGGAGAGATAGTCGCCATTGAGATTGCAGGTGGTGAGCACGTCGAATTCGTCAGGCCGCGTGAGCACTTGCTGCAGCGTGATATCGGCAATGGCATCTTTGATGATGATCTTGTCCGATTTCTTTGCTGCATCCATTTCGGCATTTGCCGCCTGTTCGCCATGTGCAGCCTTGGTCCGCTCCCACTGTTCCCAACCATAGGTCTGGCCCGGAAACTCGCGCTCGGCGAGCGCATAGGACCAGTTGCGGAACGCACCTTCGGTGAACTTCTGGATGTTGCCCTTGTGGACGATGGTCACGCTCTTGCGCTTGTTGGCAACGGCGTATTCGACCGCCGCACGGAACAGGCGCTCGGTGCCCTCGAGTGACACTGGCTTGATGCCGATGCCCGAGGTCTCGGGGAAGCGAATCTTGGCGTAAGCCTTGGGAAAATTTGCTTTGAAGAGTTCCTTGAATTTTTTGTTCTCGTCCGAGCCGAGTTCGAATTCAATACCTGCGTAGATGTCTTCGGTATTCTCGCGGAAGATCACCATATCGACCTTTTCCGGGGCCTTGACGGGCGAGGGCACACCCTTGAACCAGCGCACCGGGCGCAGGCAGACGTACAGGTCGAGCAGTTGCCGCAGCGCTACGTTGAGCGAACGGATGCCGCCGCCCACCGGCGTCGTAAGCGGCCCTTTGATCGACACCAGATATTCGCGACAGGCGGCTACGGTTTCATCAGGCAGCCACGTATTGAAAAGTTTGTTCGACTTTTCGCCGGCGTAAACTTCCAGCCAATGGATCTTACGCTTGCCACCGTAAGCCTTGGCGACGGCAGCGTCGAGGACGCGCACGCTCGAGCGCCAGATATCCGGCCCCGTGCCGTCGCCTTCGATGTAGGGAATGATCGGGTTGTCAGGGACGGACAATTTGCCGCCTTTGATGGTGATCTTGGCGCCGCCAGCGGGCGGCGCCAGCGTGACTTTTGCAGCCGTCGTCATGTTGCGAAACTCCTCCTGAAACGCTCGGCGATTTTTTAAAAACCCCCGCCGTGGCGTGGCGCGGATTCTACAGCGTGGCTTCGCTAGAATCTCTCCCCATGAGGAAACCTAGCGCATGAGCGCACCGATAGCCTCTACGCCCACGGCCGACGGCTTTCGCATGCCCGGGGAGTTCGAGCCCCACCGCGGCTGCTGGATGCTTTGGCCCACGCGCCCGGATAACTGGCGCGAGCAGGCGGTGCCGGCGCAGCGTGCGTTTGCGGCGGTCGCCCACGCGATCGCGCAGTTCGAGCCCGTCAGCGTGGGCGTTGTACCTGCGCACTACGTTGCGGCGCGTCGGGCGCTTGAGCCGCGGATTCGCGTGCTGCGTCTCGAGAGCGACGACGCCTGGATGCGCGATGTCGGTCCCACAGGCGTCGTGGATCGGCATGGCGAGGTTCGTGGTGTCGACTGGCACTTCAACGCCTGGGGCGGACTCAACGGCGGTCTTTATTCTCCTTGGGATCGCGATGAGCTCGTCGCGCGCCGCGTACTTGATGTCGAAGGGCTCGCCCGGTATCGCGCGCCGTTGGTGTGCGAGGGCGGGTCGATCCACGCGGATGGCGAGGGCACCCTGCTGGTCACCAAGGAGTGTCTGCTCCATGCCAATCGCAACCCGCAACTCGGTCGTCGTCAGATCGAAACTT